>Ga0182030_10000329_pt1 | contig 85316 bp, 65 predicted proteins | sample 812S3MmetaG_FD_121299 | JGI IMG/M metagenome (GOLD analysis project Ga0182030, IMG submission 121299) | Permafrost microbial communities from Stordalen Mire, Sweden - 812S3M metaG (Illumina Assembly) | ecosystem: Environmental > Terrestrial > Soil > Wetlands > Permafrost | place: Sweden... | reverse complement strand
TGGACACCTAAAATCCGGCCAACGAAGTGAGCACGCTGAAGTGATCGCAGCTTCACGAAGCACATCAAGGAACGTTACCCTTTAGAACTTGGGGACCCTGTCCCCAAGCCCCTGGGATTTAACCCTTTAAGCCAAACCAAATGGCCGGTTCAAGTGGATGAATTCGAGCTGGAGCCCGGCAACCCGTTCATCATGAGACAGTCATCGCCCGTTGGCCGGGTCGGAGGTGTCCACGTATGGCCGGGTTTTAGGTGTCCACTGAGGGCGGAAGCGGAGCGATAACACCCAGTCTTACAACGAGGACCTTCGGAGGGGCCGGTTCAAGGTAGCTACAGAACCGCAGTGGTTGCAAGCGCAGGCATTGGCTCCCCAGACGAACGTGTAGATTAGTTGCTCGATTGCCGAGATGGACCGCGAAAGAATGTGCTTTTATTGGAGATTTGCGTCGTTGAGGTGTTAACCGACGGAAACCGCGTTCGTTTGGGGCCCAAACGACACCGGCAGATTCCGAGTGATGAACGGCCAGCGTAGGATAATTCAGGTCCGTCAAGCAGGCGGGATTTTGCCACTTCGGAGACTTGCTATTGCCTAGTACACGAGGCATCACTGTTGTTATGAAGAACTTCAAGAACAACGTTTTGCCGTTTCCGCAGCCGCCAGAAGAACCCGGGACCTCGACGATTATCGCCCAGATCGGAAGTGAACGCTTCCGGATCCATATCCAGGTTGAGGATCTACCGCCAGCGCTGCCAACGGTGTTGATGCCGAAGCGAAGACCAAGAAGCTGCTTTCCAGGATTGTGAAATAGCCCCGGAAAACAACATGCGGATGGAAACGAAGTTCCTTCGACTACGTACCCCAGTGGAACTCGGCTCCCTGTTCGGCGACTGGCAAGTTTGTTGGTTGGGAGGATGGAGTAAACATAGAATGCACTACCTGGTAATGCTGACGAGGACCGCGCGGTGAAAGAATGAAAAAGAAGACGCCGCCGAGCGTGATGCCTCGGCGGCATCGGGTGTGCCCGGCTATTTGGAAGGGAGGCGGTAGGAACGATCTCCGTCGCTGCTTCTGAAGGACTCGACCGGCGTCCCCATCTTTTTCCCGATGGCCCCGCTCAGAAAACCCCGCACCGAGTTGGGCTGCCAGCCGGTCGCCTTCACGAGTTCCGTCAAGGTGGCGCCGCCGGGCCGTTTCAGCAGATCGAGGATCTTGTCCGTTTTGGTGCCGCCGCGCGGGATCGCGGTTGGCTTCTTCACGTTAGCGGCCGTTGGGGACGGAGCCTTCAGCGGCGCGGCGTTGGCGCTTCGTTTGGCAACACGCGCCTTCGTCGTCAGCGGAGGGTTGCATTCTTGGTTTGTTTCTTGGAGGTGGTCATTTTATCGTTCTTCCCTTTGGCGGCGGTCGCCGCGTCATGACATTGATCACTCTGTCTCGCCGCAGAAGCAAGCTAATGCTGAAGAAACCGTTCGAAAAGATGACGCTGCAGATCCCAGCGCGGCTCACGCGCGATCTTGCGCAAGCCCAGTTCGGTGATGAATCGGGCATCGGCTCCGGAGAGAAACAGAACGCGTTCCTGGATCTCTGGCGCCAGATGTAGCAGAACCATGATTTGAGTGAGTCGCGCGGGCGAAATATGACCCAGCCGCGCCAGGTGTGCGTAATCGGTGATCTCGCCCGAACGGACCATCGCGTCAAGTTTGTGGGCAAGGGCCAGTAGCCGCGCGATGCGAGGTGCGCGTCCCTGGGGTTCGGGGGCTGGCTCTGCCAGCGCTGTCCATACAGTAAGCAGCCGCCGGAAGGGAACCGAGAAGTTAATCTTCATGACTGTCCTCGCTCCTCGTGAGGTTTAGCGAAACGGCTCCTGTTGTTCCGTCGTAGCTGACATCCTTCACCAGCGCGCGAACGAGGGCGCCATGATCCTGCTCGAAGGACTGCCACAAGGCTTCCGGAACATTCAGTTGATCGCGCGTTCCGCTGTCGCGCAACGCCGTTCGAAGCTGATCAAGGACCGCATCTTCGATCATGCTGGCCGGAACGGATTTCGAAGGGCAGGAGTTCCATCCGTGCTGCCGCGCCGATTTGCATACGTAGTAGCGATACCGCCGCCCCGGCTTTGCCGTGTAGGTGGGTATCATCGGTCGTTGGCAACTCTTGCAGGTCAGCAGACCAGCGAGCAGGGCATTTTGTGGCATGCGAGTAACTGCGGTGCCGCTTCGGCGGCCCCTGCGAAGCTCGGCGTTGGCCTCCTGCCACACCGACGACTCAACGATCGAAGGCTGCGCGCCTGTATAGGTCGAACCCCGATGTTCCACTTTGCCGGCGTAAATCGCATTGGTGAGCAACCGACGCAACGATGCCTTGGCGAAGTCGCGCCCGGCGTGCGCCGTACCATTTTGCGAAGTCCAGGATTTTGTCTTCCAGCGCCGCCGCGCCAGTTCCTCGACGACCGCGGAGAGCGACCGGTGTTGCACGAACAGCGCGAAGATGTCTTGAACCCGGCGGCTCTCCTTGTCGTTGACAATCAACCGGCCGCCGCCCGGAACGACATCGTAGCCAAGCACCAGCACTCCGCCGACCCATTTGCCCTTGCGCCGCGCCGCCGACATTTTGTCGCGCGTTCGTTCGCCGATTATTTCGCGTTCGAATTGAGCGAAGGAAAGCAGAATATTGAGCGTCAGCCTGCCGAGCGAGGAGGTGGTGTTGAACTGCTGGGTGACCGAAACGAAGCTGACGGAATGTTGATCGAACCGGTCCACCAGCCGCGCGAAATCGAGGAGCGACCGGCTGAGACGATCAACCTTATAGACGACGATCACATCCACTCGGCGGGCATCAATATCCTCCAGAAGCTGCTGGAGAGCCGGGCGGTCCAGGTTTGCGCCGGTGAAGCCGCCGTCGTCGTAATGAGTAGGAACGAGAACCCAGCCGAGATGCTTTTGGCTAACGATGTACGCTTCGGCGGCCTCACGCTGAGCATGAAGCGAATTGAAATCCTGATCAAGCCCCTCCTCGGTGGACTTGCGAGTGTAGATGGCGCAGCGAACAGCGGGAGCGTTCTTATGCATCGCGCCGCTCCGCCAGACCAAAAAAGAGGAGGCCATTCCAGCGCGTGCCGGTAACTTCGCGTGCGATCGCGCTCAGAGAACGGTAGCGGCGAGACTCATACTCGAATCCTTCAGCGAGCACTTTGACGACGATCTGCCGATCGCCGAGGCGGCGCGTGAGCAGCGTGCCAGGTCCAGGCAGCCGGTAATCCTTCGGCGGTCCCGAGCGCTCAAAAATGGGAGAATCGCAATCCGGTCGAGCCACGAATTCCTTCGGCGCCCGAACGCGAAGGTCCCGGTCATCTGCGATATCCCCTATCCGCCGGCGGGCCCGTTCGCTCAGATCTCCCTCGGCATTGGCCTGCAGGCGAAACGCGATGCGTCGAAAAAGGAACTGCTTGTTCGAAGACTTCGATTCCTCACCAAATAGTTCCCGGTATCGTTTCTTAAGCGCTGGGATCTTCGAATTTGCTAACTCTTCAATCGATCCAATAATGGTTTTGTCCATGGCTCCTGTCCTGTCTCTGGTTGTTGACCACAGCTCCATGGACGCTCCTGTGCCATCGAGAAATCAAGCGGCAAGAAGCGATTCCCAGGGTTGACTTTGCGCACGCCGCGAGCGTCATCTGGTGCGAAGGGAGTCGAGATCATAATCCGACCAACAGTCGGGCAGCCAGCCGTTCGGAGAGGCCCGCTGCGACGATCTTTTTACCCGCCGTCTTGGCGTCATATTTTACGCGTCGGAACTCAATCCTGCGTTCGTCGGAAAAATAGATCGCATAGGCCGCACCCGGATCCCGATCGCGCGGTTGGCCGACCGAGCCGGGGTTCACGAGGTACTTTGATCGGGGCGCCAGCTGCAAGACACGATGCGGATTGAGGGCGGTGATTTTGCCGTTTGATCTGGTCTGAAAGCCGCCTTGATTGTGCGTGTGTCCGAAGAACGTGAGCGGCTTCGTGATCCGGTCCCTGATGGCCGCAACGTCGCCGCTCGAACACAGATAGTCGTATTCGCCGAAGGGCGAGCCGTGCGCCAGATCAAAGCCCCCATAGGCCATCGGTCCGGCTGGAAGGGCCTGCAGATATGCGAGGTTCTTCGGCGAAAGCACGTGCCGCGACCACGCTGCCGCGTCGGCGGCATTGTCATTGAACCGGCTCAGCGATTCGAGTCCGGCACAAGCAGCGTCGTGGTTGCCGCGAACGATGGCTGAAACATTGGCGCGGGCCCAATCGACAACAAAGTTGGGGTCCGCACCGTAGCCGACGAGGTCGCCCAGGCAGGTGATTCGATCATATTGACCGTGCGCATCCTTGAGTACGGCCTCCAATGCTTCACGGTTTCCATGAATGTCACTTACGATTAGAAATTTCATAGTATGGCCCAAAAAGTCTCCTTTTGGCGCAGATTCTGAGGGGAAAGAAAGGAAGGCAGCCCGTAATCGCACTGTCGCTTGCCGCATCGTTCCCGTTTCCGGGCTGACCTTGGCACCTTGGCGGCTTCTGCCAGGTTGCCGGGCGGTCACAGGGTCAGAACCCTCGCGCCCCTCTCGATGTATTCAAAGCTAATGCTTTCATTGTCACAGACGCGGAAAGTATGGAAAGGTTGCAGCAAAGTTCGCAATAAGTCTCACATTCGAAGGCGGTTAGTCGCGGAACGTTTCCGGGAGTTACCGATGCGGGCGAGCCCCTTCAACCTGGCCCTCAAGCGCCGAACCAGTGCCGGATAGGCACTGGTTCGAGTCTCGCGCCATGGGTTAGATGATCGCGGGTCCCGACCGTTCGCCCCTCTGAGCGCTCATCGGAAACACCTTCGCGACTAGATAGCCGAGCGCGTCGCTGACATGTGTGCGCATCGGATCGGATTTATCGAGCTCAACCAGCGAATTTCCATGCGGATCCGATTTCCAGCACACCTGCTCGAAGTCCTTGATCAGAGCCTTACAACTGGGATTAACTAAAATGCGACATTGTCCGGCGTGATTTCGCAGTCTCGCGTTGACGCAGTTTACGCGGTCCTTTACTGGGGGATTCGCGCTTGGAACGCGAAATGTGACGTGAAAGCGCTCCGGATAGTGCGCCGTCGTTCGCCAGTGGAGTCTCCGTACACACAGACGGCCAGCGTTCCCGAGAACTTTGCGGTGCGGCTCAGAAACTCTTCGCAAGCGGCAACCGTGTTCGAGTCCGGCAAGATCAGTTCCCCAAGAACAACGATGCCGCCATTCTCTTGTACTTGCGCCAGCACTGAACCCAGCGGATTCATATTGAAGTCGAGCGACCAGCATAACTGCCGATGGGGATTGAATCGGAAATCGTGTACGTGGTGCGCGCGGTCGAATGCGTAATAGGCGCGACCTACCCCCAGCGTGGCAAACTTGGCCTCGAACTCCTGTAAATAGGTGCGTTCATCGAGTTCCTGCGCTGCGCTCTCCAGCTCTTTGGGTGATACGTTGCCGCCTTCCGCGGTGGTGTACTGGAAGACTTCCCAATCGGGCTGGCCTTCGGCGCTTTCGACTAGCTCGTGAAAGTGATTGAACCCTTGGGGCGTGCCGATGAATAGGGCTCCACCCTCCCGGTCTGCGAGCGCCGGTCGCAGCACCTCCGTCCATGCTTCACGCGAGATGGAAGCGTATTCGTCCAACACCACGAAGTCGAGACCATCGCCACGCAGCGAATCATAATTATCGGCGCCGCGCAGGCAGATCGTTCCGCCCGAAACCAACTCAATGCGGAGATCCGTTTCGTTCGGTGTCGATGCCCAATATTCCCTCGTCATTTTCTTTAGCGATTTCCAAATGATCCGTTTCGACTGCTTGTTATTCGGGCCCACATACCATACCAGGCGTCCCGGACTCCAGGCCGCCCGAATCAGCTCGACCATTGCGAGATAGGTCTTGCCGAACCGTCGCCCGGCGACTAGCACGCGAAAACGCTTGTCGCAGCCAAACACAACTGCCTGGGGCGCCTTGAGAGAGATGTTCATGCAGCCTCCTGTTCGCGTGTAACCACGAAATCGGGAACCGCCGCCGGACTTGTCAGCGGCGTCTGCCTCGCGCGTCGGCTCGCTTGACGGTTCAGGTAGTAAAAAGTTGCGGAGGGACGTCTGCCAGAGGCCGCCATCTTAAAAAGAGTTTTACCGACCTCGACGTCGGCGCCGATCCTGCCGCGGTCGAGTTCTTCGCGGAAGTGCTTCCGCAGCGTCTTCGGCGAGCGAAGTCCCACCCAGGCTGCGATATCTGTTTGCCGGATGCCAAAGCAGGACATCCCCTTTACCAGGTGCTTTTGCTCGTCAGTGGGCTTAAAGGCCGTTCGTGCCATAAGTTTCTTTCCTTTTCAAAATCAAATTTAGAACCGCCCAGTTGCCGACGATACCGCTGTATGCTTTCGTCGGCTCCTGATGGTTCTCTGAATACCAATCGATATGCCCGTTCTCCATACAAGTGGCGCCGGGGAGGTGGCGTGCTCGCCGTCCCTGAACGTCTCGGCAAAGCGCTCCCGTCGATTGCGTCCGAAAGCGCTTGCCCCGACAAACTTGGCAACCCGAAAAAGGCTTAGGCGGCCTTTTTCTCGAGCGACACCACGAAGTTGGGGAGTACCGCTGGCGCTACTGCGGCGCCCTGCTGCTCGCGGAAACTGCTCCGCGTTTTCGCCCAGAAGATCGTCGCGGCCACTTCTCCGCCGCCAGTTGCCATTTCAAACAGAGTCTTGCCGACCTTGGCGTTGGCTTCCACCCTCGCTCTTAGGATGTCTTTTTCGTAGTACAGCAGAAGCGTCTTTTCGGAGATGTCGAGGTACTTGGCGATATCGTCGGCCTCAATGCCGCAGGCCGACATGGATTTGACTTTGCGACGGTCCTCCTCGGTGGGCGTTAGCTTTGCGCGGGGCATGTGTCGACCTCCGGGATCTGTTTGCGATCTTCCGCGACCTGTTCGAACGTGCGGCCATCGGCTTCGAGTATGGCTTTCTTGCCCGTCAAATCCTGCCAACGCGTAATGATGACGTCGCAATAGTGCGGATCGATCTCGAGGCCAAAACAAACGCGGCCGGTGAGCTCCGCCGCGATCAGCGTGGTGCCGGAGCCCAGGAACGGATCGTAAACGATATCCTTCAATCGCGTGTTGTTCAGAATCGGGCGGCGCATTACTTCCGCCGGCTTCTGCGTCCCATGGCCCGTCGTGGGTTCATCCTGGGAGCCGCCGAAGGGATTTAGATTGGGCACTTCCCACACCGTCGACTGCTTGCGATCACCACACCAGTTCGAGGATTTTCCCTCCCGCACAGCATACCAGCAGCTCTCGTGGGCCCAATGATAATCCCCGCGGCTGAGTGCGAAATGTTGCTTAACCCAGAGGATTTGGGCGCGGATGCGGAAACCGACGGCTTCAAGGCTCGCGGCGGCTTCCGCGGCGTGGACACCAGCGTGCCATAAATACGCCACATCTCCTGGAAATAATTTATATGCAACCGCCCAGTCGGCGCGGTCGTCATTCTTCACGAGACCCTTTCGCTGGGTGCGTCCCAATCCCGCGCGCTCGCGCCAGTTGGGATCATAGTTCACGCCGTACGGAGGGTCCGTCAGAAGCAGTTTAGGGCGCTCCTCTCCGTAGAGCTTCGTGACCGCCTCTGGCGACGTCGCATCGCCCGCCAAGACGCGGTGTAAGTCGAGCAGGTACAAGTCGCCCAGCCGGCTAATTACAGCATTGGGCAACTGCGGTACTGTTTCCGCCGGAGCTTCGACGGCACCCGGAAAAAGGAACTCGTCTATTTCGAAGGGATCGAAGCCCGTTAAGCTCAGATCAAAATCGAGAGCGTCCAGGTCCGTAAGTTCCAGGCTGAGCAGTTCTTGATCCCAGGCGGCCCACGTAGCAGAACGATTCACCAAAATTCGGAAGGCCTTCACCTGCGCTTCCGACCAGTCGTCGCAGAAGACTACTAGAATGGTTGTCATCCCAAGCTTAGGTGCGGCCTTCACGCGCAAATGGCCGTCCACGATTTCAATTTTCTCTCCGCGATGACGACACAGAATCGGAATCGGCACTCCGTATTCTTTGATCGCGGCCGTCATCCGGTTGACCGCGCCGTCGTTCTTGCGCAGAATCCGGGGGGAGGGAATCAGTTGATCGATTCCAATTTCAAAAACTAACATGTTACACATCCTTATGAGAAGGTCCCGATACTCGTCAACCGCTCGAGAACGTCATTTCTGGATCCTCAAACTGCTTCGAAATATCGAGCTACTCATCTAGTCGAAAGGGGCCTGGAATCTAACAAGGTGGGGAGATTCCGGTGGGCGGCGGTACTGGGGAACAGCTCCCGTCGGCAACTCGGTGAAGAAGATGTTCCGCCCCAGTGGGCCATTGCTCAATCGAATGTGACATCCACTCGTGAGCAACGGGACTGGGGATAGAATTCGGGAAGGCGATTCTCGCCGAGAGCGATTGGCGATAGCGGAGAGCGGAGCGCGATGGCCCGCGAGCAGGCAAGTCCTGCATGGGTGACCCTTTGCATGCCTTTCGCGTTCTTTCTGTGTCCCTTGTGGTACCTTGCCGGTCCTTTGGCGATCCCTTTGCCCGTTTTCAAAACGCCGGATTCTGCGAAACGTTCACCGCGCACGCGGTTATCTCAATGTGCGCTTTCCCCCAAGCGACACAATGAGTTACGGGGTTGCCTGCCCCGCCAAGAGCTTCACAAAGTCCATCCGCCTTAGGCGGATTCTTACCGCCGTTCGCGACCTATATATAGAGGCGGTAATAATTCTCCGGAGACGGGTTCGTCTGGTCTCGCTGGGGAGCCAGCGCCTGGGTCCCAGGAAGTGTGCTTTCCAACTCGGGGCTTTCTCTGTGGACAGCGCCGCCTGTGCTCCGGATGCCTGCAACGTTCGCGCGCGCCGGTTTCGCGATTCGACCGGTAAGGCTGTCGTGTCAAAGACGAATCACGATCTGTGGATACTAGCGGGTCGCAGCCGCGCGGCACTACCGTGCCCGCTCCATCACGGTGCGCAGGATGCTGTTGATCCTGGTCGAGTAACCCTTGCCATACCGCAAGAGCCAGTCGTAAACCTCCTTATCGATACGAGCGGCCACCAGCACCTTCGGAACTCGGCGAAATTGCGCGAGTTGCTCGTCGGTCAGAGGAGGGATGTCCGAATAATCAATGCCGGAATCGTCTCCGGCAGCCTGCCGCTTCGTGATCCGGGATAAGACGGCCTTCTGCGCTTTACTCGGCGGCTTGCTGAATATAGATTCGGTGCTCACGCTTATTAGCTTCGCGGGCCGAGATGATGCGGATGGTTTCTTCTTTGTCATGTTCATTCTCCAGGCGATAGACGTGGACAACCAACAGCACCGCGCCCGTCGCCATTCCTATGGCGTGCCGCCGCTGTTCGCCGGCCACTACGCGGTCCTTGCGGAAGATTGTGTGGGGATCGTCGAAGACAAGGGCCGCGCTCTCAAAACTGAGGCCGTCGTGTTTTTGTTTGTTGATCCGGTTTTTTTCGGCGTCCCATTCAAACCGCATCGCCATACACAATGTATAACAGTCAATGAGGAAAAATCAAACGGGTCACCGGGTCGAACCGCCGGATCGCTTCCCTCCAGAATTGGCCGTCCGATCCAACAAGCATCTCTTGGTTTGCTCACCAATCGAAATCGCGAGATCTGCGTTGTCATATAATCAATGAGTTACGGACGGAGAGGTCTTTGGAAATCAAGGTTTGTGGGGAGCCAACCTTCTTAGAATCATAAACTTACAGGTTTATAAAACCCGTTGTACAACGGGTGGTACAAAAACCGGGTGTATATCCGCCTGTGCCCCTCACTATCTACCGCCGACACTCCGTCGACTGCAGGGTTCATAAGCTCAAGCTCTCGGCCTTCGAAAAAAATATTCCACCGATTGCGACTGTCCTATCTGGCTGACCGGGAGCACCGACGCGAAAACCTACCCGCGCCAGGCGCTCGGTCTGCGTGATTGGGCTGCGGCGGAAGCGAAGCTCCGCTCTCTCGGCGCCGCGAGCAAGGCTCCCGGATCGTCCGTGACATACAGTCCGGGAATGCCGATCGCTCCGCCGGCGCGGGTCACCGTCGAAGATACGGGACCGGAACGCCTGGGATTTCGTACGGCGACGTGGGGACGGTGACCCATTTGAGAATGCTGTGGAAGCGTGCCCCAGAACAGTGTCGCGTAGCGGTATCCAGAACTCTTTCGCGAAGATCCTCGGCGCGGGCAGCCGCCAACGGCGGCGACAGGTGAAATGGCCGGGAAACTGGCCGTCGAAGGAGCGGGGCCGCTGCAGTTCAACGCCTGTACAATCCCCCTGATGAGAAACCTGGTGAAACGGGCTACTGGGGGCGTGGAGGAGGCAAAATGGGCATCCTGAAGCCGATTACGCAATGGGCCACCAGTCCGTGGGGGCAGAGCGTTCCGATTCACATTGCGTGGTTCCTGATTTGGGTTTGTGGGCTCGCCGGCTTGCTATTCCTGATCGTACACGCAATCTATATCCGCTATTTCGCCAAAGCGGAAGAATTCGCGGGTGATGTGTCGCCGACGCTCGCGGCCGCCCTGTCTCCGCGCATTCGCAGACACTCCTTGACAGCGCGGTTGTTTCACTGGATCATGGCAGCGTCGATGTTCACGCTTCTTTTCACCGCATTTCTTCCCAGGTTAGGAGTCCAGTTCGATTGGGTGACCTACCATTGGATCGCAGGAACCGTGCTGACGGCGTCCGTGCTCTTTCACGTCATTCACGCTCCTTTCTGGCTAGACTTTTGGGCGATCTGGCCAGACCGGGAAGATGTTCTCGATGCGTGGAAACGAATTCAAAGGTTTCTCGGCAAGCCAGCGCCTCCGCCGCGGCGGTTCGCCAAGTACCCACGCCGCTCAAGGGCTGACCAACGATAAGGGCAGCGACTCCGGCCGGCTGATCCGCGAATTCCTCTATCGCACCGTCAAAAGAAAGCATACCGCCTCGGTGTTAACTTCAATCACATCCAGTGAATGCGCCGAAATGTCCATTCCATTCTTATGATCGCGCCGGCCAGATGCCCACTGATGGCAACTGGGGTCGACAACGACTTATAACCCGAATAGCCAAGGATTGTGGGACAACAAGCCGGAGTACGTTGAACCCACGCTCACGTTCGAAGGTGACGCCGGTCATTATGATCATCGTATGGAGGACGATCACTGGGAGCAGCGGCACAAGCCGCTTACTTCGTAGCCCTCCGCCGGCTGGAGACGTTTCGCGGCGAAGCGTCGTTCAGGACGTAGATCAGTCGCATCGTCGTGAATTGCTGCCTACTGCAAATGCGCGAGGGCCGCCGCAAAAGGATGCGTCCGGCTGGAGGACCGGTATGGAACGCAAGGACCGGGCATACTTCCGTCTCGCGCGCCAACTCCCGAGAAGGTTACTTGGAACCGTGAGATCTCGTCCGCATTTTCCGCCGCCGTGGCGAAGCTCCCAACTCACCTCCGCGAGGCTTACACTTTATTCGAGATCTCCGGTCTATCTCTGAGGGAGGTTGCGTCCACGCTTGGACTCAGCGTCTCCGCAACAAAGACGAGGGTATTTCGCGCCCGCGCTGGAATCCGAAGATCGCTCCAGCCAGTGTGGTCCCGCAGGCACGGGCGCTGAGCAGTGGCATGGTTTCCGAATGATCCAGAAGAGTGTACGATGTTGGGAGCATCGGAACCTAATGAAGATAGCAGGTTGCTCCAGCTGGAAATTCCGGCATCTGAACAAACTTGCTGGTGCCGGGTTGCTCGCGGCGCATTGCGTTGCGGCCCCCGGTTCCACCTCGACCAGTATATTTGCGCCCGACTCCACTCCTGCTGACCAGATCTTCGGACTCTCGATGTTTGTCCTGGCGGTGACGGGAACCATATTTGCGATTGTCTTCGGCTTGTTACTCTACGCCGCTATAAAGTTCAGGAAGCGGGCCAACGACGATCTTCGCGAGCCGCTTCAAATCTACGGCAGTGACCAACTGGAACTGGCGTGGACGGTGATTCCGGTGTTGATCGTGATTGTGCTGTTTATGACCTCGGCCCGGGTAATCCACTCCGTGCAGGACGCGCGACGTCCTCCGGGAACGATCGAGGTGACGGTGATCGGTCACCAGTTCTGGTGGGAATACAGGTATCCGCAATACGGCTTCGTGACGGCCAATGAACTGCATGTTCCGGTAAGCGACCCGGCACATCCGACGCCGACCTTCCTCACATTGCTCTCTGCCGATACCGACCATAGTTTCTGGATTCCGCGCCTGGCAGGCAAGACGGACCTGATCCCGAACCATCCCAACAGCACCTGGATCGACCCGCATGAGACCGGGCTTTATCTGGGCCAGTGCGCGCAGTATTGCGGGACGCAGCACGCGAAGATGCTGCTGCGGGCGTCGGTCGATTCGCGCGCCGACTTCGACCGATGGGTGCAGGCTCAGCAACAAATTGCGCGGGAGGAAGGCGTGCTGAGTCCGGAAGCTATCGAAGGCCGCCGGGTGTTCCACGCGACGGCTTGCATCAATTGTCATGCGATTACGGGCAGGGCGGCGGAAGGACGCTTCGGCCCGGATCTGACGCATTTAATGAGCCGTGAAACAATCGCCTCCGGTGTAGCTTTAAACAACGCCGCGGAACTGCGCCGCTGGGTGCAAAATCCCGCGGCCATCAAGCCTGGTTCGTTAATGCCCTCCATGAACTTGACGGACAAGGAATTGGATGAGGTCACCGCTTACTTGCTAACGTTGCACTAAGGAGAAATATGGCGTCGGATTCGGTACCCATCGCGGGCGCAATCGGTTTGCCTCGGGAATCGGGAAGCACGTGGTCCGAGACGATGCACGAGTGGGTGGTCACCGTCGATCACAAGAAACTCGGGCTGATGTACATCGGCATGGCCCTGGTGTTCCTGGTGATCGGCGGAATCGAGGCGGCCATCATGCGGATTCAACTGGCGACGGCGCACGCCCACTTCGTAGCGCCCGAAGTATTCAACCGCATGTTCACGATGCACGGCACGACGATGATTTTTTGGGTGGCGATGCCGGTGATGTTCGGCTTTGGCGTCTATCTTGTGCCGTTGATGATCGGCACCAGGGATATGGCGTTCCCTCGCCTGAACGCGTGGGGTTTCTGGATCACCCTTTTCGGAGGCGTGCTGCTGTACTTCAGCTTTATCGGCGGCGACGGTCTCTATGGAGCGGGCAGTGCGCCGGACGTGGGCTGGTGGGCCTACGCGCCGCTGACGTCCACCGCGTTTTCGAAGGGCCACAGCACCGACTATTGGACCATCGCGGTGCTGATCGCCGGGTTCGGATCGGTTGCGACGGCCGTGAACCTCGTGACGACGATCGTCACCATGCGCTGTCCGGGTATGACCGCGGGGAAAATGCCTCTGCTGGTCTGGATGTACCTGGTGATGTCGGGGATGGTGCTGTTCACTATCACTCCATTGACGGCCGCGCAATTGATGTTGATGGTGGATCGTTACCTCGGCGGCCATTTCTTCGACACGCAGGCCGGCGGTTCGGCTGTGATCTGGATGCATTTTTTCTGGATCTTCGGACATCCCGAGGTCTATGTGCTGATCATCCCGGCGTTCGCGTTTATCTCCGAAATCGTGCCGGTGTTTTCGCGCAAGCCTATTTTCGGGTATCCGATCATGGTCGCGGCCACGGTGGCGATCGGATTTGTGAGCATGAGCGTCTGGGCACACCACATGTACACCGTAGGGATGGCGTCTTATTCCAACGCGTTCTTCGTGCTAACCACGATGGCGGTTGGAATCCCCACCGGCATCAAGATCTTCAACTGGCTGGGAACCCTGTGGGGCGGGAAAATTCATTATCGAGTGCCGATGATGTTCGCGCTCGGATTCCTGTTCCAGTTCCTGATCGCCGGGCTGACCGGAATCATGCTGAGTGCGGCGCCATTCAACTGGCAGCTGGGCGGCTCTTACTTCGTAGTGGCGCATTTTCACTACGTGATTGTCGGCGGAATACTGTTTTCTCTATTCGGGGCATTTTATTACTGGTTTCCGAAAATGACCGGAAAAATGCTGGACGAGACGCTGGGCAGGTGGCACTTTTGGCTTTTCGCCATCGGCTTTCACGTCACTTTCGACCTGATGCACATCCCCGGAATTCTGGGAATGCCGCGGCGGATCTATACCTACGAGCCCGGGCGCGGGTGGGAGCAATGGAACCTGATTGTCAGCCTTGGCGCAATTCTACAGGCCATCGCTATATTGTGTTTTGTCGTGAACATGATCTGGTCGTACTTCAGGGGACGGGCCGCGGGCAACGATCCCTGGGACGCATGGACACTCGAATGGGCGGCTCCTTCGCCGCCTCCCGTCTATAACTTTGCAACCATCCCGGAGGTTCTCAGCCGCAGGCCTTTGTGGGACGCGAAGCATCCGGAAGATCCGGACTGGAAATACGAATGAGCACTGTACCTGTCGTCATCACGCCGTGGACGCTGCCTTCGCGCGGGCGCGTGGGGATGTTCTGCCTGATTGTGGCGGAGGCGGCGATCTTCACGATCTTCGTGGTCGCCTACATCTTCTACTTAGGAAAGAGCGTCATTGGGCCCACGCCGCAACAGGTGCTGGAGGTTCCGATCTTCAACACCGTCTGCCTGCTGAGTAGCAGTCTGACGATTCACTTCGCGGAGCGCGCACTGGAACGCGGCCAGATGGTTCCGTTCAAGGTATTTTGGTTTCTGACGTTTGCGCTCGGGGCTATTTTTCTGGGCGGCGCGGGGCTCGAATGGCATCGCCTGATTCACATTTCGGGTCTGACGATCTCGACGAATCTCTTCGGGACGACATATTATTCGCTGGTCGGCCTGCACGCGTTTCACGTGATCGTCGGATTGCTCGGGCTTGGCCTCGTGATGGTGCTGGCCCTGGCATCGAAAGTGAAGCAGGAACATGCCAGCCGCGTAGGGGTATTTTCCCTGTACTGGCATTTCGTGGACGCGGTTTGGGTGGTGGTGTTCACGGTGGTCTACATCATAGGACGGTGAGTATGGAACAAGATCATAAAACGGTCCAGCTTCCCGCGCCGACGGCGTGGCCGATTGTTCTGGCGTTCGGAGCCACGTTGCTGTTTGCGGGACTGTTGACCAGCGCCGACGTCACCGTGGTGGGCGCCGTTCTGACGGTGGTGGCTTCGGCGGGCTGGTTCCGCGATGTGCTGCCGCTCGAACGTCATGAAATGGTGCCCGTCGAATCGGAAGAGGTGCAAGTCGTCACCGCGCGGACGGAGGTCGCGCGGCCCGCGCCGGAAACGCACCGCCTCCGGATTCCGGTCGAGATTTATCCGGTCACCGCAGGTCTCAAAGGCGGCCTCGCGGGAAGCGTCGCCATGGCCGGGCTGGCCTGCGCCTACGGCATCCTGTCGCACGGCAGCATCTGGTATCCGATTAATCTGCTGGCATCGGTAGTGGACGCCGAGTCGCTTCAGCTTCCGATGGATTACCTGACGTCGTTCCACCTGCCGCTTTTCCTGGTGGCGTCCTTTCTCCACATAGTGACCTCCATCCTGGTGGGTTTGCTCTACGGCGTGATGCTTCCGATGTTTCCGCGCAGGCCGATTTTGTTGGGCGGCCTGTTTGCGCCCGTCATGTGGTCGGGCCTGCTGTATGCCACGCTCGGCATCATCAATCCGCTGATGAACCGGATGATCGACTGGAAATGGTTCGTGGCGTCGCAGATGGGCTTCGGCATCGTCGCGGGACTGGTGGTGGTGAGGCAGGCGCGCGTGCGCACCCGCCAGTTCCTGCCGTTCGCCGTGCGCGCGGGAATTGAAACTGCGGGAATGATGGAGGAAAAGGACCAGGAGAACGGCCGACAATGAACATCCGGCTGGCCCTCGCGGCGGTTCTGACGTTATGTGGTTGCGATCGTTTGCCCGGACGCGCGGATGAGCGTGAGGAGGTGGTTCGTCCCGAGCAGATTTTGGATTTCAACATTCTTTATAAAGAGAACTGTTCGGGTTGTCACGGAGCGGACGGAGCAGGCGGCGCATCGATCGCGTTGAGAGATCCGGTCTTCTTGGCCATCGCCGACGATGCGGCTATTCGCAATATCGCCTCGGCGGGAGTCCCAGGTACCCAGATGACTCCGTTTGCGCAGAGCAAAGGAGGGATGCTCACGGACAAACAGATCGATGTGCTGGTCCATGGAATTCGGGCATGGGCGCGAGCCGATGTTCCGCGCGACGGCCTCCCTCCCTACGCGGCCCCACCTGGCGATCCGCAGCATGGAGCCACCGTGTATGCGATCTTTTGCGCTTCCTGCCATGGACCCGATGGTCAGGGCGGCAAAGGCGGAAGCTCCATCGCGAATGTCGCGTATCTCGCGTTAGTGAGCGATCAATATCTGCGAACCATGGTCATCGCGGGCCGGCCGGAATTGGGCGCGCCGGACTGGAGAGGCAACGTGAACGGACGGCCCATGACCTCCGGAGAAATTTCCGACGTGGTCGCATGGCTCGCGTCCCATCGGCCATCCCAAAGGAGCACCTCAAAATGACGCCTGAAAATCAACCGACCCGCCGCGGCATGTTGATGAGGATTGGCATTCTGTGCAACGGGTTGGTGGCGGCCGTTCTGGCAGTGCCGGTGGTTCGATTTCTGTTGTCCTCCGTCACGCGTGGAAAGGGGTATGACGCCTGGGTGTCGGTCGGTCCGGCCACTCAATTTCCGGAAGGAGAGACGCGCCTCGCGACGTTTCGCAATCCCTATGGAATCGCCGCCGACGGACAGACAGCGGATACCGCATGCTGGGTCCGGCGCGTCGCCGCGAATCATTTCCAGGTGTTCGCCGTGAACTGCGCGCATCTCGGATGTCCAGTGCGATGGTTTCCGCAATCGGGTTTGTTCCTGTGCCCGTGCCATGGCGGCGCGTACTATCGCGACGGGACGCGCGCGGCCGGTCCGCCGGAACGAGGCATGTTCGAGTATCCTCACAAAATTGAAAATGGCCTCGTGCTGATCCAAGCCGGCGAGCTTCCCACGCCGGGCGCCGGCACCGCCCAACTCGGCGAAAAGAGGACTCCGTGCGCCTGATTTCGCGCGTCGGCCAATGGTTCGATCACCGCTTGCAGCTCGCCGCGCCCGTTCGCGACATCGCGGAGCATCCGGTGCCGCGGAGCACCGCCAGTTGGTGGTACGTGTTCGGGAGCGCCGCGCTGGTTGTGCTGATGCTGCAAGTAGTGACCGGAATCCTGCTGGCGCTCTGCTACGTCCCTTCCGCCGCCGAAGCCTGGAACAGTCTGCAGGCGTTGAATCACGATGTGGCTTTGGGGTGGTTCATCCGCGCGCTGCACGGCTGGGGCTCGACCTTCATGATCGCCATCGTGCTCATCCACATGGCGCAGGTATTCCTGTTCGGCGCCTACAAGTTTCCCCGCGAGCTGACCTGGATCGTGGGTGTTTTCCTTCTGTTGATGACTCTCGGTATGGCGTTCACCGGGCAAGTCCTGCGCTTCGATCAGGACGCGTATTGGGGACTAGGCATCGGGGCGTCGATTGCAAGCCGCGTCCCGGTGGCGGGGCCGGCGATCGTCAAGCTGATGCTTGGAGGGCCCATCATCGCCGGCGCCACGCTCTCCCGCTTCTTCGCCCTGCATGTTTTCGTCATCCCCGGAATGCTGATCGCGTTCGTCGGCCTGCATCTTCTGATGGTGCTGAAGCTAGGCATCAATGAATGGCCGATGCCCGGCCGCATAGTGAGGAAGGCGACTTACGAACACGAATACCATATTCTCACGCAGACGGATGGCGCGCCTTTCGTCCCGTACGCGGTCTGGAAAGATCTGTTCTTCGGTGCGGCCGTGCTGGCAGCCGTCGGCGTGTGCGCGGCATATTTCGGCCCCTTCGGTCCGACAGGTCAACCGGATCCGACCATCATTCAAACCGTCCCCAAGCCCGATTACTTCTTCCTCTGGCTTTACGCCCTGCTCGCTCTGCTGCCTCCTTCGATGGAGACGCCGGTGCTTCTGATTGTTCCCCCGCTGGCGATCGGTGGGCTTCTGCTGCTGCCTTTTCTCTTCGGCGAGGGAGAGAAAAGCTGGCGCCGACGCCCGATTGCCGTGCTGACCGTACTGCTGATCGCGGTCGCGCTGCGTTCCTTTACGCACCTGGCCGGATCCAGCCCCTGGAGCCCGGAAATGAATGCCTGGAGCGCCGAGCCAATCCCGGAAAACATCCTCAAGGGAAGGACCGCGCTCGAACGTCAGGGAGCGCTAGTGTTTCAAGGTAAGCAATGCCACAACTGCCATGCGCTGGGAGAAAAAGGGGGCCAGCGTGGACCGGCTCTGGACTCCGTCGCGACGCGGCTTACCCAGGACCAGCTGGTGCGCCAGGTTTTGCAAGGTCGCGGTAACATGCCGGCTTACGGAAACAGCCTGAATCCGGCGGAAACCACCGCTCTGGTCGCGTTTCTCCAAACGTTGCATCCAGCCGGCCAGGCTCCGGCGGCAGACGCATCACGAACGGGAGCCGCATCGCGGCAATAGGATGCCGATGCTGATTGCGTTGCTGCTCGCGGCGTTGCTTTACTTGCGCGGATGGATCCGTCTCCGCGGTACACACGTCATCGCCCTCTGGCGCGCCGGCGCGTTCTGCGGAGGACTGCTTTGCATCTGGATAGCCGCCGCGTCGCGGCTCGCCGGGTTGGACGAGGAACTGCTCTTCGTCCACATGATCCAGCACCTTTTCCTGATGACCATCGCGCCGCCTCTGCTGTTGCTCGGCTCGCCGGTCCTTCCGCTGCTGCACGGATTGCCGAAGTTTGCCATGCGCGGCGCACTGGGCCCCTTGCTCCGCTTGCCTTGGCTGCGGCGCATTGGCCACGCCCTCGCGAATCCTGTGTTCTGCTGGCTCGGGGCCACGGCTATTCTGATCGGATGGCATGTTCCTACGGCCTTCGCGCTGGGGATGTCTTCGGAGGCGTGGCACCATGTGGAACACGCCACATTTCTCGCCGCTGGACTGATTTTCTGGTGGCCCGTGATTCCGTCGTGGCCAAGCGTCTCCCCGCCTCGATGGTCGACCGTCGCCTATCTCTTTCTGGCCACCCTTCCGTGCGACGCCCTTTCCGCGTTTCTGGCGTTTTGCGATCGCGTCGTCTATCCGGCCTATCTGCATAATTCGCGGCGCTTCGATATTTCACCGCTAGCAGATCAGCAGCTCGCGGGCGCGCTGATGTGGGTTTTCGTGACATTCGCGTATCTGGTTCCGGCTGTTGCCATCACCACACGACTGCTCTCCGGCCCTGACCTCTCTGAACGATCCTTCGCCCGACCTATTCCTTCCAGAGTGCCATCGGGCGATTGAGCCGCAGCCTCGGCAAGGGTTACTCGACCAGGATCAACAGCATCCTGCGCACCGTGATGGAGCGGGCACGGTGGTGCCACGCGGCTGCGATCCGCTAGCTATCCACCGATCGTGATTCGTCTTTGACCTGACAGCCTCCCCGTCGAATCGCGGCCCCCGCCGCACGCCGACGTTGTCAGGCATCCGGAGGACACGCGACGCTGTCAACAGAAAAAGCCCCGACTTGGAAACGCCTTTCTCTCCGCCTGATAAGTAATAGATTTAATGAGCGTTGCTATTCTGAGAGCCCATCAAACGGCTTCCTTTTTATAATCAACCCTCCAACCCGCGGTCAGTCGTTCTAATCCCCTTTTCATCGGGTGATTTCGAATCCGAAACGCAGGCGATTTGACTGGGTAAGAACATGGTTCGACAATGAAAGAGGCGTTGGAGTTCGCCATTAACCGCCCTTCCGGGGAAGATGACTCCTTGAGTTACGTCAGGAGGTTGTATCGGATGCGGTCTGAAGATGCGGAACTGAACTCCGCTCATAAACTCCATTTGCTCAGCAGCGCTCAACATGCTGACAAGTTGCTGAGTGATGTCGAATCGATCCTCTCCGCTTCAAGAGCCAAATCTCCTTTTCGCAAATATAAGGGCTCGCTTTTGCCGGCGCAGGCGAAGGTGGTGGAGGATTACATTGGCCGGATTCGAACTCAACTGGTTCGAGTCCTTGAATCTGAAGGGATCCTGGTTCCGGAGCCCGCCTTCGAGTCCGTCCACGCCATGCGCGTGACCCTGGCGTTCGTGCGGATCGCCTTTCAGGAATGTACAGCGAATCGGATGCTGGGCTACGGAGCCGTCCCGGAATCGAGGGTGCTTGGCTTAAATGGGCTTGTGGATGAGATGGTCGCCGCGGTTGAAAAGTTGGACTCTTATCTTGCGAGGGGACTTGCAGAGGATTTGGAAGCCCGCCTGGCGCGGCTGGCGGAATCCGGCTCCAATGTCGCCCTCATCAAGACCATGGAGCGCATCATCGCCGACCATGGTTTCGTTGAATTTCGCCCCGCGCTGTCCATTATTATCGACCGCTTGGAGACGAAACACTTCGAGATTGCATACTTTGGGCGCGTCAGTTCCGGAAAATCGTCCCTGTTGAACCACATCATCGATTCCGAGATTCTTCCGGTCGGCGTGAACCCCATTACCGGGGTCCCTACTCGACTCGCGTATGGCGAACGACCTAGGTTGACCGTATGGTACGCCGACAAGAGTCCGGAGCTGCTGGACATCATCAGACTGCCGGAGTTCGTGAGCGAGCAGCACAATCCAGCCAACTATAAGCACGTGACGCGAATCCTGGTAGAGTTGCCGGCGCCGCGACTGAGAGACGGTGTCGTGCTGGTAGATACGCCCGGCCTCGGATCATTGGCGTCCGCCGGAGCCATGGAGACGCTCGCCTACTTACCGCGCTGCGACATGGGCGTCGTGTTGATTGACGCCGGTTCCACCCTCACCGAAGACGACCTGGTTACGATTCGAACCTTGTATGAAGCCGGCATCCCCGCGTCCGTGCTTCTAAGTAAGAGCGATCTTCTCGCCGACGCGGACCGCGTTCGATCCTCGCAATACATCGCCGGTCAAATCTCCACGCAACTCGGGCTCACTCTGGCGGTTCACCCCGTCAGTATTCAATCCGCGCATTTGTTTCTGCTCCAAGACTGGCTCCGCGAGGTGATCCTTCCGCTTTACGATCGACACCAGCAACTGGCCCGCGAATCGCTGTCCCGGAAAATCGGGTCGTTGCGAGAGGCACTCGCAGTCGCTTTGAAAGTCCGGCTCGATCATGCGCAAGAATCGAGTGAGGGCGCAATTGACCGCGACGCCATCGACACCGGACTCCGAACGGCCGTTGGCCGAATTGCGAAAGCTCGCGAAGCTTGCCTGGCGACAACCCATGATGTTCGCAGCCAAAGCGGCCACGCACTGGCCGAGGCTGCGACGCGATTGACGGACGCATGGCTGCAATCCGCACCCGATTCATCAGCAGCGATCGTCCACGACGCGATCATCCAGGTAGCGGCCGAACGAGCGAGCGAGGTTGTTCGCACCTTGAAGCAACTCGCGCGGCAACTGACGCAATCCCTCCATGCGACCGTCGAGGGACTTGGTGTCGCGGACTCCCATCGCGAGGACGATCTCACGTCGGCGATTAAAGAGATGCCAAAACTCGACCTCGGTCCAGTGGAGATTGAATGGAAGCCCGGCTTGTTTTCGAAGCTCTCGCGGAATCTCGCGATCCGGCAAGCGGAGAAGGCGTTGCAGCGTAAGATCGGAGCGCGGGTCTCCGATGCGTTCTCAAACTTCGGGAGCGTCCTGGACGCGTGGGCGCGACGAACGCTCAGCGAATTGCAACTCCGATTCGAGACTCCGGCGGAGTCCTATCGCGCCCATCTGGATCGGATCAGCGCCCGGGGCGTGATTTCAGAGAGCGAAAAATCCGCCATCGAGCGCGATCTCGCGCTTCTCGGCGTGGACACTTGAATGGGGATCGAATACCGGGATTCTCCGAAGAGCCGAGGGCTCCGATGATTCCGGGTAGCTTCTCTATTCTGGTAATCGGACGATAGCAAGCCGCGTGGGGTGGGTAGGACGTCGCTTTTCGAATTTTGCCCGCAACGGGGTGCCCGCCCATGATATGATAGGGTCGAATAAGCTATTGGCGGTGGGGTCCGCTTAACGTCGCAAATCGCGGCCAATGACTCCTACGGTTGCAAATAACTGTGGGGGCTTGCCGAGTTTCCCGCAGTGGTCGGGAGATCGAGTTGAGACGAACATTTTCGGGCGATTCCTCGCCAACCGTTTGTAACGGGTCCGCTCCCCTCTCAGCCGAGAGCCCAGGCATCTTTGACCGTCGCGTAATCGATCTCGTTTCGGAGCTGGCCGAGCGATATCGGCTCACATCCATACGGCCTTTGCTTGAAATTTGTAACGCCGCGGGCGATCGTACCGACCTGAGCATTGCCGTTCTCGGCAGGTTTAAGGCCGGCAAGAGTAGCTTCTTAAATCATCTGATCGGACGCGCAGTGCTTCCCATTGGAGTTGTCCCAGTTACATCCGTGGTGACGGACGTCGGATATAGCGCGCAGGATGCGGCCGGCGTGCGCTTCGCTGATGGGCGCAAAATCCCGATCCCGCTACAGGATCTTCGGCTCTATGTTACGGAAGCGGAAAACCCTTTGAACTCAAAGCATGTCGAGGCGGTTTCCGTGCGACTCGCCGCGCTCTCGCAGTGGCCAGACCTGCGGTTTATCGACACGCCTGGACTGGACAGCGCCTTTGCGCACAATACCGATGCTTCCATCGGCTGGGCTCCCAACGTCGACATCGCCCTGGTCGCCATCGGAGTCGACCCGCCCTTGTCCGCGCAGGACATCGCGCTGATTGAGACCTTGTTCCGGTACACCCCGCGGGTGGCCGTGCTGCTGACGAAAGCCGACGTTTTAGATGACCGGCAACTGGGAGAGGTGGTTGACTATGTGCGCAGTCAACTCGCGGTCCGGTTCGAACAGAACATTCCCGTCTATCCCTATTCGACACGCCCTGGATTTGAGCATCTGAAGCTCGATCTGGAAGGCTCCCTGTTGAAGGAGGTTGCGAGGGACGTCGCATCCCAACGGCGGGCAATCTCAAATCAAAAATTCGCCACGCTGCTCGGCGATTGCGAACAATACCTCCGCCTGACCCTTAGATCCGCCGAGATGCTCGATACGGAACGGGTCGGCCTTCAGAAGCAGTTGTTGACGGAACGGGAATCTCTCGCGGACGTGCGTCTCGAAGTGCAGTTGATCGCGCGGCACGCTGCCGCGGGCACGCGCGACACAGTCGAGAAAGCGCTCACTCCTTGCGAAATCCTCATTCGGCAAAAGTTGCTGGGCGCATTTGAAGAACAGGCGCCCCATCTGCCGCATAACTTTGACAGGCTGATCGAGGCCTTCGACGATTGGCTGCGTGAGGCCATGTCGAGTGAGCTGCTGTCGGTGTCCGGCGAAAAACGATCCGAGTTTATCCAGCCGCTCACGTCCGTGCAGCGCCAATATCGGCGCGTCCTGCAGAATTTTCGCGACCGCCTGTCGGATCGAACACTCACTCTCTACGGCGTACCGCTGAAGACGAACGAGCCGGAGATCGTGCCCCAGCCGCCCAAGATCCCGGACATCCACATCAGCCGCGCCTTTGACCACAGTTGGGAACTGCTTTCTCCGCTATTGCCCATGCCGCTGCTGCGCAGAGCCGTGCTGAACCGATTCCGCCGGAAGATCGCCGATGAAACATACAAGAATCTCTCCCGCCTCACCAGCCAGTGGGAGGAAATTGTAACCACTGCAATTCTCGAACTTCAGAGGGAGGCCGAAAGGCGAATGGCGGAGCTCCTATCGACCGTCCAGGGGCTGGTCTCCGCGAGTCGCGAAAATGCGCCGCGGATTAGAGCCTACCTCGAAAAACTGAATGCTCTCACGGGGGGCGCGAGCCAACACTCATGAAGATTGCCATCCTTTCGGACATTCATGGAAACATGGAACCCCTGTATTCCCTGACGGAGCCATATGACGAACTCTGGGTTCTCGGGGATCTGGTGAACTATGGGCCGGACCCGGGGGCCGTGATCGATTTCGTGCGTGCCCACGCCACGGTTGTGGTGCAGGGCAACCATGACCGCGCGGTCGGATTCAACGAAGATCCGCATTGCTCGCCCCCTTACCGCGAAATGGCGAAGGAGACGATGGAGTTCACTCGTTCTGTTCTCTCCCGCGACCAGATTGAGTATCTGGCAAGCCTGCCGCTCATGGTGGAAAGAACGGTCGAAGATACCAGGTTTGTACTCTGTCATGCCGCTCCCTCGGATCCTCTTTATAAGTACCTGCCGGCCAACTCGCCGCAGTGGGAGCGGGAACTGGAACTCGTCTCTGCCGATTTTTTGCTGGTGGGTCACACGCACACGCCTTTTATCCAGTCTGTCGGAGTGTCGGTGGTCGTCAACCCGGGCAGCCGCGGTCAGCCGAAGACCGGAACGCCTCAGGCACGTTATGCGATCTGGGAACGCGGAGTCGTTCTCCGATCGACCGATTACGAAATCGAGCGCACGCTGGGAAAGATCGACCGGATGCCCGTGTTACCGCGGGTGCGGGAGAGCTTGAAAGCCGTTCTATTAACCGGGGGCTTGTCCCCGTCGCTGGTTCAAACTTAGGAGCAATTGAAAATAATTTATGACACTAATAGAGCATGTGACAGGTCGCGAAATCCTCGATTCTCGCGGCAATCCAACCGTCGAGGCCGAAGTCCGGCTCGAAGGGGGAGCGGTGGGTAGAGCGGCCGTTCCATCGGGAGCATCCACCGGGGAAAAGGAAGCCGCTGAATTGCGGGATGGCGACAAGCACCGCTATGGTGGCAAGGGAGTGCTGAAGGCTGTGAAGAACATCCGCACCGAACTCGCCCAAATCGTCCAAGGAATCGATGCGCTGGACCAACGGGCGGTCGACAATGCCATGATCGCCGGTGATGGGACGCCCAACAAATCGCGGCTGGGGGCAAATGCGATTCTCGCGGTTTCCATGGCCGCGGCACGTGCCGCAGCCAATGCTCATGCTCTCCCGCTGTACCGATATCTGGGCGGAGTCAACGCTGGTACACTTCCTGTGCCGTGCCTGAACGTGTTGAATGGAGGCAGGCATGCGGATAACACGGTGGACTTTCAGGAGTTCATGATTGCGCCGCACCATGCGCCTTCTTTTGCCGAATCGATCCGCATGGGAATCGAGACGTTTCATGCGCTGAAGGGCGTCTTGAAAGCCCGCGGCTACTCGACCGCCGTGGGAGACGAAGGAGGGTTCGCTCCGGATTTGAAGTCTAATGAGGAGGCAGTGGAGTTGATTCTGGAAGCGATCGCCAAGGCCGGCTACAAACCTTCGGAAGACATTTCGATTTGTCTCGATCCGGCGGCCAGCGAAATGTGGGAGAACGGCAAGTACGTCCTATTCAAATCGACCAAGCAAACGCTCACTTCCGGCGAATTGATCCGCCTGTGGGAGTCCTGGGCGAAGCAATATCCGATCATTCTGCTCGAAGATGGAATGGGCGAAAACGATTGGGACGGCTGGCGCGACTTGACGTCCGCGCTGGGCTCGAAAATTGAGTTGGTGGGAGACGACATTTTCTGCACCAATCCGCGCATCCTTCAAGAGGGCATTGATAAAGGGATCGCGAATTCGGTGCTCATCAAACTCAATCAGATCGGGACGGTAACCGAAACTCTCGATACCATGCGGCTGGCGACCCGGAATGGCTACGGATGTTTCGTCTCGCACCGGTCCGGGGAGACGGAAGATACCTTCATTGCCGACCTGACGGTAGCGACGGGCGCCGGCCACATTAAGACCGGCTCCGGGTGCCGGAGCGAACGTGTGGCAAAATTCAACCAGTTCCTCAGAATCGAGGAGCAACTCGGCGGAGGGGCGCAGTTCGCGGGCCGGCAGGCGTTTACGCATTGATTTTTCTCAGATAGGAGGAGGCGAGCGGATGGAACAAATCTGGCTGGTAGCAGCGCTTTGGCTGGTCTTGGCCCTGGTGGCGACGCTGCTGTCGATTTGGTTCCGCATCTCCACTGCACTCTCGGAGATTGTCGTCGGGACGGTCGCGCAATTGATCCTCGGGGCGTTGATCGGAACTTCGGCTCTGGGGGCGACCTCGCAGTGGATCGCCTTTCTCGCGGGCACCGGTGCGATCGTGCTCACGTTTCTGGCTGGGGCGGAATTGGACCCGGCCATCTTTCGGACGAAGTGGAAGGAAGCGTTCGTCGTGGGTATGGTGGGATTTTTCGCGCCGTTCCTGGGCGCCGCGGCAGTCGCGCATTTCGTGCTGGGCTGGACAATCATGGCCAGTTGGCTGGCTGGCGTTGCTCTGTCAACAACGTCGGTTGCCGTCGTTTATTCGGTGATGCTGGAGCTCGGTCTGAATCGGACTGACTTCGGCAAGGGCATCCTGGCAGCCTGTTTTGTAAACGATCTTGGCACCGTGATCGCTCTGGGCCTGATTTTTTCGCCTTTCACGAGCAGGACGCTCATTTTCGTGGTCGTCAGCGTGGTCGTGTTTGCGATTCTGCCCTTTCTGACGCCCTGGTTTTTTGAGCGGTATGGCGGACGCGTATCGGAACTGGAAGCGAAGTACATTTTGTTCACGCTGTTCGCCATGGGCGGACTCGCTGCGTGGGCTGGAAGCGAGGCGGTTCTGCCTGCGTACATTATTGGGATGGTGCTTGCCGGGACGGTAGGGAAAGATCACGTCCTGATCCGCCGCCTGCGCACCTTGACCTTCGGGTTTTTGACGCCGTTCTACTTCATCCGTGCTGGATCGCTGGTGTCGGTTTCGGCCCTCGTCGCCGCGCCTTTCGTCTTCCTCGCATTACTGGCGGCCAAGATGTTCAGCAAAATGATTCCGCTGGTGCCCACCGCGCGGGCGTTCAATTACGTGGGGCATGACGGCATGTACTACTCGCTGATGATGTCGACCGGCTTGACGTTCGGCACCATATCGGCGCTGTTTGGGCTCAATCATCACGTCATCGACCAGAGCCAGTATTCACACCTGGTGGCGACAGTCATCGCCAGCGCGGTTGTTCCCACGGCGATTGCCAATGCCTATTTCTTACCAAGGCATCTGTTGCCGGGTGCGAAGATGGCAACGGAGATCAAGCCGGCCGAACCGGCGGAAGGGTAATCCTAATTATGAGGAGGATCGGTTTTGGATCGTTATCTTCTGGTCATGATCGGAGGAGCCACAGGCTCCTTGATGCGCTACGTGCTCGCGACCGCCATTATGAATCGGTTCGGCGGCCGTTTCCCTCTAGGGACGGTCCTCATCAACATCAGCGGCTCTTTTTTGATTGGATTTATCCTGACCGCGTTGACGGTTCGCCAGAGCCACCCGAACCTGCGGCTGCTGCTGGTGGTTGGTTTTTTGGGTGGCTATACGACGTTTTCCAGTTTCGAGTGGGAGACTCTCGGCCTGGTGCAGGATGGCGGGCGCTGGCTGGGACTGCTAAACGTGGTCGGCAGCGTGCTATTGGGATATGCTGCGGTTTGGTTGGGCGCGGTTATCGCCGGGAGGCGATAGCCGCCGAAGAAAGGAGGGCGTAAATGCTCTCGAAGGGACATGCAAAGAAGGTCACGATCTATCTTAATGTAGATACTCAACACCATTTCACGACGCTCTACGAATCGATCCTCACGTTCCTGTTGCACAAAGGCGTTGCGGGCGCCACGGCAACGCGCGCGCTGGCTGGTTTCGGCGCGCACAGGCTGCTGCACACTCCTAAAGTTGAGATCCTGGCCGAGCATCTGCCGATCATCGTTGAGTTCATCGAGACAGCGGAGAAGGTGGAGGAACTTCTCCCCACTCTCTATGACATGGTCGAAGACGGCCTCATTGAAGTTCAAGATACTACGGTCGTCAGAATTGCCATGAAAGAAAAACACCGCCAGGAACCCAAGCAGCCGCACGAGCGAAAAGCAGGCAAAGCGAAGCTCATGCGGGTCTTTCTGGGTGAAGCCGATCGGTGGCACGGAGAACCGCTGTACGACGCCATTGTGAACCGTCTCCGGATGATGGACATTGCCGGCGCGACCGTTTATAAGGGCATTCTGGGATACGGTGCGAAAGGGCACACTCATAAACACAATCTGCTGCATACCAACCGCGACCTTCCGATCATGATTTCCGTGATCGAAGCGGATGAGAAGCTGAGTCAGGCCGCGGAGGCGGTTGAGGAGATGCTGCAGGACGGGCTCATCGTCATTTCGGATGTGGATATTGTTCGTCTGGTTCACGCGCACGCTGCGCCGCAGGAGGCTCAAAGTGCAAAACTACCAGCCAGCTAGACTGCTCCGTCTGCATTTCACCGAACGGGACCGCTATCGCGGTAAACCGCTCTACGAAGCGATTGTTGAAAAATGCCAGGACATGCATATCGCGGGCGCCACGGTGTTCCGCGGCCTCGAAGGATTCGGCGGGACCGCCGAGGTTCACCGCTCCCACATCCTGGCGCACGATTTGCCTGTCGTGATCCAGATTGTCGACACCGAAGAGAGGGTGCAACGCCTGCTTCCCGTCCTGGAGGAAATGATGGACCAGGGGCTCATCGCGATGTCCAGCGTGAACGTGCTGCGAGTCCAGAAGGCAGCGAAGGCGTAAGAATGTTTGAAAAAATTCTGGTCGCGCACGACGGGTCGGATGGAGCGCAGAGGGCTTTCGACGCCGCTGTCGAACTCGCCTCGCGCCTCCAGGCAACCCTCCATATGATCAGCGTCGAGGAAGATCTTCCTCGCTACGCGGAGACGATGCTGGAGGTCGATGACGAAAAAGAGGAGGAGGACACGTATTTCGGGCAACTCGCGGAGCAGGCGAAACGGCGAGCCGCGCTTCATTCTGTAACGCTCCAATGCGCGATTGTCCCGGGTCACGAAGTGAAGGCCATCGTCGACTTCGCCGCGAAGGGCGAATTCGATCTTCTGGTTGTTGGCTTCACCGGCCATTCCGCGGTGTACGAGCACGTGTGGGGTGGAACATCTCACAACCTGACCCGTATGGCTCGCTGCAACGTGCTCGTGATCAAGTGATGATTCCGCTCATCGGCCGGGCTAACGAAATGTCCCGACTGAGAGACTCGCTGCGAAATCGCGAGTCGTTGCTGGTGCTCGGGGCCGCCGGATCGGGCAAGACGGCGTTGCTCCGCGCGATCGCGGAGGAGGAACAGTTCATTTATCTTCGATATTCGAAGACTCTTCATCCCTTGCTGGTCGATCTGGCGGGCGCCCTTCTGCCACCCGATGCGCAACAGCACACCAGCGTTCATTTGAAGGGTTTGCTGTGGGCGGCGCTGGAAGCGGAGCCCCGAGCGATCGCTATCGACGGGATCGACCACGCAAGTTTTCCCACCTACCGGTTTTTTCAGCGGCTCTACTTTGTGAAAGGCGTTACCTTGATCGCGACGGCGAGAGACGCCATCTCCCTCGGGGCGCTGGGGCGCCTGTTTTGGGATCCACGGGCGACACTTCATCTTGATCCGCTTCATCCCGCCGATGCCGGTCGGCTGTTCGACAGGGCGGCGGATCAGTTTGGGCTTCGCGATTTGGATGTAGAAGAATTTCGACACAAGGTGCTGGACGCGGCGAAAGGGAATCCCGGTCAAATCGTCGAGATGTGCCGCATGGCTTCAAACCCGATGTACGTGAGTGGCCGGCACATCAAGTTTGCGCCTCTGCGGATCGACGCGGTCGCAAGGTTTCTCGCATAGAGCGAGCAAATGCTTCCGCGACTGCGCAACAAATAGACCACAACGGGCGTGATGATGAGCGACGACAGCATCGAGATGGCGCCCCCGCCCATCACCGCGATTGCCAGCGGTTGCAAGAGCTACGCGCCGGAGCCCACGAGGCTTGGGCATGGGGCGATACGGACGCAGGAGATTTACTCGCATATGATTCACGGGCAAGACGACATGTTGGAAGCGGGATTGGAGGCGATCCCGCGCTCCAGCTTCTTCGAAAGAAAGATGCTCGCCAGGCAGAATCCGATGAACAGGTAATAGCCCGGTAGAATCTTCGAGCTGTTCGTCGGTATCGCCAGTTGTCCACCGGCATTCATCACGTCCTGCATCGCGCTTCCGATCAGGCCGTTGAACGCGACGAAGGACATGAAGATGGCCACCGCCATGACGTCGGCCATCGACCATTTGGAAGACTCGAAAGCGAAAAACTTGACGATGCGGCTGGTGCGCAATATCGCCGGCCGGAACAAAGAGACGCTCAGAGCCAGCATCTTCAGCACCGGGAAGACCACGCTGAACAGCAGGACCAGCACGGCGACGATCGACATCTCCGGGCGGCCCATTTCGATCAGGGTTTGAAACACCTCGAGCACGTTCTTGCTTCGGAAGTAAAGCGACTGCTCGCGAAACTCGATTGGGGTGCCGAGGAGCGTGGCGTTTAAGCGAGTAATCCGGACCTCCACTTCGAGCATCGGGCTGAGCACGCCGCCAGCCAGCAACACGATCGAGAACAACATCAGCACCGCGAGAGCGGGTCGGGAGAGCCCCCGCGTTCCGACGGTGAGCAAGGCAAACCCCAACGCCACCGATCCGAGCACTATCAGGTAGTACCTGGTGATTCTTTCGTCCGCTTCCTGGATCTGTTTCGCGAGAGTCTGCTCACAAACCTCTTCGCTGGAGCATCCACGTCGCTTCAGAATGGACGAATATTCCGTCATGTCCACCGCGCTAAATGTGTTCTTGATCCCGTCCGCCAGGACGCTGCGGATGGAATCTTTGAAACCAGTTTGATTTTTGGGTTTCGCCAATTCCGCCATCACGACGTCGGTATACTCCGGAACATGCGGCCGCAAGGATCCGAGGATCATGTTCACCAGAAGGGGGTTTCCCTGGCCGGGCATGGTGGCCTTAGCCCCTTTTGGTAGCGGGGCGCTCATCTGCTTCTTGATGTTGTCCAGAAGCGCATAGAGCGACCGTTGGACCATTGGCCGGAGACTCTTGCTCTGCCCTTTTAAATCGATCTTGTCGATTTGAGCGTTTAGTATGGGTGCGATGACATCGCGCCAACGGTCGGCGCTCAGCAGCCCGTAGCGGACGTGAGTGAGCTCCGCCAAGTCGGTGCGAAGCTGGCGCCGCGCCCCCAGACCGTCGACGGTCAGCCAAGTGAACCATAGGACCGGTACGAGCAGGATCGCGCCCGCGGCGAACCGGAGATCGAACTGACGCGAAGGTTCGCGCGGTAACGACTCCGTCGGCACGGCAACGTTTTCCATAGTAGTGATAACGAGTATAAACTGCGGCTGAGCCGCAAAGGGTCTAATTCAACGTTTTACCGCAGACAAAAAATCGCAGCGCGTAAACCAGGAGCCATCCAGACCTGAGCACAAATCCGGGATGGCCACTTCGCATCCAAGTGGATTGTTTGGCGAGTATAGCCCGCGCTAGACGGAATGGTGATCCACCGGGCAGTATAGTCGCCGACCCCGCGGAATCCCGTCGCCGGCCAGTTGAACATTACCTCTGGAGGCCCGACAAATCAAGCAGGGTGGCCGCGGCTTTTCACGACCTATGTATTCTCGCAATATGGCCATAAACTTGCTCGGGGCAACCGTTAGCGCCGACGCTCCCGTTGTGTCGTGGGAAGGTGTCTTTGTATTGTCGCCAAACCAGCCCAGTGTGGTTGAAAATGATACCGGAAAGGATCAACACCTTGCGCTACTTCGAGCGTCAATTACTAACAATGCTGGTGTCATGGCGCTGCACCATCCCCGTGCTGCTTTTGTGTTCGTTTGCTTTAGAGGTCGCACAGGCGGGCGATTCGGACCCCTATTTCCCTAAACCTTCGTACTTTAAGTCCTATCTGCGCCACGCCGACACACGCCTGGAACTACAGGCACCGCTTCATTTTGAGGATTACGTGGTGGACAGCAAACTGGAGTTGTCATTGAAGTCTTATCTCGATCTGGTGATGGCGAACAACCCGAATGTCAGCATTCAGCGGCTATCGGTCATCACCTTTGAGGACGCCGTGATGCGGGCGTTTGGCAATTTCGATCCGCTTGGGACGGCCAGTTTTCAGTCCACGCGATCCTTGACCCAGGGAACCACGGCGCTGAGCGGAGCCAGCACGCTCGACCTGCTGACGCAGCCTTTTTCGCTGGGTTGGCAGCAACTGCTTTCCTCCGGAGCGACCTACAATATCGGTTATTTCGATACCAAGAGCTCCACCAACAGTAGTTTTGCGACCATCAATCCCACCTACAATTCCAGCCTGAACGTCAGTTTCAGCCAGCCTCTGCTGCGTGGCCGGGGTTCGTTTATCACGAAACTCCCGATTACCATCGCCAGGGCGCGCCTGGCTAGCGCTCGATCCACGGTGGAGGACCAGGTGATTCAGATCCTGGTCAACGCCGAACAAGCATACTGGGCGGTGGTGGGAGCGCGGGAAGGCGTCCGCGTGGCGGAGGAGAATTACAAGCTGGCCGATACCGCCTTGAAGCGCGCCAACAGGGAACTGGAGTTAGGCGCGTCTTCACCGCTGGACATCTTCCAGCCGCAGGCGAACTTTGCCAACGCGCAACTGGCCCGCATACAAGCTCGCTATACTCTGCAACAGATGGAAGACGCGCTGCGTATGCAAATGGGCGCGGATCTGGACGTGAAGTACCGTAGCATGCCGATTGTCGCGACCGAGCCGGTGACACCTCCTCCCGACGCCGACCTGGATCGCGAAAGGATGGTCCTACTCGCGATGGAGAAACGACAGGATTTACGAGCCGCCCGGCAATCGCTGGACGTGGACGATCTCAACATCAAGCAGGCCAACGACAATTTGCGGCCCAATCTGGCCCTGAACGGGCAGTATTCCACCTCCGGCGTCGGTGGGCCTGCCTACCAGCTCCAGAATGCTTTCGGCGCAGGCAGTCAGGTAGTCAGCGTCACGCCGGGCGGCATTACGGACGCTCTCAGCCAGATGTTCGGTTTCGGACAGCCGACTTACGGTTTCGGACTGTCCTTGACGTTGCCGATCCGGAACCGGGCGGCGGCGGCGAATCTGACGGACGCGGCGGTCGGCAAAAAGATCGATGCCCTGCGCCTGCGAGCTATCGCGCAGACGGTTCGCCTGCAAGTATTAAACGCAATAACCAACCTCGAAAACAGTCGCGCCAGCGTGGCACTGGCGAGATCTGCGCGGGACCTGGCCCAGAAGCGCGTGGATGCGGAGCAGAAGAAGTATGAACTGGGGATCGACCAGATTTTTTTCGTCCTTGCCGCTCAAACGGACCTCACCACCGCGGAATCCCAGCTTGTGAACCAGACGATTTCCTACCGCCTGAATCAATTGGCGTTATTGCGCGCTCTGGGAACATTGCTCGAGGAGCGAAGGGTTACGATTCAATGAGAAGACCAGGTGGCGCGAGCTTTAGCTTGCAGCGTCGGCTTCAGCCGGCGTATTGTGAGGCCGTACATCGGCTAAAGCCGATCCTGCATGCTAAAGCTCGCGCCACGTTCTTCTTGTGTCTGACGCTTGCCGCTCAGGACGCTCCGCGCATCCGCGCCACCGGGACGATTCGCGCCGTTCACGTGGCCAATGTACAGGTCCCCTCCATTCGCGGACCGTCCGGGAGGCTGACGTTGACCCGCATTGTCCCGACAGGCACACGCGTCAACACCGGCGACGTTCTCGCCGAGTTCGACAGCACCCAGCAGTTTGAGGACGCTCGCGAGGCCCGCGCCAAGGCCGACGATTTGGGCCATCAGTTGGAGCAGCTCCGCATGCAGTCTCGCAGCGACGCCGCCAAGCGTACGGCCGATCTGCGCGGCGCGCAGGCTGATCTTGAAAAGGCCACGCTCGAATTACAAAAGGCCGAGGTCCTCAGCGAGATTGACCGCCTGAAGAACCAGGAAAAGCTGGAAAGCGCGAAGGCGCGCGTGGCCAGCCTTCAGAAGTCCAGCCATTTTCACGATCTGGACGAGGCCGCGGGGATGCGCATTCTGGAATTGCAAAGGGACAGGCAGAAGCTGGTGTTGGAGCGTACGGAATCGAATCGAACGCAGCTCACGGTTCGGTCTCCGATTACCGGGATGGCAGCGCTCGAAAATGTCTGGCGAAGCGGTTCCATGGGTCCATTGCAGGAAGGCGACCAGGCATTTCCTGGGCAAACAATGGTGCGCGTATTCGATCCCACGGACATGCTGGTCATCACCCAGGTGAACGAGCCTGACGGAGTTTTGCTCTCGCGCCCCGGCGCGGCGGCGATTGTACGCCTCGATGCGTATCCAGGCGCTGTGTTCCACGCGGTACTGGAATCGGCGAGTCCAGTGGCCTCCACTTCGCTCGAAAGTCCGGTCAAGTTTTTCCTGGCCCGCTTCCGGATTCTGGATAAAGATCCTCGTTTGCTGCCGGATCTTTCCGCCGCCGTGGAAGTGGAGCCCGCGAAATGAAACGGCTGCGCTTTTGGATCGTCATTCTGGTGCTGTTGGGGTTGGGCACGGCGGGTGTGCGTCTGCTGATGACGCGGCGGGTGCAGGCCAAGGCCGACTTGCCGTCGGCCATCGTTCGCAAAGGCGAATTTCAAGTGAAAGTGCGCTGTCGTGGCGACCTGATGGCCGCCCGTTCCGTCCAGTTGACGGCGCCCATGAACGTTCCCGGTATGCAGATCGCGTGGCAGGCTCCGCCCAATTCCCAAGTGAAGGAAGGCGACCCGGTGGTGCGCTTCGATTCCAGCGTGCTGCGCCAGACATTGCTCGAAAACAAAGCGGTACTCGGCTCCGCGCAAGCGACTCTGGATCAGTACATCGCGCAGGCGAAGGTCACCGCGGAGCAGGACCAACTCGACCTGGCTTCAGCCCGCGTCGAGGTCGAAAAGGCGCGCCTGGAGGCCTCGAAACAGGAAGTGGTCAGCCGGATTCAAGGGGAGGAAAGCAAAATCGACCTCAGCCTGGCGGAGGAAAAACTCAAAGTGCAGGAAGCGACCATCAACCTCCATGAAAGTTCCAGCGCGCAGAAAATCAACTCGGGAAAAAGGTTGCGCGACAAAGCGCAGGCCGACATCGATCTGGCCAATCATCGCCTGGAACTGATGGAGATGAAGGCGCCCTCGAATGGTGTGGTAGTGTATCTGCCCAACTATTCGCAGGGCTGGATGAATGCGAAGCCGTTCAAGGTCGGCGACCAGGTGTGGCCCGGGAGCGTGATTGCCGAATTGCCCGATCTGTCCACGTTGGAAATGAAAGCGAAGCTGGAGGAAACGGATCGCGGTCGCGTTTCCGTGGGGCAGGAGGCCCGCGTGATCGTGGACCCGTTCCCGGAGAAGCCTTTCCCATCCAAAGTGGAATCGCTCTCGCCGCTGGTGGTGCAAGGATTCGAATGGCCTCCGACGCGCAATTTCACGGTACAGATCCGTTTGAACGAACCGGACAGCCGCCTGCGTCCGGCGATGAACGCGCAGGTGGATATTGTGGTCGACCGCATCCCCGACGCCATCAGCGTGCCGTCCGCAGCCGTGTTCACGCGCCGCGGACGCCCGACTGTTTACATCGGAACGGAAAAGGGTTGGGAGGCCAAGGAAGTCGAGATCGTGGCTCGCAACACGGATGAAGTGGCGGTTCGCGGAGTGGCGGCGTCGGCTCAGGTGGCGCTGACGGAGCCGGATCTGGCAAACACATTGGCTAACCCAGGCACAAAGGAGGGCGCGAAGAAGTGAAAGCCGGCTCCATCGCAGGCGCGCTCGTCGGAGCCGCATGTCTCGGCTTGTCGGGATGGGGCGGCGTGACGCTCTACCGCAAGGCGACTCTCGAAACATCGAGCGGAGTCTCTGTCATCGCAGTGAAGCGCGGCGACATTACCTTCAATGTTTACGCGCGCGGCGAGTTTCAGGTCGGCAATTCGACAACTCTTCAGGCGCCGATGGCGGGATCGACGGACATGGCCATCACTTCCCTGCGCAGCCCCGGCGATTTGGTGAACAAAGACGATGTCGTGGCGACGTTCGACACCACCGAACAGGAGTACAAGCTGCGCGAAGCCGAATCCGATCTGGCCGAAGCCGAACAGAAGGTCATCCAGGCGCAGGCGCAATTGGAGGCGAAACAGGAAGAGGACAACTACCTGTTCATCAAAGCGCGTTCGGACCTGAAGCTGGCGCAAATCGAGGCGCGCAAGAATCCGGTGATCAGCCCCATCGCCGCCAAGCAGAACGACCTGGCGGTAGCCGCCGCGCAGGCTACCCTCGACCAGTTGACGCGCGACCTGGCGAATCGCAAAGCGACCTCGCAGGCCGGCGTCGCCATTCAGGATGCGATGGTGGCCAAGGCCAAGGTACAGATAGAGACCGCGAAGAAAAACATCGCCAGCATGACGCTGCGCTCGCCGCGCGCGGGCTATGTGAACGTGCTGCCCAATACGAACACGAACTGGGCTTTCCCGGGTATGGTTCTGCCGATCCTGCAAGTGGGCGACACCGTCCGCGCGGGCATGGGCGTGGTGCAGATTCCCGACATGCAGACCTGGGAGACAACCGCTCGCATCGAGGAAGCGGACCGCGGCCATCTGGCCCTCGGACTTCCGGTCACGATTACCGCCGTGGCGCTGCCGGAGCATCCGTATCGCGGAGTCATTTCCGATTTAGGAGGCACCACCGGGCCGCCCTGGGAGCGCCGCTTCGAATGCAAAATCAAGGTGCAGAATCCCTCGCCGGAACTGCGCCCGGGCATGACCGCCAATCTGGTCATCAGCGCCGAAACCATGAAAAACGCACTCTGGATTCCGGCCCAGGCGTTGTTTGAAAGCGACGGCCGAACGTATGTCTACACGCGCACGCCGCAAGGCGGCTTCGTGACTACCGATGTAAAGCTGGAGCGACGCAGCGAGAGTCGCGTGGTGATTACGGGCCTCGCCGAAGGGCAGATCGTCGCCATGTCCCGTCCCGACAAGCAGGCCGACGCGCCTAAGAAAGAAAAGAAAGCCGGCTCCGCGGTGCAGGCCTTGCCGCAATGAGCCTGCTGCGATATCTGGCCGACGTGCCGCTGGCGCTCGATAATTTGCGGGCGCAGAAAACGCGCACCGTCCTCACGGCGCTGGGCATTGTATTCGGCGTCGGATCGGTGATCGGCATGCTTGCGATCGGCGCGGGGGCGAAGGAGGAATCGTTGAGCTTCATCGAGCGCCTGGGCGTCCGCAACGTTCTGATCGATTCGATCCCCTCCACCAGCGACCAGGAATTGCAGCAGCGCCGCCGCTCTTCTCCCGGCTTGACCGAGCGCGACATGCGCATCCTCGAAGCCAATCTGGACGGCCTGGAAATGCTTTCTCCGCGCCGCACGCTGCATCCGGCACGGATGCTGCCCAAGCCCTCGCAAGCCATGCCCGCTGTTTATGGCGTGCGTCCGGAATACGCCATCATTCGCAATCTGCGCATTTCCGAAGGCCGCTTTTTCACGGCGCGGGACAATCTGGAAAGCGTGCCGGTCTGTGTGCTGGCGGACCACGCCCGTGTGAACCTCCTCGGATACGGTCCGGGTGTGCTGGGAAAGTTCATCAAGGTGAACGATACGTGGCTCGAAGTTATTGGAGTGCTGGCGCCGCAGATGGCCGACAGCAAGGCTTCCACGGCGCAGGCCGACGACCGCAACAACCTGATCTACACGCCCGTCAACACCTTTCAATACCGGTTTTTCGACCTGGGTTCGTATCTGCGGGACGAACTGGACGGCATCGAAATCCGGCTCAAGAGCGGAACGGACAGTGTGCGCTCGGCGGAAGTGGTCACCGCTATTCTCAACTCCACGCATCGCAAGGTGGAGGATTTCACGGTCACGATTCCAGCCGAGTTATTGGCGCAACAGCAGAAGACCCAAACGATCTTCACCTATGTGATGGTCGCGATCGCGGCTATTTCCCTGCTCGTCGGCGGCATCGGCATCATGAACATCGTGCTCGCCACCGTGATGGAACGGACGCGCGAAATCGGCATCCGCCGGGCCACGGGCGCGCGCCGCAGCGACATTATCCGCCAGTTCCTGTCGGAAAGCGTCTTGATCTCCGTCGGCGGCGGGGTGGCCGGTATCGGCTTTGGACTCGCCCTTTCGTGGGTGATCGCGCACACCGCCGAGTGGAGGACGATCGTCACTCCCATGTCCGTCATCATCGCTTTCTCCGTTTCGGTTGGCGTCGGTGTCGTATTTGGAATCTACCCCGCGGTGAAAGCCTCGCGCATCGATCCGATCGATGCGCTGAGATATGAGTGACGGAACGTACAGCCAGCATCCACTGACTGTACTGAAAAACGCATAAAATCCTCCAACCCTCCGACGCTTGATGTGCAACATTATCGGCTGCGCGGGGTCAGGCGATTGAAATGAAGCCTGCCCGTTACGACAGGCTCCATTTAGTCGTCGTTCGCCGGCTCAACCCGGGTGGCCAGGGGGCCACTTATTGCGGCATCAACAACCGGGCTCCGAATCGACCGAGGCGTAGTTGACGGCGAAGCTGCTGGCGAGCCTCCTCGGGGAGAACAACGGGCACCCTTACGGCTTGTGCCGCGATCGAAAGGCCGACGCCTTTGGTCCCTAGGCTTGCCAGGTAACCGTGAACTTCATTGCTGGCGGGGTCGAATGCGAAGCCGATGATCTGGCGGTGAGCGTTGATCGAGCAGGCGACCAATAAGTAGAGTGACGAATCGGCGGGGACTAAACTGTTGAGATCAGCCATCACTCCGTTTTCGCGAAGGAAAGCCCGCGGGTTGCCGCTGGAGTCACTGGACTCGCCGACGATGTCTCCGCCGTCGTTAATGCCTAGGGCGGCGCTGTCGATGTCGCCCGGCAGGGTGCCGAGGTCCTGGATGCCTTTCTCCTTGGTCCACAGGAAGGCGTGCGTGACTGCGTCGCCGGGCAGGTCGGAATTGCCGACGACTTGAGCGGAATTATTGATGCCAAATGCGATATTTCCGCCGCCGCGGCCTGTGCCGCCGAGGTTGCCAAGGTTGATGACTGCGTTGGTTTCCCAGAGCAGGGCATGCACTTGCAACAGATCGCTGAGACTATAGGGATCGTACGATGAGCAATCGCCCGAGGAGCCAACGGCCTGTCCGTTTCCGTTGATGGAGATGGCGATTCCATCGGGGTCGCCGGGAAAAGTTGGAAGTTCCTCAATTTGCCCTTTGTTCCAGATGACCGGTTTGAATTGGAGCTTTTGAGGCGCGGGACATGTCAGGTCCAGGGTTTTGTTCTCTGCGATTCCGGCGATGGTTCCCCGCGCGTTGATCTGGTTTGCGACGCCGTTTGGGCCGCCGAGGGTCGGTAGGGGACTCATCCTGCCGAACTGCCAGAGATACGGCAGACATGTGGTGCCCTTGGTTGGGAGACCGAGTTGTTTGAACCCGCAGAAGTCTTCTCCGTTGGGGTCGGGGGTGGTGGTTTCGGCCTCGCCGACGACTTGGCCTATTTCATTGACGCCGAAGGCGACGCTGTTGAGGCCTCCAAGGCCCTGTACGCCGATGTCTCCTTTCAGTCCCTGATACCAGAGAACGGCGTGCGTGGCGCCGTTGTCGGCGCCGGCGGCGCCCGCGATCAGCCCGGTGTTGACGATGGTGAACGGTTGGCCGGGCGTTGCGCCTACGTTGCCCAGGTCCGTGATGGTGTAGCGAGGCTGCGCTGCGGCGAAGGCGGCAACTGCGGCGATTGAAGCTAAGATTGGTTTCATAGAACCCTCCACTGAGGTAGGCGGAGGGGGCTAGGGAAAGCTATCATCGGGGGCGTATAATTCAGCGATGCAGATTGAGGTGAGTGCGCTGCTGCGGGCTTGGAGCGAGGGGGACCGGGGGGCGCTCGATCAGTTGACGCCGCTTGTTTATGACGAGTTGCACAGGTTGGCGCGTAGGCACATGCGACGGGAAAGACCGGGGCATAGCCTGCAAACCACAGCGCTGGTGAACGAAGCTTACTTGCAACTGGTGGATTACGAGCGGATGCGGTGGCAGGACCGGGCGCACTTTTTCGCCGTTTCGGCGCAAGTGATGCGGCGGATACTGGTGGACCGGGCGCGGCGGCACAATTTGAAACGCGGCGGTGGGGTACAGCACGTATCATTGGACAGCGCGGCGATCGTTGCGGCCGGCGGTGGAACGGACCTGGTGGCGCTCGATGACGCAATGAACGCGCTGGCGGCGATCAGTCCGCGAAAGGTGCAGGTGGTGGAAATGCGGTTTTTCGGCGGACTCAGCGTGGAGGAAACGGCGGAGGTGCTCAAGGTGTCCGCCGTCACGGTGATGCGCGACTGGAGCGCGGCCAAGGCCTGGCTCTATCGCGAATTGAGCCGCGCATGAATCAAGTGGACACGCTCTTTCACGCCGCGCTGGAACTGGCTCCGGAGCGGCGCGACTGGTATTTAATGGAGGCGTGTAAAGGTAACTCGGAACTGGAGCGCGAAGTGAGGTCGCTGCTGGATGCGCACCGGAAGGCCGGGAGTTTTCTCAGCCAGCCGGCGATCGAAGCTGTTACCAGTGGCCTCACGGGGCAGACGGTTTCCCATTACCGGATTCTGGAAATGCTGGGCGCGGGTGGAATGGGCGTGGTGTACAAGGCGCAGGACACGCGACTGGACCGGCTGGTGGCGCTGAAATTCCTGCCTCCACATCTGCGGCATAACAGTGAGCTGAAGAGGCGATTGCAAGAAGAGGCGCGGGCCGCTTCTGCGCTGGACCACTCGAATATCGTGGTGATCCACGACATCGGCGAATCGCCGGAGGGCGATCTGTTCATCGCCATGGCGTTTCATGAAGGCGCGACGCTGGCCCAGAAAATCGAGAAACCTATGCCGTTGGCCGAGGCTCTGGAGATCGCTCGGCAGATCGCGTCGGGGTTGGGAAAGGCACATGAGTGCGGGATTTTTCATCGCGACATTAAACCGAGCAACGTGATTGTCGCGAAAGACGGCGTGGCGAGGATTATCGACTTCGGGCTCGCGAAATCGAGCGAGGCCACGGTGACGCTGGACGGCACGACCAAGGGCACGCCGCTGTATATGTCGCCGGAGCAGGCGTCGGGAACAGCGGTCGATTACCGTACCGACCTGTGGAGTCTGGGAGCGCTTTTGTACCAGATGCTGGCGGGACGGCCTCCGTTTTCGGGGAATTCGCAACTTCAGGTAATGCATGCCATCGTCAGCACGACGCCACGCAGGCTGCGCGAGATCCGGCCGGACGTGCCGCCGGCGGTGGACGCGATCGTGACCAGGGCGCTCGAAAAGGATCCGGCGAAACGGTATCAGTCGGCGGGGAAGATGGCTCGGGATCTGGCATCGGCAATTGTGGCGCTTTCGGGAGCGCACGCACCGGTTGCGCCCAGGTCGGTGCGGGCGCCTTACGTGTCGGCGGCGCTGGCGGCGGTGGTGCTGGCCGCTGCGGGGTCTTTTTGGTTTTATCAGCGATCCGAGAAGCGGCACTGGGCTCGCGAGCAGGGCATCCCGGAAATCGCAAGGCTGACCAGCGAAAAGAAGCCGCTGGCTGCTTTCTTAGTCGCCCAGAAGGCTCTGGGAATTTTACCGGGAGACCCGCAACTGGCGAAGATGATAGAAGGGTCGACACACGTCGCCAATGTGCGGTCCACGCCCGTGGGAGCGACGGTGGAGATCAAGGACTATTTGTCGCCGGGCGATGCTTGGTACGCGCTAGGGACTACGCCGCTGGAGAATGTGCGGATGCCTGTGGGCTATTTTCGCTGGCGAGTATCAAAGGCGGGCATGGAGGAGTTCACGGGGGCTCCGATGTTCGAGGACGTTCACGGGCTGAAGAAGGAGTTCAACTTTTCTCTGGAAGCGGTGGGGACGGCTCCGAAGGGGATGGTGCCGGTGCCGAAAACGCAGTATGAGGATTTGATTTGGTCAATGGGAGTGATAGGGCCCTATGACCTGCCTGCGTTTTATATGGATCGATTTGAGGTAACGAATCGGCAGTTTCAGGAGTTCGTGGATCAGGGCGGCTACCAGAAGCGTGAGTACTGGAAGGGGAAATTCGTTCGCGACAGGAAGGAATTGAGCTGGGAACAGGCGATCGATCTGTTTCGCGACGCCAGCGGTCGGCCGGGTCCATCGACTTGGGAAGCGGGGCACGTTCCGGCGGGGCGGGAGGACGCGCCGGTGGGAGGTGTGAGTTGGTTCGAAGCGGCAGCCTATGCCGAGTTCGCGGGGAAGAGCCTGCCGACGTTCTCACAATGGTACCTGGCGGCGCCGAGCCCGATCTCCAGGTACGTGATCCAGCTGAGTAATTTTTCGCAGGCCTCCGCGGCGCCCGTGGGCAAGTACCAGGGCATCGGACCGTGGGGCACCTACGACATGGCGGGCAATGTGGCGGAGTGGGTCTGGAATGAAGCGGGCGAAGGGTCGCGGTACAGCTTGGGCGGAACATGGAACACAGCGAGTTCGGATTACTTCGAGCCGGCGAATCTGCCTCCGTTCACCAGGGCGGCGGACCTCGGGTTCCGGTGCGTGCGGAATAGTTCGGCTCTTCCGGCGGCGGCGGTGGCGGAGATCCGTCCGCTAATCCGGGATTTTTCGAAGGCCAAGCCGGCGTCCGACGAAATTTTCAAGATCTACAGGGCGATATACGCCTACGACCGCGCGCCGCTGAACACGAAGCAGGAGCCAGTGGAACAGGACTCGACGGACTGGCACAAAGAAAAAGTCGTCTTCGATGCGGCGTACGGCGGCGAGCGCATGGCCGCGTATTTGTTTGTCCCGGCCAAGGTTCGGCCTCCGTATCAGGCGGTGGTGTTCTTTCCCAGTGCGAGAGTGCTGGATATTCCGTCGAGCAACACGCTGGGCGATATGAAATTCATCGACTACGTGATCAAAAGCGGACGGGCGCTTTTGTATCCGGTGTTCAAAGGCACTTATGAAAGGCCGGGACCGGAGAACGTGGCGACCACTAGAGCGGGCGCGGACGTGCTCATAGAGCAGTCGAAGGATCTGGGACGATCGATCGATTACTTGGAGACCCGCACGGATATCGACATGGCGAAGATCGGGTACCTGGGAGTGAGCATGGGCGCGGCGGCCGGGGTAAACTTCGCGGCGGTGGAGCAGAGACTGAAGGCCGCGATCTTCCTGGATGGAGGCTTTTATGTAGAGAAGATGCTGCCGGGGACGGATCAGGCGGATTTTGCGCCGCGCATCAAGATTCCGGTGCTGCTCATCAGCGGGAAGTACGACTGGATTTTCCTAGGCAAGGATGCGTTGATGAGAATGCTGGGGACTCCGTCGGCCGACAAGAAGGTTGTATTCTTCGATACGGCGCACGATGTTTCCGAACAGCGTTCCGACCTGGTGAGGGAGGTGGTCGCATGGCTGGACAAGTATTTTGGCAGAGTCAACGAGGGGAAGGTGTTTTCAGCCCCGCGAGTTGAACAATAGTCCCAGCCATGTTAACAAGGATTATCGACCACATTCCTGGAACGGCGTTTGTCAGTAATTTCCCCAAAATCGGCTTTCGGACCCGGCCTCAAGGGGGGATGCCGCAAAGATAGAAACTCAGTAATATCGCACTGGCTATGATGAATATCCCACAAACGCAATTGTTTGTCTCTGTGATTGCCGTTTTCTGGCGCTGAGGAGCGCGGCTTGGCACTACGAACATTTCTGGGAGCGAAGCGAGGCCCCGCGGATTGCTCTATTTCATATTCTCATCCGCGGTCACGAGGAAGAGAATCGCAGCGGCGGTGAGGTGCATCGCATACGCCGCTCGGTGTAGCGGCACTTCGACCGGATCTGGGCCTGCCCGTGGCCGGCCGCCCGGTTCCGAATGGTTGGGATGCCGGCTTCTAGGGTCGTGCGTAGTCCTGTGAACTGCGACTGCAGATAATCAGGGACCATAGTCTTCTCGAAGACAGTGGTGAGTAGCTTGCCGGCCGTATCTTTTTGCGGATTGAACCTCACCAAACGCGGCGAGTCAGTGTACGATCCGGTCGGCGCGGCCAGCGTCCCGCTCCGAAAATCACTTCCCGGAGAAGCTGATAGCGTTGCCGGAAACGCGCTAGACGGGGTTGTTTTCCATGTCGATGAGGCCGCTAAAATCGTCGGCGTAGAGACCGTCGCCGCCGCAGCCGTCGGCTCATGAGCCCTTGAAACAGGTTGTAGACGCGATTAAACGAAATGACGTTGTTGTTGGTGAACGGCGGTTGACGTCCTCCAGGTACATCTTTCAAATAGATGAATGCGTCCCTCCAAGTTAGCGCGACTAGAAATCCGTCGCGGGGTTGAAGGTCTTTGTCGGGAACGTCGCAGCGATCGCGGGAGGCTGAAGGATCGGATTTGAGCGGCCGGCCTGCGTCGGGTCAAAAACCACGAAGCCCGCGCCGGGGGACCCTTTGGGCAGGGAATAATCGTCCGCCGGATAGGCCGGGTTGTTGAACCCGGGATTCTGCACAACGCTTTGTGCATCCTCCCCGGCGCTTTTCTGCCATCCGGCGAAGGTATAGAAGGTCCATGCCGAAACTCCTCCATCACAGGGCGCGGCAATTCCAGGCTTTAGCTGCGCGTGGAATGCCTGTGTATCGGTTGCGAATGCGCCATCGGCGCGCCAGTATAGATTGCTGGTCCACAGCTGATAGGCGGTATACGGGAACCCTCCCGTGTAGGTGCATCCACCCTGCACATAGAAGGCGGGCGACGAGGCGGAGTTCCGGTCGAAATACATCAGGTTGCTGGTGGCGGCAAATACTTGATCGGCGCTGGCCGGGATACCGCCCGAAAGAAAGAAGTTGCTGTTGTTCATCAAGGCCACGCGCGCAAACGCAAATATGTTGTTCTTTACGGTGTTTTGGAGGCTCGGGGCGAACGGAGCTCCGGGGAAGTTGATGCCAGCGTCGGACACGCGATAGACCAGGTTGTTTTCTACATCGGTCAATCCCGTCTGGTCGTCGAGATAGATTCCGTGGCCGCCGTAGCCATCTGTATCAAGGGCCGATGCGTCGCTCACGTCGTGAACCTTGTTGTTGAGGATCTTGTTGCCGGCGGCCGTGAAAACGGCGTTGCCGACGCCAAAGTACAGCGATCCGGCATCATTCATAATCCCTTGAAACAAGTTGTAAACGTGGTTGAACGATATCGTGTTGTTGAACGTGCCGTGGGAATTTGGCGCGTCGGACGTGCATTGGCACGCACCAATGGCGGTGTGGTAGCCGTCGTAGACGTCGTTGTGCGTGTACGTGTTGTCGTGCCCGTCGCCTTGCGCGATGCCCCAGGCGTTGGGAAACACCCGTCCGTAGCCTTCGACAACGTTGTTTTGCACGGTGGTGAATTGCGGGACGTTCGCATCCGTGTCCACCGGAAGGTTCTGTATGCCGATGCGCACACCGTCTTCGCCCAGATCATAGAAGGCGCTATTCTCGATCACATTATTCGCCGTGACGGAGGCAGCGCCGCCGGAAACGCAGCGGGTGACCAACTGCGGATTCAGGCAGGAAATGAACTCGAGTCCCGCGCCGGACGTCTGCGTCACGAGGCTGGAATTGAAGGTGATGTGCTGAGAATTCCGGAAGGACACCGCTGCGCTGATGTCATATGGCAGTTCCGTGTCAGCGTGCCCTTGCGCGGGTACTGTGTAGTTATCGTGCTCGAAGGTGAGTCCCTGAAACGTGACGTACTGAAGATCGGACGCCACTAAAACTTCCGTCCGCTGAGGAATGATAACCGTATCGGTGTCAGGATTCTCGCCGGGATTCGCCAGATAAGTAAGTGTCCACGGAGACGTGGAACGATCCAGAAACCATTGGCCGGCCTGCGTGAGCTCGTCTTGAACGTTCTCGACCAGATAGCGATGTGTGGCAATGAATCCTTGCGCCGTGTGCAGGCTCGCATCCACGAGCACCGAGCCGGTAAGGTAAACAAGATGGTTGGCAGCGTCCACGCAACTGATGCGCAGCTTGGAAGCCGTGTACTTCTCAAAGGCCAGCAGTTCTATGTCACCGATCAAAGCCTGGTTGCCTGTGGGCTCGCCGCATGAATTGCCAGCCGCCGGTGCGAGGTTCTTCCAGGCGCTCGAAATGGGGTCCGTCGCAGCGTACTGAAAACGGTCGAAACATTCCCATCCGCTGCCACTGACATATACGGAGCAATTGGGATTCGGCGCTGCCGCGGGCGGAGCCGCCGCATTCAAATAGACCGAGGCTGCGACGCGGGAATAAGTCCCGAGATAGCCGCCGAGGCGCGGGCGAAGCCGCCGCACTCCGTTATAAAACAGATTCTCGAAATACTGCGTCGACGCGGGCAGAGTGGTTTTCCAGGTGTTGCCTCCAGAGTTCGTCCAGTTCTGAACGCGCATCCCTCCGCTGATCACCGGCGACGCATCGCCCGGGTAGCTTTGGTAGACGATCTGCATCGTCGCCGACCCTGAGTCCGCCGCCGTGAACATCTCGGTTGAGGGCAGGTAATAAATCCCCGCGCGGAACTGAACGCTAATCAGCGTCAGTCCCGTTTTGCCGATCGATTGCACGATCGCGCGGGCATGATCGAAGCTCGCAAACGGACCGTCGGTATTGTTGGAATTGGGTGCGGGAAGAGTGCCGCTCCAGAAATCGTCGCCTGCGGGCGAGACATAGAAGGTGACCACAGTCGGGGCCGCTGTCCCGAGTATCGTGATCAGCCCCGCGGGCGACGCTTCCGCTCCGTTGTACGTCGCCGTAATCGCGTTGTCGCCGCTCGGTGCGTTGGTTGGAATCACGACGTTGAACTGGAACTCTCCAGGCGCGACCAGTCCGGCAAACGTCAACGTCGCCGCGATGCCTCCGATCGTGATTACAGGCAACGGAGAAAGACTTCCCGATTGTGTCTCCGCTCCGCTGACCACCGGTACGGAAGTCGATCCGAATCCGTTCGCGTAAAGCACCACTGTTTCCCCTGGCTTGGCCGGAGTGGTCGAACCCGGATACAAACTCGCAGGTCCCAACAGCGCTCCACTCACGTGCGTCGACGCCACGTAAGGTCCCCCGTTGAACACGAAAAACGACGGTGAGAGCAGCTGCGCCTGAACGCTGAACGGGGCGCCGGCAAGGCCGTTGTTCGTCACCTGCACCGCGACTGAACCCTGCATCGCGTCGGGTGGCGTGAGAATATTCACCTGCGTCGGGCTGATGTAATAGACATACGCGCTCTTTCCGTTGACCGTCACGCTGACACCATCGAGCGCGGTCGGTAACTCGTTCTTGGCGAAATCCGACGTCTGCCAGATCCGGGAATCGCCGGGCTTGGAAAGGTTCGTGCCCTTCACCTCCACCCAGGTATTCGGAGCGATGAGCGGGTTTTCGCCCTCGGCATTCGCGACAAGAGTGATGGTGGGCTGTGCGTAGATCACCGAAACGAGTAGAACAGCGGAGAGAAAAAACTTCAAGCCTTGGATCCTCCATCTATTGCAGAGAAATGACGATCCCCGAAGGAGTTTGGACGCCGCCGACCGTCGCCTGCAATGAGACATCGCCCGTGCCGAGTCCCGAGGGAATCGTCAAATTGACCTGATACACGCCCGCGCCCGATAATCCCGCGAACGCCGTCGGCACGATGACGTTGTTGATGCGCATCGTCACCGGATTCGTGGTCGCCGCCGCGCCCGAAAACCCCCGCCCGGCTTGCACCGTGGGATTGGTCGGCCCGAATCCTGTTCCGAAAAGGGCAACTGAGTCCCCCGCCTTTGCCGCCACCGTTGCATATCCTAGTGACGTTCCCGTTGGGCCGATAATGTCGTACGATCCGTTGGCCCTCAAAATAATCCCCGCCACATGTTTCGCGTCGAGCAAGAAGAACGACGGCGCGAATTGCGCGAGCGTCACGTTCGATGTCGCACTCCCAAATTCCGTCGTCACCACCACCGGCACCGATCCGGTCGCAGCATCGGTGGGCGCCTGCACATTGATCTGCGCCGGACTGACGTAGGAGAGATATGCCGGCTTGCCGTCGATCGTCACGCTGGTTCCGGCGAGCGACGTCGGAAAAGTTCCCGTCCAGTTTGCCGTTCCACTGGCCAGATTGCTGCCGTAAATCGCCACCCATTCGCCCGCTTGAATCGTGCCCACCGGGCTCGCCACCGGCACTACGCCACCTGGCATGATCGAGGGCGACGGCTCACCGATGGTGAACAACTTCGCGCTCGCCAGGTTCAGCAGAGCCTGTGCCGTAATCGAGACTGTCGCGGTGCCTGCCACCACCTGCGCCGGCGCGTTAACGTTCGCCGTCGCGTATTGAATGTCCTGCGAATAAATTTGCAGATAATTCAGCGGCGCAATGCCCGGCGTCCCGTTGAACGAAGAGGCAACTGCCGTTCCGTCGAAGTAGACACTCAGGACGTTGTATTCCGCCTGCTCCGGCGGAATCAAATCCGCTGCGGGAACATTGGCGGTTGTCTTGAAGCCTGCGAGACTCGACTGCGTTACGCCAGGCGCCAAGCACGCCTGGGGGATGCAGTTGACAGGAACACAGCCGTTCGTCGTGCAGGTGGATGGAATGCTGCATCCTACCGGAGTATCGTTCGCGTTGGGCGGGAACGTGCTGGTGCATCCCTCCTGCAAGGTGGCAATGGAAAAAGTCGTGTTGAATTGCGACCCTCCCAGGATCTGCGTCGAAGCCGTGGTCATCCGCGCCGTGCTCTGCGACAACTGTTTCACGCCCGGAACGCCCATGTTGCCATTGCCCACGCGCGACGCTTCCATTCCGCTGGTCTGCGTTGCCTTCGCATCGGCTCCGCCGACCGTCGGCTGCACGAAGTGCGCCAGAATCGTCGTCTCCGCCGCGCAGTCGAGGTTCGGGTTGTTGGCGCAATCGGCGGCAAACGCCGGAGGGATCGTCACCGTCGCGCCGGTAAAGTTCGGAAGGCCATCGCCAGTGGTTGCCACTAGCGTGATGCCGTTGAACACCGTGCCGAACATGTCGATCGCGTTGTTCCACTCATCGATGAACGCCTGGTTCGTTTTTAGGTAGGCGGTCTGGCCGGCATAATGAAACGCCAGCAATTCAATCCACATATTGGTCGGCGTGATCGCGGTTCCGAACTGCGTCTGCGGGTTATTCGAGTTCGCATCGTTGGGAACAATCATCTCCGCCGACGCCGCCGTGGGCCCGTCGACCGCGATCGATACAAACGTCGGATTAGGTCCATACCGGGCCGCCAGCGCGGTCAAAAAAGTTTGCCACGCGCTCTTGTAAACAGGATTCCAAGGCAGTGGAAGCACCGTCCCATCGCCTCCTTCCTGATAGCCTTCGAACGTCGCCGTCCCGCAGGCGCTCGGAGGCGTCACAACCGGCGTTTGGAACAACCCGTCGCAACTGGGAATCTGACTCAATATCCACTGCGGCGACTGGAACCCTGGTGTCACGATGAGCTGAATCGTCTTCGGCGTCTGCGCCGGATTCTGTGCGTCCCACGTCTCGGCCTGCGCGAATGCGTCGTCCACATAATTCCAAAAATACGGCGCGCCCGAGGTCGGTGCATTCGGGTTGAGAGTGTCCCAATGCACCTGGAGCGTAAGTCCTGAAATCGCCGGGTTGTTCAGAAGTCCTTGGTAAACGGTATTGAAGTATGCATCCAACTGCGCCGTCGTGGCCGAGGGATTCGCCTTCTGCTCCTGATTGATGCCGTCCTCGACATTGACCACGGCGTAGATTCCCCGCGGCACGCGTATCTGAGCCTGCGCAAGCATAACCGGCGCCAGCACAAAAAATCCCAGCCGGAAAACATCCCTGGCCCCACGCGTAGGCTCGAGACTCATGATCGCCAGCTTAACCCGAAGCGGTACGCCGCCGAAACCCGCACGTTTGTGTAGGGCCTTTTTAGGGGACCAGTCCTTCGCGCAGCGCGCGGGCGACCGCCTCAGATCTCGAATGGACGTGCAGTTTCTCGTAGATTGAGCGCAAATGAAAGTTGACGGTATGAACGCTGATCCCCATGGCGGCGGCCGCGGTCTTGTTCTGATGGCCCTCGGTCAGCAGCTTCAACAGCCGCATTTCCTGCTGTGACAGGACTGCCGGAGACTGCTCGGGCGTCTGCGGCTTGCGAAGGAGTTCCACGACTCTAATTGCCACTTCCGGGGACATCGCGGCTCCGCCCTCGGCAATTTCCCGAACCGCTTCGAGCAGCCGGCGAGGTGGCATGGTCTTAAGCAGGTATCCGCAGGCGCCCGCGCAAATTGCCTCGAAAATCCGATCGTCGTCCTTGTAGACGGTTAATAAAACGGGCGCAATCGTTGCATAACGCGCTCGCAGGATGCGGACGCCCTCAATGCCGCTCAACCCGGGAAGACCGATGTCGACCAGCGCGACCCGCGGCGGGTTGGATCCGATTCCATCCAGCGCGGCTTCCATCGAACCATAGATGTGACGGCACTCGAATCCATCGGCGCTGTTGATGAGAAAGGAGAGACCTTCGCGAGTCTCCTTCTGGTCTTCAATAATCGCCACTCCTATGATTTCGTCCACTGCGATTCAGTGTAAGGCATGATTGGCCGGACACCACCCGCACAAACGTGTGGGGCCGCGCTACATCGGAAACCGAATCGCGACCGAGCAGCCCTCGCCCGGCTTCGAGGTCAATTCCATGCGTCCACCCAACTCCGCCGACCGTCTCCGCATGTTCGAAATTCCCGTCCCGCCGGTGGTTTTATCCTCGGGTCTCAATCCCGTGCCGTTGTCTTCTACCGTAAGAACCGCCTCCCGGTCCGCAATCCTCAGTTCCGCCATGACGGCCGTGCAGCGCGAGTGGCGCGCGGCATTGTGAATGCATTCTTTGAAAATCAGGAAGACTTGCCGCCTGGCCTGCAAACTCAGCTCCGCGGGTTTTCCCATTTCCGGCGTGCGCAATTCGAAATCGATTCCCTGCGAGGAGAGCAGATCGAGAGCAAATTCCCGCATTCGCCGAGTCAAGGACTCCATGCCGTGTGCCTCGGAACGGATGGACCACACAATATCGCCCATCGAATCCACTACCTCGCGGGCGAGGATCGCGACGCGCTCCAACGGCTCACCAGGACGGCCTGCGCCGTTTGCGTTCACCCGCGCCACCTCGCTCAGAATCGCGATTTGGGCCAGGCTTGAACCAATATCATCGTGCAGATCGGTGGCGATCGCGGTTCGGATTCGCTCCACGCTGACTGCTTGCGCTACGCGATACCGGTGCGCCGCGAATACCGCCGCGGCCGTCAGTGCCATGGCCAGAGCTTCGAACCACCAGCGCCTCCAGATGGGCGGCAGGACAATGAAATCCAACTGCGCCGGCACAGGGCTCTCACCGCCGTCCGAAGTAACGGCTTTCACCAGGAAATGATAAGTTCCCGGCGATAGCGCCGCGTAGTTGACCGCATGCTGGCTGCGCGGCGGACTCCATTCCGAGTCCGCTCCCTTCAGTGTGTAGGTATATCGGAGAATATCTCCCGGTTCGTAATCGATCCCAATGAAGTCAACTTGAAGCTGGTTGCCGGACGGCTTCAGTTCGAGCCCCGAAAGGCGCGACTCACCAATTTGCGACACCGCAAAGGATTCGCCGCCGATTCGCAAATCGGTAATCAGAACGCGTGGGCGCGCCGCCGGGGGGTCCGGCGTCGGAACAAGCCTGGACAAACCCTGCGTGGTCGCAAACCAGAGGGAGCCGTCCCTGTCGCGGAACGCCGATTTGAATGCGCCATGCGCCAAGCCGTTCGCGCTCGAAAAATGCCGGATGTGGCCGGTACTCGGTTCAAGCCGGTCGACCCCTTTACCAGTCCCAACGTAGATCCGCCCTTCGAAGTCGGCGACGACGCACAAAATGCTGTTGCTGGCCATTCCTCTGGCCGTGTTATAGGTTTCCACGCGCAGTTTTTCGGCGGTGGTGTCTTCGATTCGGGCCAATCCGGCCCCCGCTCCCACCCACAGACGATTGCCCTGGGCAAGCAACGCCAGAACCGAGCCGCCGGGCACGCCATCGCTCTTTTGAAAATACCGGAAACTGTGCCCATCGTAGCGATACAAGCCGCCGACCCAGAGCCCCATCCAGATATTTCCCTGCGCGTCCTCGGCAAAGGAACTGATTAAATCGTCGGTGCGTCCACCCGGGATCGTCGGGACGGGAAAGGTGAACACCTGGTTTGTCCGTGGATTCCAGCGCCGGATACGATTTCCCGGCTTGGACTGGCCGGAGGCCCAAATGCCTCCCTTGGAGTCTTCGAAAATGCGAAAGACTGTATCGTCCGAATAGCAGGCCTGCGGCTCGCGGCGGTTCAGTTGCTCCGCCTTGACGGATCCATATCGGCACAGCCCGTGATCGGTTGCACCCCACCAAACGCCAGCGCGGCTTTCAAGCAAGACCCGATCCCATCCCCAGGAAGGGCTCTCCGTGAACCTTTTTGGGGAAACGCTGTGGAAGCGGACGCCATCGAAAATGCCTACCGAATGCGTGCTCTGGCTTCCCGCACCGGACGTCACAGTCAGAATCTGACCGGCAAGGTCCCCGAAGACGGAAAAGACGCGATCGGTCGCCAGCCCGTCCTGCTCCCGATAGGTCGTGAACCCGACGCGGTCGATTCGCATTACACCGGCCCCTTCCGTTCCCGCCCAGATATTGCCTGCCTGGTCCTCGCCCAGCGAAAGAATCTCGCGGTCGCTTAATCCCTGATTGCGCGTCAGGTTTTCGATTAACGGCTCGTTGCTGTTGGCCCAACTCAGCCTGCTTAATCCCAGGCCGGTCCCCACCCACAGGGTTCCATCCGAGGCTTCATGCAATGCCATGACATCCAAGCCGGAGAGCGCGGAATGTTGCCCGTAGACTTGTTCCACGTTCCAGCTTCCCGTTGGGGCGCGAGTGATCATCGCCAAACCGCCGCGCAGGGCGACCCATAATCGGCCTTTGGAGTCGAACAATAAATTTTGCGCCCAGTCACCCGGCAGCCCGTTTTTCATCGAGAAACGTTGAATGACTCCCCCGGGACCGCACACAAAGATTCCGGTGGTGGAACCAATCCACAAATTGCCCGCGGAATCCTCCACCATGTCGGTGATCGACTGTGGATCGATGCCGTGCAGGTCCCTCCGCTGAAAGCTGCCAGGCTTCGTCCATTCGAACAAGCCGCCCGCTGTGGCAGCCACAATCGCGCCGGAGTGGAGTTCTAACAGCGTTCCGACGTTGTTCGATGCAGCATCCGTCCCCAGCCGGTAGTTGGTGAAACGGGCGCTCGAGCCACTCGCCGCGATCCGGCTCAACCCGCGGGGCGTGCCGATCCAGTGATCGCCGGACCGGGTTTCGATCATCGTATTGATGACGCCATGCGGTAGCCCTTCCTCCACGCCATAGGTGATGAATCGATATCCGTCGAATCGCGAAATGCCTTCCGTCGTGGAGAACCACAAGAAGCCGCGCGAATCCGCGAAAATGCCGTAAACGCTATCGGCGGCCAAGCCGTCGGCGGTGGTGTAAGTACGGATCGGCAGCAGTTCGGCGTTCGACAGAAAAGCCATCGCCACCATGCCGAGCATCATCGCCCGCCATTTCATCCGCACCTCCGTTACCCAGTACATTCTACGCCGAATCGCATTTGTCAACCGCATATTTGCGCAGCTTGTGGAATCATCCTCCGAATCCTACAATCCAGGGCATGCTTAAGACACAAATTGCAGCCCCCATCATCGGCTCCTTACTGCTTCTCGGAGGATTCGCATTGGCCCAGAAGCCGGTTGAAAACGTTTCGAAGGGAAAGCATCCGAATCTCGCCGCCGCCCAACGGTTGAGCCAGAACGCTTACGAGAAAATTACCGCGGCGCAGCAGGCCAATGAGTGGGACATGCAAGGCCACGCGAAGAAAGCGAAGGATCTCCTGGAGCAAGTGAACCAGGAGTCGAAGCTGGCGGCGGGATCGGCGAATAAGAACAAATAGGGCCTCGGGTGCGGATTATGAACCGCCGGGAGCAATGGCGACGGTCGCCTGATTGCTGCCGGCTCCTCCCATGGAAATCGTTAATGGAACGGCGGACCCCGTAGGTGACTTCAATGGCACCTGAACATTGATTTGATATAGACCGAGGAATCCGGGAGCGAGTCCTGAAAAAGAGACGGGAGCGTTGATTCCGCCGATAGACACAGCAATGGGGGCGCCGGAGGTTGGCGACAGGCTCGTTAACGACGCTGCTGCGCCTGTCGCGGGTTGGTTGGAGACGGAGCCAAGGCCGGTGCAATAAATGGTGATGTATTCGCCCGTTTGGGCTGGACGGGAGCCTGCATACTCGCCCGTGGGCGCAACGATGGACGCCGTTCCCGCAATCTGGGCTGCGGCTTGTCCAGCGGAGTTCAGTACAAAAATTCCAGGCGATTGAGCCGCTAGCGTGACCATGATGGGAGCACTGGTGACCTCGCCGCTGGTGACAGTAAGGGGCACCTGCGTTTGTCCGCTGAGCTGCCAGGGAACTTGAAAATTAACTTGTGTAGGATACACGGCAAAGAGCGGTGCCACAATTCCTCCGATCAACACGGTGACGCCGGAGGTTGAGGTGCCGAAGCCGCTGCCGAACACAGTGGCGATACCACCCGCGGAAACAGGGGAGCCGATCGCAAAGCTGGCTCCATTAAGAACAGCGTTGGCCGGCACCACGGGAGGCGTCGCCGCGACGGGAGCTGTCGCGTACTGAAGATTTACGTTCGCGCCATTCGTCGTGATGTTGCCCAAAGACACAGCATTTGCGCTCGACAGAGCCGTTGCCGTTCCATGGGGGGGCGTGATCATAACGCTGGTGAGGCCGATGTTCATCGTCCCCGTCAACGTGGTGCCGCTGACCGTCTGGAATCCGATCGAATTTTCGATGATGGACGCGGGCGTGAAGACATTTTCGATATTGAGATTCAGGACGCTCGGTTGTGCCAGATTTTCGACGGGGCAGGTGGTAATTCCATTCAAATTGCAATCGAAGGGAAGAATCTTCAAGCTGAAGAGTGCCTGCGGGGCATCCTCGACATAGATATTCCGGTAAACGGAAGGTATGAGCGAGCCGAACGCGGTGCCCGGAATCATGAGGGATGCGACGATCGCGTCGTTCTGAGCGTTCAACGTGCCGATGGTCCAACTCGGAGGCGACGGGGCTGCGTGCCAGTCGGTCTTCACAACATAAACGCCGTCGATCAGGCAGTCGTCTCCCGGCGAATTGTCGGACCACCCCAAGTTGATCACGCCCCCGTTCGGGTTTTGCCAAACCGTGGCGTTGGTCACGGTAATATAGGAGCCCCACATCTTCAAGGAATCGTCGCCCGTTCGAATGAACACATTGGAGACGCGAGTCGTGAATCCCATCTGGATTCCGTCGTTGTTGCCGCTCCACCCGATGAGCTTCAGATTGTTAATCGTGCTGTTCATGAACCAATCCGTTGCATAATAATCGAAGTCGGTGATGATGGGTCCGTCCACGACGAAACTATCGGCAGTCTGTTTCCCGCCAATCGGAATCCATGACAGGCCCTGGTAGCCATCGTCGGTATTCGTGGTCGAATTCCGGCATTGGCGATACATATAGTTAAAGCGACTCACATCCAGAACACCCGGACCGTAGAGGCGTCTCACCTGCCCGGCGCCGGTCTGCGTAAAGCGAAGCTTTCCTTGCAGCCAGGCTTGCGGCCCGAGGTAGATGTTTGCGATATTCGCCGGAACGACGAACGCCAGCGCTCCCGTCCCCGCGACCGCCACCGTCCCCTCGAAGTCCAAGGTGTCGTACTTGGAGAGATCGCCGGCGAGATCGGCGGAGTGGCGACCGTTTTGACATTCGTTCCGGTAGGCCTGGTGTAAGGCGGATTGAGAAACAAAGCCAATCCTTGAATCGCCCCACTCGCCTGCGCGTTGCCGTTCCAGTAAAGAATGAACTGCCATTGAAACTGGCTGAAGTAGCCGTAGAGAGTTGAACGGTTGTTGGACTCACCGACGTGATCTGGACGCCCTTGGCTGCCGGTCGAACGGACATCTGGCTGAGGGCGGGAAAATTCGCGCCGAATATCTTGGTCACGCGAAGCGCAACCGCCGTGGCTGCGCTGGCGGGAATACTGACAAACGACATCGATTCGTCCGCCGGATATTGCGAGTCTGTTACGTACGGCGATGAATTTGTTCCGCCGTAGTAGCTAATATAGACCGGTGCCGAAGTCCAGGTTCCGCTGCCTCCCAACTGGTACTGAACCGAGTAGCGGTCCGAAGCCATGGGATAGACCAGCGGGGGATTCGGATAGGTATCCGCATCGGTTATGACAGGGCATTGCTGAGCAGGCGAAAAGGCGGGGAGCGCAGTGAACACGATCGTTGCATAACGCAGGTTCATCATGTGTCCGCATTTCGAGAGTAGGCGAAAGCCGGCTGTTTTGAAACCCGCACAAACGTGTAGGTTGTCAGTGATCGGCCTTCGGGTCAACATAAGGCTGGCGATGATCCGAAGTTTCGATGCACCGCCCTCGCTCTAACTCTCGCGGCACCTGGGATCCTCGCAGCAGCTGCGGGCACGACGTTGATCCTCAGTTCCGATGGATCTGCAATGCCTCCGGATTGGTGGCGCCGGGTGAATTTCAATTCAACGTCCTAGTGCCTTCATCGCTCGCAAAACGCGATCAGTCAACTACAGCGACTTACGGGGGCTTGACGACGCAGGCCGGGACATTACTCACCGTCCACAATTGATGACGGTTAGAGTAGAGGGCTTGCTATTGCAAGGAAATCACAACGCCGGAACCGGTCTGTATACCGCCGGCCATTGCCTGAAGGGGAACGTCTCGCGTGCCCAGGCCGGACGGAACGATCAAGTTGAGGAGTTCCTGGCTCGCCAGATTGAGCATCGTTTGCGCCGTCGTAGAGACCGTGACGCCGCTGGCCTCCGTCACCTGTCCGGTGCATTGACACTGGCCGACGCGTACTGGATGTCCTGGGAGTAGAGTTGCAAGTAATTGAGGGGCGTGGTGCCCTGGGTTCCGCTGAACGACGAGGCGGCCGGCGATCCGTTGAAGTAGATATTGAGCAGGTTGTATAACGCCTGCTCCGGCGAAAGCAAGTCCGCGGGAGGGACATTGGGGAAGATCTTGTAGCTGGCCAGCGCTGCCGTGGTAACGCCGGGCGCGAGGCAAGCCTGCGGGATGCACGCGGCCGGAACGCACGTAGCGTCGGTGCAGGAGGCCGGGAGGGTGCACCCGATGGGCGTGTCGCTCGAGTCGGGCACGACGAAATCCGCGAAGGATTTGTCGACCTGAATTCCCGCGAGGATCTGAGCCGAAGCGGGCGGAGCATTGGGGTTGAGCCGGTCCCAGTGCACCTGAAGCGTAAGCCCCGAGACCGCCGGATTGCTCAGGAGTTGCTGGTAGAGAGTATTGAAATAGGCATAAAGTTGCGCCGTCGTAATCGAAGGATTCGCTTGCTGTTGCAGGTTGATGAGGTTCTCGGTGTCGACCACGGCGTAGATGCCCCGCGGCCTGCGTGGCCCCTGCGCCACCAGAGCCGGCGCCACAGTCAAAACGAGAAGCGCGCGCAGCCACATTGATTTCTCCCTGGCGGTAATTCTACGGCTATTCCCTCGTTTTCACCCCCTGCACAAATGGGCGGGTTGCGCAGCCTCGCGCTTCGAGCCACTATGAATTTGGATGAAACGCGACCTCCGCGCCGCCCTGCTCCTGGTGTTTCTGAACACGATGACACAGGCAGCCGCGCAGTCTGCTCCGCCTACGCTCACCTACATCCCCGGTTCTTCCGTCAAGCTGTATCAGATTAACGGCGACTGCGATTGGGCCGTTTGGGACGCGACCCTCACCAACAAGACGCCAACCTGCAAATCCACCACCAGCAAAACCGCGACTAACGCCGATGTGCTGGGAGACGACGTCGCGACATCCTTCGAGAACAATGGCGAGCTGATCATGATGTTTGGCGACACCATCGGCGCCACCTCCGGCCAGTCCATGTACATTGGCTTCCTGAACTCGTTCGACTGGAACGCACATGATCCGATCGCGAAAAGCACCACGCTGCACGCCGAGGATGGTTTGCTCCTCAACTTCTTCTTGAGCGGTAGTCACGGCCTTGAGGTCGCGCCTCCCCCACAACCCAACGGCACGCCGATCGATATGGGGGCGTACAACGTTCCCGATGGCGGAATTTACCTGAACGGACAAACTTACATCCGCGTCAAGACCGGACAGGTGATGGATAGCGACGGGAATACCGACGGCAGCAACGACTACGCGGTGCTGGTGAAGTTCAACGAAACCACCCAGACATTTACCTCCGGACGCACGATGTCCGCGCTCCCGGCGGGGCATTTCGTGACGGCTGCCATGTATGAAGCGACTACTGGATTATTGGGAAGCCCCGCCCCCGTGCTCCCGGGGCCCGACGTGGTGATGTTCGGCCTGGGACCGTACCGCGCCAGCAATGTGTATCTCTCGGTTATCTCCGCCAGCGAGTTCGAAAGTGGCGTAGACCCGAGCGGCAACAGCGCCACCCGCTACTTCACAGGGATGAGCAATGGCCAGCCGACATGGTCGACCGCGGAATCCGCTTCCGTGCCGGTGGTCACCGACGTCGATCCGGCCAATCCCACCATCGGCAATCTCTCGGCGTTCTACTCGCCGCAGCTCGGCCTGTGGCTGATGGCGTACGACGGTGGCCGCGGTTCCGAAACCACAGTAGGAACTTATTTTACCTACGCGCCGCAGCCGTGGGGCCCGTGGAGTGCTCCGCAACGGATCTTTAACGACTGCCGTGACAAGGCTCTGGGAAACTTCATTTTCTACTACTACGCGACGGCGGCCGGGAACTCTTGTCCCACCGCCATGCCCGCGGGAGTTACGTCGGCTCCCAACTCCGCCGGCCCCGCCGGCCCCACGATCAGTCCGTCGAATAACGATCCTCAAACCACGCGCGGCGGCGGCTACGCGCCCCAGATGGTACAGCGTTTCACGGAGATCTCGGGGAATACGCTGAAGATCTTCTACACGCTCTCGACCTGGAATCCCTACGCGGTGGTGCTGCTGGAATCCGATTTCACGATCGCCTACGGGCCGGCAATTTCGCTGGTTGTTAATGCCGAGGGCGGAGGCGCGGCCATTGCACCCAATGCGTGGGTACAGATCAATGGCGCCGGCCTGGCGCCGGCGGGTGATTCGCGCACCTGGCAGAACTCGGATTTCGTGAATGCCAAGTTGCCCACCCAGCTGGATGGCGTCAGCGTTACCGTGAACGGGAAGAGCGCCTACGTATATTACATCAGCCCGACGCAAGTGAATATATTGACTCCGCCCGACGCCATGACCGGTGCAGTGCCGGTGGTCGTGACGAGCGGCGGAACGGCGGGTGCGGCATTTACGGTCCAGGCGCAATCCACATCGCCGTCTTTTTTTGTTTTTAACGGTGGATCCTACGTCGCCGCGGTGCACGCCAATGGAGGCTTGATCGGACCCGCGGCTCTGTATCCAGGTGCTTCGACACCCGCCAAACCAGGGGAGACCGTTGTGCTCTATGCGAACGGTTTTGGACCAACATCTGCTCCTGTCGTGAGCGGATCGTCGATGCAATCCGGCAGTCTCTCTCCGCTGCCCGTCATTAAAATTGGAGGAATTGCCGCAGCTGTTCAGTTCGCTGGGCTGGTCGCACCGGGACAATATCAATTCAACGTGACTGTGCCGTCGACACTCGCCGCTGGCGACCAGTCGATCAGCGCCAGTTACGGCGGTCAAGCCACGCAAGCTGGAACTCTAATCACCATCCAGCATTGAGCGGGCAAGAACACATCTCTGACTCCTCGAGGTCGAGCCAATCGTAGGTGTCACCGATCCCAACTTGAGGTTGAGTTTCTCGGGCCAGGTAACCCGGCTCCTCTGTAAACGACGACGTCGCGATGTGTGAGCCGCGCCACTCCGGCCAGTCCGCTACGATAAACAGCGTAGGGCCGCTAACAATAACAGAACAGACATGGGCAGTCATTCGGTCTTAACCAGCGCGGGTTGCCCATAAGTGCCCATACTTCGGCCTCTCCCGGTGCCAGAATCCCGGTACTCTGCCCAGTCTCCGTCAGCACCCGACCGGTTTCTTTCTATTTTCACAGGGATTTACGCGGGTCGACGACACTTCGATACTTTTGGTCATCTTCATGCATCAACTTAGGCACGCTCACATATCATGCAAACTTTATTTCAAATTCGAAATGTAACCTGGTTGCCGGTGCTGGTCGTCCTCGCGGCAGTCTCCTTCACCACGGGATGCACTGCCCACGCCTCGGGTCCCGAAGGATTCCCGCCACCTGTGGTCGAATTGGTGACTGTCGAGCAGAAGGACATCCCCATTTCCCACGAATGGATCGGCACGCTGGACGGCTACGTCAATGCTCCGATCAAAGCGCAAGTGAGCGGTTTTCTGTTGCGGCAGGGTTACACCGAGGGTTCCTTCGTTCAGAAAGGCCAATTGCTTTTCGAGATCGATCCGCGGCCCTTTCAGGCGGCCGTCGATCAAGCCCTGGGCCAGCTTGCCCAGGCAAATGGACAACTGGCGCAGGCCAAGGCGGCCTTAATTCAGGCGCGCGCGAATCTTACCGGCGCCGAAGCGTCGCAGCATCGGACGCAACTGGACGTCGATAAATATACGCCGCTGGCAAAGGAGCGGGCGGTGACGCAGCAGGACCTGGACAATGCCACGCAGAACAACCTGTCGGCGATCGCGCAGGTAAAGTCGTCAGAGGCCGCCGTGGAAACGGCGAAGGCGCAAATTGAAGCGGCGCAAGCGGCGGTGCAATCCGCGCAGGCCAACGTGGATAGCGCCAGATACAATCTTGGATTCACCCGGTTGACTTCGCCCATCGATGGAATCGCGGGCATGGCTGTGTCGCAGGTGGGCACTCTTGTCGGCCCGGCCAGCGCCGCCGTTACCACGGTTTCCACGCTCGACCCGATTCGTGCGAATTTTACCGTCAGTGAGCAGGAATATCTGAGCTTCACTCACACCTCCGGCATCGAAGTATCGAAACTTCCTCTCGATCTGATTCTTTCCGATGGCACGACCTACGGCAGGAAGGGACGCTTCTTCTTCGCCGACCGCGACGTGAATCAAGCCACTGGCTCCATTCAATTGACAGCGCTTTTTCCGAACCCCGGCAATATCCTGCGGCCCGGGCAGTACGCCAAGGTACGCGCGGTCACGGGCACCAGGATCAGCGCCCTGCTCATCCCGCAGCGCGCTGTCACCGAGCTGCAAGGCAACTATCAGGTGGCCGTCGTCGACGCGCAGAACAAAGTCGCCATTGCCAGCGTGAAGCCCGGGGACCGCGTGGGCACCCTGTGGGTGATCGACGAGGGGCTGAAACCGGGTGATCGCGTGGTTGCTGAGGGCGTGCAAAAGGTCGGCCCCGGAACCACGGTCGTCCCGCAAGCCGCGGGCGGAAAGAATTAAGCCGACATGATCTCGAGAATTTTCATAGACCGGCCCATCGTGGCCATGGTGATTGCTCTGTTCATGGTCATCATGGGCGCGGTCAGCATCGCTGCGTTGCCCATCGCTCAATTTCCCTCCATCGCCCCACCCGAAGTGCAGATCCAGGCGAGCTATGTCGGCGCCGACGCGCAGACCGTCGAGCAATCCGTCGCTACTCCGATTGAGCAGCAGATGAGCGGCGTCGACAACATGAACTACATGTATTCGCTCAACGCCGCCAATGGTCAGATGACCATGATTGTCGACTTCGACGTCAAGACGGACCCGAATACCGATCTGATCCTCACCCAGATGAGGGAAAATCAAGCCGCGTCCCAGCTTCCGCAAGAGGTGGTCAACTACGGCATCACGGTGCAGAAGTCGCTGACCGCGCCCATGATGGTGATCGCGCTCAGTTCGCCCAACGGCACCTATGACGCGCAGTTCCTGGCCAATTATGCGTATATCAATTTGAACGATCTGCTGACCCACGTTCCGGGAATCGGCAGCGTGCAGGTGTTCGGCGCGGGCCAATACGCCATGCGGCTGTGGGTGAAACCGGACCAGTTGGCGAAGCTCGGCATCACCGTCCCGGATGTAGTCAGCGCCATTCAGGCGCAAAATACAGTAAATCCGGCGGGGCAGATCGGCGCGGCGCCCGTTCCCAAAGGCCAGGAGTTTACGTATTCGGTCCGCGCCCAGGGCCGTCTCAGTTCGCTCGAGGATTTTGAGCAGATCGTCGTCCGCGAAAATCCGAATGGCGGAATGGTGCGCGTCAAAGACGTGGCGCGGGTCGAGCTTGGCTCGCAGGATTACAGCGTCGTCGGCCGTTTGAACAGCAAGCCCAGCGCGGTGATCGCGCTCTATCAATTGCCGGGAAGCAACGCCGTCGACGCCTCCGCCGCGGTCCGCAAAACGATGAACGAGATGAAGAAACGCTTTCCGCAGGATGTCGACTATGTGGTCGCGCTCGATACCACCAAGTCCGTCACCCAAGGGATCAAGGAAATTGTGATCACCCTGCTGATCGCCATTGTGCTGGTCATTATCGTCGTCTATATTTTTCTGCAAGGCTGGCGGGCAACTCTGATTCCGCTGCTCGCCGTTCCCGTGTCGCTGGTGGGAACCTTCATCTTCTTTCCGCTGTTCGGGTTCTCCATCAATACGCTTTCTCTGTTCGGCCTGGTATTGGCTATCGGCCTGGTGGTGGACGATGCCATCGTCGTCGTTGAAGCCGTAAAGCGCCACATCGATGAAGGGCTATCGCCCAGAGACGCCGCATTGAAGGCGATGCAGGAGATCACATCCCCGGTCATTGGTATCGCGCTGGTACTCTCCGCGGTGTTCATTCCCACTGCGTTCATTCCCGGCATCACGGGACGGCTCTATCAGCAGTTCGCCGTGACCATCGCGATCTCAGTGATTCTTTCCGCCTTCAACGCACTCACTCTGAGCCCGGCGCTGGCGGCGCTCCTTTTGAAACCCAACGACGATAAGGCCGGCAAGAGTCTGCTCCAGAAATGTTTCGACTGGTTCAACCGCCTTTTTGGACGCGCCAATGAAGGTTATGTCCGCTGGTCCGGCGCGCTGATCCGCAAGAGCGCCGTGGCGTTCATCTTGTTAGCGGCTTTTGGAGCCGGGGCCTGGTTTTTTGGCGGCGGACTCCCCAGCAGCTTTCTTCCCGATGAAGATCAAGGCTACATGTTCATCCATCTGCAGCTTCCCAACGCCGCTTCTCTCGAGAGGACCCAGGACGTCGCCGCCAAGGTAGAACGCATTCTCGCCAAAACGCCAGGCGTTCAGTACACCACGTCGGTCTGCGGATTCAGCTTGTTGAGTTTTGTGCGCACCAGTTATAGCGGACTCTTTTTCGTGACGCTCAAGGACTGGGACGAGCGCAAGACAAAAAAGGAGCAGTATCAGCAGATCGTGCAAAGCGTGAACCGCGAGCTCGGCCAACTGCCCGACGGTTTCGCGCTCAGCTTCTCTCCGCCGGCCATACCCGGTGTCGGAACGTCCGGTGGATTTACCTTCGTCCTCGAAGACACCGCCGGGAAGGACGTGGAGTTTCTGTCCGCGAATCTTCAGAAATTCATGGCGGCCGCCGGCAAGCGCCCGGAGATCGCGGGCATGTTGACGACGTTCCTGCCCAGCGTTCCGCAGCAGTTCCTCGACGTGGACCGCGAGAAAGTTTTGAAGCAGGGCGTCCCGTTGAGCGATGTTTACAGAACCATTCAGGCCTATATGGGCGGCGTGTTCGTGAACTACTTCAATCGCTTCGGACGCCAATGGCAGGTCTATGTCGAGGCCGAAGGCGAGTATCGCAAGAACACGGAGAATCTGGGCCAGTTCTATGTCCGCAACAGCTCCAATAATATGGTGCCATTGTCCGCGCTGACGAAATTCGAGTCGCGCCCCGGCCCCGAATTCACCATGCGTTACAACCTGCACCGCTCCGCGCAAATCATCGGCAGCGCGGCGCCGGGGTACAGTTCGGCGCAAGCCATGAAGGCGCTGGAAGAAACGTTCGCCCAGACTATGCCGCGCGAAATGGGTTACGACTACATGGGCATGTCGTTCCAGGAAAAGAAGGCACAGCAGGGAGTCTCCTCCACGGTCGTCTTCGGATTCTCGTTGATGTTTGTCTTCCTGATTCTGGCCGCGCTCTATGAAAGCTGGTCGCTGCCGTTCAGCGTCCTGCTCAGCACCCCGATCGCGATCTTCGGTGCGTTTTTTGTGCTTTGGCTCCGCCGCGTCATCTTGGGCTGGTTTCTGCCCGCTTACATGGTGCAGATCGAAAACGACGTCTATTCGCAGATCGGCCTCGTTATGCTAATCGGCCTCGCCGCGAAGAACGCGATTCTGATCGTTGAATTCGCGCGCGATGAGCTCAAGAAAGGGAAACCGCTGGTCGATTCCGCACTCGAAGGCGCGCGCCTCCGCCTGCGCCCCATTTTGATGACCTCATTTGCATTCATCCTGGGCTGCGTGCCCCTGTGGTTCGCCAGCGGCGCGGGAGCCGTCGGACGCCAGATCATGGGAACCACGGTCATCGGAGGGATGTTGGCCGCCAGTGCGATCGGCATCTTCTTTATTCCGGCAATTTTCTACGTCGTCGAAAAACTCTCCGGCGCGGATAAACCCGCGGCCGGTCTGGTGCCTCAGGCGGCGCAGGGGGACTAATCATGAAATTCTCGCTGACCGCGATTCCATTCGCGCTGGTTCTCGCCGGATGTGCCGTCGGTCCCAACTTTGAGCGACCCCATGTTCCGGTGCCCACCTCCTTCCGCGCGCCGGAGCCGCTGCCGCCGGATCAGGCCGCCTCGCTCGCCGACTTGAAGTGGTTCGAAGTGTTCAAAGATTCCGAGTTGCAGAACCTGGTCCGCACCGGCCTCGCGCAAAACTACGATCTTCGCGACGCGGTCACCCGGGTCGAGCAGGCGCGCGCAAATCTCGGCATCACCCGGTCCAACCAGCTACCGCAGGTCTCCGCCGGCGGCGACATCGATTTCACCCGCCTCTCCCGCGATGGCTCTTTCCCCCTGCCTGCGAGTTTTGTGCAGAACCAGAACCGGAATTGGGGGGAGGCATCGCTCAAACTGCTATCTTTCGAACTCGACCTGTGGGGCCGCCTGCGGCGCGCCACCGAATCGTCGCGGGCCAGTCTTCTTTCGGCGCGGGAGAATCGCAAGGCCGTCGTCATCACCCTGGTAAGCGACGTGGCCACCGCGTATTTCAATTTGCGTGAACTCGACTACGAGCTGGATATTTCCACCCGCACTCTCGCCACTCGCCAGGAGTCCCTGCAATTGACACAACAGCGCGAGACCGGCGGAATCGCCACGCAATTGGACCTGCGGCAGTCGGAGCAATTGGTGGAGACCGCGGCCGAAACCATTCCGTCATTACAGCAGCAGATCGCACAGACGGAAAATCAAATCTCGCTGTTATTGGGACAAAACCCCGGTCCAGTGGCTCGCGGAAGGAGTTTAACCGATCAGGATTTTCCGCCCGATGTCCCCGCCGGCATTCCTTCAGCGCTGCTCGATCGCCGCCCCGACATTCGGGCGGCGGAACAAAACCTGATCGCTGCCAATGCGCAGATCGGCGTCGCCAAAGCGGCCTATTTTCCTCAAATCAGCTTAACCGCGGCACTCGGCGGCCAGAGCTCTCAATTATCGAGTCTGTTTGCCGGACAGAAGGCGGTCTACAGTTTTGTTCCGCAAGTGTCGCAACCCATTTTCAGCGCCGGCAAACTCAAGTCCGGCGTGAAGCTGGCGGAGGCGGAACGGGATAGCGCGCTGGTGCAATATGAAAAAGCGATCTCGACCGCCTTCGGAGAAGTATCGAACGCGCTGATCGCGCATCAAAGGGTGAGAGAAAGCCGCATTCATCAACAAGCTCTGGTGGCGGCGCTGGAAGATCGGAAACGGTTGTCGTATATGCGATACCGCGGCGGCGTCGACACGCAGTTGAACGCCCTCGACTCGGATCGCGACTTATTCCAAGCCGAATTGACTTTGGCGCAACTAAAGCGCAACGAAATACTTAGTGTCGTCCAGCTCTACAAAGCGCTTGGAGGAGGATGGCGGAATTAGCGTTCAACCCATGACTGTCGCCCGCAACCCTTGTTCTGCGTTGGTGCGTCTGATTCAGCCAAACAATCGGGCAAATTTCAACGATCTTGCCCTCACGCGGCGATTCGCGGGACAGATCACCTGCACAAAACCACTGAATGACTCAATTCATCCAACTTTGACGATTGTAAAAAGGCTGCAAAGATATAGTCGATATCTGCCTCCCGCGCGCGCTTGTTGCCTATACTCAACAGCAAGGACGCCGCGTTTGTCTCAAGAAACAATTCAAGCAACGATCAGCGTGTCGGGTAGTTCCGCTTTTGTCAATGTAATGGAGCGTGCCGCGGGCGCAGTGTTTCTCGTCGCTGCCGGCCCATTGATCGCGGCCACTGGCGTGGCGATTTCGATCTTGTCCCGCAGGTCGCCTTTTATCGCTCATCAGCGCGTGGGAGATGGCGGCGAATTGCTGTGGATGTGGAAGCTCAGGACCATGTGGGGACCTCAGGCGCCCCATCCGCGGGAAAAGGGATGGGTGGAGTACATCGTCGCGGAGCCGGGTTGCGGTCGGAAAAATCCTTACGATCGCCGAGTGACCAGCCAACTGGCGAAGTTCATGCGGCGCCATTCGATTGATGAGCTTCCCCAACTCTGGCATGTCGCGACCGGACAGATGTCGCTGGTTGGTCCACGGCCGCTGACGCGTACCGAAGTGGCGCGCTATTACGGGGCGCGGGCGGCGGAACTGCTTTCGGTGAAGCCCGGCATCACGGGGACCTGGCAGACGTGCGGGCGAAGCACCGTGAACTTTCCGGAGCGCGCCGCGATGGACCTGGAACTGGTCAAGGGCCTGACGGCGCGGTCGTACTTCTCGATCCTTTTACGCACGCTCCCGGTGTTGTTTCACGGGAAAGGTGCCTGGTAAAAAAAATTGCGCCGGCACAATGATGATGCCGGCGCAAGAAGGAAGCCGATCGAGAAGGATCAGTTGACTGCGATCGTGAAGGTCGCCGGCGACGTAACGCCGCCGGCTTGAATCTGAATGGGTACGGCGCTGCCGGTAGGTGCGTTTGCCGGGATGGTGATATTCAGTTGATATACGCCGGGGAATTGCGGTTGCAATCCCGCAAACAGAACCGGAGCGGTGACGCCGCCGATCATGACGACAGGCTGGGTCGTCACGTTCGTCAACACCGCGCCGGAAGCCGCTCCATCGGCGATGGGCTGGTCCACCGCGCCCAGTCCGGTGGCATAAACGATCACCAGCGAGCCGCGCACAGCCGGGTGAGTCGTCAAGCCTTGCACGCTGTTGGCGGGCCAGGCGAACATCCCGTCCTGATAGGTGTACGCGATCGCCAGGCTCCCTGACGTGGTGGCAAACCCGAAGATTCCCGGCGAGAATGGGGCGATGTTCACCGGAGTGGTAGCCGACAAGGAGCCATTATTCTCGACCGTTATGTTGACCGTCGCGCTGGTTCCGGCCGGTACGAGTCCCCACGGCACTTGCGCATTGATCTGAGAACTGGTCCCGCTGCCAGGTTGAACGTAGGAGATGGGAGCATCAATAGCGGTGGATCCATTCACAAAGTGCACGGTGACCCCGCCGAGGGAACGGGAGAAAGGAACGGTGCTCGCGCTCGCGGTTTGTGATGCGAGTGCCGATCCGAAGATCGAGAACAAGGAGCCACCTGTGAGCGGAATGGCCTGGAAGCTCGCTCCGTTAGTGATGCCGCCAGGAGCGATTACCGGGCTTTGGGCGGACGCCAGCGCGGCGGTAAATACGAGGAAGGAAAAGGTGCTGATTCGCATCGATAAAGTGATCCCTGGGCTAACTATAGGCGACACGGGGTGACGGAATAATGCAGGAGTCGTAAACAAATTGTGAAACTTAGGGGCTGCTCAGGATCTTGTTGGAGGTCGCGGCCACTTCCGCATCGTGTCCGCCGTCGAGTTCCAGGGCGATGGCCGCTTCCCGGCGAGCTTCCGCGTGGCGTCCGGTCAGTTCGAGGAGCTGCGAGAGCGTCCAGTGCGGCTTGAACCAATTCGGAGCGCACTTGATGGCGTTGCGGAGCCCGTTTTCGACTCCGCCGGGATCGTTCCGCAACGCGTCGATCGTGGCGAGGTTGTACCACGCATTTTGCCGGTCCTCGGCCGTTTCAGTAGCCCGCACGCCAGCTAGTGTCGCTTCGGCGGCGGCAGCGACACTGGTGGTGAAGACGGAAGTGGTTGACGCAAGGCGGATCATGGCGCGCGAATAGCGAAGGTCGGTTCCGCTGCCGGCAGGCTCCCAGCGCTGAACGGTCCGGTAGGCTTGGGCTGCGCCAGCAACGTCTCCGGATTCGAGGCGCCGCTCGGCCAGCGCCATGGCGCGATCGGCAACCGTCAGCTCCGTGGAAAACACTAAAAATACAATCGCTATCGTCGCGGTGACGGGTGTCAGGGCGCGCGGATATTTCCGAGCTTCGGCTGGACGCGACGCTGTTGTCCCGGCAACGATCATCGCGAGGAGCAAGTAAAAGTAGAGCGCCGTCGGAATCGTCAGCACCATGAATTGCTGGCAGACGATCGCCGCGGCGAGCCCGGCGGCCAGCGCGGCGTTCTTTCGCGCGGTCCACAACCCGAGCGCGCAGAGCGCCAGCAGGGACAATGCGCCCGGCAGGCCGTGCGAGGTCAGCGCATCGATGAACATGTTGTGTGGCGATTCCTGGTAAAAGTCCGGATACGCCCGCGATAGCTCCACCGATTCGAAGGGCGGAAATTGCGCGGTGAACGTTTCCGGCCCGTAGCCGAGCAGAGGGCGGCCCATCGCCATGCGAAGCGAATCTCTCCAGAGGATCAAGCGGGCGCCGCCGCGAAGGTCGTCAAGCGACCAGTGCATTCGCGCGCGCAGCTTCGCCCCCGCCGGAGATACGTACAGTAATCCCAGGCAGGCGGCGCTTGCGATCAGCATCAGCATCCCCACTCGATGGAGTCGCGGGCGGGCCATGCCAATAAAAACCAACGCCCCAAAGAACAGGCCCAGCATCGCGGATCGAGTCCCGCTCAAAACAATCGCGAACCCCGCCAAAGCCATGGCGATATTCGCCGTTCCTCTCCAGCGCCGGTTGTCTTCCAGACCCCTTAGTGCAAGCGCAAAGAATTCGACGATCACCAGCCAGCTTGCGAAATAATCCGCGTGTCCGAACGTGCCCGGGGTCCGAACGATGGTGAAGATCCCCTCCCCCGACTGGTACGCTTTCGAAGGCAGAAAAGGATCACAGCCGAAATATTGCGCGATTCCGTATAGAGAAGCGGCGGTGCCCGTGACGGTTGCCACTCGAAGCACGGTTCGAATCCTGGTCCGGTCCTCAGCGAACCATGCGGCGGCGATGAACGCGAAAAGGAGGAGTGCCGACTCCGCAACCAGACCGTCGCGCCGCCAACTGCCGCCGGCGACCGAAAGCAGCGGGTTCGACGACGCTAAAGTCGACACGGCCATACTCAGCCATAACGCAGTTAAACAGACGATAAACAGCTTGCCAGACATGGATTCCAATAACGCTCGACCACCCTTTACAAGCTGTTTACAAAATTGCAATAGGACGGATTCGCAGAATAGGAGAATCGCAAGTTTGGGCGTAATATCGAAAGCGGAAACGAGCCCTGGAGCAATCGCCAGAGGGACCAGCGCGGTTATCAGGAGAACCCAAAGTTGCATACAGAGTATAAATACGAGCCGCGGAACGATTCTGGGTACGGCGATTCCGAGAAGCGCGCATTTGACTATATCGATTATCTGCGCGCGCACTGGAGACTGATCGTCACAGCGTCGGTGAGCGCGATCGTTATCTCTTTTTCGGTCAGCCTGCTTCTTCCGAAGCGATACACGGCTACCGCGAGCATCGTCATCGAACCGCCCGCCGGCAACGACGTGCGCACGGCTACGGCGGTGAGCCCGGTGTATCTCGAATCCCTTCGAACCTATGAGCGATTCGCCGCCAGCGACACGCTATTCGCCGGAGCGGTGGAACGCTTTCATCTCTCTTCAGGCGAGAATGCACGGAGCATCGAGTCGCTAAAGCAACAGGTGCTGAAGGTAACCAAGGTTCGCGATACCAAGATCCTTGAGATTAGCGCCACTCTACCGGAGCCCGCGCTGGCCCAGCAATTCGTGATTTACGTGGCGGAGGAAACGGTAAAGCTAAGCCGCGGCGAGAGCGCTGTCGCCGACCGGGAGGTGATGGGAGAGGCGGAGCGCCAGGCGGCCGACGCACAGGAGCGGCTCGAGCGCGCGCAACAGGCTCTGGTCGCGTACTCGGCGCGCGAACCCAACGGAGCGCTCGAGCCGCGCATCGAATCGGATGTGGATCTGCTTGAGAAGATCCATCAATCGCTGATGGATGTGCGCGGCGATATCGCCGAGTATCAGCAGAAGCCGGAGTACGCGGTGCAGCTTCCGGGGTTTCGCGCGCGGGCGGCGGAGCTCGAGAAACGGGCCGCGGACTTGGAAAAGGGCATCGATGAGAAGAGCTCTGAATCCTCACGGAGATTCGCCGAACGGCAAAAGCTCGATGTCGAGGTGAAAATGGCGCAGACGGCCAGTGAAAGCTCGGCGGCGAGGCTGCGCGACTTCCGGGCGACCGCCGGCACTCGGGGAGAGAGGCTGCGCGTGATCGATCCAGGAATCGTCCCGCAGCGCCCGAGTTCGCCCAACATCATGCTGAACGTTTTCGCTGCGTTGCTGCTGACGCTGATCGCGCTGGTGGCTTATCTCACCATCTCCTTCGCCTACCTCAGGCGGCGCCTCGGATGAGCTTTGCCGCGGAGCGGACACGCGGGCAGGTCATCGCGGGCGCTGGCCTTGGATTCACCGCCGCTCTGATCGCGGTTGTGCCCAGCCTTGCGGTCAAGGCGGCGGTGTGCGCGGCAGTCGCCGCGATTCCGCTGTCCTGGTGGATGCTGCGCGAGCCGGGGCGATGGCTGGCGTTATTCTTTCTCTCCGCCCTCCTGTTGCCTCCGCTGCCGGTGGATATCGGCGATGAGGGGCCACATATCGCGCTGTTGTTCGCGGGATGCGGGCTGCTGAGCGGAGCGATTCATTCCATTCCCATTCGGATGGACCGCGTCGGCATGTCGCTCTGCGCGCTGCTCGCGGCCATGACCGCGAGTGTCGCGATGGCGGCGATTTACTCGGGGCTTCCGGTCGCCGCCCAAAGTATGGCTCGGGTGATGCTGTTCGGCATCTCGGTGTACGTGCTGTTCTTCGTCCGGGGATCGGCGGTATCGTTCCAGATCGTACGCCTGCTGTTCTGGGCCGCGGTTGGATCGGCGGTGTTCGCCTGTCTCGATTTCTACTTCCAATTTCCCGCGCCCGGAGGATACGGGAAGCAGTTCATTTGGCTCGAATCGGGAGTCTTTCGGCGCGCCCAGGGAGTCTTCTATGAAGCCAGCACGCTGGGCAATTTGTGCGCTTTCTTTCTGGAGATGATTGCGGTTGCTCTCTTTCGCGCCCGCGCCGAAAGACCCGTTTCGATGGCCGCGATGCTCGCGGGCGGCGTGGCCTTGATATCGGCGCTGGTGTTGTCTTACTCGCGCGCGTCGCTGGTGAATCTCGCGGTCGCGCTGGTGGTGCTGCTGTGGCTGAACCGTAAGCGAGTGCGGATGGGGCGATTCCTGGCGGCTGCTATTGTCCTGGTTGGAGCGGCCGGTGCGGCCCTCGTTGGCCTGCTGCCGATTTTTGCGAGAGCCTACTGGCTGAGAATTGTCCAGTCCTTCGCTTATCTGTTCGAGTCGCCGGACGCGACGCTCTCCGGGAGGATCCGCAGTTGGGCGATGCTTATGCAATTCCTGGCGGCGCATCCCTGGCATGCGATTTTCGGTATCGGCTACAAGACTCTTCCCTACTCCGATTTCATCGGCCAGACGGCGATCGCCGACAACACTTACGTCAGCATGCTGGTCGAAACGGGCGTTGTGGGATTGGCGGCGCTGCTCGTTTGGAACGTTGCCGTTCTTCACGCGTCGTACCAGGCATCGAAATCGGACGACTCACGGCGGTCGTTTTGCGGAACCTGGATGTTGTGTTTCTGGGCCGGGCAGATCGTGCAGATGTTTTCCGCGGATCTGCTGACGTACTGGCGCGTTCTGCCGGTTTATATGTGTGTGCTGGCGTTGGCGGTGCGCCGTAAGTGAACGTCCTGTTTCTCGATCAGTTCAGCGTGCTCGGCGGGGCGCAGCAGTGCCTGCTCGACCTTCTTCCCGCGATCGGGGAAAGGGGGTGGAGCGCGCGCGCCGCGGTTCCGTGCGCCGGACCGTTGGTCGGAATTCTCCGCGGCCGCGGGATGCGAGTCGAAGAACTTCCGTCCGGCGATTATCGCTCGGGCCGCAAGTCCGCTGCCGACCTGCTGCAATTCGCCGCCGATGTACCCAGGCAAGCGGCGGCGATCGGTGCGTTGCTGGACGAGTCGCCCACGGACCTCGTGTATGTAAACGGTCCCCGATTGCTGGTCGCGGCGGCGCTGGCGGCGCGGAGACGCGCTCCGATTTTATTTCACGCCCATCATTTCGTCACCCAGGGAAGCGCGCGCTTCCTGGAAGGCTTCGCATTGCGCCGGTCGAAGGCGACGGTCGCGGCGTGTTGTGACGCGGTGGCGCAGCCCTTGCGGAAATTTGTTCGCGAGATCCACATCATTCCCAATGGAACCGCCGACCTCGGCTACGTCGCGCGCCGCTTTGAGAAACAATCGGAGTTGCGCGTCGGCATCATCGGACGCATCTCTCCCGGAAAGGGGCACGCGGAGCTTCTTCAGGCCGCAAGGATTCTGGTTCCGCACGCGCCACGCGTTCGATTCGTGGTCTGCGGAGCGCCTCTGTTCGGCGATCGCGCGTATTACAACGATGTGCTGCACCTTGCCGCCGGCCTGCCCATGGAGTTTCTCGACTGGCACAACGATGTCGCCGCCGTCATGAGGGATCTCGATCTTCTGGTGATCCCTTCGAAGCACGAAGGAATGCCGCGCGTCCTGCTGGAGGCGTTCTCGGCGGGCCTTCCAGTGGTCGCGTTTCCGGTGGGCGGAATTCCAGAAGTCATCGAGAACGACGTCACCGGTTTCCTGACGCGGACTGCCAATTCCGGCGAACTTGCCGCGAAGTTGCGCGAGGTGCTGGAGTCGAGCCAGGAACGGCTTCGGGTGGTTGCCGTGAACGCTCGCCGCCAATGGGAACGGCTGTACACGGTGGATGCGTATCGCGATCGGGTTACGAATCTGATGGCGCGATGCGTCCCGCGCCCAATCCGCGAAACAGCAGCGCTGCCGACACGCAGATCAGCGCGGCCGAGGTAAGCACCGGAGGATACCCAAAGCGCGTGATCAATATGCCGGTCACGGCGGCCGCGGCCGCCTGCGAGGCAAAGGTCACCATCATGTTCAGCGCCGAAACGCCCGCGCGCTCGGCGGCCGGCACACTGTTCATCAGCAGGGCGAAAACCCCCGGCTCGCTCATGTATTGAAAGACCACGTAACTGCCGTAGGCAAGGGATGCGTTCGCGGATCCGCTGGCCGTCGCCAGGCCGATCAGCGACAACGCGGTCGCGACTTGCAGGGCCGCGATGCCGCGCGCCAGTCCGAATCGGTACAGTACGACGGGCGCGGCAAGCATCGCCAGAGCCTGTGCCAGATGCACGCCGGAGAACAGCATGCCGATCCGTTCGGTGGAGAATCGCAAGTGGACGAAAAAAGCGCCATAGAACGGGTTGAACGCGCCCGTCCCCAGGTTCCACACCACCATGGCGGCGAAGAACCGCAACAACACCGGGCTCGGCCGCCGAAACAGAGCCCCGGGGGCGGGCGCCGCTTCGATCTTCAATCGCGAAAGTGGCCACAAGGCGAGCAGGATCATCGCGCAGCCGCATAGGAGCGACGCGCGGTAGCCATTTATGTTCGACATAAAGGCGTGTGAGAATTTTCCCGGCAGATGACCACCGGCGAACCCGCCTAGGATGCCGATCGCCACCCCGGAAGAAAGGATCAGGCTGAAGCCCAACGAGCGGTTGCGCTCCGTCGTCAACTGCGCCACGGCCGGCGAAATCGCGACGCCCCAGGCGGAGCCAATGAATCCGGCCACGAAAGCCAGCGCGACCAGCACCACCGGCAGTGTGACCGTCGCGCGCAATGCCGCGATGCATGCGAGCGCCGCGAAAGCCGCCAGCAGAGTCGTCCGCAGACCGAATCGCCGGATCGCCGCCGCCGCGGGAATGCATCCTGCGACGCTGCCCGCTGTCATCGTTCCCGATATCAGCCCCAGAAAATCCTCACGAAACCCAATTTGCAGCAAGTAGAGGTTGTACAGAAAGAAAAACACGAACATCCCGAAATTGAAAAGCGCCGCGGCAGCGTAGAAAATCCAGTAAGCACGGCTTAGTTCGGCAAACCATCCTACGGCGCCGGTGGCGACCCCGGGCAACGCAGCCGCATGATGCGTCACTCGCGAGGCAGCGTACCTAAGATAACGCCACCGACGGCGAATTTCGATTTGCCATGTAATCGCGCTCTGCGGCAAATGCACCGCATCGACCGGTCCTTGCGGAATCGGAGGAACGAGCCGCCGCTGGAGCATCGCCCATCTCGCGCGGCGGGATTCGATCAGGTTCCAGTGGAGCCACAACTCGTCCTTATTGGACCGAACCCGCGCCATCAGCGGCGAGAACGCAGATAATTCCAGCCATCGTTTCACTTCTCCTGGAAGCAGCGCGACTTCCTCGGACACCACAGCTTGCAGCCCGCAATCGAACCATCGTTGGGCCACGCCGAAGCAGATCGCTTCCAGGCGCCGGAGCGATGGATCATGCCACTCCCTCCACGTCGACCAAAAGGAATCGTTCCCGGAGGTTCGATGGAGAAGGGATGCCAGCTCATATACGTGAAACGGCTTCACGTCGCCGCGCAACAGGTGGCGCAACAAATGCAGGGACGCGTAAGCAACCTCGTCCACCGTGTGCAGCGCGGTGAACGAAAGCCCCTCCAGATCGCGGCGCACGCGACGCTCCCAAAACTGATCGAGACCGCTGGGCTCGAACTGCTCCGTCTCCCGATCCCACAGCCGGAAGTGGAGTTCCAGCGATAGCGGAATGTCGGGATCGAAAAAGTCGCCGCGCCATTCCCATCCGGTCTTGCGAATCATCGCCGGCAGGTGATCCACCCGCCCGGCCGATTTCCGCAGAGGCTCATATCCAAGCCCCGTCGCAACCTCGCGTGCGCGCAGCAACTGGTGCCGTGGCAGCAGCAGGTCCATATCGTATTGAGGCCGCCAGCGTGGGTCTTCGACAAAGCAAGGGCAGTGCGAAAAACCCTTCAGCACCGCGAACTCGATGCCTTCGCCCTCGAATGGAACTGCAACCTCGCGATATGCCGCCTGAATGCGAAGCCACCGTTCCGCATTACCGGAAAGATTGGCGTCCGTTCGGGCCTGTATCGGTTGCGGCAGGCGGTCGCGATGGCGAAGCGTGAGAGGGAGAATCAACTGCGCCCGATCGCAGAAGAGAAGCACGCGCTTCCATTCTTCCTCTGTCAGCCTCGAGAGCGGCGCGCAATCGGGCGACGAGAATTGCAGCGCCGCCCAAGGCGCTTTGATGTGGGAAGGAAGCTCGTTCGCCGATCGTGTCAGAAGTCGTATCTCAGTGCGAATTGCATGCGTCGCGGATTGCCTGCGGAGAATGCTTTCCCGTAAAACGGTCCGAAGTCCGGATACGGCCCCGGTATCCCGATGTTCGGATGGTTCAGCGAATTGAACGCTTCCCCCCGGAGCTGAATCGTGTGATGTTCCAACACGCGAAACCTGCGCTGGATCGCAAGATCGACCACTTCGTTTCCCGGACCGGGGAGAATATCGCGGCCCGCATCGCCAAAGGTGTAGGGCGCGGGCGCGGAGATTGCCAGCGGATTGTAATAATGGTCGGCGGTCGGATCGGCATTCAAGAGGCTTTGACCGGGCACGATGTTCGGGCGATTCGGCGTGCCGGAATTGGCGTAATTCGTCGCGAAGTACACCGGATTCAGAGGCGTTCCCGTTTGCAGCGTGACGTTGCCGCTCAGCTGCCAATTCTGGAGCGCCGCGCACAGCACGGGCGCGGCCGGAATCGCGTAAACAAATCCGCTGCTGAAGCGGTAGCGGACATCGAAGAACGACAGCCCCCTCTCCAGCCGTAAATTCCGTTCGTCTTGCGCGCCCCAGCTTTCGTATTGGCCACTAATCAAATCGTCGGCGTTGTCGATCGACTTGGCCCAAACGAAGCTCGCCAGAAACGCCAGACCCTTCGACAATCGCTTCTCTCCCTTGATCTGGAGCGAATGATAAATCGAGTTGGCTAAATGCTGGCGTTGAAAAATCGTGCCGAGCCGCGGGAACGACACCAGCGATTGGTACGGGCCAGGCCGCGGCGCGAGATCGGCTCCCGTTTCGACCTGCGCGGGCGTATTAAACCGGCGGAAGCGCCCCAGGTCCGTTCCTTTGGTGCTTACATACGCCAGTTCCGTCAGGATATGGCCCGGCGCTTCATGTTGCAAACTGGCCGACCACTGTTGCACATAGGGCGTTCTTGCATTTTGATCCAGCCCGAAGTAACTCGGCAGGCCGGTGCCGCTGGTCTGCGGAAAACCGTTCTCCAGCGACAGCAAAGGCTTCAGCCCGCCCGGCTGATTGATCTCGTTCAGCACGCCGTTGCGCAGCAGATCGTAGGTCTCCACCGAAGTCTCATCGCTATAGTAAATGCCGTAGCCCGCTCGAAACACCGTACTTCCCGTCAGCCTCGCCGCCAGGCCGATGCGCGGGGCAAAGTCCGCATACTGCGGATTCACACCGGTTTTCATCGCCTGAAGCTGCGGCGCGGACGGCAGGTTGGAATAATTCAAATTCAGCAACGTACCATGATCGTTCGTGAACGGCGCGTTGTACTCGTAGCGCAGACCCAGCGTCAGACTGATGCGCGAGGTCGCGCGCCACTCGTCCTGCACGAACCCGGCGTAACCGTTCTGGCGCAGATAGGCTTGCGTGGTGCCCACATCGCGCGTGGTGGACGATGCGTCGCTCAGCAGGAAGTCGGCGAATGGATCGCCGGTGTTCGAAGGATTCGAAGGGTCGTTCGTATACGTTCCGTTGAACTGGTATTGGCCGCGCACGAACTGGCTTTGCAAATAAGCCATGGTGAAATGCGTGAACTGAAATCCTGCTTTGAACGTATGGCGCCCCAACGTTCGCGAAGCGCTGCTCGCGAAATAGGTGGTATTGTCGCGCTGCGTCTGTGGCAAGGTATCGGAATCCTGCACCATGTCGTAATTCGTGACCACCAGCGAGGGAAGTCCAAACGTATAAGGATCGGTTGGCGCATTTTGCACTCCCAGGCTCGCGAGCACGTTGGTGCCGAAGGCGCTCTCCGGTAAATCGAAAACACGCAGGCGAGTGAAAGAAACGTGCGTCTCGCCGATCCATTTCGCGCCCGCATAGGTGTGTCCGAATGCCGCCTGCTGGGCGCGGGTTCGCTCCTCGGTCGGCAGCTCCGGAAACGATCCTGCCAACAGTCCTCGCTCGTCGTTGATCGTATACCGCGCGAATAAACGGTTGCGTTCGCCCCAGGCGCGATCGATGCGTATCGAACCGTTATCGGCGTGATCGCGATTCGGCGTCGAATCGACCAGGTCGGCCGCCGGATTCGCCGGATCGTTGGGCAGAGGCTCGTACGTCGCCAGGTATTTCTGCACGTTCGGATCCAGGCGCGTCAGCGGGATGATATTGTTGGCGAACGGAAGCCGCAATCCGGCCGCGTTCAGCGTTGCGGGATCGAAAATCTGCGCGCCGCCCGCGAAGTTGCCTCCGCGCACCGCCACCGTCGGCACCGAATGTTGCGTCGGGTTGGCCGAACTGCCTCGCAGCCCTTCATAGGACGCGAAAAAGAACGTTTTGCCGGAGAGCGGACCGCCCAGGGTCGCGCCGTATTGATTCTGGCGGACAATTCCGGCCGGCAATCCCCGGACGGAGAAAAACCCCTGTGCATCGGGCGCCTCGTTTTGAAGATATTCAAACGCGTTGCCGTGGAACTGACGGCTACCCGACTTGGTTGCCACGTCCACCACAGCTCCCCCACCCTGCGAAAACTCGGCCGGCGCCAGCGACGTCAGGATGCGAAATTCCTGCACTGTTTCGATCGGCGGCAACACCGCCACCGCGAAAGTATTGCGATCTGTATTGTCCGCGCCGTCGAGGATGTAGCGGTTGTCATAGGACCGCGCGCCATTTGACGGCGGATTCAGCGCCACCGCCCCGCGATTGGCCTGCTTGTCGTTGATAATGTCGTGTACATAGCCGCCCAGTTGCCGCGGAATCGCTCCCGGACCCAGCGTCACCAGTTCGATGATGTTGCGGCTCGCCAGTGGCAATGCCGAAACCACGCCGGAGCCAAGCTGATAACCCTCCGCCGCGCTTTCGGTTTGTACGAGCGAAGAGTCGCCGGTGACCACCACCTCATCGCTCTCCGCGCCGGCGCGCAGGGTGAAATCGAGCCGCGTCTTCTGGTCGACTTCCACGGCGATCGCCGAGACCGTTACCGTCCGGAACCCCCCGCTCTTCGCGATGACCGTATATTCACCTGGAAGAAGGTCGTCGATGCGGTAGGCTCCATGAGCGTCGCTTACCACGGACCGGGAAAAACCCGTCGCGCCGTGCCGTACGGTGATGGCGACGTTGGCAAGCTGCTTCGAGCCGGCATCGGTAATATCTCCGATCATTCCGCCGGAAGACGCCTGGCTCCAGCAGCGGGCCGCGAAAACGAGAGTTACCACGACGCCTCTCATGCGATCCCTTCCAGCCCAGCGAGCAATTCCATCGCCTCCTGCAAATCCAAATAGTGCAACTCCCACAGGCCCGCGTCGAGCAATCTGCGGTACGCCCGGCGCTGCGCTACTTGCAGATCCTCCGGCCCGTAGCGGACGTTCTTTTCCAGCCATCGGAGAACTTCGCCTCTGTCATAGCGATTCATCCTGGCCCGGCCGGAACTGGAGCGCCTCAGAAACACCACGTGATCAATCGAGCAGCCGGTGCTGGTCGATACCGGCAACTCCGACGTGTTCACTTCGATCCCCATCGCTCCGTTCGGCCGCAGCCCGACCACGCGGCCGGCCAGTTCGGGGAACAGGCGCCTCGCGTCTTCCCGAAAGCGCATGTTGTAAGGATTTCCCACCGCGAAACGGTCCGTGCTCTTGCGAATCAGGAACGTCCCGTCGTCGCAAATCAAGGTCCAGCCGCTTCGAGCGCAGGCGTATGCCAGAGTGCTCTTGCCGGCGAAGGAATCGCCGCAGAGGGCGATTCCGATACCTTGCCGCGTCACCAGTGCGCCGTGGACCGGCGCCAGATGCGCCGCCACCACCAGGGTCATCACCGCTGGTTCCAGAAAACGAAGCCGCAGAAACTCCGCCTGTTCCGCCACGCTGCTGGTCACCCATCCGAAGGCGCAACCGCGGCTGAAGTCGCAAATCACGTGATTCCGCGAATCGACGACAATCGACATCAGATGCCCAAGAGTTCTGAATTTCGGCCGCGCGGGTGGCCGCGGACCATCGTGCCCGGTCACCGTGAGACAGAGCGAAAGAGGAGTCGCGTCATGCTCGGCTTGAAAGTCTCCCCAAGCCCGCCGCGCCGCCGCCAGCACCGCCTCGGAATTGGTGGCGATTTCGACCGGAAACCCGAGTGGAAAAAACATCGCGCGCCGGGGGAGTGGAACATCGTGCACCAGGGTATCGTCGAGTGCGTGCGGCAATTCCGTTTCAACTGGCATTCGCTGCCAGCGTAAGCGATGCCACAGCTTGAAATCCAGAGCTTGTGGCCCTGAATCGGCATATTTTACAGCAATAGTACAACGTCGGCACAAGGCCCCCAGCGGCACGCGCGATCATGCCTTCATGAGGGCAGCGATTGTCCATTATTGGCTGCTCAACATGCGCGGCGGAGAGAAAGTATTGGAGGCCCTTTGCCGTCTTCTGCCGGACGCCGATATCTTTACGCTGTTCTACGACCCGGAGCGCGTCTCGCCCGCGATTCGTTCCCATCGAATAACGTCTTCGTTCCTCCAGCCCTTTCGCTCTCACTACCGGTCACTGCTTCCTCTGATGCCGATGGCGCTCGAAAATTTCGATCTGCGCGGTTATGACTTGATCGTCAGCAGCGAATCCGGTCCGGCGAAAGGCGTCATTGCTCAAGCCGGTGCGCGGCACATTTGCTATTGCCATACGCCGATGCGTTATCTGTGGGACCTCTACGCCGACTATCGAAATGAGTGGACGCAATCCCTGGTGAAGCGCGCCTTAATGACCCCTCTCACGAACTATCTCCGCTTATGGGACTACTCGACGTCCGCGCGCGTCGATGAGTTTGTCGCGAACAGCCAAAACGTGCGGCGGCGCATTGAGAAGACGTATCGTCGCGATGCGCAGGTGATTTTTCCGCCGGTTGCAGTCGAAACGTTTTACGAAAAGCCTTCGGAGAATTACTATCTGATCGTCGCCGAGTTGGTCCCCTACAAGCGCATCGATGCCGCCGTCCGCGTCTTTTCCCGGTCCGGACGCCGGCTGAAAATTGCGGGCGATGGACCGGAGTTCCATACGCTCAAACGAAGCGCCACCCCAAACATTGAATTCTGCGGAAGGGTCGCCGACGATGAACTGCGTCAACTCTACGCACGCTGCCGGGCGTTCGTCATGCCTGGAGAAGAAGACTTCGGCATCGCCGCGGTGGAAGCCATGGCCAGCGGAAAGCCCGTGATCGCGCTGGCGCGGGGCGGAGCGCTCGAAACCGTTCCCTCCACCGGCGGAATCCTTTACCGCGAAGCGACGGACGATTCTTTGCGTCTCGCCATCGAGCAATGGGATTTCCTCGAAGGTAAGGTCGATCCAAAGGATTTGCAACGCTGGGCGGCAACGTTCTCCGAGGCGGAGTTTGCCGGAAAGATGGGTCCGTTGCTGTTTAAAAACTCCGAATCGAGACAGAGCCGCGACTCGCAGGAGCGGTCTGAGCTGACTTTCACCAGACTCGGACCCGCAAGTTCGTAAGCCTCTCCCTCACCGTGCCTGGTCTGAGGTCAAGCGATAACGGTGAGGCTTCGGAATTGCGGCTGCCCGTTGTATGGAAACAATCTCTTCATGAAGTGAATCCATGGCATCGAGCGCGGCTTCGAGCTTCGCCGGATGATACTCTTAAGCGCGTTTTCCAACATCATGACCCGTGCGAAACGGAGATGGTTATGCCGGTACGTGAGGTCCAGGACAGTCTGCGCCTGCCGTGACATCGGTGTCTTCAAGACCGCCAGGTTGATTCCCTTTGCCAGTTGCCATGCCGGGAACGTCGCCACCACGTCATCGTCGATCCGCAAGCGATAGATCCCCGCGCGGAGGCCCGAAACCTTGAGTATTTCCTGATTTAGCCTCTCCGTGAAATCGGAGTACCGGAGCGCGAGTGCGAGAGTTTCGTCGTCCACTTCGACGGGCATCGGCAGCGCATTATCTACCTGCGTCCAGGAAAGTCCGCCTTCGAGCACAATGGAATCGACAGTCGTATTCTCCGCGTTGACCGTGCCCGTGGAGGCGTCGATCCCGACGGCGGATACCAGGGAAGGCGCATGCCACGCCCGTAGCAGCGCCTCCGCCATGACTAGATGGACTCCCGGAGATGGGTGAACCCGATCTTCAATTAATATCTGTGCGGGTTCCGGGGAGACGGAATTTACCGCTTTGAAGAAAGCCGCCACCGGCGCGTTCAGGTTCGCGACCGTCAGCCCCTTGGCGGCGCCAATCTCGCGGACGAACTTCCCATACTTCAAGAGAACGGAGTTGTACCCTCCGGCGAATTTCGGAGGCCTGGTGAAATCGTCGTACGGCGAGGGTTCCAGCAGTGTGACGCGAGCGTCGGGAGCCTCCGCGTGGATCGTGTCGAGAATGTGGCGATAGCCACTTGTGTATTTGTTGAAAAGGTCGGCCTCAAACGGGCGATACTGCGCGTCGTTCATGCCGAGCATGAGGGTGATCACCGTCGCATGATGCGCGAACACGTCTCGCTCGAGCCGCAGATCGATAGGCCCATTCGCCCCCCCTGAAACGCGATCGCCGCTCCAACCTGAATGGACGAAGGTTACGTGAATGTGCGGGAAGCGCGTAAGCTCATAGGCCTCCGTGAATACCGGATAAAGGCGCTGATTGGTAATGCTGTCGCCATAGAAGACGACCGTGTCACCATCGTGCACCGGGAATTCGGGCGACGCGCCAATCGCCCTGGTCGAGAACAGCAAGGCGGCGATGGCGATTCGTCGTAGAGGTAAGAACATGAGGCCTCTCGTCCAACTTAGCAATGCGCATATTCAGATTTGTAATCAACAGCCGCGGATTTGGTAAAAAAAGCGAAGACGAGCAAGGTTTAAGCGGGAAATCGCTGGAACTGGTGGTGCCCGCGAGGCACACATTTCCCCTCGCATCCAACGCGATGCTTTGTCCCGAGTCGTCGCCGGACCCTCCCAGCAGCGTGGCCCAAACCGTGTTTCCCGCGACCTCAGTCGCATGGGCGCGGTGCCCGCCTTGATTGTTTAGGTGGCCCGCGGCGACAAGGGAGGATGTCGGCTGGCGCAGTAAAGGCAAGGCCCCGTCCGCTGGCGGGTGAATCTGAACGGCGGATATGGATGCAGCTTCATCGTGGATCTGCGGAATAACGTCTTTCTAAGCTGCACATCGCGACCGGCTCGCCGTGCCCTTCAGTTCCGGCGCTTCCGCTCTGCTCCGTCAGCCCCGGACTTAAGAATTGCATGACCTTCGGACAAACGGCGGAATTCGTGATCGAGAATGACAGTCCTCGATTAACGCCGCCAACTACGGCATTTACCGACTTGGCGGATGTCCTCCGGCCGCTATGGACCGCCGCGGCCACGCCACTCGACAGCGGAACGACTAATCGGACATGCTGAGGTAATGCGGCTTTTTCTCCTCGCGGCGATCGCGGTGCCCTTGCTCCCCGGCCAACCGAAGGACTTCAATCGCGAGCGCGATGCGGATGGCTTCGGGAACATCAAATGGGGCATGACCGTCGCCGAGGCCAAAGCCGCATTTCCCGGCCTCCGCGAACCCGAACGTTCGGAACTCGCGAGCGGAGCGTTCGAGGAACGCCTGATCCAGCCCGTCCTGATGATTGGCAGCGTGGAAATGACCGTTTCCATCCAGACCAAGACCGATTCCGACCTTATCACCCGCATCGTTCTCAAACTTGCGCCCTTTGTACAGCACAGGAAGACCGCCTTCCAATTTCTGAGCAATAACCTCATTCAGAAATACGGAAAGGCCAGCCACCACGACACCGCGACCCACAGCCGCATGAAGGAAGAAAAGGAAGTCTGGGCCTTGCCTTCCACCACCATCACCCTTAGCTGGCGCCAGGAAGCCGTGGGCAAGCTCCGCCTCCTCGACATCACCTACGAAGCAACCAGCTCCAAATTCCTGTCCCCTTTCCTGGACCAGGAACGCTATCCGCAATAACGAGACCTTGGAGTAGCGAGTGAGACCAATCCGTCGCAATTAGCATCATGCGCGCCCATACCGGATTCCGCGGACAGTGTCGTCAAGGGAGTATCGTGGGTTGCCGCCACGCTACCTCCAAGTCCGTGTCACTCTAATCCGAGCTCCTCATCGCACCTCCTGGTAAACAACGTTCCGGTCGTCGCTGACCTGCTCGAGTCCAACGCCTGGCTTCAGCTTGAGTGATCTCCTCTCGTTTCCGACCGTGACGATATACACGCTGCGCTCGCGGTCGAAAAGCCGCCATGTACCTTCCTCTTTGCCGGCGAGCGTCATGGCGCCACCGGGCAGGAAGCGAACGGTGCACTGGCCCGGGTTGGTACAGCCGAATACCCGGAAATGGCGGGTGAGGATCGGGTCCGCACCGCTCGCGTTGGACTGCTTCGCTCCGGCGAAGTCGATGCCCTGGACGGCTTGTATTTGATAATCGCCACCCGCACGAACGATTGCGTTCGGTGGTACCACTTCGATGACCATTCGGTGATCCTCCTCCGATGGTCCCTCGATTACCTCGCTGACTTCGCGGCCCATCGATTCGAGGACCTTTGTAAACTTCTTGTCGGGCGTCGCGGCGTTATAGATGTTGAAGGCGATCTGGGTGCGGAGTTGCGCGCCAAGGATGCTCTGGGCACGGAATGTTACATTGATCTTGACATTGCCTTTCCTGGCTACGAAAGTCCAGTAATGCGGCGTCATGAAGGCGTCAATGTTGCCGGCGTTGACGCCGGATCGGAGCGGGGCCGGATTTTTCGGATCGAGCGATTGCGCGCTCAGCGCCAATGCTCCAATCGCGACCACCGCGGCGAGGTGAGTGAGTCTTGCGAGGGCGTTCATTACCGCACCTCCCGGAACACGATGGTGGATGGGTCGCCCGGATCGACCAGCCCTTGGCCCGGCATAAGCTTCACGGAGATACGGCGGGCGCCGACGGTGACCACATAAACCTTTCGCGCGGGATCGAAAAGGCGCCACGTGCCACGCGTTCCGTCTTCGGCCTCCAGGGTTCCGTTGGCGTCAAAGCGGACCGCTCCAAAAGTCCCGTTCGAATACGTCCGGACGATGGGTTCGGCCTGGGGAGCGGCCGAGCCGGAGAAATCGACATCGCCGGTAACGGTGAGTTCGTAATCGCCGCCCTGGCGAACCAGACTGCCCCGCGGCGCGGCGATGCTGACGATGAACTTGGCTCGCTGACGCACCGGGTACTCGATACGCGCCTCGGATGCCTGCTTTTCCGGCGCGATCTGGCGCCGGGCGATAGGAGTGTGATTTTCATCGAGGACAGCGATGTCGAGCGGCGCCGGTTGGCCGACGTCGAACTGCCCGCGGACCCAGCGCGCCTGCACGCGGATCTTTCCAGGATCAGAGTAAAAATACCAATATTGAGTGCCGGCGGTCGAATCGACCATGCTGCCGTTGAGACCGGGTTTCAGGGGCGCCGGATTGCGCGGGTCGAGCGATTGCGCGCTGGCAGCGCCGCCAGCGATCAGAAGTGCGAACAAAAAGCGTTGTTTAGTCATTTTCGTTTCTCCTTGCTTGAGATCTTTTCGGTTCTCAGCACTAGTGGCGCAGCACGGGCGCGAAAAACGACAAATTTTTTTGGAAGCCCCCAGGTGGTGTGATCCGGGTGGGGCCGACAATTTTGGCGGCAAGCCGGCCTTTCAGCCGGCGCTAGTGGCCTTCCATGAGACGGCGGTGTCTTGTCAACGAAAATCTTTTTCCTACTGCCCCTTCAACCCAGGCTTCCATACGCATTCTGATGAGCCCGATGTTGCTAAGGCTCGATGCAAGT
>Ga0182030_10000328_pt1 | contig 85358 bp, 68 predicted proteins | sample 812S3MmetaG_FD_121299 | JGI IMG/M metagenome (GOLD analysis project Ga0182030, IMG submission 121299) | Permafrost microbial communities from Stordalen Mire, Sweden - 812S3M metaG (Illumina Assembly) | ecosystem: Environmental > Terrestrial > Soil > Wetlands > Permafrost | place: Sweden... | reverse complement strand
TGCCTTCGTTGCCTTCGTGATCCTGTTCATCTTGAAGAAGACGATCGGTATCCGTGCAAGCGATGAAGCTCAAGAAGAAGGTCTCGACCTCGCTGATCACGGCGAACGCGCTTACCAGCACTAGCCAATTTCTCCCCGGGGCTTCCATAGCTTCGTTCAAGGGCGCCGACAGGCGCCCTTTTTTTATATAAATCAATCTCCAGACAATCCATGTTAATTGTTGGTTTTTTTGTATGTGCTTCAGCCAAGGTCCGTCGATTATATTTCTACAAGTTATATACAAATCATTAACAACAATTTTGCATTCTCATCATTAATATCCAATTCTGGATCTTTTAGCTAAGTGACCTCACTGAGTTGGCAAATGAAAGTATTAGGATGAAATCAAAAAAAATAACAAAATTTTCCGGCCTTGATCTTCTGTCTTCGGCAGTCGTTTTGATTAATAGTCAAAAATTGATTTGCTATATTAATTCTGCTGCAAATCAACTTTTTGGCATCGACAATAAATCATTCTTAAATAGCTCGCTGGAACAGCTCGCGGGTACATATGGCATGCTTACCAATGCTTTGGAAAATGCGATCAGGCTCAAAAGAAGCTATGTCTGCTATGACATTCCCGTGCCCAATTCGGATGCAACAACAACCTATCTTGACTGCACTGTGACGCCCGTTGCTGCCGATGCGGTATACCTTCTGCTCGAATTTCGTCCCATCGATTATATGCAACAGTCTTATAGGGAATTTATTCGCAACCTCGCTAGCGAAATAAAGAACCCGCTTTGCAGTATCCGTGTGTCGGCACAATTGTTGGAGAGCGAACTCGATAAACTGGATAATGCACCGGTACTGCGAGAGTACACACAGGTCACAATGAAGGAAGTTGATCGCCTTCAAGACTTGATGCAAATATTGCTTTCATCACATCGCGCCATGCAACAATCCCATGTAAGCATTTACGACACTCTGGAACACGTGCGCGGCTTGATTCAAACGGAATATTCCGGCGTTCAGGTAAGGCGTGACTATGATAATTCCATTCCAGATATAACCGGCGAAAAAGAGCATCTAACTCAAGCCATATTTAATATTGCCCGCGATGCGGCCCAGGCCATGGGCGGCAAGGGCGAGATTGTTTTTCATGCATGCACCGTTCCCTCTGCCCACGCTATAAGGGCGACCCCCCCTGATGCCGCTGATCAAGATTTGATTAGCATTGCTCGCGACGCTGCCCTGATTATGAAGAACCACAATGAGATTGTCAGCCACCCGCACACGGTCAACCGTCTCGCTTTAGCCAGACGGCGTATCTTTCCCTCGCTCAAATTGCAAATTATTCAGGATGAAACAGGTGTGCATGAATTGGCGCGCAAAAAGAAGTTAGCGCTTGACGCTGCAAGTATCGATGATGCCAACATGGGGCTGATGTTGGCGCGAAGCTTCATCAAACAGCACCAAGGTAAAACCGCGACCGAATACCGGCGCGGCCGGACATATTTTACTATTCGCTTACCATCGGATGGTTACGCCGCAATTTCGTGACTGAATATCTTCTTAACACATAAATTTATAGTTTTATATTATTACGCGTCACTCAATTGATTTCACTCTTCGTTGCTTCAGTTCTGCTCAAAGTTGCGTTAGCCAAAGGTATTGCGAAGTGAAATGCAGCCCCACCTGAAAGTAAATTTTCAGCCCATATTCGTCCGCCATGCGCATCCACAATTGCGTGAGAAATAGTCAAACCCAGACCGTCTCCTTCCTGATTGCCGGCATTTGAAGCGCGATAGAATTTTTCAAAAATTCGCTTTTCTTCCCCGTCCGGAATTCCCGGACCATGATCGGAAACAGTTACTATTAATTCTCCTGATCCACTTGTGGCAGAAATTTCGATTGGCGTTCCCTGCGGTGTGTACTTCACAGCATTCCCGATCAGATTTGCAAAAATTCTCTCGATCAGCACACCGTCAACTTCTATAGTCGGCAAATCACTTGCCAAATTAAGACTAACGGGATGATCAACCATTTGCGAGGTGTAACCACACAGCACATCGTCGATAATTTCTTTCAATGGTTTGCTCTGGCGATTCAATACAACCTTGCCTGATTGAAGCCGTGCTATGTCAAGCAGATTGTTCGCCACGCCGGACATACGCAACGACTCTTCGTAAATTGTTTCCTCAAGCTCCTGGCGGTCAATGCTGCCGAGCTTGTCTCCATTTTTTACCAGGATGCTTGAAGCACCGACAATCGCTGCAAGCGGTGTGCGCAAATCATGAGAAATAGCGGACAGCAATGAGTTGCGTAACTGCTCTGTTTCCATTTTTTTCTGTACAGCAAGAGCATCCCTCGCAATCCATATCCGTTCGAGTGCGAGAGCAATCTGACTGCAAAAATTTTCGAGCAATTGCTGCTTTTCAGAATGAACAATTCGCGGTGGATTGTGCGGCAACAAGACCACCACCCCCGCTATTCTGGACGGCGCTTTCAATGGAATATAAATCAGTTCTCCAGTGCGCATTTCTTTACTTGGTCCCGCAACTTGCCCTTGGTCAAATATTCGCTGTACTGCACCCAGATCACAGTTTGGAATAGACCGTGAGTTTTCTTCTACACTGGCGAGAACAACATGTCCTGTTTCGTCTGGCAAGAACACCCCAACCTTAGCGTCAAATGTTTCTGATATGTGTTTTATAGCAATGCGCACAACATTATCTTCGCTATTTATAGCGATCAACTCACTGTTCATTGCATAAATTGATTTAATTCTGCGTTCACGGTGGCCGGCTATGATTGCTTGTTGGTGAATCTTTTCCATGATGGTGCTTATTAATAATGCGACCACGAGCATAACAACAAAAGTAATCAGATCCTGTGGATTAGTAACCTCCAAACTGTATCGTGGCGGTACGAAAAAGAAATCAAACAGCAACACGCTAAGAATAGAACTTAGAATGGCCGGCCTTTTTCCGTAGCGTGCCGCAATAACAACCACGCCCAACAGATAAACCAGAATCAGGCTTGCCTGATCAAAAAAAGTTAACATGAGCCAGGTGATGAGCGTGCAGATTACCATTGTGACAACAGCCCACGTGTACCCTTCTCGCAGATTGAATAGCGGACTTTTCTCCTCGTATAACTTCCCGAAGAAAAAGTGAATCAGCACTGAAAGGCTCATGTTTTTTCTAAATTTCATAAAGTTAAAGTTCAATTTTTTCCTCCACTTCAACAATCCCGTTTGCGTTATAGTCCGATCATCTCAAAATACGAAACGATAGCCCATACCGGTTTCTGTCAAAATGTGCTGCGGCTGAACAGGTATCTGTTCCAATTTAGTGCGCAGACGCACAATATACGTGCGCAGATAATGGGAGTTATCCGTATTCCCCGGCCCCCAAACCTCAATCATGAGTTGCCGTTTCGACAGCATCTTGTCGGCGTTACGCAGTAGGACGCGCAACAGGCGAAATTCTGTGGGTGTCAGATTCACCTTCTCGCCTTTTCGCGTGACAATGCGACGGGCAAAATCAACACAAACTTCACCAAACTTGACTACTGCTTCCTCAATTTCAGGGATAGGCCGCCGCAACCGGGCACGCACCCGTGCTAATAGTTCGCCGGAGTCAAAGGGTTTAATCATGTAATCGTCCGAGCCTGCATCAAGCGCCGCGATTTTGTCCGATGGTAGCGAGCGCCCAGAAAGCACAATCACCGGGACAGCCGATTTTGAGTGCAGCTCTGGCAGCAAATCCATTCCGTCGAAATCCGGCAATCCAAGGTCGAGTACGATTACATCAGGTTTAGTTAATTCTGCTTGTTTCAGACCATCGCTTGCTGTCGCAGCCTGGCTAACGCGGTAACCCTGAACTTCAAGGGCAATCCGAATAATCCTGCGCATGTTAATGTCATCTTCGATCACCAGTATACGAGCAGGCGAATTGATATCCGCGGCCAGTTCATAATTCATCATCAATTCCGTTTCAGATAATTTCCAAAGTCATTGCTGGTAACCTACAAGCAATTTCTATGCAATTTCTACGGAATTTCTATGATATTTCTATGGTGATAGAAATACTCATTAATTCAATTTGATACCATCCAGAGTGGATGCTTCGAACTTACGCTAATTGGCTCAGATACAAACTTTTCATCTGAATGGAGGAAACATGACAAACCCAAATCCTTGTGATTTCAAATGAAGAACGCCGCAGCAAGCTACAGGATGTTGTACCCCCTAGTTATATCCCGCAGACCAAATCCTGACTATCGTGTAATCCGGCCTACAGTAATGGCGCCGCACAATACGGGCATCTCTCGGGTTTATAGGCAATTGCAAAACTGATTTCGCTCGGACTACCATCTTCCTTGGTGGGCACCACCACTTTCTCGCAGTCAGGGCAGCGGTAATACTTTTTCGCCATTATCACAAATACCATCCCGCTAATGAACAGCAATGCATTGGCTAAAAGAATAAACAAATCGTTATGCCGGGGTAAAGCCCATGACATCAAGAGGCTGGCCAAAAGAATTAGCATGAGCATCGGCAACAATCCGCGCAAGGAAAACGTATTTTTGCGACGCCGAAATTCAGCTACGGAAGGAGAATCAAGTTTCATATTCAAACACTCAATTGATTGAGCCTGAAGATTACCATTATTTTAGCTTTTATTGTTTTAAGAAAACAAACCGACGCTTCTGCGGAATCAGCGTACCCTGTTTCCATGATTTCCCTTGCTCTCCTGTTTGTGTCAGGTGTGTGGCTCTTGCAACAGCAAGCTGTGTTGCCGGATATGCAACTCGCCTGGTGGCTTCTCAGTATTATACCTGTGCTGTCGGTTCCACTTCGTCTTCGCTGGCTGCGTATTGTTCAGCAAATTCTATTGCTTGTTTTCGCACTGTGCAGCGGATTTTTTTATGCGGCAGGGATCGCCCAGCATCGTCTCGCCGACGAACTAGCTTCAACTTGGCAAGGCCGTGATATTAGTCTGACTGGTGTTGTCGCGGAAATGCCGCGACAACACCAGCGTGGGCTGAGTTTTCTTCTTGATGTTGAACAGGTTTCCACACCGGAAGTTCATGTTCCCCGGCATATCATGCTGTCGACCTATATTGATAAAAAACACGAGCCGCTTGTACTGCATGCAGGGGAGCGCTGGCAATTGACTGTGCGTTTAAAGCAGCCGCACGGCACGAGCAACCCCTACAACTTTGATTTCGAAGCCTGGGCCTTGGAACTCAACTTGCGAGCAATGGGTTATGTGAATAACAAGGGAGATAACCATCGTGTAGACGAACACGTTTTCTCACCGGGATACACAATCGAAAGAATCCGCGAAGCGGTTCGAACTCATTTCCAGCAAGTACTCGGCAAGGCGCCCTATATCGGCGTTTTGGGTGCGCTTGCGATTGGCGATCAAGATAGCATTACCCCTGCTCAATGGCAAGTATTTACGCGCACCGGAGTAAATCATCTGATGTCGATTTCAGGTTTGCACATCACGATGCTCGCCGGCTTTGCCTATGCATTTTGCTATTGGTTATGGCGACGGAGTGCGCACCTGACTCTATTGATACCTGCACGCAAAGTTGCAGCGATAATTGGCTTCCTGGTGGCCTTGGGCTATGCCTTGCTGGCCGGATACGGTGTACCCGCGCAGCGTACCGTTTATATGTTGGCAACTGTTGCTATCGCACTGTGGTCATCGCGCAACATTGCCCCGTCACAGTTGCTCGCCATCGCGCTGCTCGTCGTTACACTGTTTGATCCATGGGCTGTTCTATCGCCCGGTTTCTGGTTATCGTATGGTGCAGTCGCATTGATTTTCTTCATCACTGCAAATCGTTTGTCTACCGGCGGTTGGCTTATCGAATATGCCCGCGTGCAATGGGCAATGAGTATCGGTCTGATTCCGTTATTGCTGGCAATGTTTCAACAAATTTCGCTGGTATCTCCGCTTGCCAATATCTTTGCCATTCCCTTGGTCAGCTTCATCGTAGTCCCGCTCACCTTACTCGGGGCATTGCTCCCCTTCGATTGGCTGTTACAACTGGCACATCAAAGCATGAGTATCTGCATGTTTGCACTGGAGTGGCTCAATAGTCTGCCTGATGCAGTGTGGACTCAGCATGCGCCGCCAGCATGGTGTATCGTCGTCGGCATGTTTGGCATACTCTGGATACTGTTACCATCCGGATTTCCCGCGCGATGGCTTGGTGCATTAATGTTATTGCCCATGTTTTTCATCACCCCTGAAACACCACCCTACGGTGCGCTACGCATGCTGGTATTCGACGTTGGGCAAGGCTTGGCAGTTTCCATACAAACACAGAATCATGCTTTGCTTTTCGATACCGGACCCGATTTTAACGGCGAGGCAAATAGCGGCAATCGCATCCTTGTGCCCGCACTGCGCGGCCTCGGCATCGCGCAGTTGGACGGATTGATACTCAGCCATAACGATCTGGATCACACAGGAGGAGCTGCGTCTGTGTTGCAAGCCATGCCGATAAGCTGGGTCGATTCTTCACTGGAAAGCGACAATGAGATATTGCAGCCGGTACATGACAGTAGACGCTGTGTGGACGGACAGAATTGGGATTGGGATGGTGTGCACTTTGAGATACTGCACCCGTCGCGGGCGAGTTATCGGCAAGATAACATCAGCACCAACAACCTCGGCTGTGTATTGCGCGTCAGCAGCGGAACCCAAATAATATTACTCGCCGCAGATATCGAAAAAGCTTCGGAAAAACGTTTACTCAAATTACATGCAGACAAACTTCCGGCGACACTGCTGGTCGTGCCGCATCACGGCAGCAAAACCTCGTCCACGCCTGACTTTGTTCAAAAAGTTCATCCCCGCTTTGCCATATTCACCGTGGGTTACCGCAACAAATTTCATCATCCGAAGCCCGAAGTGGTTGAGCGCTACAGCGATATCGGTAGTGAGCTTTTTCGTTCGGATGAAGACGGCGCAATCATTGTCCAAATGAATGCAGTAGATTTAACACTGGAACGGTATCGCAAGAGCCATGCGCGGTATTGGTATCAAACTCTAAGCGGGGTGAATCTGTATGTCGAATAAACACTTCAGCACAACCACATAACCACACTACCATATTGATTATAATGATATTTGCAATAATATAATTCTTGACTAATTCAATAAGCTAATGGCACTATTCATTTAAACAAGAGCAACGCAAGTGAAGTTGTCTGGATAGTAGTAATTTATTTACAAAACCAACTTAGGGAGTGTGCTATGCCAACTGAAGCGATTTATTTACCGTTAGTTCTTTCGCCATATATTGTTTTAAGCTTGGCAATACTATTCATCGGGAATCCTGAAAAAAGCAAGAGATAAACCGTTCGAATAATATTTTGCTGCACGTAAAGCTGATAGGGCTGGCGAAAGTCAGCCCGTTCTCCATCTGGAATTATCCAGTAATGATTACTCTGGCGCGTTGTCACTCATCGTTTCTGTTACATCTTTACCTGTTCCCCTGTATCCGGTAAAGCGGCCCGACGAATCAAACATTGGTTCTCCACTTACCATTAAATATTGCAGTACCCCTTCAGGGTTGGTGCGTTTATACACAAAGTCCAAAAAAGGTCGTCTGGCTGTCAGGTTTGCAATCAAAATTTCCCGCTCGGCTTCATTCCAGGTTGCGCCCTGGTTATCCCACGCGCTGCCCTGCTTTTCGTCCGCACGGATTCCAAGCATTTCAAATACCGGCCCGAAAATTTTGGTGAAGTGTCCGTTATCGTCCTGCTCCCAGTACCAGTCTGATGACAACTCAGTCAGGCGGCGAAAACGCGCTTCGCTGGCTCGCAGCTCGGCAGTTCGCTCAAGCACTGTCTGCTCCAGCACCTTGTTGTAATTTTCAAGTTTTTTATACAGCAGGCGCACTTCCAGCATATTATGAATTCTCGTCTTCACTTCGACCAGATCAAACGGTTTGCTGACGAAATCTTTTGCTCCTGCGGCAAGCGCGCGCAACTTGTGACCCGGCTGGGCAGTAATCACCAGCACAGGCAAGTATCCATCCGGCACAGTTTCTGCAAGATCCGCCTTAAGCTCTTCCATCACCTGAAAACCGTCCATGCCGGGCATCATCAAATCCAATAGAATCAGGTCATAGGAATTTTTCTTGTGCAGCGCACAAACATCGTAAGGATCATTGGTCGAGGCAATGCTTACGTAGCCCGCTTCGCGTAGCATTTCCTCAAGCAGAAACACATTGGATTGCTGATCGTCAACGATCAAAATACTTGCATTTAGAATCTCTTGTTCGCTAATCATAATTTTGTTTAGCCTCCGTTTTGTCTGAATTATTCAATCCCGTTTCAGAAATTTTTAAAGCTTCGTCCAACGCGCTTAGAAACTCATTGATATTTATAGGCTTCGTGAGATACCGAAAAAAACCTGCCTCAAGACCTTTTTCGATATCGCGGGGCATGGCATTGGCACTGATAGCAAGCACGGGAATATGTGCAGTATCCGGGTCTTCACGCAATATCTGTTGCGCCTGAAATCCGCTGATGCCGGGCAGATTGATGTCCATCAGGATCACATCCGGAAGATGCGCGCGCGCAAGTGCAATACCCTGTTTGCCATCGCGCGCGCTCAGCATCCTCAAATGGGGATGATCTTCAATGATTTGTTCAACCAGCATCAGGTTGGCCGGATTGTCTTCCACATAGAGCAGGGTTCGGGGTGCCGCGCTTCCCATTGCCAGAGGAACACGTTCTGTAGCCAATATATTTTCTGCAACCAATTGCGGCATTTCATCGCGGATCAGTTCGATCCAGAATTCACTGCCGACCCCTGCGGAACTTTGTACACCAATGGAACCTCCCATCAGTTCGATCAGTTGCTTGGTTACCACCAAACCAATGCCCGTGCCTTCCTCGGAACCTGCTTCTTGTCCGAGACGATTGAACGGTTGAAATAATTGCTCCAGCTTTTCGGAAGACAACCCTACGCCGCTGTCCTTGATGGTGATGCGTATGCGTTCTGGCGAACTCTCGCGACACGACACTTCGACCGTGCCATGCTCGCGGTTGTATTTGATTGCATTGGACAACAGATTGATCATGATTTGCTTGACCCGTGTTCGATCCGCATTGGCAAACCAGGTATGATCAAAGGGTATAAAGTTGATAAGAATGCCGCTTTTTTGAGCCTGCGGTTCAATCATTGCCTGACATTCGTGCATTACGTCAATCAGAGAGACAGACTCGCGCGACAAGGACAATTTCCCGGATTCGATCAACGCGAGATCGAGAATCTCGTTGATCAAATCAAGCAGGTACCAGCCGGCTTTGGTAATTTGGCGCAGTCTAACAATTTGCGTGGTCGTGGGCTGCGGCGTGCCTGCCTCCAACAACTGGGCGAAGCCGAGAATGGCATTCAGCGGCGTGCGCAACTCGTGGCTCATGCTGGAAAGGAAATCCGATTTTGCAAGGTTGGCTTTTTCAGCCAAAGACTTTGCGCGCTCCAGTTCTTCGTCCAAGAGCTTGCGTTCGGTAATGTCACGAGCCGCGGCGAATACGCCCTGAAGTCTTCTTTCGCGATCATAAAAGGTAGCCGCATTGTAGGACACCAAAGTTTCTTTGCCATCTCTGGCTCGCACGGTAAGCTCAAAGTTGCTGACTTTCTTTTCATTCAGCATTTTCTTGATAGCAGCCTCGCCCCGCTCCGGGTCGGTAAAGTAATTCTTGGATGGGGAACCAATCAACTCGTCGCGCGTACAGCCGGTAAGCGCCTCCATCTGTTTATTGACATCGGTAATGATTCCTTCCGGATCAGTAGTCATAATCGCGTCGATATTGGATTCAATCAACGAACGCGTATAAAACTGCTGGTCGCGCAAGGCTTGCTGCACGCCGTATTCTTTGGTGACATCGCGGAACACCAGCACGGCGCCGATCACCCTGGAATCACGATCCCGAATTGGCGCGCAACTGTCGGCTATATCGCACTCGCTGCCATCGCGTGCAATCAATACAGTGTGATTAGCCAAACCTTGTATCGTTCCGTGTTTCAGCGTATCCATTACCGGAGTAGTAACAGACAGACGGGTTTCTTTGCTGATAATGCTAAATATTTTGTCAACCTGATGACCGATTGCAGACTCTTGCAACCACCCTGTAAGCTTTTCGGCAAGCGGATTTACCAGCGTCACACGCCCTTCCGCATCGGTAGTGATCACGGCATCCCCGATAGAATTAAGTGTAACAGCCAGCCTTTCTTCGCTGACTTGCAAAGTAAGATTGGCAAGTTGCAGTTTTTTATTCGTTTCTGCCTGAATGTCGAGTAAATGCTGTTTCTCGGCTTCGACTTGCTTGCGGGCGGTATTATCCGTACCGATCAATAGATAGCCGATGATTCCGTTTTTCGCATCGCGCAACGCGGTGACTGACACAATAGCCGGAAAGCGACTACCGTCCTTGCGTATGTAGGTCAACTCGTAAATATCTTCAATGCCACGCGAAGCCTTGAAAACCAGCGCTTCGAAACCGGGTGCAATCAATGTTCCGAGCTCGACACTGAGTACATTGGCACGAGCAATCACCTCTTGCGGTTCTGAAATATCAGCCGGGGTCATCTTGTTCAGAACGTCAGCGGCCAAATAGCCCAGCATACGTTCCGCACCCACATTGAATATCTGTATCACGCCTTTTTCATCAGTGGCAATACTCGAAAAGTTAACACTGTTAAGAATAGCGTTCTGCAAGGCACCTGTTTTGAGTAAAGTCTCCTGGCGTTTAAACTCGGTAATTCCATCTGCTGCGGCTGCGGCAGAATTTTGAATGTAAGGTTCTCTGATTTCTTCTGGCATGGTTTGTTTCTATGCAACTGTTGAAGTGGAGGAACTGCGCACCGGCTCAGTCATGAAAAATGCCGAGTTCAACTTATACGCTGAGTGGAAGACCGGTTTCATATATTCTTAGCGATCCCGGTACGGGTCGACATTTTGCGTTTGCGATATGCTTTGGGTCGCAGCCGCGTCGTACAGCAAGCGGTGAAATTCTTTTTTCACAACGTCGTAACATTCGCAGGACTGGGACTCCAAACCTGCCCGGTTAATAACTGTGATGTGTCCTCGGCGGTAGCTGATCAGTCCTTCGCGCTGCAAAATAACAGCCGTTTCGGTGATACTTTCACGGCGAACGCCAAGCATGCTGGCAATCAATTCCTGAGTCATGGTCAATTCATTCGACGGCAACCGATCAAGCGTTAATAACAACCAGCGACACAGTTGCTGTGCCACCGAATGATGCCGGTTGCAAACCGCAGTTTGCGACATCTGTGTCATTAGCGCCTGCGTATAGCGCAGCATCAAACGCATCATTGGCCCGGCGCGATTGAATTCTTCCACCATAATGCGCCCTTTCAGCCGGTATGCATTACCCGCGGTTTGCACTGTGGCCCGGCTCGGGGTGGTGCTGCCACCCATGAAAAGTGAAACGCCGAGCACGCCTTCATTACCCACACCTGCGATTTCCGACGAAGCACCACTCTCCATAATGTAGTGTAGTGACAAGATAGCCGTTGTTGGAAAATACACATGCTGCAATTGGCCGCCGGATTCATAAACAACTTGACCAAGCGGCATCGGGATTAATTCCAGATTGGGGGAGATTCGCTCAAATACTTCCGCAGGCAGAGCGCGGAGAAGATAATTCTGATTGGGGATATGCCGGTCTGACATACAAATTAATTAATTTCGATCATATATATCTCTATGGCAAGGGAATACGGTAGGAAAAAATAAACAACGTAAAAGCTGTTTTACTGAACTCCTGATGAATTCCGACTGCTGTGAAATTTACACAATCATTAACTGACTATATGTGCGACACCGAACACAACTCACAGGTTCGACTTATATCACGGTGCGCCTGTAAAGAGTGGAATTATTCCAACCTGGGATTACTACAGACAAACTTGAAGAAATCATCAGCCGCAAGCGGGCGACTAAAATAGTAACCCTGAACTTCATCACAACCACGCAATCGCAGAAAATCTAGCTGTTCCAGCGTTTCAACACCTTCTGCAATCACGCTCATTTCAAGCCGGTGACCGAGACTGATGATGGAACGGATGATCGCGGCATCGCTCTGATCGGTATCGATATCGCGTACAAATGACTGGTCAATTTTCAGCTTGTTCACCGGCAGATTTTTTAGATAACTCAGGCTGGAAAAACCGGTACCGAAATCGTCGATGGACATTTGCACACCCAGCTTGCGCATGCGAGCCAAAAATTCCATGGCAGCTTTGGGATCTCCCATCATAATACCCTCGGTGATTTCCAATTCCAGATATTTGGGCTCCAGACCTGTTTCTTTCAACACAGACTCCACCACTTCAGCCAAATTGGGTTGTCGCAATTGTCTTATCGACAAATTAACTGCTACAGGAATATGCGGCAAACCCTGTTTCTGCCACGTTGCAAACCGCCAACAGGCGGTGCGCAATACCCATTCGCCGATCTGCACGATCTGCCCTGTCTCTTCTGCAACCGGAATAAAGTCAACAGGAGGAACGAGTCCTTTCTCCGGGTGCTTCCAGCGTATCAATGCCTCCGCCCCGCAGACTTCTCCCGAAGCCAAATCCACTTGCGGCTGGTAGACCAGCATAAACTGATCTTGATCCAATGCCACACGCATGTCTTTTTCCATCAGGAAAACCTGATTCGCCCGGAAATTCATTTCCGGCTTAAAAAATTTGTAGTTGTTGCGCCCATTTTCTTTTGCGTTATACATTGCCGCATCGGCATTTTTCATTAATACATCCGAATCGCTGGCATGCAGCGGATAGAGCGCAATGCCGATACTGGCGTAAGTTGAAATTTCCTGACCGTTGAGGTTAAACGGGGTAGCCAGGCTTTTAAGCAACTTATCCGCGACCAAAGACACGCCGTGCTCGTCAATTTCCCGAAGCAGTAAAACGAATTCATCGCCCCCGATACGAGAGACCGTATCGCCTTCTCTTACACACTCCTGCAGGCGAATTGCAACCGATTGCAATAATTTATCCCCTACCGAATGTCCCATCGAATCATTGATGTATTTGAAGCGATCCAAATCCAGAAACAATAATGCGAATTGGGTTTTATCGCGGTGCGAAGTGACGATCAATTGCCCCAGCCGGTCACGTAACAATGTCCGGTTTGGTAACCCGGTCAACACATCGTAATAGGCAAGAGAATGAACATTTTTGTCGTATTCTTTTCGCGCGGAAATGTCGCTGGATATCGATACATAGTGGGTGACAATGTCTTGTCCATTTCTCACCGTATTGATCGACAAGTGTTTATAAAAATTCCTCCCGGATTTATTTTTGTCGATGATTTCACCTTGCCAGCTACCCAGTTTATTAATCGACTTCCACATTTTTCTAAAAAATTCCGCATCATGCTCACCGGATGCAAGTAACCGGGGATTTCGCCCTCTAACTTCGTCAAAGGTGTAGCCTGTCATGTCCGTGAATGCGTCATTCACTGCCAGAATATTATTATTGGCATCAGTGACCAGGATAGCTTCATTGGTGCTTTCAAATACCTTGGCCGCCAAGCGTAGCTGATCTTCTTCTTGCTTGCGTTGCGTAACATCACGGATAAAAGCACTACAAGTGGTCTTGCCATCTATCTTAAATTGAGTAACTGATAATTCGATAGTCAGAGGATGTCCATCACGGTGCATTCCTTCAATTTCAAATCTGGACTTCAGTTTTTCTGACTCCCCGCCCGACAATACACGCAACAATTCGTTTTGATCTGTGCCCGGAGAATATTGTGCGAAAATTGTTTCTTGCCACAAACGTCCGATAGCCTCTTCCTGTTTCCAGCCAAACATCCTGGTGGCCTGTGCATTCCAGCCCTTTATTACCCCCTTCTCATCCATCTGAATCACCGCGTCCAAGGCTGTATCAATGATAGCCTGTTGGCTCAGTCGGCTTTCTATCAGTGCCGCTTCAGCCTGCTTGCCCTCGCTGATATCGGCTACCGTTCCCAAAGCAAATACCGCAGTATCATTGGCTTCAAAATCCAATTCGGCCTGCTCACGCACCCATTTGATCTCACCCTGTACAAGAATGCGGTGTTCGATGTTATAAGACTCTCCGTGCAGTGCCGCTTCCCAGGCAGCGGCTACTTTACCGACATCGTCCGGAAAAATGCATTTGAAAAATATTTCAAGCGACAATGGCGAATCTTTATCCATACCAAATATCCGGTAGGTCTCTTCCGACCATTTAAGCTTGTTTTTGACAATGTCCAATTCCCAACTGCCAGTCTTGGAAACATGTTGCGCGCGTTTCAAACTATTCTCGCTGCGCTCAAGATTAAAATGGGCGCGATTACGGTGATAATTGGCCGCAGAAAGCGTCACCCCAAGTATCCCCAAAATAATAAGGAAACCCCAAAGGTCAACCACGTTGGACAGGGAACTAATCCCGAAATAGCCTTGCCCGCTCACAGCGCTGAACAGAGATGCAAATGAAAATATCAGCAGTACCACTCCAACAGTACGCGAATTAAAACTGAGGGCTGCCCACACGATCATCGGCAGCAGCACAAATACCCTGAATTGCATTCCGAACAATTCTTTGCCAATATCGGTGAATATCAGGCAACACATCACCAGAAGAATAGTGAACATCAATACTGCTTCTCTGCGATACGCTGATGTCCACGCAAAAGGACGATGCGCCAGAAACGCGATCAAAATCGGCGTAAATAACACGACTCCCAGCGCATCCCCCATCCACCAGAACAACATAGTCTGTGCATATTGCGTCCACTTGATCCCACCGGCCCATATCAAACACAGCGTACCGATGACAGCACCTGCAAGCGTGCTGATAACCGCACCACGCCATATCAGACGAAGAATATCCTTGGACTCGGTCAAATTAACCGAGAAATCCTGAAGTCGATTTAATAGATAAGCGCCCAAGAGCGCTTCAAGCGTAGCCCCGGTTGCTATACCGAAAACTGGCAATAACGGCCAACCGGAAAACCAATAGACACAGAGCACACCAAAGAACACGCCCGGCCAAAGGCGGTAACCATACAACATTAACGCGGCGAGGGCGATTCCAGAGGGAGGCCAGAACACCGTCACCGAATGTTCCAGTAACGGAAGGGAAAGCCCGATCTTGGCAGTGACAAAATAAACGAGAGCCAGCAAGCTGGCTCTCACCCAATCTCTTTGAAGATATTGGTTATTCAATCGGGGCATCCCTTAGCTGGTTTCGTTGAAGGAGCGGAGTTTAAGGGTAATCCCCCGTGGATTGCCACTTCACTCTTAAAACCCCTTTCCCCGGCTCTTCTCATTTCACCTTTCACTCCAAGTGCTGAGGTTCGTAATTAATTTCGCCAGAAATTTTCTCAACTACGAACGCAAATATATTCACTAATGGTGCAAAGGTATACTCACCATAAAAGTCTAGCTCTTCAATGCAACTAACACTTCGTCCAGCATCTTCTTCGCATCGCCGAATAACATGCGGTTATTCTCTTTGTAGAAAAGAGGATTGTCCACGCCCGCATAACCGGTGGCCATACTGCGTTTCATCACGATGGAAGTCTTTGCCTTCCACACTTCCAATACCGGCATACCGGCAATAGGACTAGTTGGATCTTCTTGCGCCGCAGGATTCACAATGTCATTGGCACCGATCACCATGGCAACATCGGTATCGGGAAAGTCTGCGTTGATTTCATCCATTTCCATCACGATGTCGTAAGGAACCTTTGCTTCGGCCAAGAGCACGTTCATATGGCCCGGCATACGTCCAGCAACCGGGTGAATACCAAAACGTACGTTAACGCCTTTTTCGCGCAGAGTTTTTGTGATCTCATACACTGTGTGCTGAGCCTGAGCCACCGCCATACCGTACCCCGGCACGATGATCACATTCTTGGCTTCACGAAGAAGTTCTGCAGTTTCAGTTGAACTGATAGACACAGTCTCGCCGGCAGGTTGTGCATCACCTTTGGCCGCAGGCTTGCCACCGCCGGTGCCGAAGCCCCCCGCAATCACACTGATAAAGTTGCGATTCATCGCACGGCACATAATATAGGACAGGATCGCACCGCTTGACCCCACCAGTGCGCCGGTGACAATCAGCAAGTCGTTGTTCAGCATGAAACCGGTTGCAGCAGCAGCCCAACCGGAATAACTGTTCAGCATGGATACCACCACTGGCATGTCAGCACCGCCGATAGCCATCACCATGTGGATACCAAATAGCAAGGAAATAACGGTCATCACAGTCAGCCCAACCAGTCCTGAACTGACTGATTCCGAATGCAGAAACTGCCATCCGAAGAAAATGACGACTAGCAATCCAAGCAGATTCAAGAAGTGACGTCCGGGTAATAGCAATGGTTTGCCGCCAATCTTTCCAGCCAGCTTGCCAAAAGCGATGAGAGAGCCGGAAAATGTCACAACACCGATCAGTATCCCGACATAAATTTCTATCTCGTGTATGGACTTTTCGGTGCTGCTTAATTGAAATGCGGCACCCGGGTCGATGTAATTCGCATAGCCTACCAGCGCGGCGGCAAGACCGACCAGGCTGTGCATAATCGCGACCAATTCAGGCATCTGCGTCATCTGCACTTTGCGCGCAGCGTAAAGCCCGATTGAGCCGCCCACGGCCATGGCCCCGATGATCCAGGGAAGACCGGCAGGCAAAACCCGTGTGCCAAAAATCGTCGCCAGCACGGCGATGGCCATACCGATAATGCCGTAAACATTCCCGCGCCGTGAAGTCTCCGGATTGGAGAGCCCGCCAAGGCTAAGGATAAACAGAATAATCGCGCTGATATACGCAACAGTTGTCAAGCTTGAAGACATAATTATCTACCTTATTTTCTAAACATCGACAGCATGCGTCGGGTCACGGCGAATCCGCCAAACATGTTGATAGTAGTAAGTGCAATACCCGCTACCGCCAACCAGCGTATTAAATCTTCGGGTCTGGCTTCGCCTCCTGTCAACGGCGGAGCGATTTGTACCAGCGCGCCGATGGCGATGATGCTGCTGATCGCGTTGGTGACGCTCATCAACGGTGTGTGCAAGGCAGGCGTAACATTCCACACGACCATGTAGCCAACGAAACAAGCGAGCACGAAGACAGTGAGGTGAGCAAGGAACGCAGCCGGTGCATAGGCACCAACGAAAAGAAATAACAGCGCCGCAACGCCGAAGATCACGGCAGTTTTTCCGGCTGAAGCCGGCGCACCGCCACCGCCATGACCGTGTGCAGACGGAGCTGCAACTGGCTTGGCAGCAGCCGGTTTAGCCGCTGCCGGCGGCAGTTTTGGCGCTGGCGCAGGCCAGGTTACCACACCGTCTTTAATCACTGTCAGGCCGCGAATGGCATCGTCTTCCATATTGACATTGATGATGCCGTCCTTGGTCTTGCACAACTCTTCGGTCAGGCGGAAAAGATTGGTTCCATACAGGGTGGAAGACTGCTTGGCCAGACGACTATTCAGATCGGTGTAACCGACGATGGTCACGCCATGCTTGACCACGGCCTGGCCCGGCTCAGTCAGTTCACAATTACCACCGCGTTCAGCCGCCATGTCAACGATGACACTGCCCGGCTTCATGCTCTTCACCATCTCGGCGGTAATCAGTCTGGGCGCTGGCTTACCCGGGATCAATGCGGTCGTGATGATGATGTCCACTTCCCTTGCCTGCTTGGCATACATCTCGCGCTGAGCCTGTTGGAAGCCCTCGCTCATCACCTTGGCGTAGCCACCGCCGCCGCCGCCTTCTTCCTCATATTCTACCTTCACGAATTCGCCGCCCAGAGATTTGACCTGGTCGGCCACTTCGGCACGCGTGTCATTGGCGCGCACGATGGCGCCCAAACCTGCTGCGGTGCCGATAGCTGCCAAGCCCGCTACGCCCGCACCGGCGATGAAGACTTTGGCTGGCGGAACTTTGCCCGCAGCCGTGATCTGTCCGTTGAAAAAGCGACCAAAGACATTGGCAGCCTCGATAACTGCCCGGTAACCGGCTACGCCTGCCTGAGAGGTTAGCGCGTCCATCTTCTGGGCGCGGCTCAACATGCGCGGCAGACAGTCGATAGCCAGCACGGTTGCCTTTTTGGCCGCCAGTTGTTGTAACAATTCCGGATTTTGCGCAGGCCAGATGAAGCCAATCAAATTGCCGCCTTCGCGCAGCAGATTAACTTCTTCCGACGTCGGCACGCTTACCTTGAAAACGATGTCTGACTCAGCCCAAAGTGGTGCAGCGCCATCAACTATTGTGGCGCCGACGGCTCGATATGATTCGTCACTAAAATTTGCCGCATCTCCGGCACCTGATTGAATTGAAACCGTAAATCCCAACTTGATGAGTTTTTCAACAACATCCGGCACGGTGGCAACGCGCTTCTCCCCGACGAGCGTCTCCGCAGGAATTCCAATACGCATAATACTTCTCCTCTTGAAAACAACTTTAAAAACTTCCTGAATTACTGCTCACTATCAATTTTTCCCGCAAGATTATATACGAGGCAATACAAACATTGCCTGCAAAACCAAACTTGGTTATTAACCCTTTGAAATGACAATTATATTCTTACTTCGTCGTGGATGACTGAAGTACGGGAGGCTTGTTAATACCCGACTTGGATTGATTATGTTTACTTCCGTCGTAGGCAAATACAGAACCCATCACAAACACGCCTAGCGCCAAAAACATTGTAATAAATGCATTCTTCAAAGCTAATCCTCTCTGTTTTCATATAACGAATTCAACCAGATAATCGTATGCCGAACCGGCAAAATTCAGAACTCGCATCCTGCTCTAACTTGGATGATAGCGTCAAGTAACATTCATTGTCGCCCGTAATAAATGTTGAATTAGCTTTAGACTTAAACTAATTCACATCCTGCTTTTCAATTAAGCACGGTTAACCCTCTATTTATTAAATGAAAGGTTCATATATTATGCAAATCGTGTCAACGCGATAATATAGTTGCGCGTTATTGGCGGTGACCTGGTAGGTCATATAACGTTTATTTATAATTTTATTTGGAGTCTTACATGAAACTTTTGTCTACATTGATCGCTGCTGTTTTCGCTGTTGTTTCTTTCTCTGCTGTTGCTGCTGACGCTGCTGCTCCTGCTGCCGCTGCTCCTGCTGCCGCTGCCGCTGCTCCTGCTGCTAAGGCTGCTCCTGCTGCTAAGGAAGAAAAGAAAGCTGAAGCCAAGCCAGCCAAGAAAGCAAAGAAGTCCAAGAAAGCAAAGAAGGCTGAAAAGGCTGACGCTGCTCCTGCTGCAAAGTAATATTGCTTTAATAAAAAAAGCAGGGGTAACCCTGCTTTTTTTATGTCCTGAATTTCAAATTTTCAGGCTAAACAATTCCGGCTTGCGCCGGAATTTATATTCATAAAGTTAAAATTACTTAATGCCAACAATAAATTTTGCCAGCAATTGGATCTCGGCATCAGTTGCGCCGGCACCTTTGGGAGGCATTACCCCCAACTTCCAGCCAAATGCACCACCCTTGGTTATATTAGCTTCCAAAGTTTTTTCAGCACCGGCTTTACCCGCATATTTGGCTGCGATATCTTTCCATGCCGGCCCTACCAATTTTTTATCGATCGTATGGCATGCGCCACACTTGGCCTTTCCTTCTTTAGGCATATCAACCGCATGAGCACTACCTGCAACCAAGCAAGCTACAACTGCCACTGATGTAACAATAGACTTCATATTTCTCTCCTAAATGATAAATAAAAAAGCAAGTTCCAAACAATTCATTCAGCCGACCCGGAACGGTAAATTTCCCGCGCCTGCTTACAATGCCTATTCAGCTACTACAGCATACCGACGGCTATTTTACCTCTCATATTCTTTTTTAAGAAAATATTTATTGAAGAAAAGCAGTCCCCGCCCAAAAAAATCACCCTCGTAACGTGTAAAATCGCCGCGTTTTTCCTGCTTGTAATAGCTTACAATTCTCACTTTGAATAAATAAGAATCACCCATGTACAAGGATCATTTCTGCCTAAACGAGATGCCATTCTCGATTGCTCCCGATCCGCGTTTTCTGTTCATGAGCGAACCTCACCGGGAAGCAATGGCTCATTTGCTCTATGGCGTAAAGAGCGAAGGCGGCATCGTTTTGCTCACCGGGGAAGTCGGCACAGGCAAAACCACGATCTGCCGCAGCCTGCTTGAACAATTACCCGAAAACATAGATGTCGCTTTTATACTCAACCCGCGCATGAGTGTCGAAGAGCTGCTTCAAACAATCTGTGAAGAGTTCCATATTGAAATTGCGCAAGAACCGTCCGGCATCAAAAAATTTGTTGATGCGATCAACGCGAGATTATTGACAGCCCACGCGCAAGGACGCAGTGCCATTTTAATAATAGACGAGGCACAGAATCTTGACTCGTCTGTACTCGAACAATTGCGCCTGCTAACAAATCTCGAAACCAGCACACGCAAATTGTTGCAAATTTTCCTGATCGGACAACCGGAGTTAAACAACATGCTGTCGCGTCCGGAAATGAGGCAGGTATCTCAGCGGGTCATTGCGCGTTACCACTTAACGCGCCTCAGCCGGCTCGAAGTATATGCCTATGTCACGCATCGCCTTCGTATTTCCGGTGCCTCGCCACTGATATTTCCCGAATCATTGATGAAGGAAGTCTATCGTGCCAGCAATGGCATACCCCGTTTGATAAACTTGATTTGTGATCGTGCATTACTTGGCGCTTACTCGCGTGGAATCCAGCAAATCACAATGCCTGTTCTTCGCCAGGGAATTAAAGAAGTTTTTGCGGCAAAACCGAAAATTTTTCAAACCAGAACGGTTGTGACTGCCATAACGGTTTTGCTGGTGCTCGTGGTAATTTTGTTGCTCAAACAATTTCCTGATGTTAAAGAAAGATTGCAGCAATCCGCGCTTACTAACACGCCACAGGAGGCTGCTCCAGTTCCACCGCCTGTACCTGTTGCCAATTTGGCGCAGCCAGTTTCAAGCAATACCCGAAATGATCACTCCATCTTGCCAATTACATCGCTCGAATGGCCCGGCAACGTTCCTCGCGCCGAAAGTGAATTGCTTGCGTTTAATTCGCTATTCAAGCTATACGGTGTCGATATCGACTCACGAGCAAAGGAAAGTCCTTGCCAGCAGGCTGAGACACAGGGGATGCATTGTTATGCCGGGCGTGGCGGATTAACCGATTTGGTTCAGCTTGATCAGCCGGTTCTAACACGGCTTTCATCAGCAGATGGAAAAGAGTATTCGGCAACACTTACAGATTTGGATCATGAATCGGCAACGCTGATGGTTGCCGGTGTTGCCCGGCGAGTCTCTTTGATGGAATTGGCCAATTATTGGTTCGGGCAATACATTCTTGTTTGGAATTCACCACCGGGTTTTAGCGATCGTCTTTCATATAATGATCGGGGACCTGCTGTAATTTGGTTGCGTCGCGTATTGGAATCTGTCGATGGCATTCGTGACAATGGCTCTGATGTGTTTGATGCACCTCTGGCGAAACGTGTGCATACGTTTCAACTAACAGAAGGTTTACAACCCGATGGCGTGGTTGGCCCATTAACAGTAATTCATCTTAATGTGCGAAGCGGCAAAGTTAGCCAACACTTGGTTGCCGGGAAAAGAGGTTAGCCATGTCCTTTATTTTAGATGCTTTGCGCAAATCCGAACACGAAAGGCAAATTAACTCAGGACAGAATTCCGGATTCTTGTATAGAGTCGAGGTAAAAAGCAATCATAATCCCTGGCTGATTCCGGCATCGCTGTTGATGTCGGCGCTCATCTTGCTCGCGTTAATTTGGTTGCTATGGCCGCGTTTTAATTCACCCGTAGCGTCCGACCAGAAAATCAAACAAGACATTGTCGTGCCTCCAACACCCCAATTAAATACTACTGAACGAACAGTGCCCAAGCATGAAAAACATGTTTCCGAATCTCGCCAAAAAAAAACTACTGCCGATCTTACCGGGAATAGCCAAGCGCCCCTTACCCCAAAACTTGAACCCTTACAGGGCTCGAAACAAAGTTCCGTTACCGCTATCAACAAACCTTCCACTATTGATCCATTGGTAGACCTGCCCCCGATGAATATTAGTGGCTATATACATAACGAACAGAACGGAAATCTAGTCATGATAAACAATCAAATTGTACATGAAGGTGACGAGATATCCCCCGGCTTGCGTCTCATAAAAATCCTCGAAGATAGGGCAGTTTTTAGCTACAAGGGTTATGTGTTCACGCGGTAAGTGAAGATATAAAGCTGCCCCGGTTATTTTGAATAGAATCGTGGAATCATGTCTCCCTCCGCTATAATACCGGGGAGCTCTTCCTTAAGCTGCCCGTATGGCTACCATCCAATTATTACCCGACTTGCTAATCAACCAAATTGCCGCAGGCGAGGTAATCGAACGCCCGGCTTCCGCGTTGAAAGAGCTGCTGGAAAACAGTCTTGATGCCGGCGCCAGCGAGATCGCTGTGCAACTCGAAGGCGGCGGCGTCAAATTGCTGCGTGTGCGTGACAACGGCAACGGCATAGCTCCCGAACAATTGCCCTTGGCACTTATGCGCCACGCCACCAGCAAGATCGCTACACTGGATGATTTGCAGCGCGTATCAAGCATGGGGTTTCGAGGTGAAGCGCTGGCAAGCATGGCCGCAGTAGCTCAGATCACGCTGACCAGCCGTCATGCAGATACCGCGCACGCCTGGAAAATCGAAGCGCTGGATGGCACACAAAGCGTTGCCGCCCCGGCTGCCCATGCTCAGGGCACCAGCATTGAAATGCGCGAATTGTATTTCAACACTCCCGCACGCAGAAAGTTTTTAAAAAGTGAAAGCACTGAATTTGCCTGGTGCGAAGAAACATTCAAGCGCATCGCTCTATCGCGAGCGGATATCGCCTTCTCTTTGCAGCACAACGGACGCACAGTTTGGCAGTTAGGCAAGCAAAATTTGGCGCAAAGGATAACTGCTATTTTCGGTGAAGAATTCGGGCAACATGCTGTTGCCGTAGAACGCCAGATTGCCGGTTTGCATTTATTTGGCATCGCAGCCCTGCCAGCCTATTCGCGTTCTTCCCGCGACGAGCAATATTTCTTTGTTAACGGACGCTTTGTGCGCGACAAAGTACTGATGCATGCGGTAAGACAAGCTTATCAGGACATTCTGCATCATCAGCGCCATCCGGCCTTCGTATTGTTTCTCGACATGCCGCCCGAGCAAGTGGATGTTAACGTGCATCCGGCAAAAAGTGAGGTGCGCTTCCGTGAAAGTCAGGGCATTCATCAATTCGTGTTTCACGCGTTGCAAGACGCGTTGAGTGCGCCGATTGCGGGAGCTGAAACACAAACTTTCGCAGAATCTGATGCGCCAATCCCGCCAAGACAGGAATCCATTGGTAATATAAAGGCCCAAGATTCCGGCTTTCGCGGGAATGGCAGCACATACCATTTCCAGCAACAACGCATCCCGTTCAGTGCTGCGCAACAGCAGTCGACTTATCGTTTGTGGGAAACTCAAACAGGAAAGGAAAAAGAGGGAAGCGAGAAGAATGAGACTCCCCTTCCCAACTTAGAACATCCCCTCGGCTACGCACTCGCGCAACTATCCGGCATCTACATTCTGGCGCAAAATGAAATCGGGCTGCTGGTGGTAGATATGCACGCCGCACATGAGCGCATCGTGTATGAAAAAATGAAAACAGCATTGGATGTCCAGCAACTTCCCACTCAACCGCTGCTGATCCCTGTGACGTTTCACGCCGAGGCGCTGGATGTCGCCACGGCGGAAGAAGAACAAACCGCCCTCGCCAAACTTGGCTTTGACCTTGCTCCTCTCTCGCCAACCACCTTGGCGGTACGGGCAATGCCCGCCATGCTCAAGCAAGCACATGCCGAAGCCGCTGCGCGAGAAGTGCTGCATGAACTCAGGGAATTCGGCGCAAGTCGCGCCCTTACCGAGCGCCGCAACGAACTTCTCGCCACCCTCGCCTGCCATTCCGCTGTGCGCGCGAACCAACAATTGAGCATTCCCGAAATGAACGCAATCCTTCGCGAAATGGAGCAGACTGAACGCGCCGACCAATGCAACCACGGACGCCCGACCTGGTTCCAAATTTCACTCGCGGAATTGGACGCGATGTTTATGCGGGGTAAGTGAAGAATGCCCCCCTCAACCACACGTATTGCCTTTGCCAGTTTTATTGGTACCGCCATCGAGTTTTATGATTTTTATATTTACGGCCTCGCGGTAGCAATGGTAATCGGCCCGGTATTTTTTCCGGGTAGCAACCCGTCGGTTCAGGCATTGAATGCTTTTCTGACATTCGGAATTGCATTTTTAGCCCGGCCTCTCGGCGCGTTGCTGTTCGGACACTTCGGCGACAAAGTCGGACGCAAGGCAACACTGGTTGTATCGCTGCTTGTAATGGGTGTTTCCACAACACTGATCGGAGTATTGCCCGGTTATGCACTCATAGGATGGGCAGCCCCTGCACTGCTTTGCCTGCTACGCTTCGGGCAAGGGATCGGTCTGGGTGGCGAATGGGGTGGCGCGGCATTGCTGGCAGCGGAATATGCGCCACATGGCAAGCGTGGCTGGTTCGGAATGTTTCCGCAATTGGGGCCACCCATCGGCTTTTTATTTGCGGTAAGTAGCTTTCTGTTGCTATCGCATTTCCTCGACGATGATCAATTTCGCGCCTGGGGATGGCGTATTCCCTTTCTCGCAAGTGCAGCGTTAGTCATTGTCGGTCTATACGTGCGCCTCAAGCTGACTGAAACGCCCGTTTTTGCCCATGCATTGTTAACGCAAAAGCCGGAGAAACTACCTGTGGCTGCGCTGCTCGCGCATCATGCAGTCCCCCTGCTGCTGGGTGCATTGGCGATGGTGGTGTGTTACGCGCTGTTTTATATTTCGACCGTGTTTTCGCTCAGTTACGGTGTCACGATACTCGGTATACCGCGTCCGCAATTCCTTTCCATGTTATGTATCGCCGTTATCTTTATGGCTGCCGCGACGCCTCTTTCCGCGTGGGCATGTGATCGTTTTGGACGCCGCCCTGTGTTGCTGGTGTCAGGCGGTACAGCATTTCTATCCGGTTTTTTATTGGCGCCAATGTTGTCCAGCGGTTCACTGTGGCAAATCACGGCCTTTCTCAGCATCGAACTGTTTTTGATGGGAGCCACCTTTGCGCCTATGGGTGCATTGCTACCGGAGTTGTTTCCCACCGCCGTGCGTTATACCGGTGCAGGAACTGCCTACAATCTGGGCGGCATACTCGGCGCTTCGCTCGCTCCCTATCTTGCGCAACAATTAGTGCTGCACGGCGGACTCACCTGGGTCGGAGGCTATGTTTCTGCGGCGGCTGCAATCAGTTTTCTTGCAATCGTGGCAATGCGGGAAACTCGTGATCGGGAATTGGCATGACGACTTTGCCTTGCGCAATTTTCCTGATGGGGCCTACCGCAAGTGGTAAAACCAATATCGCTGTTGAATTATCCCGTCACCTGCCGGTAGAACTAATTAGCGTTGACTCGGCGCTGGTTTTTCGCGACATGAACATTGGTACGGCCAAACCGGATGCAGCCACACTTGCCCTCGCACCGCATCACCTCATCGACATTATTGATCCCACCGAGGCCTATTCCGCAGCAGCATTCCGCCACGATGCGTTGCGCTTGATGGCAGACATCACGGCGCGGGGAAAAATTCCCCTGCTGGTCGGCGGCACCATGCTGTATTTCAAAGCATTGCGCGATGGCTTAAGCAGCTTGCCGCAAGCGTCCCCGGAAATTCGCGCCGAACTTGATGCCGAGATAGCACAACACGGTATTCAATATCTGCACCAACAACTTGCTTTGGTTGATGCTGAAACCGCCGCGCGTCTTGCGCCGAATGACACTCAACGCATCCAGCGCGCAATGGAGGTCTTCCGTATCACCGGCAAGCCGATGTCGGCCCAAATCGGCAAGCAGGAAAACTTTGAATTCCCCTACAGAGTCATTTCAATTGCCCTGATTCCGGCAGATCGCGCACAACTTCATGCCCGCATTGCCACGCGATTCAAAACCATGATGACACACGGCTTGCTGGAAGAAATACGCTCACTGCGCGAAAAATATCCGCTGCATCCGAACATGACTTCCATGCGCTGTGTCGGTTACCGTCAGGCGTGGCAATATTTGAATGGCGAAATTACGATTGATCAATTACTGGAGACAGGCATTGTCGCTACACGCCAGTTGGCAAAACGACAACTTACCTGGCTGAGAAGCACTCAAATCGATATCGAGCTGGATTGTCTGGCACCTGATCTTTATGCCCGTATTTGGGCAAATCTCGAAGCAAGGCTAAACACTGAATGACAACCAAACTCTTTTTACATCATTCTCCCGGGGGTAAAAATCGGTTATTTAACTGCATATCTATCGCCGTTTGATAGGTTGCCAACAGATGTTGTTCCAATCTTGCCGCCTGTGTTTCCGACATATCATTTGACGTACCGATACGCTTTTCCAAATTATGTGAAACCCAGCCCCAAGAGGTGATCCAGTCAAGCACATCGCCGCGTATACTAAGCGAAGCACGCTCATCTGAGCGAGTTTCGTCCATCAACGAGCGTCCCATTCCGGCATAATTTGATGACCAACCGCATAGATCAATTAATGTCGGCAATATATCGAATTGACTCCCCACACGAGTATCAATCCCCGGCTTCACACCCGGGCCAAAGATCAACAGCGGAATATGGAACTGGTTTGGAATGACTTTAGAAGTCTCCACGAATTCGTCAACATGATCAGCCGTGATGATAAATATCGTATTATCAAAATATCCTGCTTTTTTGGCTGCGTCCATTAATTGACCCAATGCCCAATCGGCATAGAACAAACTATTCCTAAATGCGTCACGATCCGTTCCTCCACCAAATTTATTCCAGCGTTCATCGGGAATAATCCAGGGTGTGTGCGTTGTCGAAGAAAAAATGAACCCCATAAAAGGCTTGTTCGATTGCGAAAATAATTTATTTGCCTGCTGGAAAGTATTGTGATCCCAAGTACCCCATGTCGCAGCCGGTTTCGGGTGCTCATGCAAATTGGGAATTTCTTCCGCGCCTAAATAGTCGGTAAATCCGGCACGTGCCGCGATAGAATCAAAATGAAAGGATTTGTGATCGCTACTCTGTAGAAATATTGTCTGGTAACCCTGCTCACGGGCTAATTGCCCCATAAAACTGATGCGATTCTGCTCCATGCCCAAACCCAACATGGGCATTCCGGGAAAGGTCGGCTGACTGGCAAGAATTGCGGCAGCTCCTTGAATGGAGCGTTGTCCGTTGCCATAAAAGTTTGTGTACAGGCGTCCATTCTTTGCCAGCCGGTCAAAGTTTGGAGTTGCGCCAAGCGGTGGCAAATTCATTTCGTGCCGCAAAGAGTCAATATGTATTGCCCCCCAGCTTTCCAACATCAGCACTACGACATTGGGCCGGTAGCTTAACTTGTTTGGCGACGAAATACGCGCGAGCGGATATTCCGGTGTCGTAAATTTCGTATTGGGACTGTCCAGAAATGATTGCGTCATTGAGACAGCTTGCTGTTGTGACATAAAAGTTCTTAGGGTTGGTGTTTCCTCAACCCACGCACGCGAAGCCGCAAACGCACCATTCATTGCCAGATAGCCTTGAGCCAATGAGTCTGAAAAAAAGGCCTCGCCCACGCCGATTGGCTTGCCGGTATATCCGCCACGTTCTGCGATAACCATCATAAGCAGTACGAATGGAAGTGCGAGCAGACGCAGCCATGGACGTTTTGGAGGCGAAGGAATGTTGCAGAGGAAATGCCACCACATTATTGCCCCGAAAAATGCGATCAGCGCAAATATTGCGAGCACAGTCTTGTACTGTTCAAGGGCGATGGTAATCATCGAGTTGACATCATTTGACATCGTATGAACTTCTGAACCGACATGCCGATGCACGTTACCGAAATACAGCATGTCCATGATCATTAAAGCAATGAAACTTAGCCAAGCTATATAAATAAATCCACCCACAAACCGTTGGAAATAACGATGGTGGCTCCATCGGAATGGCAGCAGCAAAAACAAAACCGGTATTCCGACTAACATTACTGCCACTGAAACATCAAAACGCAAACCAACCAATAACGATGTCAGCACCTGCCCAAAGCCCAGACCTTGAAAGTCGTCAGGATAAGTAAAATACATAACGAATCGAATCAAGGTGGCAGGCAGAATAAAAAGCACCAGTAAAAAAATCGCCCTAAGGTAGGAGTAACTAAGCCAATGAGATAATGTTTTTTTCATAATATGACAAGGTTATAAATTCAGGTTCAGGGCGAAACACAAAGCTGTAATTCCATTTGTTTAGCGAACTATTTAAACTTGTTTTAGCCCCATTTCAGATTCGCTCCGTCGCAGGCGTTTGAATTTTTCCATCAGGTCATCCACGTAAGTGAAAACCACCGGTACAACAAATAGGCTTAACAGTGTGGAAGTAATAAGACCTCCAATCACTGCGGTTGCCATCGGCATACGGAAACTTGGTTCGGCCCCTAATCCCATCGCAATCGGCATCATACCCGCGCCCATGGCGATGGTAGTCATCACAATCGGTCTTGCCCGTTTGCTGCAGGCATCGATCAGCGCGTCAAGCCGATTCATGCCGTGATCGCGTCGTGCCATGATGGCGTAATCCACCAGCAAAATCGAATTCTTGGTGACGATTCCCATTAGCATCAACAAGCCGATTAATGACGGCATCGAGAAACTGCTGTGCGTGACCAATAACGCCACGAATGCTCCGCCAAACGAGAACGGTAGTGCCGCCAGAATTGTTACCGGCTGCAAGAAATCTTTAAACAGCAACACCAGCACAACATACACACACAGCACACCGGTAAGCATCGCCATACCAAAGCTGCCAAATAATTCCTGCATACGTTCTGCATCGCCCGATTCGCCGCGTTTCACACCGGGCGGAAGTGCTTTCATACTGGGCAGATTTCCAACTTCATTAAACACATCCCCAAGTTGCCGTCCGTTTAATTCAATGTTGATCGCAACATTGCGGCTGCGGTCCAAACGGTTGATCTGCGCAGAGCCGCTGCTCACGGTGATGTCCGCAACATTCGCCAATTTTACATTACCCGATTTGCCGTGAACCGGAAGTTGCTCCAGTACCTCGATCTGCTCGCGTGCCGACTCCGGCATCTGCACACGTATCGGTACTTGACGTTGCGGTAAATTCAGCTTGGCGAGTGAAGAGCTATAGTCACCCGCTGTGGCGATACGCACAACCTCACCGACACTTTCTGCTGTCACCCCCAAGTCGGCCATGCGCGCAAAGTTCGGGCGAATGCTGATTTCCGGGCGCACCAGACTGGCAGTGGAAGTAATATTTCCCAAGCCTTTTACAGTGCGAAGATCGCGTTCGACCGCGTGCACCGTTTCAGCCAAAGCAACCGGATCATCTCCAGCCAGCAGTATCTGGAGTTTTTCTCCATTATCACCCGCCCCGACATTCACTCTCACACCGGGCAACGCCAGCATTTTTTCGCGTATCAATGCTTCGAGATCGGATTGTTTAAGTTTCCGTTCTGAACGATGAACCAAAGTGACGATCATGTTCGCTTTTCGTATATCTGCCTCATTCCCCGCTGAAAAAAGATCACCGCTTGCACCGCGTCCAATTGCCGAAAACACCTGCGTCACCTCCGGTATTTTCATCAAAATGGCACGCGCCTCTTCGGCAACTTCCGTCGTCTGCGCCAGCGTACTGCCTGGCTGCAGCTCAATATTCACTTGAGTTTGCGCATGATCAGCCGGTGGAATAAATCCGCTGGGTAATAATGGAATCAGGCTCAAGGAAGCTATAAAAAATGCAACTGCCATGAAAGAAGTTGCCAGACGGTGCGACAAACACCATTTGGCCAGCTTCAAATACAAACTCATCAGCACACCCTGTTCTTCTTTCACGAATGCTGTCGGTTTAAGTAAATAGGCCGCCATCATCGGAGTCAACAATCTCGCGACCAGTAGAGATGCCATGATTGCCAGTGCAGCCGTCCAGCCAAATTGTTTGAAAAACTTGCCCGGTATGCCTGCCATAAAAGCAGTAGGCAAAAAAACCGACACTAACGTAAAAGTCGTCGCGACCACAGCGAGGCCGATCTCGTTGGTTGCCTCCATCGCGGCCTGATACGGCGTTTTTCCCATGTGCAAGTGACGCGCGATGTTTTCAACTTCCACAATGGCGTCGTCCACCAATATACCCACCACCAACGCCAACGATAGCAAAGTCACCATGTTCAGCGTGAAGCCCAAATACTGCATTCCTATAAAGGTCGGAATGATTGACAGCGGCAAAGCGGCGGCCGAAACAAAAGTGGAGCGCGAATCACGCAGGAACCACCACACCACCAACACAGCCAGGATCGCGCCTTCATACAGCAGATGCATCGATCCTTCAAAATTTTCCTGCACACGCTCAACTGAGTCGAACGCTTCATTGATATGTATATTGGGGTGCTCCTGATTCAATTTCTTAACCGCTGCCCGTACTGCTTTTGCCACGGAAACTTCACTGCTACCCTTGGTGCGGGTAATCTCAAAAGCAATAAGCGGTTTACCATCAAGCAAAGCGTTTGAGCGTCGCTCGGCCTTGGCATCGGTTACTGTCGCCAATTGATCAAGTCGATAGTGGCGACCATCCACCAGCACGATATCCATTGCAGCCAGTTCATCTACTGTCTGAACTGTGCCGATAGTGCGAACTGCTTGTTCCGCATCGCCAAGGTCGGCACGTCCGCCGGAAGATTCCTGTTGTATTTTGCGTATCTGGCGCGAAATATCCGCCAGCGAAACATTCAATGCCTGCACCTTGCCGGGATCAATCTCAACACGAATTTCCCTGTCCACGCCGCCAATACGCGTGAACTTGCCGACACCCTGTACTGCAAGCAGTTTTTTGGAAATATCGTTATCGACAAACCAGGAAAGATCCTGCTCGTCCAAGTGTTCCGAAGAAACACTGAACGTGATGATCGCCCTTCCTGCGGTATTGACCTTTGAGATGATCGGTTCTTTCATGTCGCTGGGCAGATCGGAACGGATGCGGCTAATGGCATCACGTACATCGTCCACCGCTTCGATTACATTTTTTTCCAGATCGAATTCAACCGTAATGACAGCGGAACCATCCGTGATATTGGAATAGACATGCTTCACTTGTCCAAGACTTGCCACTGCATTTTCGATCTTGCGCGAAATTTCAGTTTCCATCTGTACCGGTGCCGCACCTTCCAGATTGGCAGTCACTGTAACCATCGGCAGTTCGATGTCTGGAGCATCCTGAACCAGCATGGTTTTAAAACTCACCAATCCGACCAGAGTGAGCATGATGAACAATAGTATTGAGGGGATAGGATTGCGTATCGCCCATGCGGAGATGTTCATAGCGGCCTCGGTTTAGATGTTGCTCTTGGATGGGGACGGTTTTGCGGAAGCCGTGCTTAATTTTGTTTTGGCGGTCTCAATTCGCACGAGATCGCCGTCACTGAGGAAGCCCGTACCGCTGGCAACAACTATTGCATCTGCAGCAAGACCCGTGCTGACCTCAACACGATCTCCTTGCCTTCTGCCTATCGTCACTTTCATTTGTGCCACGCGCGCATCAGTGCCAACCCGATAAACATAGGTGTAGCCATCACGAATAACAACTGCACTTTGCGGCAGGGTCAGCGCATTCGATTTTCCCAATTCAAATTCGCCCTGCGTGAAGGTTCCTGCGTGCAGCGTTTTATTCTCATTCAATCCGATATAGACAAAACCATTGCGGGTGTTCATATCGACTGACGGCGCAATGCGCGTCACCACCCCCTGCACGGTATTATTTACACCGGTACGCACCAGCACCTTCTGTCCAATGCGAACTTGCTGCAGTTGCACATCGTTTAATTCCGCACGCCACTCCAGTTTATCCTGGCGGATCAGGCGAAACAGTTCAGCTCCGACTTGGGACACTGTACCCAACGTTGCGCTGCGCGCAGAGATCAGGCCGTCATCCGGTGCAATGATGCGGGTATAACGCAATTTAAGTTTTGATGTTTCCAATCTTGCATCAGCAGCCCCCATTTGCGCTTTGGCAATTTCGGCAGCATTGGTAAACTGCTGCAATTCCTGGGCACTCAACACACCAGAATCTTTGATCTTGGCCGCACGCTGTGCATTTTCTTCAGCTTCGTTATAACGGGATGTCGACTCATCCAGCGCGGCTTGTTGCTGATGCACATCGGCAAGCAACATTTCGTCCGCGAGACGTGCAAGTAATTCGCCTTTCTTTACACGGTCACCGATATTGGCTTGCAGTTCAACCAGACGAACGCCACCTATTTCGGCGCCAATGATTGCTTCCTGCCAAGCCTGCACTTGCCCGCTCGCTGTCACGCGCTCGGGCCATTGAATGACTTCGGGCATCACGGTTGTAACCGTCAATGCGGGCTTGACTGTTTCGCCGTCAGCAGGCTGTGCTTTGCTCGCGCCTCTGGAGGCGAGAAATGCGCCGACCATCGCGATTAACACCGCCAATACAATATATCTGGATTTATTCATACTTCTTCTCCTAATGCGAATTCGAGTTATCAGCCAGACTGTTTGCCGCGGCCTGCTGATCCCAGCCCCCGCCTAATGCTTTGTAGAGTGCGATCCAGGCAGAGACAGTTTCACGATCCAGTGCCGCTGAAGTGTCTTGCGCTTGCAGCCAATTGCGCCTTGCTTCTTCCAAAGAAATCCGATTGCTCAAACCGGCGTTGTAGCGGGCTTCTGTAGCCTGAAAAAGTTGCTCAAATCTTTTCTGAGTCTTCTCACCGTCACGCGCTCTCGCGTTAGCCACGTTGAGCCGTACCAATGTATCTTCCACATCATGTACCGCATCACGTACCGTCTTTTGATAACTCGCCAATGCGTAGTCATAGCGCGCTTGCGCTGCCTTTATTCCCGCCCGGCCCCGCCCGCCCGAGAAAAGCGGTAACGATAAACTCGGGCCAAACGACCATGTCGGCACAACGGCACTTTGCCCGCTCATATAAATCAAATTATTTGCCACCGATCCTGTCAAAGTCAGACTTGGATACAAAGCTGCTTTTGAAGCACCGATATCAGCACTGGCTGCTGCCAAATTCCATTCTGCCGTTGCAACATCCGGGCGCTGACGCAATACTTGTGCCGCCACACTACTTACATCCACCGCATTCGGAATCGGAATTTGACCTTGACGTGCCGAGAGGCGTGTTTTTAAAGCGTTCTGTTCAATCCCGGTCAGTGCGGTAAGCCGGTTAAGCGTGCGTGCATAATCACCCTCTTTGGCTGAGTAAGCCGAATCTCCCTCGGCTTCGCCTGTCTGCGCGCGTTCCGCCTCCATTGGCGAAGCCAGCCCTGCACCTTCCTTGATACGTGTCACATCCTGCACTGACTCATACGATTGCTTGTTACTTTGTGCGATTGCCAAAGCAGCCTCGCACTGGCGCAATTCGACGTACACATCCGCCACTTCGGCCGCGAGAGAAATACGCGCGTCATGCCAGCCCACTTCTTCCGCGCCATAGCGAGCTTGCGCTGCTTCTGCAGTGCGTCTATTTTTGCCGAACAGATCAATTTCCCATCTGGCATCAAAACCGGCATTATTCACTGTTTGTTGGAATAAATATGGCCCCATGGCACTACGACTGGTGGTAGAACCAGCCGACAAATTCAGCGACGGATACAGGCTTGCTCCGCTGATAGTTGCATTGGCGCTCGCCTCATTCATCTTTGCCAACGCCATGTCAATGGACGGGTTGTTTTTCTCCGTATCCACTATTAGCTCACTTAGCAGAGGATCATTCAGTTGCTGCCACCACTTTTCCAAACTCTCCAGTTTTCCGCCATGCGGCAACGTCGTGTGCCAAGTCACTTCCGGTGCAGCTGGCCGCTTAAAGTCAGGCCCGACTGCACATCCCGTCAGTGCGGCAACGGCCAGTAAAGTCCAGACTAAAGGGAACTTCATTTCTTACTCCTTGCATTTGCAGCTCGTCGCTTGCGTTCGGATTCGATCAATGCAACGGCGTATTCCACCAGTCTTTCCGCCATTGATACTCTGGCCTTTTGCCCGCTAATCAAGTGAGGGGAAAAATTTTCGATAGCAGTACGACTGTGAAAATAAACGGTAGCCAAACCGATTACCCCATAAGTCAACCGGTCCACTTCCACATCCGGCTTTTTCAATCCGAATTCCCTGCATAAAAGCGCTTGCAACTTCTCATGATTGGGACGAAATTCCTGCACCATCGCATTTCCCAACACACCGCTTGGCTCGGCTTCCTCGCGCGCATGGAGACGCATGAACAATTGCAACATTGGATCTTCTTCGGCTGTCGCCGGAAAAAGCCAACTGTAAAATGAATGCAAGGCTTCAGGCAACGACACTTGCGAGATGTCTATTGTGGCAAACTCATTGCATTCGCTCAGAAATGGCAAACGTAAAACTTCGCGGTAAAGTTCAGCCTTGTCGCCGTAGTAATAGTGTATTGATGCCAAATTTACTTCGGCACGGCGGCAGATTTCGCGTGTAGTAGCCGCGTGGTATCCCACTTCCGCGAACACCTCGGCAGCAGATTGCAGCAAGCGCCAGCGCGTCTCTTCCTGTGAAGTTGGCTCATGTCCAAGCAATCGTCGGGCTGTTTTCAACAGCATGCAGCGAGTTTCTTTATTAGCAATCATGACAGCCCCGAAATCTGTATAGGTGCCACACAATAAATCAGTCGCCTGATTAAGTCAATCGACTGATTTATTGTGTGGCAGTACTCCAGAAACGTGTTCGTCCTGTTCCGGGGTAATACTATTCTTTCGGTTCTTCTGGATTTTCGTTCTTACGCTTTCCAAAGAAGCAACTGCGCATTCCGGTGTGAAACTTGTCGCGCTCTTCCTGCGACAAATGTTCCAAACGGTGGTGATGCCAGCGTCCGTGTCCTCCATGCCGAAAGCCGCCGAACAGTATCTTGCTCAACAGTAGCAAGCCTATCGCTTGCAGGTAGTCAATGTGCTTTCCACCGTCAAACAAATTCGGAATAAGCCAGTTCCACAAAGACATCACCACCCAACCCAGTGCTGCAACACCTGCCAACACCAATAAAACAATTTTCCAGCATTTCGGTTTGCAGTTCATTTTCATTTCTCCTTTACAATTTAAATTCGTCATAGATTAATTGCAGACGTGCCCGCAAATGCTGTACAGCGTAACGTTTTCGAGCCAGCAAAGTGCTCATGCCAACGCCACTCTCCTCAGCCAAATCCTTAAAGCTGCGCCCCTCCAGCTCATGCGCAATGAATACGTCTCGTTGCGCTTTTGGCAACTCCTCAAGCGCCGCATACAACTCCTCCACCAAGACAGTCCGAGCATAGGCAGCTTCCGGCCCGGCTTCAGATGAGGGCAATAACTCATCCAGCCAATGTTCATCACCATCATCGCCCGACAATTTGGGCAGCGGCTCTTCTTTCTTTTTGCGGAACCGGTCAACAATGCGATTTCGTGCTACGCGGTATAGCCATGCTCCGACCTGCTCAATTGGCTCGGGAAGCCGGTAGGCTTCCATAAATTCAAAGAACACATCCTGTAATATGTCCTCTGCCTCAGTCGCATCCGGTACACGCCGCCGGATAAAATTTCGCAACTGTCCTCGCTCGCGCAAAACGGTCTCGGCGATGCGCTTATCCTGTTCAGCCATGATTAAATTCAGCGTTAAAGTCGTATCCATGCCTGTAAAGACGATTCACGGATAGAAATATTGTTTGGGTTCGAAAAAATAACATGGACAAGCTAATTTATCCAAAGACGCAGAATTGGCAACCTAACCAATCCCGCAACCCGAAATCAAAGCCCGTGTTAAGACTTTCGATTTAATTGATTGATCAAGAATTGCAAATCGTGTGCCGACTTTGAAAGCACTTGTGAAGCCATTTTGGCCTCTTCAGCAACCTGCGCATTACTATTCACGAGGTCCGCGACATTCTCAAGGTTTTGAGACACCCCTTCACTCGCGATAGTTTGCTCTTTTGAAACGGTAGCAATGCGCTGGGCATTCTCGGTCACTTGACGGCTTGTATCGATTACTTTCTTCAAAATTTCCCCGTTTGATTGAACGGTTGCGGCTCCTTGTTCAACTTCCCGAATCGCCTGATTCATTGAAACTACCACGCTCTGACTTACCGAGTGAATATCCTGAACCATTTTGGCAATATCATTCGTGCTTGAACCGGTACGTTCAGCCAGCTTTCTTACTTCATCAGCAACAACAGCAAACCCCCTGCCCTGTTCGCCCGCACGAGCTGCTTCAATAGCAGCGTTAAGCGCCAGCAAATTGGTTTGATCTGCAATTTCTTTAATAGCCTTGCTGATATCACCAATTTTATTAATCGCCACATTCAGATCATTAATAGAATTGCTGGAAGTTCGGACCGCCTCAACCACACTTGACGTCGACTCGATCGTCTGTTCCATTTTTTTGTTGCTTTCCTCAATCAGAACTTGAGAACTAATTGCGGCTCCGGCAGAACTATTGGCATCCTGGGAAACCTGGGCAACCGATTTACTGAACTGATCCATCGTATTGGAAATCTGCTGAATATCGTTGCGCTGATTTGCGGAATAAGTAGTTACCTGATTAACTTTTTCATCAAGTTGAGTGCTGCGTTCCATAATGATGTTCGCTGCCAGGGCCATCTCGTCAAGCATGACTTGAACCTGAGACTGCATCACTTGCAACTTGCAAAATAAAATTCCAATTTCATCACGTCCGGCAATTCCAATGTCACCATTCAAATTACCCTCAATAACTTCTTCAAAACGTTTTTCCATCCCGACCAGAGGGCTTTCAACAAATTGCTTGAAACTTGTTCTTATCACCAGATAAATAAATATCTGCAGGGCAATTTGAGAAGCAATCAGCATTTTGAGCAGGTGTTGAAGTTTCTCGAAATCTGCCGTCAAATCCAAGGTTATATCTGAAGCGCCATTTGAGCTGCCTTCAGCAACGTTATGGCAGCTTAAACAATCGGTACCGTGGAATGAATGTGATTCAATATAGGGTGTAATAGCCCTAAATAAAGTTTTCCCGTCAACTTGCGACTGGACAAAATAAGGCACCGTTTTGCCCTGTTTAACTGAAGTTTCAATTGTCTGCTTCACCAGGGGGTCATCCAGGTGCTCTTCCGGTAGACCTTCTCCAAATTGTTTTACTACCTGTTCCGTACGGATTAGACGCAAAGATTTAAGTTGCTGCCCTTCTTGTATTTTCTTGATCATCAGCTTGCGGTTGTCCGGATCTGTAATCATTCCGGTGACCATCAACATGTTTGCAGTATCTATTACTTGCATAGCAGCAGCCTCAACACGCTGCCGCGCATTATCCAGCATCGTGGACTTCATCTGTTCATATAAAAAATACGTGGCACCGACCAATAGTATGAACAGAATGGGTTGGATGAGTAATTGAAGCTTGAGGTTTAACGACAGGTTTTTAAATTTGTATTTTTCGAATTTTGACTCAATTGCCGCGCCCGACTCATTCAACTGTTTATAAAGCGCTTCAGCAGAAGCAATTTCGTTTCTGGACGGAGCTCCTCTGACTGAAAGGTAACCAATCACTTTCCCCTTTTCCTTGATTGGTGAAGCCAATGCTTTTACCCAGTAGTGATCTCCATTTTTACAGCGGTTTTTTACTATACCACGCCAGGGAAGACCGGCTTCCAACGTGTCCCAAAGCCATTTAAAAGCAGAAGACGGCATATCCGGGTGACGCACTATATTGTGGTTTTTACCCAGCAGCTCATCTCTGGTAAAACCGCTCATTTCTACAAAGGCATCATTTACATAAGTAATAATGCCTTTGAGATCGGTTTTGGATACGATGAGCAAGCCATGGGAAAAAGGCTTTTCAACTTGGGTTACCGGCAGATTTTTTTTCAACTGACATCCTCCCAGATGACTATGCCATCAGTCTATTTTATTATTTTTATTTATATTTGCAGTAAAAGCCATCGCGAATAAAACCACTCCGACAATGCCTGTTGACGGCACTTTATTAGCAATTGTAATGCAACGATCAGAAATCAGAATCTCCGATACCAAATTATTTTCGGCAATTTTATTCAAAACTTTAGAAAGATCAAAATGGTTCCCGATCAAACGCAATTTAGAATAGAAAATCCGGTCAAGTACCGTCTGACTCCGAATGGGGTTTAGTAGGATCGCACAGAATCCCTGCATCCACACCTATCATAACCATCACCTGATCCGCTTGCATGCGCAGGAGTTCTGCAATATCGCGGTAGTCGTCCGGTAATGCAGCATCATCCCAACCGTTGGAAGAGTGTCTGGCCAGATTGACTGCCAGAATCACATTTCGAACCCGCTGATTCGTACTATATTGATCATCCATCAAAAGCAAAAGCAGTTCGGGTAACTGCCAATTCTTGACCAGTTGTTTTTGCATATCCAGCAAATTGAAGCCAAACACCTGTTCCTGAACGGCACGGGTACGCAAGGTTTTATCGAGGAGCTGCATTTCTCTGATTTTCATCATCTCTTGAGGTGCAAAACACCACATCAGCATTTCGGCAAGATCATGCAGCAAAGCCGCAATACGAATTTCTTCATAATGTAAATCAGTTAAACGGACTGCCCATTGATAGGCGTACTCAGATGCCCGGTGAGCCCGATGAATTACGTGCAGTAACTGGACAAGTGCGTCAGTGTGCCCGTGCATTACATCCTGTACGAACGGTTCTGCGGGCACCTTATTGAAAAAGGCTTCGACTCCCATCATGATTAGTGCTTGCTCGGTTTGCACCACTTCGTTTTGTTGGCTGCGATGTTTGTGCGCTTGCAGATAACGCAACACTTTTACTGTCATCATGGGATCAACCATGATGACCTGCGCCACAGCCCGTGCGCTGAGTCGCTCCGGATCTTTCCGCAATGCAGCCTGATCGCGTGCAGTCTGCTTCAACACGGGTATTTCAGTCCGGGTGAGAAAATCGACCCACTGATCCAGACTTTTTTTCTCTTGCCCCATTACGCCTCCCGACAAAACAATCCCGCAGACATTATTCGGTAGAGCCCGAAAATCTTGAGCGACGTTCAGTCCTGAACTGCCAACATGCCGCTCCGACCACTTGCTTCTCCCATTCTAACCGCATGCCGGGGTAAAGTGCCCACAATGCTTTGCAAATATTCCCTCATTGAAACCAGATCGTAACCCTGTGCATTCCAGCCCGACAGCAGTTGCTCAAAGACAGATAACCATTTGCCACCCTCTAATTCTGCACGCAGAGTAAATACATGTCCACTGGCCGAAGGTTCCGCAGTCAGTTTCAAAATATGCGGCACCACATTTTCAATGGTGATGCCATCCCGACCGACAATCTCATCAAGAGTTGGTAACGTGGTTGGCAATTGCGGACACGCGATGATCTCGGCATCCCAAGTTGGTATGAAGGGATGCGATCCGCGTGTATCGGAAGCGTAATCAAAACCGAAACGCTGATTCTGACGCAACTGATAGCGATTTATTTGCCAACCGGCCGCAGCAAACGCTTTGGGCGACTCGCCAAATATTTCGACAAAACGATCCACCGCCAACTGCATTTCATGCAGTGTCCACTTCGCATCTTTCGCTGCAGCATGATCTTGCCAGCGGCTATTTTCAAAACAGTGAATCCCTACCTCATAGCCCTGATTCCTAACACCGCGCAAAATATCAGCGCAGCTTCGTCCAATATCGGGCGAGGGAAACAGCGTTCCATACAACAGCGTATTGATCCCATAATGCTCAATCAGAGAAATGTGCGAGCCATTACCCGGAAAACCGCGCCGAAAAAAACGATTGATTGCCCGTCCGGTTCGATCCGGGCCCAGTGCAAAAAAGAAGCTGGCTTGCGCGCTTTGGCGTTTAAGTACTTCGAGCAGATTGGGAACTCCATCACGTGTACCGCGATATGTTTCCACATCTATTTTCAGGGCAAGTTGCATAAATTTATTGAGTGATGCGTAAGTTAAATAATCGATATTGACCGTTCACCGAAAAGGCCAGACAAGCCACCGTGACGAGGCACTGAAACGGCCAAGTACCGGGAATTCCGTTATCGTAATAGAAGATCGACCAAATTGCCGAGAGTGTAACCAGCAGCGCCAATGCACGTTGAAACCAGATATTCAAGCCGGCATCCCAGCGCTTGCTTAACCAGACTGCGGCAAGTGCAGACAGCCAACCTCCGAACATTCCACCCAGCACATCCACGGGCCAATGCACGCCACACGCAATTCGCGACAGCCCCACAAAAACAGCCAACAACAACAACAGTAATTTAAGCCGATTATCCAGACGCTGTAAACAGATTAATCCCGCCAACACAAAGATGGTTGTGGTATGCCCGGACGGGAAAGAACTCTGTTCAAACATCGGCCCGATAAGATGATAACTTCCCCCGGGTAAAACTGCCGGCGGGCGCAGTGTGGAAAACAAATTTTTCATCCCATGCGACCAAATGGTTGCAAATATTGCCGCAAGAAAAAACTGCCATACGAGGGCCGGCCGTCGACCAAAGAGCGGCAGAATAAACATCAAGGCCAGCGACGTGTCGCCCAGCACGGTGAGATGCCCCCACCAGAAATCGCCCGCTTGTTCCATGTGCCCGTTAAGAAATTTGAACAGCGCAATGTTGCCCCCTGTTACCAGTAAAATCTCCAACGCAAGCGCTGCAATCAGCGGTACCCCCCACATCCAGACAAGCACTACGGGTGGTGTTGCGAAACTGGAATTTGGGCTGTGCCGGTTAGTTTCTAAATCCATGACATGCATAAAAAGAAAAAGTGGAAATCAAATGCCCGTGAGCGCTTATAGGCAGCCTGTCACGCAATACACAGCCGGAAAACTGCCCCTTGCCGCCGGTATCAGGCACAGCATCCTGATCAGGCCAAAGAACCAGAATTCCGCGTGCATCGTTTTGCGGAGAACCAAACCAAATATCGAACTGGTCATAGCGAGTATCTGTGACTTGAACCGGTGAGGGGCGCGCATACCACGCTAATCGGCTGCCGTAAGTCCAGTTATCAGTAAATAACAACGGCGTGCTTCCACCCTGTTCGGCTCTCATCTGCTGACGCATTTGTTCGGCATATTGGGCTGCTTGTGACCATCCGTATAAATCGCGTAATGGATTTTCGTTATCCTTAAAAGGCATCCATGGAGAAATTAATTGGCTGAAAATAATCGCTATTACCGCGACTGAATAAACACCTGCAATGTGCACACCGATGCGTAACCACAGACTTTGCCAATGACGGTGCAGCCAATAGGCGGTAAGCGGTGCCAATCCAGCCCACCCTAGCGAAGTCCAATGCGGCAGCGTCATCTCATATCCTGCACCCATTCCAAACAACAGCAATACCGGCACAGCAAATAATATGCACAACCATACACCACTTTCGCGCCGTTGCCTTAAACCCGCCACCAGTGCGATCAAGCCGAACACAACGAGCCCCGGGCCATAAGTCAGCAACTGTGCCCCTTCAGAGGCAAGGAAGCGCAGCCAGTCCCAACTCGAATTACCTGTGCCGTGATGTAATTGATAAAGGAACGATATCCAATCATGGCGATAGTTCCAGTACAAAATAGGCATAATCAGAATACTGCCGACAACAATGGCCAGCCAAGGCCAGGGAGTGCGCAATTGCCGCCATTGTTTGCTCACCGTCAGCGCCAACACCACCGTAACCAGCAAAGTAATGGAAGTATATTTCGATAGCGCAGCCAACCCCAGCAGCACGCCCAGCCATAGCCATAATTGCACACGGCCTTCGATCACAATGCCGTGCAACACCCAAAGCAGCAATAGTCCGAGCAACAATAACGGCGTATCCGGCAACATTGCCATACCGATCAGTTGGAATATCACTCCCGATTGCAACAAGGCAACGCTGATAAATCCCAGCCACGGCGTTTCATGCGGGAACAAAGTAAGCGTTACGCGATACAACACCCAACTCGTAGCCACGAACAACAGTATCGGCACCACTCGCATTGCCAGATCAGAGGCGGAAAACCGCAAAGCGATTGCCTGCAACCACCCGATCATCGGCGGATGGTCGAAATAACTCCAATCAGGGTGAAAGCCATAAAGCGCATAGTGCGCCTCGTCCACACTCAGGCCGGCATTGCCGGCGGCAACCAAACGTAAAAGAGTACATGCCGCGATCAGCAGCAAGGTAGCTTGAGATGGGGTCAGGCGTTTAAAGAAATCTAGCATGAATGATATTGGAAAGACATTTGCCTCAGAGTACACAGAGAATATCTGTGCATGCAATGATTTTAATCACTTAATATATTCCCGATAATTGAATTGGCGACGTGCCTAACTCTCGGTGATCTCTGTGTTCTCTGTGGCATGATTTTAAGATTTTCATCAGCGCAATCACTACACCCCAATTAATGACAGCGCGAATTCTATCGCAAAAAGGCAAGTTCAATGGACGTCCTTTTCCTTTACCTCGGTACGAACCCATCCGCGCGCGAACGTCACGTCCAGCATCGCGCCCTTTTCAACTTGCGCGCTATCGACCACAATCTTGCCATTCGCATCCCGCACCATGCTGTAGCCTCGCGCCAAAACCTGAGTGGGATCGAGATGCTGCAAGTGCTGTTGCAGTGTAGTGAGCCTGGCCTCGTGCCGTTCCAGATTGCGCGCTAACCCTTCCCGCAAACGCCGGGAATAATCGGCGTGACGCGATTGCAAAACGGACACCTCGGGATGCACCGCGCGCAGCCTCTGCCTCAAAGCCTGCCAGCGCCACTGTTGATGCTGCGCCACGTAGGCTTGCGCAAGTTGCAGGCGTTGCTGCAACTGATCCAAATGCTGGCGTTGCTGTTGCATGCGCTGCGCCGGATGAACCAGACGCCGCTGCAAATAATCCAATTGCTGCATGTTCTTTTCGAAACTGCGTGATATCGCACGTGCCAAAAGTCTGGCGCTTAGTTGCAAGCGTTGCTTCAATTCCTCGGCATCCGGCACGGCAGCTTGCGCGGCAGCGGTCGGCGTTGCCGCGCGCAGATCGGCAACAAAATCTGCAATGGTAAAATCAGTCTCGTGCCCTATCCCGCTCACAACAGGTATTAGGCTGGCGGCAATTGCGCGCGCCACCACCTCTTCGTTAAACGCCCACAAATCTTCAATACTGCCACCACCCCGACACACGATCAACGTATCGCATTCGCCGCGCCCGTTCGCCTCGCGGATAGCGGCGGCAATCTTTTGCGCGGCATCACTGCCCTGTACCGGCGTTGGATACAGCAGCACCGGTATGCCGGGCATACGATTCGCCAAAGTACGCAGCACGTCGCGCAAAGCGGCGGCTTGCGGAGAAGTCACAATGCCGATCTGCCTTGGCAAGAATGGCAAAGTGCGTTTGCGCTCCGGATCAAACAAACCTTCCAATTCCAACTTGCTCTTGAGCTTTTCGAATGCTTCGTACAGCGCCCCCAAACCCGCAGGGCGCATCTTCTCCAGCGTCAATTGAAAATCTCCGCGTGCCTCGTACAGCGTCGGCAACGCCAATACTTCTACCTGCATGCCGTTAGCCGGTTTAAAATCCAGATACTGGCTCTTGTGGCGGAACATCACACAGCGCACCTGCGCCTGCGCATCTTTCAAAGAGAAATACCAATGCCCGGAAGCAGCATTCACAAAATTGGAAATCTCGCCGCGCACCCACAGCAAAGGCAGGCCGGCTTCGATCACTTGCTTCGCCGCAGCGTTGAATTCGCGCACGCTCAACACTAGATTTTTATCAAAGCTCATATTATTTTTATATTTCGCAAGTACAGGGTAGCTATATTGGAAGCGTATTTTAGCTCAGTGCTGTAGCCTGTCATTATTGATTTGAAGCCGCACCCTTGCAGACTGGCATGGCCCGTGTCTGCTATCATCGCATCTATGCTAAATATTCAGAATCTGTCTTACCTGCAAGGCGGCATCCCGCTACTCCAGAATGTGAATCTACAGGCGTTTGCCAACCAGCGCATCGGGCTGGTCGGTAAGAATGGCTGCGGCAAGTCCACCCTGTTCCGCCTGATTCGAGGAGAGATCAAGCCGGACGGCGGCGAAGTTTCCATGCAGTCCGGCAAGACCATCGCGTTTGTCGAACAGGAGATCGCCAACTCGGATCAGCCCGCATTGGAATTTGTGCTCGACGGCGATGCAGAACTGCGCCTGCTGGAAAAAACGCTGGCACGTGAAAACCACGACACTGCCTGGTTCGACGCGCAACATCGTTATGAAGCCATTGACGGTTACGGCGCCAAGGCGCGCGCAGCGCAATTGCTAAACGGTCTGGGCTTTGCCAACGATACGCTGGAACGCCCCGTGACCAGTTTTTCCGGAGGTTGGCGCATGCGTTTGAATCTGGCCCGTGCGCTGATGCACCGCGCCGATCTGTTGCTGCTGGACGAACCCACCAATCACCTCGACCTTGAAGCTATTCTCTGGCTCGAACAATATCTGGCGCATTATCCCGGCAGCATTTTGCTGGTCTCGCATGACCGTGAATTTCTCAACACCTGCGTCAATCGCATCGCGCATGTGCATGATCAGACCATCGACAGCTACACCGGTGACTACGACGATTTCGAACGCACCCGCGCGGAAAGAATCGCGCAACAGAATCAAGCGTTCGAACGGCAGCAGGAGAAAATCGCGCACATGGAAGATTTCGTGCGGCGTTTCCGCGCTCAGGCCACCAAGGCCAAGCAGGCGCAAAGCCGCATCAAAGCACTCGAACGAATCACGCGCATTGCCGCCGCGCATGTCACCGACGGGCATTTCGAACTGGAGATCGAAGCACCCGAACGCAGCCCTGATTTGTTACTGCGCGCGGAAAAAATGGGCTTCGCCTATGGCGACAAAACGCTGTTCAAGAATATCGAACTGGTACTGCGTGCCGGTGCGCGTATTGCCCTGCTCGGCCCCAACGGTGCGGGCAAATCCACGTTGATCAAACTGCTGGTAGGTGAATTGCAGCCTACTTCGGGCAAACTCGAAATCACACCCGACATTCGCATCGGCTACTTCGCCCAGCATCAATTGGAAAATCTGGACAGTACCGCCACGCCGCTACAACACATGGAACGACTTGCCCCCAAAGAAACCGCGCTGGCGCTGCGCACTTTCCTCGGGCGCTTCGGCTTGGCCGGAGACAGCGAAGACCGTCCGGTGGCAAGCTTTTCCGGCGGCGAGAAAAGCCGTCTCGCGCTCGCGTTGCTGGCTTGGCAGAAACCACACCTGTTACTGCTCGACGAACCCACAAACCACCTCGACCTCGACATGCGCGACGCTCTCACTATCGCGCTGGAGGAATACACCGGCGCTGTGGTGATTGTGTCGCACGACCGCAGCCTGATTCGCGCGGTCGCTAACGAGCTTTGGTTAGTCGCCGATGGCGAGGCAAAACTTTTCGATGGTGATTTGGAAGACTATAAGAGCTGGATCGAAACGCGCCGTCCGCGCGAAGCAGCTACTCAACCAGCGCAGGAAAAACCGCGCCAACAAAACGCACCCAAACCTAACCGCAAAGCGTTGCAGTCAAAACAGAATAAACTCGAAACCGCACTCAATGCGGCACAGGCAGAACTTGCCGCCATTAACCAACAACTCGCCGATCCTGACACCTACGCGAACCCCGACCGCGCCAAGGTCAGCCAACTGAATGCCGAACATGCGCGCTTACAAGCAAAAGTGGCGGAGCTGGAAGAAAGCTGGTTGGAATTGGAAATGGCGAAGGAAGAGTGTTAGTCAAATTTATGTAGGATGGGAGGAACGCAGTGATACCCATCGCTGGTCCCGAGAATTGATGGGTATCGCGTGCTGTGTCAACTCTGCATCAAGCTTGCTCGATAGCAGATTGCCTGACTTTGTTGCCACCCATCCTACGAAACTGCAGTCCCTTCCCCATTAAGGGGGAAGGTTAGGATGGGGGTAAAAGTGGTGGTATGCGCACGTTTCTACCCCCACCCTAGCCCTCCCCCTTAAAAGGGGAGGGGATAATCGGTTCTAATGAACTATTGCTTTTATGACTCACCAAAGAGTTGCGATTAACCCTCAATGTCTTCCATCGGAGTTGCCCCCATAATAGGCAACTCTTCGCGTGGCAGATTAAGCGCTTCCAGTACTTTAAGCGCCGCATAAGCATCGTTTGCCGCATAGAGTAATTGCTGCGACGTGAGTTCAGGCTGCGACCAGTTGGAGGTAGTAACTTTCTTCGACTTGGCAAAACGCTGATTAAACACCAAGCCCACCGCCGTGCGCACGCCGAGATGTTTGCCGTAACCGTCCATGCTGAATATCGTATTGAGATCGACCACCCCGCCCAGACGGATACCCAGATTGACAAGCACGTGTGCGTTATCCGATTTAAGGTCGAAGCCCACTTTGAGCACCTGTTCCGATTGCAGTAGCTCGATCAGAAATGGTAGGCCTTCCGCGTGATTCACTTGAAACAGGTAAGCCTTGTCGGGCAACGCAAACTGCGCGAGGTGCGGCCCTTCACTCACTTCACCGACTGCAAACGTCGGCTTGGATTCGGTATCGAAGCCGACAAGTCCAGCCGCTTTGATCTCGGCAGTAGCAGAAGCAAATTCTTCCTCGCTGCATGGAACATAGATGTGTTCCAGCGTGAGACCGACAAACGGCTCCATCAGCGCAATTTCTTCCTTGCTCGGGGCAGCTTTTTTCATATCAATTCCAAATCCATTAACTCATACCCAGCTTAACTAATTCCTGTTCACTAAAACCAGCCGCACGTCGCGCCTCCAGATTAAACGGGCCGCGATGAAGCACACCATTATGTTCTGCAACCAGTTCGGCATAAGTAGCCTCCGGCTCCAGTCCGCGCTGTTCACACAAATAAATGAACCAGCGATTGCCGATAGCAACATGGCCGATCTCGTCGCGCATCACGATATCCAAAATCGGCCCAACCGCGATATCGCCCGCCTGAATCAGCTTGGCGCGCATGCCAGGCACCACATCCAGCCCGCGCGCCTCCATCGTGCGTGGTAACAAGGCCATGCGCGCCAGCACATCATGCTGTGTATTCACCGCCATGTCCCATAACCCGTTATGCGCTGTGAAGTCGCCGTAAGCGTAACCATGAGTTTTCAAATGATCTGCCAGCAACGTGAAGTGCAACGCCTCCTCATCGGCCACTTGCAGCCAATCGGCGTAGTAAGCGCGCGGCATATCGGCAAAGCGCCACAACGCATCCAGCGCCAGATTGATCGCGTTGAATTCGATATGCACCAGCGCATGAATCATCGCGGCGCGCCCTTCCGGCGTATTCATTGCGCGGCGTTTTACTAACAACGGCGACACCAATTCAGGCTTGGCAGGATGGCCGGGGGTAACCAGCGTGGTGCTCAATACTGCCTCGACATCCAGCCCTAGCTCTCCCGCTGCCCACACCTGCGCCAAGCAGCGTACACCTGCGGTTTTTCGCACAGCATCGTTCTCAACCAGCCAATACAATGCGGCTTGTCTTAATTCGGTGGATTGTGTTGACTCGGGCGCCATCGTTTAACCGGATCGAATGATTGCTACGGAAATGACTCTATTGATTACTCGGCCTCAGGCCACTCGCTGAAAGGAAATGGAATTTCTTCCGTTGCGAAAATCAGGAAATTAACGATTTGCCGCAAGTACATTCCCAGGGTGCTCCCAAATGAAACAAGTCGGCCATTGGGTGTATCGTTCAACAGCATTATCACAAACTGGATGACGGTAATGATACCAAGTATTGTTCCGCATACGTGGAACGCGAAGGCCATCAACAGCATAAACAAGCCGCGTATCCATATGTTGCGTTTATTGCCTGAGGCATCAGAAATATTATTCATCGTTTGTACTCCTGACGTATGGTTGAAGCCGGCAGAACTGTAGCATGATTAATACGCTCATCGCCATCTCACATCTACCCTTCCACTACATCATCCAATCCAAGCGCCAAAATCGCCGCATCGCGGGTCAACAGCGTCAGTCTTTCATCGTGTGCTTGCGCAATGAGCAATCGGTCAAATGGATCGGCGTGTATGCAAGTCAAACCACGTGCGGCTTCGATATGGCGGGGCAAGATCGACAGTATCACGAAGCCTTGCGCTTCCAATTGTTCAGTTATCGAACCATCGGGCAAAGGCAATTTACCTTTGGCATTTTTTAGCACCATCTCCCACAAACTAGCAGTACTCACGATGATTTCAGATTTGGCGATGATGCGTTGTGTCGCCTTGCCCAAGCGCGCGTCTCCCGTCATCCACCAATAGAGCAAGTGGGTATCGAGCAGATAGCGCTTCACAGCAATTTATCTTGAATGAGCGTATCTGCAATGGCGGCATTCGTAGAGGCAGAATCCCAATCCTCTTTAGCTTTCGGCAACCCCGACCAAGCCCCCGGCTTGCGCGCGAAATCCTTTGCGCCGATCTTGACCAAACGCACAACCGGAACCCCCTTGTTGGCGATCACCACATCCTCACCCGCCAGCGCAGCTTGCACCAGTTTGGAGAGTTGGTTCTTTGCTTCGAGCATATTGCATTGCATGGTTAACTCCTGAAAGAAGTGACTACAGAATGAACAGCTTACACCACTTGGCCAAGTTAGCCAACTAGTTATGCCGTCTGCCTTTGATCAGGCCGGTTTGGAACAAACTATGTGGTCGGACTATTGCGGCTTCTGGAATAAATCATCGAGCGGATTCTTGCCTGCGGGGGCACTACCGGAAACGCGCTTGGCGGTGAATTCTTCCTCTATGTTGTCGCGATAGAAGCTCCATGCCGCGCCCGAGCTGCTGAGACGGCGCCAGATGTCCTCGCCCACGCCGCTGTACTGCAAGGTGCTACCGTCGTCGAGCTGGACTTGCAGCGTGCGGGCGCGCGCATCGTAGCCAATGGCGCGCAACTTGCCCGAATTGATTTTTTTCATTTCCATGGTGGCGTCCTGAAACTATTTTGAACTTGTGGCCTTTAATTCTGTAGGGTGTCAATAAGCGAAGCGCATTGCACCGGATGTTTAGATGTTCTAATGCGGCGCAATGCCCGCTGGTTATTGCGCCCTACGCGGGCTAATCATTTGAAGCAACCTCTCTTATCGCTAGTTTTTGACACACAATAAACAAAGTCTCCTTCCTTAATCACCCAATATTTTCCATAATTAAGTCCGCAAATTGATCCAACATTGCAAAGTATCGCTCTAGGCTCTCCAAGCAATGTAACCACTTCAGAACCAGTCATGCCTTTATCAATTAATGTCTTCGCCTCTTCGCCTTTTCGTTCATTAAAAGAAATGATTTCAAATTTCTTTTGTTGCAAGGAATCAATTTCTTTAAAAACTGCTGTTCTATCTTGTCGAAGTGCTATTGCATCTTGACGTGGTGCTGTTTGTAATTGCGCCTGAAGTCTTATCACCTCATTCTCAAGACTCTTCAGTCTTACTTGTTGATCTTCAACCTGCTTTTGCATTGCTGGGTCAGCAGTAATTTTTTCAATGTCCTTTTTAAGAGTTGTTCTGTCCACTTTTGCATTCACTACACAATCTACGTACAACTTTCCATTGTCAATTACTGTGTTGCTAGAAACCATCTCTGCGGCCACTAATGCTGCAGCTATTGTTTTGATGTCACTACTTGCTATATGCGACTTATCTGTTTGAGAAATACGGACCGTACTCTCCACATATATACCTGCATATTCGATTGCTTTACGTTTAGCTTCAAGAAAGCAAATTGCAATTGCATCGGATTTGGTATCGTTGTCTCCCATCGTATAGCGATGTTTGGCGGTGATAATGTCTCCTGAAACTATCACATCCGATGATGGCACTACATCCGCCAGCACCGGAAAAGTGAGAATGGATATTAGAAAGCTAACTGTGCCAAATAGAAATATTGATTTACTCATAACTAACCTTTCCAAGTTGAAGGCAATGCCTAATTAACTCAGCACTGCTGAAAATATGTAGCGTGACATTCAGTGAATTGCACTGGGCCGTAACTTGAGATACACAATACCCAAAAAGGACATTCCCGCATACCAAAGAGCCTGCCTTGGGTCAACACGAAAGAGATTACGAACATCTTCGGTTACTTCAGTAGACAAAAGATTAAATTTCTTTAGGAATGCATCCTGTTCCTTTTGATTCATTTCATGAACATGTGCTGCAAGATCAAAGTTGACGTTGCGTACATCATGAACCAACTTGTTGCGAAGTTCGGATAACGAACTAATAAAGCGAAGTTCGGATTCTCCCATTAGATCAAGGGCTTTGACAAATGCAGCTTTCCCTGTGGTCTTGTTGCTCATTTCCAAGCGCGAAAAGATGTCTTGGAGTTTAGGTCTATTCAATGATTCGGCTAGGAGATGCGAAATTGCTGCCTCAACTAGTGCATGAAGTTTTATAACAAAAGCCCAGTCCGTTTCATCATCACGATCAAGAGATTCGAAGAAGCCATGCGGTACGCCAAGTATGCGCTCAAGGTTTGGAATGAGATCGCCAAGATAATGAGCTGTCATTTTGATCCCTCCATAAAGTTAGCATTCCATTTGGCTTACACGTTTTCGTATTTACCGGCTAATCGGCTTATACCGAATCCGCTTCGGTTTCGCACCTTCTTCACCCAAGCGTTTCTTCTTTTCCGCTTCGTATTCCTGATAGTTGCCATCGAAGAATGTCCACTTGGAATCGCCTTCGCACGCCAAAATATGCGTGGCGATACGGTCGAGGAACCAGCGATCATGGGAGATGACGGCGACGCAACCGGCGAATTCGAGCAGGGCATCTTCGAGGGCGCGCAGGGTTTCCACATCGAGGTCATTGGACGGTTCATCGAGTAGCAGTACGTTGCCGCCGGAGATGAGCGTTTGCGCCAGATGCAGGCGACCGCGTTCACCGCCGGAGAGTTGGCCGACGATCTTGGCCTGATCCGCGCCCTTGAAATTGAAGCGGCCGATGTAGGCACGCGCCGGGGTTTCGTATTTGCCTACGGTCAAAATATCGTTGCCGCCGGAGATTGCTTCGAATACGGTCTTGCTGCTATCCAGTGAATCGCGCGCCTGATCGACGTGCGCGATCTTGACGGTTTGGCCGATTTTCACGGTGCCGCTGTCCGGTGTTTCTTTGCCAGTAATCATGCGGAACAATGTCGATTTACCCGCGCCGTTGGGGCCGATGATACCGACGATGGCACCGGGCGGAATCTTGAAGCTGAGGTTGTCGATCAGCAGGCGGTCGCCGTAGGCTTTGCTCACGCCGTCGAATTCGATGACTTCGTTACCCAACCGTTCGCCGACGGGGATGAAGATTTCCTGTGTCTCGTTGCGTGCCTGATGTTCCTGCGAATTCAATTCTTCAAAACGCGCGATACGCGCTTTGGATTTGGCCTGACGTCCTTTCGGATTTTGGCGCACCCATTCCAACTCCTGTTTCATCGCTTTGGAATGCGCGTCGAGTTGTTTCTGCTCCTGTGCCAAACGCTCGCCCTTTTGTTCCAGCCAGCTTGAGTAGTTGCCCTTCCACGGAATGCCGTGGCCGCGGTCGAGTTCCAAAATCCATTCGGCGGCGTTGTCGAGGAAGTAGCGATCATGGGTGACGGCGACCACGGTGCCGGGGAAGCGCACCAGGAATTGCTCCAGCCATTCTACCGATTCGGCATCCAAGTGGTTGGTCGGTTCATCCAGCAGCAGCATGTCGGGTTTTTCCAGCAGCAGCTTGCACAGCGCCACGCGGCGCTTTTCACCACCGGAAAGATTTTTGATCACGGCATCCCATTCCGGCAAGCGAAGCGCATCGGCGGCGATTTCCATTTGATGCGATGCATCCGAACCGGAGGCCGCGATAATGGCTTCCAAACGCGCTTGCTCGGCGGCGAGTGCGTCAAAGTCGGCGTTCTCTTCGGCGTAGGCGGCATAAACATCTTCCAGTTTTTTTTGCGCTTGCATCACTTCGCCCAAGGCGGATTCTACTTCCTGACGTACAGTCGCTGCGGGGTCGAGCTTTGGCTCTTGCTCCAAATAGCCGATGCGGATATTCGGCAGATGTTGCACTTCGCCGTCGTATTCTTTGTCCACGCCCGCCATGATGCGCAGCACGGTAGATTTACCCGAACCGTTCAGACCGAGCAGGCCGATCTTGGCGCCGGGGAAAAAGCTGAGGGAAATATCCTTGATGATTTGACGCTTGGGGGGAACGATCTTGCTCACGCGAAGCATTGACATTACATACTGGGCCACGGTATAGCTCCTAATTGACGAAATTTTGAAGGAAAAGAAAATGTTTCCACATTCCGGACTGGATAAGTCGGAATAGCTTATGCAAGCTTCTGATTGAATTTTAACATGTTCTCAATTCACTCTGTTGAGAACACGGAGAAACAAGGCTTCACTTGCTGCCGCTTGATGTTTGCCAATTGCGAATGCTTGCAAATGAAATATGAAATTCAATTACAATTCAAACCCACCACTTTGAAATGGGGAATAAAATTGAGCCAGATCGAAAATCATTACGATGAAGTCTCCAATATTGAAACCGAATTGAGGCGGCATATGATTGCGCTTGGATTGGATTGGCATAACGAGGTCTCGATGATGCAACTGGCAGTCGAGTGTAAAGCCTTCAAGTCATCCCATGCGCAAGCTGCGTTTGCCTCTCATGACAGGGTGCAAAAAACCAAAGCAGAAATATTTGCTTTGGCTTCTTTAATGCTAAGAACGATGGAAAATGCCGCCGGGGAAAATCGCGAGGTTCATGCCGGAGAAGTTTGGAAATCTTTTGGCAAGCATCTGTATGAAGATTTCCCCTTAAAATAATGCCGGTTTTAGTTCCTCATTTTTTGCTATTCAGGCTAATTATCAGCACCCCCGCCAATACCAAAAGCGAGCCCGCAATCTGCAAGAGTGAGATTCGTTCGTTTAAAAACACATACGCCATATAGATTGTGCTCACCGGCCCGATAGAGCCGATGAGCGAGGCGCTACCTGAGCCGATGCGGCGAATAGCGAATGACAAAAGGAATACCGGCAGCACAGTGGAAAAGATCGCCATTGCGATAGAAAACTCATACACGCGCAATGGCAAATCAAGTGCTGTCAGCGGACGCAACACCGCAAACTGAAGCAAGCTGGCCGCACTTGCCACTACCATCGCATAAGCAGTGAAACGCATGGTTCCAATACGCGCGATGGCATGCCCTGCCCCCACCAGATAGATCGAGTAAGACAAGGTGCTGGCGAAGACCAGTGAGGCGCCCAGTACGATGCTCCCCTCTTTGGTGCCCACATCATGCAAGAACACCAGGGCAATGCCGGCATAGCTCAGTGCCATTGCCGCGATGACTTTTCTGCCGATGGCACGCTTGTAAATAAGCGCGGAAAGGATTACCGTCATCGTTGGATACAAGAACAGAATTAAACGCTCTAATCCCGCAGAAATATATTCCAAACCCAGAAAGTCGAGAAAGCTGGAACAGTAGTAGCCAATCAAGCCCAGTCCAAGTACGAGCAAACGGTCATGCGTATTGAGCGGCACGGCATGGTGCTGTCTCGCCCAGAGTGCGACGCCAATAAAAAATGGGACTGAGAACGCCATACGCAAGGCCAGCAATGTCATCGCATCCACGCTATCGAGATAGGCCAGTTTTACCAGAATCGCTTTGGCAGAAAAGCCGACAGCAGCAAGCAGCGCAAAAATGACACCGAGAAAAACATCCCGATTAGCTAATGAATTACGATTACTATTTGGCATGGCGTTAAGACCTCAAGTTTGGAGCAGTGCAGGTCTTAAGCGAATAAGTGACAACGCAGTATGACCCGCAGTTGCCCGGTTATAAAAATGAAATTTAAAACAGGAACGAGCTGCGGCGGTGGGCTAGAGAATGTAGCCACAGTCGTTTGCTCATTATTGAGACAGGAGAAGAGAAGTCTGATGTTCGCATAGGGATAGAATATACGAGGTCTGACGATATCCGTCAATTCTCAACGATAAATTATGGGAGGATAAATGCAAAGTGCCGTCATAAATAATATGACGGCACTTAGCTTGAAGCAATCAAAAGTAAATTACGCAGTGGCCAAATAATCTGTGTAACCCTTTTCACCCGGTGTATAAAAAGTGCTGAAGTCCGGCGCGACTAATTCCGTGCCATTTTGCAGTTTCTGGACCAGATCAGGATTGGAAATAAATGGACGGCCGAACGCAACTAGATCGCCCAGTTTCGCATCAAGGTCGGCATTGGCACGGGCGGCGTCATAACCTCCCGAAAGAATGTACTTACCCTTAAAAGTTGAGCGAATCTTGGCTTTCAAAGCCGGACTCACTTCCGGTGCACCCATCGAGCTATGATCGACCACATGAATGTAAACCAGTCCGAGATTGCTTAGCTCAGTGACAAGTCTTTCATACAAAGCGTCCGTCTCCGGGTCTGACTCCGTTCCGTTAAATGCGCCATAAGGCGAGATACGTATACCTATTCTATCCGCACCGATAGCAGTGGTAGCGGCTTTGGCAACTTCAACCGCGAAGCGAATGCGGTTCTCTACGCTTCCGCCCCATTTATCAGTGCGCTTATTGGTGGCTGAGTTCAAAAACTGGTCGATCAGGTAACCATTCGCACCATGAAGTTCGACTCCATCGAATCCGGCCTCAATTGAACGCTTTGAACCGTAGGCAAATTCAGCGATAGCTTGCTTGATATCTTCTTCGCTCATCTCGGTTGGAACAGGGAATGGCTGTTGCCCGCTGCTGTCTGTCCACTGCTCTCCGGGTGCTGCGATTGCAGAAGGCGCAACAATTTTGCTGCCGGGAAGCATATTGGCCGGATGGCTAACACGCCCATCATGCATCAATTGCACAAAAATTTTGCCGCCCGCAGCGTGCACACCGTCTGTTACCCGTTTCCAGCCCTGCACTTGAGCGTCGGTGAACACACCGGGCTGACGGGCATAACCCAGTCCATTCGCCGATGGAGCAACGCCTTCGGAGATAATGAGTCCGGCACTTGCCCGCTGTTTATAATATTTTTCCAATAGCTCGTTTGGCACATTGCCAATGGCACGGCAACGCGTCATCGGCGCCATAACGACACGATTTTTTAATTGCAACTTGCCGAGCGTACTTGGGGTGAACAGAGTTTGAGTCATGTAATACTCCTTAAATCTGATTCAAAATAAATCTGGATAAAAACACAGATTAACGCATATTCTTTACAGTTTTATTTCTTGGTTCTGTGTCCAATTTGTCATCTATTACTTTTCAGGCAAACCGCCAAACAACCGCACATACGGTTATTTGGTGGAGTGTTTTACTGAAATTATATTATTGCTTTACAGCTTCAACCGGGAGAGTCAAAGTCACTTCGTCGCTCACGTATGGAGCGTATTTGCCCATATTGAAATCGGTACGTTTAACCTTGGTCGTAGCAGTCACACCACAGGCATCTTTCTTCAACATTGGATGAGGCATGCACAAGAAAGAATTGACTGTGAGTGTTACTGGCTTTGAAATTCCTTTGATAGTCAGGCTACCTTCAACTGAAGCCACTTTGTCACCGTCAAATTTTACTGAAGTTGATTTGAATGTAATCGTTGGAAACTTTGCAGTATTAAAAAAATCTTCGCCTTGAAGATGTCCGTTAAATACTGTTGAACCCGAGTCAACTGATTTTGCATCAATCGTTACATCGACTGAACCGGTCTTTGCTGCACGATCCAGAGTGATCGTCCCGGAAATAGTATCAAAACGGCTGAGCTGTTGTGAATAGCCCAAATGGCTGTACTCAAAGCGAGGCAAGCTGTGAGATGGCTCGATGTTATAAGTTTCCGTTGCTGCAAATGCAACCGAGCTAAAAGATGCTGCGATCATCAATGTAATTAATTTATTCATGGTTAACTCCTTCTGTGGTGGTTGAAAAATTTACTTCTTAACGGGTGTTGCATTTACTACGATGTGGAACTTGATTTGAATCTCATTGGCAACCGTGCCCAAGTCTGTCCATTCACCTTCGCCTATTGTGTAATCAAGGCGTTTAATGGTAAATCCGCCGTCAAATACACCGCGAGTTCCGTTTGTCTGAAACGTAACCGGTGCAACGACATCTTGTGTTTTCCCTTTGATCGTCAGTTTTCCTGCCGCCTCGTAACGATTACCGCCTAATCCCTTCAGGCCCGTCGAAACGAAGCTTGCCTTTGGAAACGACTTGGCATTGAACCATAGCTTACCAACCACAGCATCGTCACCTTCTGCAGAACCTGTATCGATACTGGCCACTTCTATATCCAGACGTGCTTGAGCATTGGCTGCTTTAGCCGGATCAAATGTCAGTTGTGCAGCAAACTTGCTGAATTTACCTTCCAGCGGAACATTCATTTGTTTATAGCCGAAAGTTACCGAACTTTCGCTTGTTTGCACCTGATTAAACTCAAGTGCAAAAACTTGATTGCAAATCAACAGGGAGCTGAAAAATAATATACGTGTTAAAGAAATCATTTGCTACTTCCTCCGGGTAACATGCGTGGCAATATATCGTCGTGATCAATGAAGCGGTGCTTAATTAATGCTGCGACATGAAGTACAACGAGTAACAGTAAAATGTAATTCAGGCTTTGATGAACAAGTTCAAGCAGCTTTCCCAATTCTTTATCTTTGCCAACCAAGTCGGGCAGCGGCAATATTCCAAACAAAACTGTCTTAAACCCTTTTGCTGAACTCATCAACCAACCGGAAACTGGTACGGCAAAAAGCAACACATACAAAACACCATGCACGATGTTACTTGCGATTTGTTGCAACTTTGCGATGGAATCCGGCAATGCTGGCGGAGTATGTGTAACACGCCAGATCAGTCGAATAACAGCAAGCACAAGCACGGTGATCCCTATCCATTTGTGATAGCTAAACAATTGGAGCTTGGTTGGCGACAACTGCAAATCGCTCATGTATAGCCCCAACGGAAATGCAACAAATATAAGCAGTGCTATCAACCAATGCAGTGCAATGGCAGTGTTGCTATATCGCTCAACGGGTGTGCTCATTATTTTCCCTTTCTTTTGCTGACTCTTTATGCAAATCGTCCATTACGAAAATCGTCCAAGGTCTGGTGAATCTGTTCTTGCGTATTCATCACAAACGGCCCGTACTGCACGATAGGCTCGTTGAGCGGCTTGCCTGCCACCAAAATAAATCGCGCATCTTTTGTTGCTGTAACATTTAAACCTTCGGCTTCCTGTGAGTTACTCAAGATACCCATACGGCGCGTCTCAATTTGCTCACCACCCACCTTAACAGAACCGCGATAAACGTAGATGAAAGCATTGTGCGTTTTCGGTATTGCTGTTTCAAATGTTGCACCGGCTGGCATATGCACGTCCAGATATAGAGGCTCGGTGATTTCTCGCGTAACGATGCCATCGACCCCGTTGCTTCTACCGGAAATAACCCGCACGGTGACATTTTCCGCGGTGACGTATTCGGGAATTACCTCACTTGGGAAATCTCTATACCACGGTTCTGCCATTTTGTTCTGTGCGGGAAGATTGAGCCAAAGCTGGAAACCTTCCATCACGCCATCTTTTTGTTCGGGAATTTCAGAATGGATCACACCACGGCCCGCGATCATCCACTGTACACCGCCACTCCCTAACAAGCCTTCGTGTCCGGCGCTGTCACGATGGCGCATCAGACCCGAAAGCATATAAGTCACTGTTTCAAAGCCGCGATGAGGATGATCGGGAAAACCCGCGATGTAATCATCCGGATCATCACTGCCAAAGGCATCCAACATCAAAAAAGGATCAAGACGGCGTTGCAGCTTGCCCGTCAACACGCGGGTCAGCTTCACGCCGGCACCGTCCGAGGTGGCGATGCCCTCAATAATTCGTTCGATTGTTCTCGATTGTTGCAGTGTCTCTTGCATAGTCGTATTCATGATACCTCCTTACCAGAGTAATGTAGTAGCATATTAAGCGCCTCAAAAAGATAGATAAAGCCCTAAAGATGAGATAGACTGTTCCGCCAATGGAACAAAAGAATATATCTGCTGATGATCTGATTCTGTTCGCAACCATCGTCGAGCAACAGAGTCTCATTCGTGCCGCCGAAAAACTCGGCATGCCCAAAGCCACAGTTTCCCGCAGGCTGACTAATCTTGAGGACTTGTTGGGACAACGGTTATTACTACGCACTACACGCCGTTTAACTTTGACTGAATTCGGGCAAGAATTTCTGGAACATAGCAGGCGAGTAGCGGAGGAAGTCGCCACTGTGCAGGATTTCGTGCGCAGTCAGGATGCGCAACCGCGTGGTCTATTGCGTATTTCAATGCCCGATGATTACGCCAGACTACGTCTTTCGTGCGCCATTGCAACATTTGTTGAAGCCTTTCCCGAAGTTCATATCGATCTCGATCTTTCTACGCGCCGCGTTGATCTGATCGGAGAACGTTTTGATCTGGCGATTCGCATGGGCGAATTGGATGATGATGCCAATCTGGTAGCCCGTAAAATAGATGAACATCGCTTCAGCCTTTACACGAGCCCAATCTATTTGGCGCTTCATCCCGTGCCGCAGCATCCTGATGATCTGATGCAACATACTGCTGTACGTATGCTGACTACAAATGGAACGCCCATTCCCTGGAAATTAACACGCGGTAAAGAAATCTGGGAAAATGTTCCTCCGGGCAGACTCGGCATGAATTCGCCCAACGTGATCCATCAACTGCTATTGGATGGTGTAGGAATCAGCGCCTTGCCGGATCGCGCCGTAATAGAAGACATACGACTAAAACGTCTCGTGCGAGTTCTCCCCGAATGGAGTCTGCCGGTTATTCCGGTATGGGCGGTAATGCCCATGCGCAGGTATCTTCCGTCCAAAACACGCGCTTTTTTAAACCATATTGAACATTATCTGGGGATATGATTTACCTTTTCCACTTTTCCAAAGTGCCAAAGGCTGTCAGAATACGCACAGGGCGTCTCCAAAAATCCAATTTTTCGTCGCATGTTTAAGCTGCTCTCAAAAAATACTTTGCACAAATCAAACATAATGTGGTGACTTTTTTTGCCTGCCCTTTCCCTGCTTCATAATTTAATTTCTAGAGAAACCCTAATTTATAACCCATAGGAGAACCGCATGACAGCACCTATTCGCATTGCCATTACCGGAGCAGCAGGACAAATTGGTTACAGTATGTTATTTCGAATTGCCAGTGGTCAATTGCTGGGACCATCTCAACCCGTCATTTTGCAACTGCTGGATATTCCACAGGCGCAGCAAGCACTACGCGGTGTTGCGATGGAGCTGGAAGACAGTGCATTCCCCAATCTGCATCAAATTATTATTACCGATGACCCGCGTGTCGCTTTCCGCGATGTCGAGGTTGCACTGTTGGTCGGTGCCCGTCCGCGCAGCAAGGGCATGGAGCGCAAAGATCTGCTTGAAGCCAATGGAGCGATTTTCTCCGAACAAGGACGCATCCTTAACGAAGTGGCATCTCGAAATGTAAAAGTACTCGTGGTTGGCAACCCCGCCAATACCAATGCACTCATCGCGTTGAAAAACGCACCCGATCTTGATCCTCGCAATTTCACCGCAATGCTTCGTCTTGATCATAACCGTGCGATCGCCCAGATTGCATTAAAACTTTCCGAACCGGTTAGGGATATCAACAAAGTAGTTGTCTGGGGTAATCATTCCAGCACACAGTATCCTGATCTTTCACACGCTGAAATACGTGGCCGCAAAGTGCTGGAGTTGTTTAAAGACCATGACTGGGTCGAGGGTAATTTCATCCCCACGGTACAAAAACGGGGTGCAGCCATCATCGAAGCTCGCGGACTAAGCAGTGCCGCCAGTGCCGCGAACGCCGCCATTGCACACATTCATGATTGGCTGTCCGGCACGCCAAAAAATGATTGGGTCACTATGGGTGTTCCGTCTGACGGTAGCTATGGCATTCCTGAAGGCGTCATTTATGGCTTCCCGGTGACAACCAGCAACGGCAAATATACCATCGTGCAGAATCTTCCTATTTCTGAACTGGGGCGCAAGCACTTGTTGGACACGCATAAAGAACTGCTCGAAGAGCGGGACGGCGTAAAGCATTTGTTTCGCTAGCATCAGCTAACTTGCACCGCCTTGTGGTTTACATAAACCGCAAGGCGGCAGCAAGATAAACTGTTTGTTGTCATTTCCCGTTTGGCTGTCAATTTGAAGTTCATTCCACCGGTCAGTTATTATCAGCATCCCCAATTCAATCAGGGGGAAAGACCTATATATTTTCCGTTATATCTAGACCATCAAGGGCATTGTCATTGTTACAAATGTCGAGCAAAATCCAATCGTCACCAACTTTTACAATCGTCATAGATGCTCTCCGGCAAGTGTTTTACAAGATGGCTTCTGCCCGCTGCGGCACTTTGCATTGCTCAATGTAGCTTTGCACTCGACAACGTCTCGTTACAACTTAACTGGACACACGGCTTTCAGTTCGCCGGTTACTATGCAGCGAAAGAACTTGGCTACTATGATGAAGCCGGGCTAAATGTCAATTTGGAAGAAGCGGCTCCCAACTCCGACGCCTCTCCAAACGTCATTGCGGGGAAGTCCCAATTCGGCGTTGGTACCAGCAGTTTGTTACTTTTGCGTGCTGCCGGTAAACCTGTTGTGGCACTCGCCGCAATATTCCAGCATTCGCCCAATGTTATTTATACCTCTCAAGACATTAAAAACATCCACGCCCTGCCGGGTAAGAAAATCTTTGTGGAATCACAATCAGATGAATTGATCGCGTATCTAAAAAAAGAAGGCATCGCGGCGGATCAAATACAACGCTTGCCGCAAAGCTTTGATCCGCAGGATTTGATCAGCGGAAAAGCAGATGCCATTTCAGGGCATCTTTACAACAAACCCTACGCCTTCGACCTAGCCCATTTCGCTTATCGTACTTTTACGCCGCGCATGGCGGGTATAGATTTTTACGGCGACAACTTATTCACTTCCGAGCAGGAGCTGAGTGCGCATCCGGATCGAGTTCGCGCATTTCTGCTGGCAAGCCTGCGTGGCTGGCGTTACGCCCAGGAACATCGTGATGAAATCATCGAGCTCATCTTAAAAAAATACTCCACGCATTATTCACGCGAATATCTGGAATATGAGGCGGAACAAACAATGTTATTGCTGCAACCCGATATGATTGATATCGGCTATTCGACTCCGATGCGCTGGCAGCGCATAGCCAATGTTTATGCCGATGCAGGCATGTTACCCAGAAACTTTGCCCTGGATGGCTTCATTTATGCGCCTAATCAAAATTTCAAGAGTGATCCGGTTCAGGAGTTTTGGCAATCCCGCAACATAATACTTGTTTTGTTGCTATCCGGATTAATAGTCCTGTTTGTCTTTTACTTTCAGCGCACCAAAGCCAAGCTAAAGCGAAGCATCGAGGAGTTGCGCACGCTCAATCAGCGTGAACTTACCAGCAACCATGTTTTGAAATTACTCACCGCCGGTGCCACACTAACCGAAGCATTAAAAGCGGTCATTGCCAATGTACCCGTCCATGATAGTAGTGCGATTTGTTCCATCGTAATTTTTAATCGGGACGGTACGCAACTTCGAATTAATTCAACCCCCATTTTCAATAATGATAATGATGAATCCAATAACGATGTCCATTTAAGACCCCGTCTTTGCGCTTGCGCCCCAACGCTTCATTCGCGAAAACGCACCATTTCAAAAAACATACTTAATAATTCATTATGTTCCGAATGCAAAGAAATGGCGGCCCCGGCCGAATTTGTCTCATGTTTTTCCGAACCGATTACGTCTTCAATTGGCGATCTAATCGGAATCTTGTCCATCTTTCATCGTTATGAGCATGAACCCTCAAATGAAGACATCAAGCTAATAAATCTGTTGTCACATCTTGCAAGCGTTGTAGTCGAACACATTCAAGCCAAACAGTTGCTGCAACAGCAGATAAATCTGCTTACTAAAGTTTCAGCCGAAGTCCCCGGCATTATTTTCCAATTCCGCCAGTATCCGGATGGACACTGCTGCTTTCCTTTTATCAGCGAAGCAGTACGAAAAATGTACGGTCTAACCCCGGAAGCCCTGAAAGAAGATGCCACGCCGTTTTTTGCTTTTCGGCACCCCGAAGACACTGAGAGACTGGAGGCTTCAGTTCAGGAATCGGCACGCACGCTATCGCGTTGGCATATCGAATACCGCCTGATTCTGCCCGGACAAGGCACGCGTTGGCGCTTGGGAGATGCGATGCCGGAAAAACTTGAAGACGGTAGTATTATCTGGCACGGATTCATCACTGACATCACCAAACGAAAGCACGCCGAAGAACGCATTAAGCACATGGCGCAATTCGACGCGCTAACCGATCTGCCCAATCGTGCATTGCTCAGTGACCGGTTGCAGCAGGCTTTATCGAATGCGAAACGCGAACATATACATCTCGCACTGATGTTCATCGATTTCGACAACTTTAAACCGATCAACGACTCGCTCGGACATGCTATCGGGGATAAGTTATTGGCTAAAGCCTCTGCCCGTATGCAACGTTGTATGCGGGAATCCGACACCATCGCGCGTATCGGCGGGGATGAGTTCGTGGTATTGCTACCCAATACCGACTCCGATCTTGATGCAAAAGTTGTTGCTGAAAAAATTCGTCAAGCGATCACCATCCCGTTTGAAATTGATGATTACACACTCAATATCTCAGTCAGCATCGGCATCGCAATATATCCGGAGCATGGCGAAGACGAAATCGAGCTATCGAAAAATGCGGATTTAGCCATGTATTATGCAAAACAGGCCGGCAGAAATATTTCGATGATTTACCATGACCAAATGCAGGTAATCGGACAGTAGTGGCGTATGGCATAAGCAATGACTTGGCAGCTTGCCGCCTTGGTCAGATGGCTAGTTGTTTCACCAATGCGCCACTACACAACTCTAACCATTGAAAACCCGCCTCCCGGCGTTCTAAAATTCGTGGTTTGCCCCTGGTACAAACGCGCCGAGACAAGCTGTATCTTGCCGTCATAAACATAACAGCGCACATCAAATTTTAGCACTGCTATCTCTCCGTTGAGCATTATCGAACACTCGCCCGGCTGTGCCAATTTTTGTGCCACGTAATCGCCGGCCAGAATTTCATCGAATACGCGTTTGGTTATTTTGTCACCCCGATACGCGCCCTTTGCGCCATATCCTGTCACAGGTTTGAAGAACCACTGTTTGCGCTCAGTCCACCATCGCTCGGCATCTTCCGCATTCACCGCACGCGTCAACGGAATGCCTTTTTGCAATTCATCCACGACATGCCGATCAACATGCAAAACACCTAAAAATTCCGCATCCGTTAACCTCACCAAATTTCGTTTATCTGCATAACGCGTATAGACCTGCGGGTTTGGCGTAATGACAACTTGATTATTCCGGTACGCTTCTACAATGGCAGGATAATTGTCCAATGTAAAATCGGTGAGTCGATTATAGATAAGATCGATTGGTTGATCGTGCAGATAAACGCCGTCTGCGCCGACAGACAACTCCGCCGGATCCGCAATCACAGTATGAATACCCGCTTGCTCGAACAATTGCCGCGCCAGAATAAATTCGGGATAAAGATATTGTTCCGTCGGCTTTTCATCCACGATGGCAATATATCTTAAGGGTGCATCACCGCGCTCCAACCGGTACTCGTTGCGAAACATCTCAATAAAGTTCTGCTCAAGACTATTTACCGCAGTAGATTTTCCCGGCAGAAAAATATCCCGCTGGCTTTGCAACAACAGCGCATTCAAGAATGCCCCGCCCGCATTGGTATTAACCTCAATGAGATGAGCGCCGCGCTCATTCAAATGAAAATCGTAGCCGAAAAAAACTCCTTTTGCAGCATGGGGAGAAATTATTTTTTCGTTCCACTCAGGCAGTTTCGAAACAGTCTCGACCGCTGCAATCACTGCCCCCATTTGCGCAAGATGTTCCGGCGAAACACATAGCGAAACGCCCGCGAACAAATGCAAGTGTTGTTCTTTGATACTGCGGTAAAAGTTTTCGCCCTGTTGCCGGATAGAAGATACCAGAGAGTCTCTATCGATTACAGTAGCGGATGTTTCGTCATTCATCCGCTTTATTTCACCGTTTGACATCGGCGTCGGCCAGCCCCAGCAAACGATCTTTCAAATCAAATTGGGCAGGTCTGCTTCCTAACCACACTTTCAAAAAGGCGCGCATAAATCCGGGTGCATCAACGTGACCGAACTCTTTGCCATTCATACTCATTTTAATCCCGGATTTGGGATTGTAATCAAACGCCATTTGATCATCTTTTTTAATGTCCTTTAAAGTGTCAAACGGAGCCGCAAACTCCTTCAAACCGGTATCCAGTGTTTTAAATTCTTCTTCGCTATGATTTTCAACCAGCAGCTTGCGAGTTGCATCCAATAACTGTGCGCTCTGACCGTCGAACATAAAATTCAGCACCAGACGCTTACTCACACTTTCTGCCAATATCTCCTCAATCGAATGTTTCTTTTCAGGCAGATACAAGGCAATTACATAGACATTAAAAATGCCCGCCATCTTCTTCGCACCTGCACCGTTTAACACCAGCGACTGCTCGCCCGACTGTGCTTGTTCGGGCACATTTACCCCGACCACATTGAGCGCGAATGCTGACAGACTGCTCAGACACAACAAACTTGCCAATAAAATTTTTTGCATTATTTCTTTCGGTTTACTAAACAAAATTACAGGGCTTCAAAAATACCCGCCGCGCCCATACCCGTTCCTATGCACATCGTCACCATACCGTACTTCTGTTTACGACGACGCAAGCCGTGCAGCAACGTGGCGGTACGAATGGCCCCTGTGGCTCCAAGCGGATGCCCCAACGCAATGGCGCCCCCAAGTGGATTCACGATCGCCGGATCGATGCCGATGTCGTGGATAACCGCCAAAGACTGCGCCGCGAACGCTTCATTAAGTTCGATCCAGTCCAAATCTTTCAGGCTCAGTCCAACTTGTTTCAAGGCGCGGGGAATGGCTTCTTTCGGACCAATACCCATGATCTCGGGCGGCACACCCGCCACACTGAAGCCGAGAAACTTGCCGATAGGAGTGAGATTGTAACGCTTTAACGCAGTCTCGCTGCAAAGTAACACTGCACCTGCACCGTCAGACATCTGTGAACTGTTACCTGCCGTTACCGAGCCATGCTGCGCAAATACTGTTTTGAGTTTACCCAACGCTTCGAGCGAAGTATCTGCGCGCGGCCCTTCGTCTTGCACCACATCGTATGCCTTGATTTTCACCTCGCGTGTATTCATATCCGGCACATGCTCGCTAACGCGATAAGCTGAAATTTCGTCTTTGAATTCGCCCTTAAAGATTGCTGCAACGGCGCGCTCATGGCTCTGCAACGCAAACGCATCCTGCTCCTCCCGCGACACCCTCCAGCGCTCCGCCACTTTCTCCGCTGTCAACCCCATGCCGTAAGCAATACCGTAATGTTCATTTTTTTCAAAAATAGCCGCATTGAACGCGATCTTGTTGCCCATCATCGGCACCATGCTCATACTCTCCACACCCGCAGCCAGCATCACATCCGACTCGCCGAGACGAATACGATCCGCCGCCAGCGCCACCGCCTGCAAGCCGGAAGAACAGAAACGATTGACTGTCAAACCCGGCACCGTATCCGGCAACCCGGCCAGCAACAAAGCAATACGAGCCACGTTCATCCCCTGCTCCGCCTCCGGCATCGCACAGCCGACAATCACATCGCCAATACTCTTTGCATCCAGTGACGGCACCTGCGCCAGCACACTCTTCAACACATGTGCCAACAGATCATCCGGACGCGTATTGCGAAACATTCCGCGCGGAGCCTTGCCTACCGGTGTGCGCGTGGCGGCAACAATGTAGGCTTCCTGGACTTGTTTGCTCATGATGACCTCCTAATTATTTTCAATAAATGCGTAGGGACAAATGGCGATTCACCCTCATGAGCGCAATGTGTTGTACCTATGGGGCGGTTGAAAACTGTAGCGATTTTGGGGTGATCGTGCTTTGTGCAGTTCCGTTTCCCAGCAGGATATAGTTAGTACCCTGCGCCAACGTAACGGTACCCAGTGGCACAGTTACGCCTGTACCTGATGGGATCGTAATGCCAGTAGTGATATGATTTAGACCCGCGTTTCCAGAACTGCCCCATTCAAAATTGGTCAATCCTGCGGATGTTGCATTAAATACAACGCTCACGGCGTAGTTTCCTGCGGTAGTGCAATTGATGATATAGCCTATGTAGCCGCCAGTTGCATAATAAGGACCCTGCGCATAACTGTTCAGTTGTCCCAAGTACGGATAGGTTGAAGACATGCTCGTGACGTTGTCCGCGTAGTTAATGGCATCGATTGTCGATGTGCCGGTGCCCACAACATTGCGGGTGTAAATGATTCCCCCGGTATTCACCGCCTTTATCCCCGATAGTCGAGGACTGCCAGATGTTATCAACGTATCGTAACTGGTTGAAAGGGCATAACTAGGATCGCTCGCGGGATTGTTGAAGTTACTTACCCCAAAAGCCGTCCAGTTAAGACGGCTGTACCCTGAATTGAGCAGATTTTGCAGGTAACTGGATACCACTGCAGTCATCCCCGGGTCCATGATGGCTAAACCATAATAATTAGAGGCAGAGGTTTCTAGCCCGCTTTCCCACCCAGCCTCATATGCTTCTAGGCTAAGTCCGTAGTGCATAGCCATTAACGCAACATTCTCAGACTTACTCGTCAATGCAATATAGTTACCATTTGCGGTAAGTTGTGCTTGAATAGTTGCTATTGAGTCACCAGTATGATTGACGTGATTGACTCCATCCCCAGGAACAAGAGTATTATCCCGATTCTCGTATGGTGCCACCGAGAGTGCGCCAAGTACAGTCCCTATTGGAGTGGTTGGGTGGTAGTGCTGAATATACTGCATCATACCAGTAAACGCGCCAAATCCCCCCTGCTGCCATGCCAGCACGAGTTTTACACGGCTAGCATATTGTGAACCGAATGCGGCTGAGAATGCTACGTAGGCTTCATACATACGTTTGCCATAGTAACGGTACAAAGGAGAATAGGTGGCATTGTAGGAACTTTGACCCGCATCCCAGTCTAATACCCCAGGATTTGCAGCAACGTATGCATTAACAAAATTTGCGTAGGTACCTCCTCCAACACCAACCCCGTTCCATAATTCATTGGCAAGCTCGATGCGCACCTTCAGATTTGAATTGAGGTTGGCTGCCAGATAATTTGCCAGACCAGTCACGTAAGTGCCATCATCTTTTAGTGGCAAGTTATACCAAAGATCCGAATTGGTTGCATTGCAAAGTGCAACAAAGTCGTCGACCGGCGCCCCTTCCCCGGTAGTATTTGGTAATGCGGACGCCAGATTCGTACCTGACCAAATTTTGGTGTGCGTGTTTGCGGGTGTGTTTCGGCCAGCCCACGTTGTAGGCTGATCATTCCACAGCGCGTTAGACCAGTCCAGCGCACGCTGCTGGCCAAAATCTTTGAGTAACGAGATAAATTCGTTAGTGAACGTCCCGGATGCAGTCGGATATTCGGGTAGATTACAAAAAACGTTCGTAGCACCGCCGTTTGTGCCCGTGATGCTGAAACCAGCCGCGCCATTTGTAGGAACTAGATCAAATGTCACGATGCCTGACGTATTGATTTTGTTTGATATGGTGGCATTCCCGCCGCTGACAATCTCGGTACCTGCCCCAGTGGTTTTTTTTGAGGTAAAGCCGCACTTCCAAGGATGTGCCGCGTCATTTATATGCGCCCAGGACGGAGGACTTGAATAGTTCTGAACTTCGATAAGTAAAGTCTGGAAGTCCGTAGTCGGCCAGCCGTTAGCGTCACGTGTTGTGGGAGTCGATGCGTTAGCTATCGTCATAAAGCCTCTGGCAGTCCTCATGCCGTTTTGATACTCAGGAAAACCATAGTCGGACGGACTCGTCCCGCCAGAAGTTCCTATCGGCTGGAATGCATTGCTCTGTCCTCCGCTACCGCTATTGCTGCCGCTGTTACTGCCACTCTTGCTACCTACTACCGCGTTGTTGCATGCGACCAATACAAGCGCCAAAGATACCAACAACATTATTAATATTGCTTTTACTCTTTGAGATCTAGCCATTTTTACACCCGAAATCCTAACGAAAATATCTATAAATGAACGAACCTACGGTTTACCAAGACTTGCTGCTTTGGCAAAAAAAGGTATTGGGTTACCCCAAATTGCTTGCCATAAAACCGACCTTCAAAAATGCACACTTTTGCCGACTGCGGAAGTCTACTCTCGATTTTTCACCGCCGCAAAGCGGTCGGATTAAGTCTGAACTAGTACACCTAATTCATCTTGGGACTCGCCTCATCAATTTCCAATCTGCATTCCCCAATCCTAGTTTCTCAACGGCTTCCCATTCTTCAACATATATTCAATCCGCTCCTGTGTCTTCTCAGTCGCGAGCAGTTCCATGAAGTTTTTACGTTCCAGATCAAGCAGCCAATCTTCATCAACCAGACTGCCTGTTTCCACATCACCACCGCACATAGTTTCGGCGACGCGGCAGCCGATATTGTAGTCGTGCGCGGAGATGAATTCGCCTTCGAGCATATTGAGCATTGAGGCTTTGAAGGTAGCGATGGCGGTGCGTCCGGCGACGGGTATCTGGTGCTGATGCAGGGGCGGGCGGTAGGCGGTGGCATTGAGTGCTTTGGCTTCTTCTTTGGCGACGTGCAGTAGTTCGAAGCGGTTGAGTACGATGCGATCGGACTGTCTGAGGTAGCCCATTTCTCTTGCCATTTCGGCGCTCTTGGCAACTTCGCCCATGGCGATGTTTTGGAAGTAGCGTCGGAGGATCGGAAAGATGTCTCCGCCGCGTGCTTCGTTTGCCGCGCGCTGCGCCATTTCTTTGCAGCCGCCGCCCGCGGGTAACAGACCGACGCCGACCTCAACCAGGCCGATATAACTTTCCAGTGTGGCGACGATGCGTGTGCAATGGATCGAGAATTCGCAACCGCCGCCGAGAGCCAAGCCATCCACGGCCGCGATGGTGGGCACTTGAGCGTATTTGAGGCGTTGTGAAGCTTGCTGAAATTTGGCGACCACTGCTTCAACCTGCGGTACGTTACCTGTTGCTGCATTGACAATGTCACCCAAGCCGCCTCCTCCGGCGATGGTGTATTTGACGCGGCTGGCGGCTTGTTTGAATTTGCCGAACACGCCTGCGTCTTCCGCCGGTGCTTGCAAGCCTTGCATCAGTTGCAGTAAGTTTGCGCCGGCAGAAAATGGCGGCTCAGTCTGCCACAGTATGAGTGCGCTGAAGTGTGCTTCGGCTTCATCCACAGCGCGCAATATTCCGTCCAGCACTTCGTTGTTGACGGTGTGCATCTTGCTCTTGAAACTCAGGATGGCGATGTTGTCGCCACTGTGCCATAGCCGCACTTCGTCGGTTTCGAAAATGGTTTCGCCGTAGTGGTGGGTCTCGCCCAGTAGCGCATCCGGATAAAGTTGACGCTTGTAGACGGGCAAAGTGGAACGGGGTTGATAAGCATTGCTTACTGGCGCAAATGCTCCTTGCGCACTATGCACCCCTGAGCGCTCGTGCTCCGCGACCCATTGCGGTAGCGGTGTGCTCGACATGGTTTTTCCTGCTGCAATATCGGCATTGATCCAGCCTGCAACTTGCTGCCAGCCTGCGGCTTGCCATATCTCAAACGGGCCGGTATCCCAGCCGAAACCCCAGCGCACTGCAAAGTCAAGATCGCGCGCATTATTCGCGACACTGGCAAGCTGCACAGCGCAATAATGGAAAGTGTCGCGCAAAATGCTCCACACGAATTGCGCTTGCGGATTTTGGCTGTCGCGCAATTTTGCCAGCTTTGCCGACCAGTCGCGTTCGCGCAAAATATCTTTCACTGCATCGTCAGCCTTTCCGCTTGAGGCACGGTAGGTGTAAGCGGCCAAATTAAACACGTGTATTTCTTTGCCCATTTTTTGATATACGCCGCGCTTAACCTTCTGTCCTAACGCACCTTGTTCTATCAGCTTGGTGATCCATTCCGGCGACTTAAAAAACGCATGCCACGGATCATCGGTCAGATTCTCCTGCATGGTTTTGACGACATGCGCGAACACGTCCAGCCCGACTACATCCAGCGTGCGGAAAGTGGCACTTTTTGGGCGCCCCAAATAACGCCCGGTGAGTGCATCCACTGTATCGAAGCTCAAGCCGAGACGCTGGGCATGATGCACGGTGGCAAGCATGGAAAACACACCAATACGGTTGGCAATAAAGTTCGGGGTATCTTTGGCTCGAACAACACCTTTCCCCAATGTGGAGACCAGAAATGTTTCCAATTGATCGAGAAATATTGCTTGCGTACCCGCGCAAGGGATCAACTCGACCAAGTGCATGTAACGCGGCGGATTGAAGAAGTGGATGCCGCAAAAACGGTGGCGAAGATTTTCGGGGAAGGCATCCGCAAGTTTATTGATAGACAAACCGGAAGTATTGGTGGCAAATATCGCGTGCGAATTCAGAAAAGGTGCAACCTTGCGATACAGGTCTGATTTCCAATCTATACGTTCGGCGATAGCTTCAATCACTAAATCGCATTCGAGCAACTTTTCCAAATGCTGCTCGTAGTTTGCGGCCTGAATATAAATGATCTTGGCGGGGCTGGCTATGGGTGCCGGTTCAAGTTTTTTTAATCCATCGAGCGCCTTGTTCACATTGCCATTCGGATCACCCTCTTTCGCGGGCAACTCGAACAAAAGCGTTTCCACATTGGCATTGACCAAGTGCGCGGCAATTTGCGCGCCCATGACACCCGCACCAAGGATTGCAACTTTTCTGATATGTAATTTTTTCATTTATTACCTCACCGTGATCTTTGCAGAGCCTTGTTCCTTCCCCTCTCCGAGACAAGGCTAGGATGGGGGTTGTCTCAATACAACACTTCTAGCCCCGCCCTCCCCCTTCATGCGGAGGAGATGTTGATTATTTAATTTTCAGGTGGTACCGGTCGCGGTTTACGCTCATTTGTCACGGCAACATAAGTCAATGTAGCCTCCGTCACTTTGACACAGGTTGGTTTGACCGGATCACGCTGCGCATAGACCTCGACATTGATAGTCATGGAAGTGCGACCAATTTTGATAATTTCCGCATAGAAACTCACCACATCACCCATAAAAAGGGGTTGTTTAAACAGGAATGAATTCACCGCTACGGTTACCACTCTGCCCCGCGCCCGACTAATAGCGGGAATACTCCCGGCAATATCCACTTGCGCCATTACCCAACCGCCAAAAACATCACCGGAGATATTGCAGTCTCCGGGCAAGGCCACCACGCGCAAAGTGGCGTGACGGCTTGGCAGGGTTGTCGTTTCTTCACTCATTTCCAATGTCCCTTATATAGTTGTTCGATCTCTTTTTCAAAATGTTTGGTCACACGATTACGTCTCATTTTAAGTGTCGGTGTCATTATTCCGTTTTCCACTGTCCATGGTTCGGTTTGTATAAGAACTCGATGGACACGCGCATATCCCGGGAATTCTTTTAATTGCGCGCCAATACGAAGCAGCACTTGTTGCTCGACACGTGTATCTTTTAAAGATTCCGGCATATCGTGTCGCACACCGATTTCCGCTGCAAATTTTTTCCAGACGTCCGGATTTAAAACAACCACCGCAACCATGTACGAACGCGCCTCACCCAGTACTATCACCTGCTCGAACAAATTATCGCGCGTGATTGCAAATTCCATGTCTGAAGGAGGCAATTTTTCTCCATTTGACATCACGATGATTTCCTTTACCCGGCCTGTAATGGTGATATGGCCCGACGGGCTTATTCTGGCGATGTCGCCTGTATTGAACCAGCCCTCCGCGTCAATTACGGCACGCGTTGCTTCGGGATTATTCCAGTATCCCATCATCACATTCGGACCTTTCACCAGCAAAGCATTACTTTCTCCAAGGCGAATCTGAACATCGCGGATTGGTTGTCCCACCGATTCAGGATAATTGTTGTCCAGATGATTGCCGCTGATCACCGGGCTGGTTTCCGACAAACCGTACCCCTGTACTACGGGCAACCCCAGCCCGACAAACACTCTCGACACATCGGGAGACAATGCCGCCCCCCCGCTGATTGCAGTGCGTAAACGTCCGCCTAATCGCTCCAACAGTTTGCGCGCAACCAGCTTGTCCAATAAGGGCCAAAGAATAAAAGCCGGTTTCCAGCTACCTCTTCCTTGTTGATATAGAAATCGGGCCCAGCCCACATGGACTGCCAAATTAAATAGCATTTTGCGTATTGGAGAACCCTCATCAAGCTTGGTGTTTATCGCAACAAGGATACGTTCATAAATACGCGGCACCGAGATCAACAAGGTCGGTTTGATTGTCTGCATATCCTCACTCAACAATGGAATGGAGCGCGCAAATGCCACGGTCGCCCCGGTCATCACCGTTAAGTAGTATCCCAACGTACGCTCAAACGCATGCGAAAGCGGCAAGAAAGACAACAGCAGATCGTTGGGTTTCGGCGCAAAAATATCCAAACATGAATATGCGTTGGATAAGATATTGTGGTGACTCAGCATGACACCTTTGGGTTTGCCGGTTGTTCCCGAGGTGTAAACAATCGTTGCAAGAGCATAAGGATCAGTCAGCGTCGCCGCCCGCAACTGGGCGGAGGTCGGCAACCATACTTCGGCACTTTGCAAGCGCGCTTCGACGTTCTGCCCGATATTATTCAAACTTATAAAACGCCGTACAGAGGTCATTTGTGCAAGAACGATGTTTAACTCGGACCACTGTTCCTGTGTCTCGAAGAGTAATACTTTTACGTTTGAATCATTGGCGATGTAAGCTGCATTTTCCGCCCTGTCCACTGTATAGAGCGGTACAACAACCAACCCCAGCGACAACGCAGCCTGATCGAAAAATATCCATTGCGGACAGTTGCGCATCATGACGGCAACCCTGTCCCCCGCCTCCAACTGTTCTTGCAATAAAGCGGCTTGCCAGCGCGCAACTTGATCACGCACTTCCAACCAGGTATAGGATGCCCACCCGTTACTACCGGTATCAAAATAACGGTAAGCAACAGCATCCGGCGTGCGCTTAACCCGCTCAACCAACAAACCGTGCAAGGTGACTGCCTGTTCCAGTGTGATCTCAGTATGATTATTTTCAGTCATATGTTCCCCGTCTCAGTAAACGCCAACCTGATAATTCAACTCATCCCAATTTGAATCAACTATCTGCAACAGCTAGTCTTTTCCAATTCCAACCCTTACGCAATTCTTTCTTCAAATTTGGTTAGCCTTGCGTGGTAACAAAACTAACATACACCATGCAACGAATTTTATCTCCTGTTACTCCGTGGCAAAGTCATCCACCATGATAACCTTGCGGCGCAAAGCATAATCGCGTTCCAACTGTGCGGCTTGTTCGGCATTGATCAGACCCAGCCCCTGCGCTTCAGAAATTTGTTCCAGCTCATCCAAAGACTTTAACTTGCCAGCTTTGACAGCTTGAACCAGTTCCGCCTGCAAAGGTTCGCACAGTAAAGTACTGGTTAACGCCGCTTCCAACGCCCCTACCGCGTCACTGTCATCCCGAGGGATATAGCCCCCCTCTGTTAAACGATCCCGCGCTATACCGGGCGTGCTTAACAATTTGGCGACCTCATGCCCCACTTCATCGGAAGGCGGTTTGCGGCATTGCCCCAAGGGGAAGATAAGCGCACGCAGCAACAAGGCAGCGACACGGTTGGGAAAGTTTTGCAATACGCCATCGAATGCAGTTTGAATACGGAATAACCCGTCCTGCAATGCCCAATCCAACAACGGAATATCTTCAACCGGGCGTCCGTCATCCTCAAATTTTTTCAGTACAGCGGAACACAAATATAATTGGCTCAACACATCGCCCAAACGCGCGGATAGTTTCTCGCGACGTTTTAGTCCTCCGCCCAATATCAGCATTGCAAAGTCTGCGGCCAAAGCAAACGAGGCGGAGTAACGAGTCAGCAATTGGTAGTAGCGCCGTGTCGGTTCCTCTGTCGGAACATTGACAAGGTGTCCGTAGCTCAACGCAAACAACAGTGAGCGCACTGCATTACTGAGGGCAAAACTAATATGTCCAAACAATGCGGCATCGAAATCGAGCACGGCACGTTTTGAATTTTGGTCGTGGGCAGCTTGGATTTCTTTTAGCACGTAGGGATGTGATCGCACCGCGCCTTGCCCGAAAATAATGAGGCTGCGAGTCAATATATTCGCGCCTTCCACCGTAATACTAATCGGAGTCTGCTGGTAAGCACGCGCCAAATAATTATCCGGCCCCATGCATATCCCTTTGCCGCCATGCACGTCCATCGCATCATTAATCGCCACACGGCCGCGCTCGGTACAGTGATACTTCACGATGGCTGAAATCACCGATGGTTTCTCGCCGAGATCAACGGCTTGCGCTGTCAATACGCGCGCCGCATCCATGACGTATAGATTGCCCGCAATTCGGGTGAGCGCTTCTTCCACCCCTTCGAATTTGCCTACAGGCACTTTGAATTGCTTGCGTACACGGCCATACGCGCCGCTGGTACGCGCGGCCAACTTAATACAGCCCGTCGCGCTGGCCGGAAGAGAAATAGAACGCCCCGCAGCCAAACATTCCATCAGCATGCGCCAACCTTGACCGATGCGCGCTGTACCGCCAATGATATAGTCCATCGGAATAAACACATCTTTGCCTTGCGTCGGGCCGTTTTGAAATGCCGAGTTCAGCGGCAAATGGCGTCTGCCCACTTTTACTCTGGGCGTATCGGTTGGAATCAATGCCAGCGTTATACCGCGAGAGACTTCCGCACCGAGCAGATTTTGCGGGTCGTAGAGCTTGAATGCCAACCCCAGCAATGTGGCTACCGGAGCCAGCGTAATGTAGCGTTTTTCCCATGTCACACGCACACCGAGCACGTTCGCTTGCCCGTTGAAATCGCCATAACCAACAATTCCCACATCGGGAATTGCACCAGCATCGGAACCGGCAAAAGGTCCTGTAAGTGCAAAGCACGGCACCTCTTCACCCTTGGCTAGACGGCGCAGGTATTTGTCTTTTTGTTCCTGTGTGCCGTAATGCAGTAGCAATTCGGCGGGGCCCAGCGAATTCGGCACCATCACTGTCACTGCCGCGGTGGCACTACGCGAAGCAACCTTGCTCACGACCGCAGAATGTGCCTGGGCCGAAAACTGTAACCCGCCATACTCCTTCGGAATTATCATGCCGAAGAAACCTTTTTCCTTGATAAATTTCCATGTCTCCGGTGATAAATCGTTACGAACATGCGTAACATCCCAGTCGTCGACCATGGCGCATAATTGCTCTACTTCGTTATCCAGAAAAGACTGCTCTTCCTGACTCAATGTCGGCTTGGGCAAAGCCAATAATTTCTTCCAGTGCGGATTCCCGCTAAACAATTCGCCATCCCACCACACGGTACCGGCATCGAGTGCTTCCTGCTCGGTCTGTGATACTTGGGGGAGAATATTGCGGAAAATTTTTAATGCGGGACCGCTGACCAACAAACGACGCAGGATCGGAATACCGAAAATCATGAGAAACAACAGAAGTGCAACATAGACCACTTGCAAAGTCGTGTCCGAGACACGGCTTTGAATTGCAATCAGAGGGACAAATACCATCGCAGCCAACAACCAACCTGTGATTGCGGCGCGAAAAAAAGCCAGTAACAGCACTGTTACAATCACCACCAACGTTATTAGAATCGCCATCGTTTTAAACCTCAAAATTTATTATTTGTGGATAGTTGAACTGTACCGTCAGCCCGCTTGGCTGACAACAATACTAACTGTTATACACAAGCGCTTAATATACAGAAGAACAATCAACTCCAATTTACCAATTTTCTTGCCAACGTCATTTTCCTGCTGATTCAATGGCCATGCACGACCTCAACATTTTGCTGTAATGCACAAGAATGATCTGTCGTACCTTGCTCCACCTGCAACGTGCTGTGATGAATAGAAAATTTTTCTTTTAGCGTGTCCATAATCTCATCCATAAAGGCATCGCCGGGATAGCCATCCGGAATGACCAAATGCACCGTCAGCGCACTCTCAGTCGTGCTCATCCCCCAGATATGCAGGTCGTGAATATCTTTGACGCCTCGACATTGGCGCAGAAAAACCTCCACAGCCGCTGCGTCGATGTTTTCCGGTATCGCATTCAAAGCCAGTTGAATTGATTCGCGTAGCAGTCCCCATGTGCCGATCACAATCACGGTTACAATCAAAAGGCTGACTATCGGATCAAGCCAGTACCAGCCGGTAAACATCATCACCAAACCGGCAACTGCAACGCCGAGTGAAACGGCTGCATCTCCCAACATGTGAAGATAGGCTCCGCGAATGTTCAAGTCACCCTTGCTTCCCTTTACAAATAACCATGCCGATATCCCGTTAATTACAATACCGACTGCCGCAATCAGCGTGACTGTCAGCCCTGCCACCTCTTGTGCCTGCGCAAAGCGATGGATTGCTTCCCACGCAATAATTCCGCACGCCGCCATCAGAAACATGGCATTCATCAGTGCCGCCAAAATCGAAGTACTGCGCAGACCATATGTGAAGCGTCCGCCCGGTATCTTGCGCGAAAGAATTGCGGCCCCCAAGGACAGTAGTAGCCCCAGCACATCGGAAAGATTGTGCCCGGCATCGGCCATCAGGGCTGTTGAGTTGGCAATAAAGCCATAGGCAAATTCTATAATGACAAATGTCGTGTTCAGCGCAATGGCAATCAGAAAAGCGCTGCCATAATCTTTTGGCACGCCATGATGGTGATGCCCATCACCATGCGAGTGACTGCTGTGATCGTGTGAATGATCATGATTGTGATCGTGTGAGTGGTCATGTGCCATTAAGTATTCTTTCGCGTAGCTAAAAAAATAACATTCTTTCTTGCAGAATCTAGAACTTATTGCTCTTGTTTATCCAAAATTTAATGATGTGATATTAGCGCATCTTCGCTACTGCGTCTTCCACTCGCTCAACCGCGATGATCTCCATGCCTTCAATCTTGTGCTTGGGCGCGTTGGCTTTGGGAATGATGGCGTGAGTGAAGCCAAGCTTGGCGGCCTCTTTGAGTCGTTCTTGCCCGCGTTGTACAGGGCGTACTTCGCCTGCAAGCCCGACTTCGCCAAACACCACCATTTTTTCCGGCAAGGGTCTGTTGCGCAGTGAAGAGACAATCGCGAGCAATACGGCAAGATCGGCTCCCGGTTCGGTAATTTTAACCCCGCCAACGGCGTTGATGAACACATCCTGATCAAAACAGGCGATGCCCGCGTGGCGATGCAGCACAGCAAGCAACATCGCCAGTCTATTTTGTTCCAAACCCAGCGATAAACGGCGCGGACTGGGCGAATGTGCCTCATCAAGCAATGCTTGTATCTCCACCAGCAGCGGTCGCGTGCCTTCCTGCGTGACCATCACGCACGAGCCTGCCACTTGCGCCCCATGCTGCGACAAAAATAGTGCGGATGGGTTGCTTACTTCGCGCAGGCCTTTTTCGGTCATGGCAAACACACCGAGTTCGTTCACCGCGCCAAAGCGATTTTTGAAGGCGCGAATCAAACGGAAGCTGGAATGGGTGTCGCCTTCAAAATACAGCACCGTGTCGACAATGTGTTCCAACACGCGCGGCCCGGCCAGCGCGCCTTCTTTGGTAACGTGGCCAACGAGAATAATCGTCACCCCGCTGCTTTTTGCCATGCGCGTGAGTTGCGCCGCACATTCACGTACTTGGGCAACCGATCCGGGTGCGGAAGTAAGTTGTTCGGAATAGACAGTTTGAATGGAGTCGATCACTACCACGTCCGGCTTCTCGTTGGCGACAGTGGCCTGAATTTTTTCCAGTTGAATTTCCGGCAGCAAATGTACTTCTCTTGCATCGAGCGCCAAACGATGGGCGCGCAATGCAATCTGCTGCGCCGACTCTTCGCCGCTGACGTAGAGAACTTTTTTCGTGGCCGACAGATGCGCCAAGGCTTGCAACAGCAAAGTAGATTTGCCGATACCGGGGTCTCCTCCGATCAACACCACGCCACCCTCGACCAAACCACCGCCCAGTACACGGTCAAACTCCGCGATACCCGTCTGCGTGCGCTCTACTTCACTCGCCTCCACCTCTGCGAGTTGTTGTAATTTTCCCGATGCCGCCAAAGCGCTATAGCGATTCTTGCCCGCCGCAGGAATCGCTTCCGCCACCGACTCCACCAGCGTATTCCACTCGCCACAGTGGGGACACTGGCCCTGCCATTTGGGAGATTGCCCGCCGCATTCGGTACAGCTATAAATAGTTTTTGCTTTTGCCATGACTGCCTTTATTGAAACCTTATTTTGATGGGTAGCTGTGCATAGCCATCTGACTAAGGCAGCAAGCTGCCAAGTCATTGGTTATCGCAAACCCTGTCCTGAGTTTACCGAAGGGCTCCCCCCATCTAGCGCGCTTTGCCGTAATTCACTTTCAACGTAATTAAGGGCAGCTAACTGGGTTGAAGTAGTCATTCAAAATTTGCATAAATCGCAGTGGCGTATGTCTCTACCTAACCCATTTGCGACACTCAGGATTACTTATGAGAGGTTAATAACATACCTCATAAAGTTGCATCTATTCTCCCCCATACCCTGTAAATTTACTTACAAATTGATGTGTAGATTTATCCCAACTGAATATAGTGGCTCCATCGCATGCAAAGCAATTCCATACCACAACTCCACTTTTGTCAAAATGTTCTAAAAACGCAAAGGACTCCCCATACTCTTGAATGTATATTACTGGCTTATTTCGATTTTTGGTGTTGAGAAATAACAGAAATGCCCCAATTGTTTTGTCACAGCTCTCATAAACCCCAACCAGTGCGCTTATTGTTCGAACTCCATCAAATTTTCCGGTTACAGAAAATGAACCCTCTTTAAGAATTTCATTTAACCCAATAGCACCTTCGAATACGCTTTTAGGAAATAGCTCTTTTTTAAACTCATTAGCCACGCACCAGTTTTCATTAATTGTTTTGACGGGAATGCCACGAATGGATTTACCGAAGGGGTGAAATTTCGCACCATACCACCACGCAAGTTGGTCATTAGAATGATCAGCCAGAATTACAAATGGGGGGGGACCTTCTGTGACCCATTGCGGGAAGTCAACTATGGGAGCAGGTTCAATCGATACTGTGAATTGGCTTACGAGCTTTCCATCAAATTCTGAAGGATGTATTTCTTGAAGCCGAGTAGTACCAATTTTGTCCAAAAATTCTAAATATTTCGAAACGATTTCGTTGTTTGTAGCATAACCTTGAACTATAATTTTTCCATCTTCCGTTGTCATTGAAGATAAATGTATATTCTCTATCTTTAATTCTTTAAGTTTTTCAATCGTCTTGTAAGTTAGGTTATCAGTTACGGTATCGCATTTGCTGATTGAGGGTAACAACAAAATTAATGTGATTGCTAAAGGAATTAACGTACGCTTCATAACGCCCCTTTTTTAGTGCAATTCATAGTTGGATGAAATCCTCGAACGGCTGCTTGTGGCCGAGCCTGTTCATTCTGCATTCTACACTTTGAGGGTCTCAACCTGAAACAACTTCGGCCACTCATTAGAATTCCACTCTCGGTAACAGGTAGCGGGCATAAACAACTTTTTTAAAATTTGATTTGCTTAATGCCATTACGTTTTGCATTTGCGGCTAAAGTGCTGTCCAGTGTTGCTATTTGGCTTGCCCCCAATTCCAAAGCCACAGCAAGATGCAGGGAATCGCCTGAACACAAACCATGCTCGTGCTGCTGAACCATTTTCGCCGCGTGTCGAAATGCTTCACGGCTGACAGGCACGATTCGTAACCCGCCGTCAGCCAGTATCTCGAATTCCTTACGCACACGCTTAGCGTCAGCTTCGTTGATTTGTCCTGTACGTATTTTGATGGATATAGCGCTGTGAAATTCCGTCAGCAGCCAGTCAGCACAGGCAGGCGTTTCATCCAGCTTGGCAAACCAAGCGGTAACGCCCTCGGTTTTGGGTTCGATTGTCAACAGTGGAACTATTACGCTGGTATCGACGTAGACCACTAGTAGCGTTCCGCTTGTCGCATACTTTCTACAACCGGCGCTGTCATCGGCATAGAAGCATGCAGCTTGGTGATACGGGTCAGAAAACTGGCCTTGTCGAATATTTTCCCGGGAACCAGTGTGATTTCGCCCGCCGGAGTAATGCTGGCCTCAACGCTGTCACCCTCTTTCAAGCCGGTAGCACGAGTGCATTCAACCGGCAAGCGTACGGCCAGACTATTGCCCCATCTGGAGACTTGCAGTCTCATGGCTCACTCCTGTATGTATATCCATGTAGATACTGTATAACCTTGGGTGGAACATGTCAATTCATTACCCATTCAAGAAATTCAACTATTCTATTTCACAGTTACCGCGCTGCTATAGAATAGCGCCCATGTTAAGGCTCACCGAAATTCGACTTCCGCTCGACCACCCGGCAGATGATCTCAAGACCGCTATCTTAAAGCGACTGGGCATCGCCGCATCCGATTTATCCTTCTACACATTGTTCCGGCGTGGATATGACGCACGCAAGCGCAACGCCATCGTACTGGTTTACACCGTGGATGTTGAGGTAAAAAACGAAGCTGCCTTGCTCAAAAAGAATATTCCGCATGTCACAACCGCGCCGGACATGAGTTACCGCGTGGTAGCTCAAGCACCTCAGGGATTAAGTGAACGCCCCGTGGTTATCGGCACCGGCCCGTGCGGTATTTTTGCCGGATTGCTGCTGGCGCAAATGGGCTTTCGCCCGATTATTCTGGAGCGTGGCAAAGAAGTGCGCGAACGAACCAAAGACACCTGGGGTTTGTGGCGCAAGGGCAAGCTTGATCCGGAATCTAATGTGCAATTCGGCGAGGGCGGTGCAGGCACATTTTCAGACGGCAAGTTGCACAGCCAGATCAAAGACCCGAAATTTTACGGGCGCAAAGTGCTTAGCGAATTTGTGAAAGCAGGTGCTCCGGAAGAAATCATGTACGTGAGCAAACCGCACATCGGCACGTTTCGTTTGGTTGGGGTGGTGGAAGAAATGCGCCACAGCATCGAAGCATTGGGTGGCGAAATACGTTTTCAAAGCCGCGTGGCAGACATCGATATTTTCGACGAGCAAGTGCGCGGCGTTGTGTTGGCCGATGGTGAACACATCTCAACCAAGCATGTGGTGCTCGCCGTCGGCCACAGTGCGCGCGATACATTTGAAATGCTGCACAAACGCGGCGTGTATATGGAAGCTAAGCCTTTCTCCATCGGCTTTCGCATTGAGCATCCGCAGTCGGTGATTGATCGTGCGCGTTTCGGTGCCAATGCAGGCAACCCCTTGCTCGGCGCGGCTGATTACAAGCTGGTGCATCACGCCAGCAATGGCCGTTCGGTATATAGTTTTTGCATGTGTCCTGGCGGCACGGTGGTGGCGGCAACCTCGGAGGCAGGCCGCGTGGTAACCAACGGTATGAGCCAATATTCGCGCAATGAGCGTAACGCCAACAGCGGCATCGTCGTTGGCATCACTCCGGAAGATTATCCCGGCGACGTACTCGCCGGGGTTGAATTTCAGCGCAAGTGGGAAGCACGTGCGTTCGAGTTGGGCGGAAAGAATTATTGCGCACCGGGACAACGCGTCGGTGATTTTTTGGCCGCACGACCGTCAACAACGCTCGGCTCAGTTAACGCTTCCTACACACCCGGCGTAACGCCGACTGATCTTGCCAGCGCCTTGCCCGATTATGTCATTGCAGCTATCCGCGAAGCGCTGCCCGCCTTTGAAAAACAGATCAAGGGCTTTGCCATGGATGACGCCCTGCTGACAGGCGTGGAGACGCGCACCTCTTCACCTGTACGCATAAAGCGTGGCGATAATTTTCAAAGCATTAATATCAAGGGACTTTATCCGGCAGGCGAAGGTGCGGGCTATGCAGGCGGAATACTTTCTGCTGCGGTGGATGGGATTGAAACTGCCGAGGCTGTCGCGCTGAATATGGTAAAGAAACATATTCAGCAGGACAATCAGGGCTAAATCTTCAACTCTCTACGAAATAGTCAAACTTGTGGCTGATCTCAATGCTGCGAGCGCTGCCTCATAGTCGCAGGCAATAATGCCATCGTCGATTTTTCCATAGTGATTAGGGAATGCCGCATGCAGCATATCCTCATTCGCGCTCATCACATCGGCCGCCTTGGAATCATCGTCGCTCAGCAATGCATCCAGACTCTCGCAAACCGCTTTGAGCTTTTCCGGAATAACAATAACGGTATTCTTTGATTGTACCGCCGGCAACTTATGCTCCAGTTGCAAAATAATTTTGTCCAGTGCTGTTTTAAGCAAGGCAATCGCATCATCAATTACTTGACGGGAAGCGCGATCTTTAATTACAACTTCTACAGTATCCGAAAGTTGCTGCAACTTGGTGGCACTAATATTTCCGGAAACACCTTTTAGAGTGTGGGCAAGACGTTCCGCCACATCCCAATCTTTATTATCGAGTGCCTTGATGATTTCAGCGGGTATTGATTTCTGCCCGGCGCAAAATTTGCGCAGCATTGACAGGTAAAGCGACTTCTTACCAAGCATGCGGCGCAGACCGCTGCCAATGTCCAGACCTTCAACATCAGAGGGTAGTTTGACATCTTCTTCAGACTTGATATTCACAACAGCTTTTGCTGAAAGTGGATGACGAGGCTTGATCCATTTCAACAAGGCCTTCCACAGGTCTTCCGGTTCAATCGGTTTGGCCACGTGATCATTCATGCCCGCCGCAATGCAACGGTCACGGTCTCCCTGCATGGCATTGGCAGTCATCGCTACCACGGGAAGATTTTTCAGGCGCGGATCCTTACGGATCTCCTGCGTTGCCGTCAGACCATCCATCACCGGCATCTGCATATCCATCAGCACGATGTCATACTCGGTAGCCCGTATCTTGTTCAGCGCGATCTCACCGTTAAAGGCCAACTCTACAACAAACCCCGCCTCGCGCAGCAATTCTGTCGCCACTTCCTGATTGAGTTCGTTATCGTCCACCAACAGGATACGAGCTCCCTTGATGGAAGCCAGCTTCTCAAAAGTGTCGCTCAAGGCATCCACGGTCATACGAGTACTGTCGACTACACCTCCGAGAATTCTTGTCACACAATCGAACAGCATTGAGACACTGACCGGCTTGATCAGCACATCCTCGATGTTCGCATTTTCACCACCCGTAATGTCTTCCTCATGCCCGTAATTTGTAACCATTATCAAGTGCGGCAGATTTCTGAGCGGAAGTTCAATCAGACGCCGAACCACTTCGATGTTATCCATTCCCGGCATTTGCCAGTCAAGGAACACGATGTCGAAGGGAAAACCTTCCGCCTCAGCCCGATTTACGGCCGCGATAGCCGCTTCTCCCGAGTCAACCTGGTCAACCTTCAAATTCATATTAGTCAGCATTTCGCTGAGCACCAGGCGTGCATTTCTGTTGTCATCCACAACCAATACATGCTTTCCTTGCAGATCGTTTGCAAGCATAGGCTTGCGCTGTTGGCCGATACTTTTTCCAAGACGTGCCGTGAACCAGAAGGTACTTCCTTTGCCCGGTTCACTTTCTACCCCCACTTCGCCACCCATTAATTCGGCCAGCTTTTTGGAAATGGCCAGACCGAGTCCGGTGCCGCCAAATTTGCGCGTGGTCGAAGTATCCGCCTGCGAAAAACTATGGAATAAACGCCCCATCTGTTCTTCCGTTAGACCAATACCCGCATCGCTAACAGAGCAGTAGAGCAAGACATCGCTGTTGGTTTTTTCTTTGACCCGGACAACAATTTCAATTTCACCCTTTTAGGTAAATTTGACCGCGTTGTTGCTGTAGTTAATCAAAATCTGCCCCAGCCTCAGCGGATCGCCAATCAGCTTTAGTGGTACATTTTTGTCTATATCAAAAATCAGTTCCAATCCTTTGGCAGATGTCTTCTCGGCAATCAGGCTGGCAACATTGTCGAATACTTTTTCCAGCTCAAATTCGGTATGTTCAACTGTTAGCTTTCCCGCCTCGATTTTTGAGAAGTCGAGAATGTCGTTGATAATGCCAAGTAAATGTTGACCAGACCCTTTGATTTTTTGAACGTAGTCGCGCTGACGCGGGGTCATATCGGTCTTTAGCGCCAAGTGGGACATTCCAATGATGGCATTCATCGGGGTACGAATTTCATGGCTCATATTTAAGAGGAAATCAGATTTGGCGAGGTTGGCCTTTTCCGCCACCAAGCGCGCACTTTCGAGTTCGGTATTTTTTTCCTGAAGCACCTGGTCCAGGCGTTTTCGCTCCGTTATATCGCGTGCTGCGGCAAATACACCCTGCAGTTTTCTATCGCGGTCATAGAAGGTTGTTGCATTAAATGAAACCACGGTTTCTTTACTGTCCCTCGCACGGGCTATCAGTTCGTAGTTGGTAATTTTCTTTTTGCTCAGCACCAGCTTGATGCTTTCTTCTGCCCGTTTTGTATCGGTAAAGGAATTCTTAAATGGCGCCCCGATCAATTCGTCGCGTGTACTTCCGGTTAAGGCCTCCATCTGTTTATTCACGTCGGTTATGATGCCGGAAGGATCGGTGGTCATCAGTGCATCCATGTTCGCTTCGAACAATGAACGGGTATAAAACTGGTGGTCGCGCAGACGTTGTCCAAGTTGTTTCTGCTCTGCCTCAATCTCCTTACGAGCGCTGTTGTCCGTGCCGATCAGTAGGTAGCCGATAATCGCGTCCTGGTCATCGCGGAGAGCGGTGACAGAAACGACCGCCGGAAACCGGCTGCCATCTTTCCGAATATAGGTTAGTTCATAAATATCCTCGATACCGCGTGAGGCTTTGAACACCAGCGCTTCAAAGCCGGGAGTAATTACTGTATCAAGTTCCAGGCTCAGCGCTTCTGCCCGTTCAATGACTTCCTGTGGATCGGAAATA
>Ga0182030_10000327_pt1 | contig 85362 bp, 75 predicted proteins | sample 812S3MmetaG_FD_121299 | JGI IMG/M metagenome (GOLD analysis project Ga0182030, IMG submission 121299) | Permafrost microbial communities from Stordalen Mire, Sweden - 812S3M metaG (Illumina Assembly) | ecosystem: Environmental > Terrestrial > Soil > Wetlands > Permafrost | place: Sweden... | reverse complement strand
GTTGGCGTGGCCGTCTGAGTGAAGGTGGGTGTCGCGGTCTGCGTGAATGTCGGAGTAGCGGTCTGGGTGAAAGTGGGTGTTGCTGTCTGCGTAAACGTGGGTGTAGCTGTCTGGGTGAAGGTGGGAGTCGCAGTCTGAGTGAAGGTCGGTGTAGCCGTTCGAGTGAAGGTTGGGGTGGCTGTCTGAGTAAACGTCGGGGTAGCCGTCTGCGTGAAGGTCGGAGTGGCCGTCTGAGTGAAGGTTGGCGTAGCAGTCTGGGTGAAGGTGGGAGTCGCGGTCTGCGTAAACGTCGGGGTAGCAGTTTGCGTAAAGGTCGGAGTCGCTGTCTGAGTGAAGGTCGGTGTAGCTGTTTGCGTGAACGTCGGAGTTGTTGTCTGGGTGAACGTTGGCGTGGCTGTATTAGTAAAAGTCGGTGTCTGAGTTTGAGAAAACGTGGGAGTAGCTGTCTTCGTATTGGTCGGAGTCTGCGTTTGGGTGTACGTTGTTGTTTGCGTCTGTGTGAAGGTAGGCGTCTGAGTCTGAGTAAAGGTAAGGGTTTGGGTCTGGGTGAATGTGGGTGTCGTGGTCTGTGTAAACGTGGGCGTTTGCGTCCGGGTAAAGGTCTGCGTTGACGTTGGTGTGATGGTAAAGGTGTTCGTAGCTGTAGGGTTGCAATTCGCCGGTACAATTTCCAACAGAGCCATATCGGCACGGGCCCCACCAGCGCCAAGGGTATAGTTCGCGGTATCGGTATACCCAGGAGGCTGACTGGGAGAGCTATTGTCCCCTTCTGAGGAATAAGAAGTTCCCGGGTTTTCGATCCACTTCTGGGTTTGAGTCCCACCTACAGCAATGGTATCCCCTGTAGCCAACAAGGCAGTGCAAAAACCCAAGATGTTACTATTGTCGCTTTGAGTGGTCAGATTGATGGTCTGGTTTGGGCTATTGACCAAGGCCAAAGATGTTGCAAAGTTAGTAGGAGCCGATTGCACCGCACCTGTATAAAGAATCGCGCCCACATTCAGACTGCGGGGAAAAAAGGCATCCGCAACGGAAACGACCACATCAGCCGTACCCACAGGCGGGTTTAATAAATAGTATTCCTCGATCGTATCGCTTCCATGCGCGTTTTGATGAACATCGAAAATTTGATTCATAGTGGATGCTCCATAGGTGGGAGCAGCGGCGCTGTCCGTATTAACATTGATCTCAATTTGAACAATCAAAAGCCCGTTGGTAGCCCCAACCGTCAAAGGAAGTGTGACGCTGGGGTTGATTGCCCTGGCAGTACCGAAATTTGAAGCGGCAACGGATACCGTGCAGGGAATGATTGTGGGCGTGATCGTCGGAGTAAATGTTACGGTAGGCGTTAAGGTAATCGTGGGTGTGTAGGTCCATGACGGCACGGGCCCGATACAACCCGTGGCATTGATGGCGTAATTATTTGTCCCTGCGACTCCTCCTGTGCCATTAGTCGTATAGGGGTCCTGTAAATCCCCGTAGGGGGGAACACCCGTTAACGCTTCCGAATATTGGGTCCCTGCGGAACCAACGTTGTATGAAACCTCTCCGGTCGTTCCGGCGAAGGTGAACTCAAGCCAATAATTTCCTGGGGGCAAGGCCGTCGGGGGGACGGGAAAGGTATTCAATCCGTTCGCCACTGCCAATGACTGACTTTGAACAAGAAGATTCAACGGAACTCCGTTGTTATTCGAGTAGATACCCAAGACCCCTGTGGCGGCGGTAGCAAGAGACATACTGACGCTCATGGAAGTCACTGTCATTCCACTCGCGAATGAATATAAGGTCCCATCTTGACGATTCACATCGTTCGGCCCAACGTTTGTTCCAGCCGTTGTTAAACCAACAGTTTGAGGAGCAGAGCATGTAGGGGTGGGAGTGGGGATGTTGCAGGCTCCGATGGGTGAAATATATTGTGTGTTGAAGGAAGCACCCGTCGCACCCGTAAATCCATAATAGATTGTGGACGCTCCCCCGAAGATACCGTTTATCAAGTCCCTGGAATAAACCATGGTTTGAGGATTACCGCCATTTGCACCGGGGTCTGTAAAAATATAATCCAAAACAGTCACCGGCGACCCCACACCGATCAAAGTCATCCCGCGATTCGGGGCGGTGAAAACACTTTGGCCGAAGGTGTATGGACAAACAGGTCCTGTTTCGGAAGGACAGCCGGTATTCGTGGGGCCTGCCGCACCAGCGCCATTCTCATCGATCCCTAAACGTCCAAGACCATAAGTGAATGCATAGGTGTTCAGGGTAAAGGCAACCGAGGGGGTAATAGGTAGAACTCCAGAATAACCCAAACACGCTCCACAATTGGTCCCATTGCCACTGATTGCAGATAGTCCGCGCGGGTCGTTTTGGAGTACAAAGGCCACTCCATCCGCGCCACCGGTCACGCCCACATTAACGTTGAATGCGAGTGTAAAAGGTTGATTTAAAGAAAGAGGAGCTGTGCTCCAGCAAGCTCCACTCTGCCCACCGGCGGGAGATGTAAGGGTAACAGCTCCATTAGGTCCCGACAGCGCACTACCAATCAATGACCAACTCGGACAGGTTTGGGCGGATAACTTAAAGCTCGACCCAAGCAAAATATAAAATCCTATTAGCGAAAAAAGAAGTTTTCTAAATCCGCATTGGTGATTTAACTTTAAAACAGGCCTAGACATAAGGTTATGGGCTGATTCGGAGGGATGAACCGACTCAGTAGCATCTTTGAAAACACCAAAAATCAAAAAATATTTCGTTCTAAAAAAATCCAAAAGAAATTGATCCCCCGTTGGGAAACCTGTCCACTCCAGGAGTTGAAAGTTAAATTCCAACAAAAGTGGTTCAAACTTGCTCCCCAAACACCAGGTTTAACCTTGCTTTGGTAACCGGTTAACCTCGATGAATTATACCCTTGCTTCTTATTGTAATTATCAATAATTGAATCGATAAAATAAACACAAATAAATGGTTTTTTGGTCATTTTTAATTTGTTGGGGTTATTAAAATCACTTCTGGGTAAAAAATACCCGAAAGGGCATTTTCTTGGCTTTGACAAGTCAAATTATTAATTGGGTTCGATGGAAAATCAGAGCGGACCGCAGATGCAGGCACAGATCACAAACTCAGCCTAAATCAATTCCAGGTTTTTATCTCAGTGGATGAATGAAACTTTAACCGACTTACGCACAGGGTTTCCAGAGACCGGATCATTTCCATCAAACACGGCGAAGTAGACACCGGTCCCCAAGATATCACCAGCTTGATTTTTTAAATTCCAGGTCGCTGTACCATTCATGATACTCAATGTGTTCAGCAATTCCCCAGCCACGTCGTAAATTCGGATTTTGCTTTGTGAGTCTGGGGGCGTTCCTGAAAAAGAAGCCAGAATCGTAACCAGATCCCCGGTATGGGCAACGTTGGGACGTGCGGACATTTGCAGTCCAGAGGTTCCTGTTTCCGTGGCGATGAACGCGTCGCGAGCCATTACCACTTTATTTCCATCGGGTGTGTTTTCCACAATGCTGAAATGGTAGAAGCCGTTCGGCACCAGTTGGCCTTTCGTATCCAGGCCGTTCCAAACCGCGACGGGTTGACTGTTGATGTAAATGGTGATCGCCCCGCCCAATCCTGATGGGCTGGGAACGAAAGCGGATAGAGTGGCCGAATAGGTGCTACCTGCTGGGAAAGTGGTGTTTCCACAAAGATTCGCTACTAATTCTCCCCTGTCATCAAACACATTCACCACCTGCTGGCCGCAGGAGGGTGTGGTTGTACTTATTGTCGTGACCGTGGGAGTGGTGGTCGCAGTTACCGTCCAACTGATGGTCGGGGTGAAAGAAACCGTGGAAGTTGCAGTTGCCGTTGGTGTGAGAGTCCATGTGCCTGTCAACGTGAAGGTCGATGTGGGCGCTGGCGTGTTCGTAGAGGTGATCGAAGGAGTCTCTGTATAGGTGGGTGTTTGCGTAAAGGATGCAGTGGGGGTGAACGTGGCCGTCACTGTGGGTGTAAAAATCATTGTTAGTGTTTCGGTTACCGTCGGGGTGTTCGTGGAAGTCGTCGTTGGTGTGAACGTATAGGACTCGGTTGGCGTCATTGAGAACGTCGGAGTATTGGTGGCGGTCGGGGTATTTGTAACCGTGTAGGTAGAAGTAACCGTATTGGTGATAGTCGGGGTATTCGAGGGCGTCAATGTGTTCGTGACCGTAGGAGTACCCGTTGGAGTATAGGTCGCGGTGGTGGTCGGAGTGGATGTTCCCGTAAAAGTATTAGTAATAGTCGTGGTTGCCGTCGGAGTCTGGGTCTGTGTGAATGTGGATGTTCCAGTAGATGTGTTGGTAAAAGTTGTGGTTGGTGTATAGGTGAGTGTCGTGCTGGAGGTAAAAGTCGGGGTAACCGTGGGCGTTTCGGTCGAAGTTGCGGTTGGAGTAACCGTTGCGGTTTGTGTCGAAGTCTCGGTCAAGGTCAGGGTCGGTGTTTCCGTCTGGGTAAAGGAAGGCGTAGCGGTTACGGTGAAGGTTAAGGTTTGCGTTTGTGTAAAGGTTAGCGTATCGGTTTGGGTGAACGTAGATGTGATTGTCTGAGTGAATGTGGGCGTTGCGCTTTGGGTGAAAGTGGGAGTTTCGGTCTGGGTGAATGTCGGCGTAGCCGTTTGAGTGAAGGTGGGGGTAGTTGTTTCTGTGAATGTCGGGGTGGACGTGGGAGTAAAGACCGGTGTTTCAGTATTCGTAAAGGTTGATGTGGCAGTTTGTGTGAACGTGGGTGTATTGGTCTGGGTAAAGGTGGCTGAAGCAGTTTGGGTAAAGGTGGGCGTGCCGGTTTGCGAGAAGGTGGGAGTGAAAGTTTCGGTGAAAGTCGGGGTGCCTGTCTGAGTGATGGTTGGGGTTTCGGTCTGCGTAAACGTTGGAGTTTCGGTAGAGGTGAAGGTAGGTGTTGATGTCTGGGTGAAAGTTGGGGTAAAGGTCTCGGTAAATGTAGAAGTGGTCGTTTGCGTGAAACTTGGAGTGGAGGTTGTCGTGAAAGTAGCAGTAGCCGTCTGAGAATAAGTCGGTGTCTCAGTTGGTGTAAAGGTAGCGGTTGATGTGGTGGAAAATGTTGGAGTGGCGGTTTCGGTGAAAGTCGGAGTCTCGGTCGGCGTTTCAGTCTGTGTGACGGTAGGTGTATTTGTTTGGGTAAAGGTTGGCGTAGCCGTTTGTGTGAAGGTCGGTGTTTGAGTCTGGGTGAAAGTCGGCGTAGCTGTTTGAGTAAATGTCGGGGTCTCAGTCTGTGTAAAAGTTGGGGAGGCCGTTTGCGTAAAGGTCGGAGTCTCCGTTTGAGTGAACGTAGGTGTTGTGGTCTGGGTGAATGAAGGTGTGGCTGTTTGGGTGAATGTCGGAGTCTCCGTCTGCGTGAAGGTAGGCGTAGCGGTTTGTGTAAATGTCGGTGTGGCGGTTTCTGTAAATGTAACGGTAAAGGTTGGTGTGAAGATGGGAGTTTCGGTATGGGTGAATGTAGTTGTCGCTGTTTGGGTGAACGTAGGAGTAGTAGTTTGAGTGAAGGTCGGTGTGGTGGTTTGGGTGAATGTGGGCGTAGCAGTCTGTGTAACCGTCTGAGTGGCAGTTTGTGAGAACGTAGGTGTGTCCGTCTGGGTAAAGGTTGAAGTTGCCGTTTGGGTGAACGAAGGAGTAGCTGTCTGTGTGAAGGTCGGGGTCGTCGTCTGGGTGAAAGTGGGGGTTGCCGTCTGGGTAAAGGTAGGCGTGGCTGTCTGCGTGAACGTCGGTGTAGCCGTTTGTGTGAAGGTGGGAGTGGCGGTCTGAGTAAACGTCGGGGTAGCTGTCTGCGTGAAGGTTGGAGTGGGTGTCTGTGTAAACGTCGGAGTGGCAGTTTGTGTGAACGTAGGAGTACCCGTTTGAGTGAATGTCGAGGTGGCGGTCTGGGTAAACGTCGGTGTTGCCGTTTGCGTGAAGGTAGGTGTAGCTGTCTGGGTAAAGGTTGGCGAAGAAGTCTGTGTGAAGGTCGGTGTTGCTGTCTGTGTAAAGGTCAGTGTAGCCGTCTGGGTGAACGTGGGAGTGGCGGTTTGCGTAAACGTTGGTGTGGCAGTTTGTGTGAAGGTCGGCGTAGCTGTCTGAGTGAGCGTGGGTGTCGCGGTTTGGGTGAAGGTAGGCGTTGCAGTTTGTGTGAATGTTGGGGTAGCGGTCTGTGTAAATGTTGGAGTTGTCGTTTGGGTGAACGTAGGAGTAGCTGTCTGAGTAAAGGTTGGTGTAGCCGTCTGTGTGAAAGTGGGAGTCGCTGTCTGGGTGAAAGTGGGAGTCGCGGTCTGAGTGAAGGTGGGTGTTGCAGTTTGTGTGAATGTTGGGGTAGCGGTCTGTGTAAATGTTGGAGTTGTCGTTTGGGTGAACGTAGGAGTAGCTGTCTGAGTAAAGGTTGGTGTAGCCGTCTGTGTGAACGTCGGAGTAGTAGTCTGCGTAAACGTGGGTGTAGAAGTTTGCGTAAAGGTCGGAGTCGCGGTCTGAGTGAAGGTGGGTGTTGCAGTTTGAGTGAAGGTTGGGGTGGCCGTCTGTGTAAACGTCGGGGTGGTAGTTTGTGTAGCCGTCTGGGTAAAGGTGGGTGTGGCTGTCTGTGTAAAGGAAGGCGTGCCAGTTTGGGTGAAAGTCGGGGTAGCTGTCTGCGTGAATGTTGGCGTCGCGGTTTGAGTAAACGTCGGAGTGGCTGTCTGAGTAAATGTCGGAGTAGCCGTCTGGGTAAAGGTTGGTGTGGTAGTTTGCGTAAACGTTGGGGTAGCCGTCTGAGTGAACGTCGGAGTAGCAGTTTGTGTAAAGGTTGGTGTGGCGGTTTGGGTGAATGTCGGCGTGGCCGTTTGCGTGAAGGTCGGAGTAGCGGTCTGGGTAAAGGTGGACGTAGCCGTCTGTGTGAATGTCGGAGTTGCCGTTTGGGTGAAGGTCGGGGTGGCGGTCTGCGTAAAGGTCGGAGTGGCCGTTTGAGTGAACGTTGGGGTAGCCGTCTGCGTGAAGGTTGGCGTTGCGGTCTGTGTGAAAGTGGGTGTAGCCGTCTGTGTAAAGGTAGGCGTGGCAGTCTGGGTGAAGGTCGGGGTGGTTGTCTGAGTAAATGTAGGAGTTGAAGTCTGTGTAAACGTAGGAGTGGCTGTCTGCGTAAACGTGGGTGTAGCAGTTTGGGTGAACGTCGCAGTAGCGGTTTGGGTGAAGGTCGGTGTTGCAGTCTGGGTGAAAGTGGGAGTCGCCGTCTGGGTAAATGTCGGAGTAGCCGTCTGCGTGAAGGTTGGGGTGGCCGTCTGTGTAAATGTCGGGGTGGTAGTTTGTGTAGCCGTCTGGGTAAAGGTGGGTGTGGCTGTCTGCGTAAAGGTCGGAGTGGCCGTTTGAGTGAACGTTGGGGTAGCCGTCTGCGTGAAGGTTGGCGTTGCGGTCTGTGTGAAAGTGGGTGTAGCCGTCTGTGTAAAGGTTGGCGTGGCAGTCTGGGTGAAGGTCGGGGTGGTTGTCTGAGTAAAGGTAGGAGTTGAAGTCTGTGTAAACGTAGGAGTGGCTGTCTGCGTAAACGTGGGAGTCGCCGTCTGGGTAAATGTCGGAGTAGCCGTCTGCGTGAAGGTTGGGGTGGCCGTCTGTGTAAATGTCGGGGTTTGAGTTTGAGTAAATGTGGGCGTCTGCGTCCTCGTGAACGTGGGTGTCTGGGTCTGAGTGAAGGTCGGCGTAGCGGTTTGGGAGAATGTTGGGGAAGCTGTTTGTGTGAATGTCGGTGTTGCAGTCTGGGTAAATGTCGGAGTAGCAGTTTGCGTAAAGGTGGGGGTTGCAGTCAGGGTAAATGTTGGAGTCTGAGTTTGAGTAAATGTGGGCGTCTGCGTCTTCGTGAACGTGGGTGTCTGAGTCTGGGTGAAGGTCGGCGTACCGGTTTGCGTGAAGGTCGGTGTAGCCGTTTGGGTGAATGTTGACGTGGCAGTTTTCGTAAAGGTGGGCGTAGCTGTCTGTGTGAATGTAGGCGTGGTCGTTTGTGTAAATGTTGGTGTTTGGGTTTGGGTAAAAGTCGGAGTCTGAGTTTGCGTGAAAGTTAGCGTTTGGGTTTGAGTAAAGGTGGGCGTTGCGGTTTGAGTGAAGGTGAGAGTCTGGGTCGAAGTGAAAGTGGGTGTATAAGTTTGAGTAATAGTTGGCGTTTGAGTTTGTGTGAATGTTGTCGTTTTTGTTGGAGTAAAAGTCGTGGTGTTCGTTTGAGTAATAGTCGGAGTATTGGTGGGTGTTCTTGTTCGCGTCGAAGTCTTTGTTGGCGTAAAAGTTGGATTGCAGTTTGCAGGAACGATTTCCACAGCTGCCATTTCCGCGAAAGCCGCGTTTCCAAGGCGGTAACCTAATGTGTTAACTCCAGGAGCCCCAGTAGTTGGATCATCATCCCCTTGGGCCGAAAAAGAAGTTCCCGGATTTTGAATCCAGCGCTGGGTTTGATTCGCACCCGTGATAACGATGGTGTCCCCCGCGGCTCTATCCGCAACACAGAAACCCAAAATATCGCTTCCAACATTGGTCGTGGTCAGATTAATAGTTTGGGTTGTACTACTTAACGCGCCAAGGGATGTGGCATAGTTCCAGCTAGAAATGTTTTGGTTTGCGCCAACTAACAAGACAGCCCCCACTTGCATGCTTCGGGCAAGGGGTTGAGCTATGGATACAGCCACATTGGCCGCACCAACGGGAGGGTTCAGCAAGTAGTATTCCTCAATGGTGGCAAGGTGTCCGGCGGTTTTATCCTGGACATCAAATATTTGCGTTAATGGCGTTCCGCCGTACGAACACAAATTAACCGTGTCTGCGGCAGCAGAATTATTAATTTCTACTTGAACAATTAATAGGCTATTTGCCAAGGCCGTCGTTAAGTTGAAGGACACATTGGCAGTAGCAATATTATTCGCATTAGCTGAAGCGGCATTGTCGTATGTCACCAAACAGGGAATATTGGTGGGTGTGACCGTTACGGTAGGGGTATTGGTGTTTACGATTGTTCCGGTGGGTGAAATGGTAAAGGTAGGAGACAAAGTAACCGTGGGAGAAAGGGTGATCGTGGGAGTGGGTGCGCACTGAAACCCCGCCAGAGCCCCTGCGACACTCGATTCCATCTGGGCGGCGGTTTGAACAACCGCCTGGCCACCCTGCCCACTGGTGGAGCCGTAAGAATCCATGGCGGTCGTGGTGAAGCCATTGCTTCCGGCCGGGTTGATATAGGAAGGAGAATTGCTTCCTGAGTCGTTCGTGAAAATATATCCGCCGCCGCCGCCGCCGCCAGGTCCATGTCTTTCAAAACTTCCGCCGGTTTTTGTTGCCCAGGCATTACCGCCATTACCCCCTGCGGCGGAAAGAGTAACGCTACCGGCCGAGGAAAATCCATCGTTCGAAAGAATTACCAAACTCCCGCCTGCTCCGCCACCGCCCGCACCGTCATTTTGAGTGTCGAGACCTCTTGCGCCGTCAGCCGAAATACTTCCCGATCCCGTTAAATAGCCCGTGCGAATCAAAACAATGCCGCCGCCCGAACCGCCCGAACTTTCGATTACACCCGCGTCGTTATAAGGGCCCGGAGCCGGGTTATTATTATCAACATTATTTCGATCCCCCGCCCCGCCACCTCCACCCATGATGATTTGGCTGACTGTCGCAGGGAAGAAGGAAGCGCCCCACCCCCCGATAGTGGCATCCCCGCTCCATGTATTCCCGCCTCTTCCCCCCGAACCTGCGTTTCCACCCCCGCCCCCACCAGCGTTTTGGTCATTTCCACCACCCGTGTCACTGTCATTTCCACCACCACCCGCGTTACCGGGTGCTCCCCACCCAACATCTCCATTAGGGTATCCATCCGCTCCGGTCGTGTTGTAAGTTGTGGTTTTGTTTATTTGGATGACAGTCCCGTTAAGAGGAAGGGTGTAAAGTGGCGTTCCGGCAATTCCCTCTCCTTTGGCGCCAAAATTCAGAATAGACGCCAGATCACAATAATCCGTCATCGGTTTTCCGGAACTGCCTGCGATAAGCGTTGCCCCGCCGCCATTAAATCCTAACCCGCTTGTTGAAATGCTGTATCCATTCAAATTAAGGGTATAGCTAACATCCAATGCCAAAACGCCGCCTACTCCATTCGCGCCATTCCATGGAAGACAAGTGACTGCCCCGCCCAGTGTCGTAGAATTGTATTGGGGAACCCTGATTACCTGAAATGTCTGTTGACCATTACCGGCTGCCGCCGCATGTTTAAAAAACGAATAGGAATTGACCAAACCATTATTCGTCCCTGTACCTGTGATCGATACAATCCCCGCGACAACCGCGCTCTGAGCCACAACGTACTCGTAAACTCCCGAGTTCAAGAGGGATATGGCTCCTGATCCAGCCCCCGTTCCATCCCCGTACACGCTTGTAGCTGATGAATTGATGACCGCATCTTGCATCTGAATAACCAAAAGCATGTCGCCCGCCGCAATGGCGGTGCCGGATCCAGATGGGGCCCCTACGTTAATGACGGTTGACGCTGCCGCAGCAGAAGCTGTACCAGGGTAATAAGTGTTTACTATGCCGGAAATTGAAGGGGATAGGTCTTTACCAGCGGTACCGCAAAGGGGCGCGGCCGAAGCAACGTCAACGAGATAAAGCGAAAATAGGCAAAGCAACATCGACAAAAAAACTTTATTGTTTAAAAGTTTTTTGCATTTCCCCGTTCGAAGATCTTCACAAAACAAATTTGCTAACAATTCTTCTCCCTGAAGATAAATATAACTGGCATTCTTGGTAACCGGTTAACCTTAGACAATTATACCGTTAAACACGTGACAATTTTCAATTCCTGAAATTAAATAAATGAGGGGTAAATTGGTATTTTTTAAGGCATTTTGGGGGGTTCTTAAATCAGGAGAGAAAAACTGATCTATTACAACCACATAAGATCAAGCTTCAATGGCTATTCTTGGGGCGTCCTGCCATAGGGTATCGAGATCATAGAAACTTCTAGCTTCTGGTTTGAAAATATGGACAACAATATCAATGTAATCTAACACATACCAATTGGTGTCTCGCGTGTTGGGTATGGGCTTTATCCCCTTCAAATGCTGAAGCCGATCCTCCACCGAATCGGCCAAGGCTTTGATCTGCGGATCGGAAGCGCCATTACAAAGAACCAAATAATCGGTGTAATTTACCAATTCTCCCACGTCTAGGGTCTTGATATCGGTCGCTTTTTTGTCCTCTAACGCTTCAATGATTGCCTGAAGAATAATTTTATGTTCGGGTGTCAAATTAACCTCGTGGATTTTTTCTTACCTGGTCAATGGCCTGTGCCAATTCCACTAGTAAGTCGGTCCTAAACTGTTGGCGGAGTTCATCCACCCTTGTAAATATATAGCCTCGTTCTGTCACGATGTATCTTGGTGGTAGTTTATTTAATGCGATCGCCAATACGTCGTATTTTTCTTTTTCGGACGGTTTGAACCCACCATAGATGGGTTCCAACAACATATCTTCAAGCGTTCTTCGCGCGGCTTCTTCCATGAAATTAACCAAATTCATTAAAGCGTCCTAGAGATAAAGTTTTTGATTGTGAATGAATTGTTCAACGTTTTCAGGAACAAGATATTTGATGCTTTTCCATTCCCGAACCTTCTGGCGAACATCGGTTGAACTTACATCTGATGTTGAAACATTTTCCACAATAATATTTTCCATAAGGTCAGAATCCAACACCCGGGTTGAGAAACCCAAAATTTTATAATCGAATATTTTTCCTGTGTCATAACCAGGCCGTGGAACCGCGATAAATTTGCTCAGTTTCAAAAGATGATCAATGTTTTTCCAAGTCGAAAGTTCCATTAACACATCAGCGCCCACTATAAAATATAGTTGCGTTTCTTCACCGTAGATTTTTGAAAAATGACGGACTGTATCAATGGAGTAGGACCGTCCACCACGCTCGATTTCAAAATTCGAAACTTCAAAACAAGGATTCCCTACAACGGCCAAGTGAACCATGATCAAGCGTTTCTGAGCGTCCACCAAATCAGTAGGATCTTTGTGCGGCGGAAGGTGACAGGGTACAAAAACCACCTTGTCCAGGTTGTATTTAGACCGGATTTCTTCCGCAACAATTAAATGGCCGTAATGAATCGGGTTAAAAGTTCCCCCGAAAATGGCGATGGCCTTGGAACCCGTCACTCTCCCATATCCTTCAAAAAGGAGTTGATCATGTCCCCCGTGAGAAATTCATTATCCGAACCGGCCTCTGATGACGCTTCTTGGGGAGATGTATTTTCTTGGACCGCAGGAGATTTTCTTTTTTCTTCCTGAATTTTTTCTGCAGCTTCCTTCGGCAGTTCTTTTTCAGAAGCTGTGGATATGACCCGCCCCTTGGCGGCTTGGATCAGTTTATCCAACTCATCCCGTGTAAGACCGCTCGTGGCGGAAACCTTCATTTGCTGGGTCTGCCCGGAAGCGACATTCTTCGCCGTGACGTTGACGATACCGTTGGCGTCAATGGCAAACGTGACCTCAATTTGGGCTGCGCCCGCAACGGCCGGGGGTATACCCAAAAAAGAAAAGAACCCCAGGGTTTTGTTGTTGGCCGAAATCTTGGATTCTCCCTGCAAAACTTTGACATTGACCGATGTCTGCATATCTTTTACGGTCGAATAAAGTTTGCTCATTTTCGTTGGGACGGTCGTGTTGCGAGGGATGATTGTGCTAAAAGTGCCTCCCAATGTCTCCACGCCCAGGGATAGAGGTGTGACGTCTAGAAGAAGCGCGTTTTTCACATTGCCATTGATGATTCCCGCCTGGATGGAGGCTCCCAGCGCAACCGCTTCGTCGGGATTGACCTTCGTGTTGGGATCCCGGTTGAAAAATTTCTTGACCGCATCCCTCACCCTAGGCACGCGAGTCATTCCCCCGACTAAGATAACGTCATTTAGATCTACTGGGGCCAGATTGGCGTCCTTTAATGCTTTTCGACATGGTTCTAGGGTTCGTTCAACCAAGGGAGAGGTCAATTCTTCAAAAGCTTCGCGAGAAATTGAATAAGAAAGGTTGAGCGGAATTCCATCTTTTTTTGCTATGAATGGCAGGTTAATTTCGGTTTGGGGCGAAGCGGATAGATCGCATTTGGCCTTTTCGGCAGCTTCACGAAGCCTTTGAATGGCAACAGGATCCTGTCGAAGGTCAATCCCCGATTCGGATTGAAACTTACCTAACACCCATTCCATCAAGGTTTGGTCAAAGTCATCCCCGCCCAGATGCGTATCACCGCACGTCGAAAGAACTCGGTACAAACCGTTTAATAGTTCCAGAATGGTGACGTCCAAAGTGCCCCCACCCAAGTCGTAAACAGCGATTTTTTGGTTCTTTTTTGTGTCGAAATCGTAGGAAAGCGCGGCTGCTGTCGGTTCATTGATAATTCTCAACACTTCAAAACCAGCAATTTTGCCTGCGTCTTTTGTAGCCTGACGTTGCGAATCGTTGAAATAGGCCGGCACAGTAATAACCGCGTGAGTTATCTTTTCACCCAGCTTAGATTCCACATCTTGTTTGATTTTTTGAAGAATAATGGCTGAGATTTCTTCCGGGGATTTCATCTGCTTCTCGAGGTTAATCCGAATATCGCTATTTTCGGACCCTGCCAAATCATAAGAAACCAGGCTTTTATCTTTTTGGACATCGTCATCGGAGATCTTCCGTCCGATAAACCGCTTGATTGAGGAAACGGTGCCTTTGGGATTGGTAAACGCCTGATGTTTGGCGTCCAAACCAACTAACCAATCGCCTTGGGTCGTCAGGGCCACCACAGAAGGAGTCGTGCGATAACCATCAGAATTGGGGATGACCGTCGGTTCCCCGCTCTTTAAATAAGCCACACAGGAATTAGTAGTTCCTAAATCGATTCCAATGGCAGTGGAAGCCGCTCGTTCCGGCATTGCTAATCCTTCCCCAATGTTTTCTTCCCATAAACGTAACCCATTGCCAAACTTAACACCTTTTTGGATTCGGAATCATCGGGGTTATATTTTAAAAGTCTCTCAAAACAAGCAACTGAATCTTTGAAATTGCCCTGGTAACCAAAGAGGATTCCAAGATTAAAATGGGCATTCACAAAGCCGGGGATTAATCGGATGCATGTAACCCAGGAATGTTGGGCCTGGTTCCAATTATCCTTATCCTGAAAATGCTCAACCCCTTTTTGAAAATGCACCTCCGCCTCGGTTTCTTCCTTGGGTTTCATGATATTTAAAAGACCTCTTTTCAAACCCACCAATTGCCCCATTTCTTTACGAATATCATTACGAACCTGAAAATTATAGATTTCCCGTTTCAATGGGTCGCTTAATACATTATAGGCTTCCACGATTTCCATTGTTTTTTCAATAGCCCAATCCTGCCGGGTGGGATTCCGATCAGGATGATGCTCAAAAACGAGCTGTTTATAGGCATCTTGCAAATGTTGTAAATCAATAGGCGGATATATTTTAAAAATCTCGTAATAATTTTTTTTAGCCACGTTTATGAACTCCATTAAGAGCGAGAACTTCACAATTTTTCTGCACAGTATAATTTGGCAAGGATTCTATATTAACATGGAACAGTATTAATTTTAGCGGTAATTGGTTTATACAAAATTAAGCGGGACCAAATTATCCCTATGAATCGCTTCCTCGGGGGTGGAAGAACCAAGTTTTTTCCTGATTTCTTCCGTCCTCAGTCCTTTAATCATTTCTAACTCTCGAGAGTCATAATTTGAAAGACCTTTCGCGATTTGTTGTCCCTGTGGATTCATGATTTTGACGACTTCCCCTTTTTTCCAATCACCTTTCATGAATTTTATTCCTGTAGGCAAAAGACTCTTATTTTGACCGAGAAGGGCGTGACTGGCTCCCCCATCAACCCAAATTTCTCCCTTGGCCTTCACGCTCCAAGCGAGCCAACGCTTTCGGCTATTCAATTTTGTTGTGACCGGGTGAAAATAGGTTCCAATTTCATGGCCCGAGCATATTTTCTCTAAAACCCTCAACTGTCGACCATTGGCAATTACCATCGGAATACCCGAAAGCATCATGTTTTTTGCAGCTCGAATCTTGGTGGTCATTCCACCCGTTCCCACGCTTGATTTTGTTCCTGTTGCTCCTAATTCGAGTGTGGCATTCCATTCTTTAACTTCTGAAATCAGACGCGCCTTGGGATTATTCCTGGGGTCTTCTTCGTAAAAGCCGTTTGTATCAGTCAAGATAACCAAAAGACTGGCCTCGGTCCAATGACTGACAAGCATGGCAAGGGTGTCGTTGTCCCCAAACTTGATTTCTTCCACCGCGACCGTGTCGTTTTCGTTTACGACAGGTACAATTTGATGACGCATCAACTCCAGAAAAGTATTGTGAGCGTTGGTGTACCTTTCCCTGTCCGATAAATCCTCCTGTGTCAAAAGGATCTGTGCGACCTTCATGCTTTTCTTTTTAAAGATCGACTGATATGCCTGCATGAGCCGGCACTGCCCGACCGCGGCCAATGCTTGAAGTTTAGGTATCTCTTTGGGTCGTTTCTTCAAGTTGAGTTCGTGCATCCCGGCGGCAATCGCACCTGAGGTTACCACTATAGAATCCACCCCCGTCGACTGCAGACGTTTAAGCTGATCCGCCAAGGAACGCAGAAAAGGCTCCTGAATTCCACGGGTTTTCCCTTCCGTCAGCAGACTGCTTCCCACCTTAATCACGAGTCTTCGAATGGGTGGTAATGCCCGCATTTTAGTTTTCACGCGTTGACTCCAGACGGTCCGGTTCATAGATCAGCTCTTTATGACCTAAAAAAATAGTGTCGCCAGGTTTAGCTCCAAGACGTTTGAGTTCGCTCATTACACCCAGACGTTTTAGAATTTTCTGAAATCGTTCCAAAGCATCCCGGCTTTCAAACCGTGTCATCGTGATCCATTTGTCGATTTCCTTGCCTGACACATGGAAACCGTCATTCTCTTTCCATGCCCTGAATCGTGATTTCACTTCATATTTTACTTCCAGAGCAGGCCCTTTTTCATCTAAAGGAAGAGGCTCTTGAATTCTTTTCCAAATTTCTTCGAGTAAATCGGATAGGCCTTCACCCGAAACTGCCGACATCAGGAATATTTTTTTACCTTTTTTCTCGAAACTTTTAACCCATTTCATGGCATTTTCCCGATCTGGGAGCGCATCTAACTTTGTCAAAACTAAAATTTGAGGCGTTTTTTTAAATCGCAGGCTATGGTTGAAAAGTTCTCGGTCGATCGTTTTGATTTGATGGCTCAAGTCTTTCAAATCCCGAACGGTTGTTAAATCCACCAGATGAAGGAGAAGCCTAGTTCGTTCCAAATGACGCAAAAACTTGATCCCAAGTCCCTTGCCCTGGCTTGCGCCCTCAATCAACCCAGGAACGTCCGCCATGACCAAATTCCGCCCTTCCGAAAGCGAAACCACGCCTAGTTGTGGTTCTAATGTTGTAAAAGGGTAATCCGCAATTTTGGGTCGCGCCTTGGAAACCCTGGAAAGAAGCGTGGACTTTCCGGCATTTGGAAAACCCAGGAGGCCCACATCCGCGAGGAGTTTGAGTTCCAGCCGAAGAACCTTTGTTTCACCCGGCTCCCCATTTTCGGCCAAGCGGGGAGCCTTTTGGGTAGCGGTAGCAAATGTCGTGTTTCCCCGTCCGCCCCGCCCCCCCTTGGCCACTTGGAAGGTTTGGCCGTTTTCCCGCATGTCGGCGATTAATTCATTTTCTGGAGACCAGACCATGGTTCCCACCGGAACGTGAATTATGACTGGGTCAGCAGCTCTTCCGTGTTGATTTTTTCCCTTGCCATGCTCTCCGTGTTTGGCACGAAAGAGGGGCCGATAAGTGAAATCGACGAGCGTCCGGGTATCCAATCGGGCTTCCAAGACAATATCACCGCCTCGACCCCCATTTCCTCCGTCAGGACCTCCCCTGGGAATATATTTTTCCCTGCGAAAACTGGAACATCCGTTTCCGCCCTGTCCAGCTTCCACTGTTATTATGGCTTCATCGACAATCATGCGATCTGCTTTCGGACAAAACGAAGAATGTCCTTAAATAAAAAAACCCCGCCCTAGTGGACGGGGTTCTTGAAAACAAGTCTTAGGCGGGTTGAGGAGCCACACTCACTTTTTTTGTTCCGCCCCTAAACTCACGAAAACTCACAAGCCCTGAGATCTTGGCAAACAAGGTGTCATCTTTGCCCACACCAACGTTCAGTCCGGGCTTATATCGAAGCCCCCGCTGCCTGACAAGGATGCTCCCGGCGGTCACAAAATTACCGCCATGCGCCTTAATTCCCAGACGCTGGCTATTACTGTCTCTACCATTACGGGTTGATCCACCCGCTTTATGCTGGCCCATTTTCCTTCTCCCTCTGAATTATGACTGAATGATTTTCTCGATCGTAACCGACGTGAACTTGGGACGTGATCCCTTGGTTTTCATAGTGTTCTTACGGCGGCGATAACGAAAAACCCTGATCTTTTTGCCTTGGGAATTAACGAGAATCTTTCCCTGAACCTTTGCATTCTTAATTTCATCCTGCTTGACCCGCAATTTCCCATCTTGTTCCAATAGCAGAACTTGGCTGAATTCTACTGCGTCACCGGGGTTGCCGCCCAGACGGTCCACCTTAATCACGTCACCTTCAGCAACACGGTATTGTTTTCCCCCGGTTTGTATTACGGCGTACATTCAAAACCTCCTCAAAATACGGCTCTGGTACCAGAGCCAAAGAAAAGTGAGTTTATTCAGACGTTAGAGGGTTGTCAAGCTTTTGTCGGCCTAATACCAGAAGAGAAGGCCGAATAAGTGGGTACTGGCAAGGAAATCGGAACTGATTTGAGACGGCCGCCAAGCATATCCTAACTCATATTCTAATTTTCCAAGATTATACCTAAGACCCGCCCCCGCAGAAAAACCACCACTGAGATTATTAGGGTCACTAAAGCGATAACCCACCCTGAGGGCGAGAATGCTCCGATGCCAATACTCGACCCCTACCGACCCCTGATTCCCCTCTCCTTGGACATAAAACCCCTCTACACTCGCCAAAAGCGTCGATGACGGGGAGACAATCACAGGTCGAGATAAGGCCAACCGAAAGGTAAGCGGCAGGGGGTCTTGGGAACCGTCATTGGGCTGGTACTGGACAGCAGGACCGATATTCTGGGCAACGAGGGCCACGTCGGTTTCTAAAACTTGAAACTTGAATCCTAAATCCAATGCTTCCACAAAAGCTTGTTTTTCTCCTAGAACCGAATATAAGGTTTTTAGGGAACCACCCACAGCAACTGCCCCGAATTGTTGTGCATCCGCAACAATTAAAAGGTAGTCACTGACATTAACAGGGGGATCAGTTGCCAAAGTGTTTTGAATGGTAGGCATGTGGCGAAAAACAAACTGACCGCCGATGTTACCGTAATTTTGGGTAGGAACCGCAACCGAAAGAGCCTCGGTTTGAACCCCTGCGAACCCTTCCACGTGATCCAAGCCAAGACTGTATTTGGAAACCCTAGCTAGCCCAGCCGGGTTATATCCGATGACATAAACATCATCCCCAAAGGCGGCATATGTTCCGCCTAACGCGGCTGGCCGTACACCCACAGGTGTTTTGAGTAGATCCGCTCCGGTCGTTCCACTATCTTGGGCGAAAAGACTTAATGGAACACAACCGACCGTCAAAAGGATCAGACTAATAAAAAATGCGGTTTTCACTCCGTCAAGCTATCATTCGCTTCGGGAGGGGGTCAAGAACTGTCAGCTTAGAATTCCCCTCTAACACCCAAACCGCCGGATGTGGGGGATGAAAAGCCTGGATCGGGCCAGGAATAATCGTCTGATGGAGATTGCACCAAATAGGCATAGAAACCAGTGGATGTCTGAAATCGCCATTCACTCCCCATCTCCCACCGCCAATCGTTTCCATCCAGATTCCTCAAAAGCGCCCAGATACTGGATTTGTCCGGAAAATAAACATTAAATTCGATTTCCGAATCTACCCCCCAATTGCCTTGAGTGTTCAACAAACCTTCGCTCGAAAATCCTAATTTCAATGAACTTGCAAAAAAAGTGGACGGGAAAAACATATTCAGATCAATTTGCCCTCGACCTCCATCAAGATTTCCACCTGGAAGCTCAAGATGTAAATACTCTAAATGGCACCGCCATTGGTCATTATGTTGACACCCCAAACCTGCTTCCAATTGGAGATCGTCACCGGTTTTAACAACGGATTTTGCGCCCTCTAAAAATACGTTCCAATCATCCTGCAACAATTTCAATCCTCCCAACCAGTTAAATTGAGTGGGATCGTTGTCATTAAAATCAAACCGAAAAACTCCATGGGCGCTCAAAACACCGATCGCGTCAAGCCATTCAGAGTTTTGCACAAATCCACTTTGGACCTGATTGTTGAGTCCTGATGAATGCCAATTTTGAAAAGTGAGTCCAACGCCCCACTGGCTTTGTACCAGACCCGCAAAATTGATCAAACCGTCCAAACGGCCTCCACCTTCTTCCACTGTTTGGTTTCCATCCGAGGAAGCAGCGAAATAAGGAGCAAGCCTGGCAGAAAACCATTCACCGTCATCCCAAGACAAGGGAGAATCAATCACATCCCAATAGATGTTTGATGATTCCTGAAGGGCCATTCCAGATAAGGACAATTTCCAGTTGGAATCTTGGTATGGAAGCGTTGTAGCCTGGAATCCGCTGGAAAGGAAAGAAGAAGCTGCTTTTTCCGTGTTGGTTTGTCTCATCGAAGCAGATATCCCATAATTTTTGGAATTAACTTCCAAAAATCCGTTTTCAGAAATGTTTCCTTCGATTCCACCTGAAAAACGGAAATGGGACTCGTCTTGTAGTTTCGGTTCTCGAATAACTAATGCACCCCTATTCCCTTCCGGTCCCCACCAGGCAGAAGATGGCAGTCCAAACCAATCAGCTGTCCACCCGCCGGGCAGATTCAAAAGATAAGGGCGCGCGCCGAAAGGATTGGGAATATCCTCAAAAAACAGTCCGGGTGATTGAGAAAAATATTCAATATTTGAGTCTGCATTGGAATTAAATGGATCCCAACCCAAGAGATTCACCCCTTCTCCCGCAATGGAATGGAATTCTTGGTTTTGAGTAAATCTTTGAATATCGGGCGGGAGATCTCCCAAATATTGGGCCACTCCATGAAGATTCAAAGTTTCCCCCTCGTGGAAAGGTTGATAGGGATCAGATATAACTTGCGCGTTCAAAGGGAGAACGAGAAAAAAAGAGATTATCATTAGGAAAATTGGATGCAAATAAGCAAACCATCCTTCCCATTTATTCTTGGAAAAAATGGAGCGGGCGATGGGACTCGAACCCACGACGTCCAGCTTGGGAAGCTGGCATTCTACCGCTGAATTACGCCCGCTAGTGATCGGCCACAAACTTGAAGCTAATTATGACTCAACTGCTCAATAGACTGAAGTTTAGCCATGGCTTTGCTGATGTTGTTTTTTGCATTTACGTTGGAGGGATCCAAATTAAGGCAACCCTGCCACTTCTCAACGGCTTCATGAATATTGCCGTTAATATAATTGTTCACTCCTTCGTAGTAAAGCGCCTTCACTTTATCCGCATCCACCTTTTGCTGAGCCTGCTGGCCTGACATTTGTTGGTACAGGTCGTTGGCCTTATCATTATTCGGATCAATCGCAAGGACCGCCTCTGCTTTTGCCTTTGCGTTCGCCTTGTCGCCGGAAGCCAGCAGTGCGGTTCCTTGATCCAGGAGGCTGGCGACTTTATTCCGAATCTCGCGTTTTACCTGGAAAAGACTTTCCTTCAAATCTGCATTTGAAGGATCAATACGATATGCGTTTTCCATGGCATCTAAAGCGGACTTCAAATTGCCCGCAGTCATCTTATTTTTTCCGAGGACTAGATATTTATCAAACTCAGCAGACTGAAGGGCCTTAACCTTTCGAATTTTTGATTGGATAATTGAATTGTTGGGATTCACTTTTTTCGCCATTTGATATTTGTTGAGGGCTCCTGAATAATCCTTTTCAGAAGCCAATTCATTGCCTTCCGATAATAAAGCGCTTATTTGTTCCTTATTTATGTTTTTTAAGCTCGCAAGCGCAGTTTTGACTTTTTCGTTGTCCGGGTCCATTTCAAGTGCCCCGTTCCATTCGTTAATCGCCTTTAAAGTGAACCCGCTTTTCTGAAACTGGAGTCCCGCTCGATAATGCCTTTCGACCTCGGTTTCTATTTTTTTCTTGGCGTCTGCAATGAAATCCGTGGCCTGTTTGTTATCTGGTTGGTAGGTAAGAACTTTCTGCCATTCCGAAATGGCATCCGAATATTGATTGTTCAAAAGAAATCCGTTCGCCTTCTCCATGTGCGCGTTGATCGCGGCATCAATGGCCTGGGCTTTTCCAACAGCCGCGTTGGCATCTTTTGGATTTATTTTAAACGCGTGGTCAAATGCCTCCTCCGCCTCGTCATAAAGGCTGTTGTCCACATAGGCGACCGCCAGGTCATAATAGGTTTCGTCCAATGATGCGATGTCTTGATCGGCGGTTGCTTTGGCGGATTCTAACTCAATGGACTTTTTGTAATTGTCGATAGCCTGTTTAAAATTTCCCAGGTTGTAGTATGAAAAACCAAGGTACTTGAAGGTTCGGGATTCTTTTTGAATGAGGACTTCCTTTTCCCAATAGCCTGCCGCTTCCTTGAAGTTTTTCTGTTGAAAGTTAATAAACCCAAGATTTTCCAATGCTGAATAATTTTTGGGATCCACACTTAATAAATTTTGAAGAGCCGCCTCCGCATCCTTATAGTTTTTTTGATCCATCGCTATTTTCGATTGGCATTGATAGAGGGGGCTCAAAATAACTTTATTCTTTGGGTTTATCTTCAGGACGTTTTGAAAGTGGGAAATCGCTGTTGAACAATCGTTTTTTTCTACGCAAGCTGATAAACCAAGTGACATTTCTAATAATTCATGTGACGGTGAATCATTTGGATTAAGACGCACGCATGATTCAAATTCTGGAATAGCTGAATCGTATTGGGATTGATTGAAATAGTTTAGTCCCAAATTGAAATGGGCTGTGGGCTCATTGGGATTGGCCTTGATTGCATCCTTCAATGCTTGGATTTTGGCGTCATCTGCAAACAAGATAACAGGATTGGTTAAAAACATTGCGCAAAGGATGATGAAGAAACAAAAAATAAACCCTTTTCTCATAAACAGATCCTCCGAATTTGATGGATTATGGGGTAAATGTAGTCGCATCTAAAATTAAACAGTCATCGATTGGTACGGTTCCGCTTTGTTTACAGCGAATCATGGTTCCGTCTATAGACCATGACAACTCGGAAGTATAGTCAAACTTTTGTTTCGTTTTCAACAAGGTTACATTTAACCCATCCCCATTCATGACCCACATTTTACCGTTATAAACGAAAGCAATTTTATTGCCCGCCGGATGATAGGCAGGATGAAATCCCAGATTTGGTACGGCTGTCTTGGGCAGGTAGAAAAGGGTTCGAGTGGTTTTTTGGATTAAAGATGTTTTTTCCAACTTTCTCAGTTTCCCAACCACTCGTTCATAAACTAGCGATTGACTATCCGGTGACCAAGTCGGAACTTCCGCTCCAAAAGTCTGTGAAAGAAGTTTAAATGTCACAGCGGTAGAATTGGGCGTCACATTCGCAAGGTAAAGGTAAAAAGTGTTATTTTTAGCTTTTCTTCTCGAAATCATTGATTTCCCATCCGGCGAAAGCAATCCCGATTCAGCTCCTGTCCCCGGCGCCGGAAAATCAATCGTAAAACTGTTATTGTATGGAACCTCCGATTTAAGCCAAAGCGCGGTTGCGTCACAGCCAGCAATGAGTTCGGTCCGTCGAATGCGGTCTTGGAGCGCTTCAACCTTGGCCTTCAGATCGACTGAAACCGAGCTAGAAGGATAAGCTTCTACTAGAGTACGAACCAATTCCTCTGACTCTTTGAATTTTTTTTGATAAAAAAGATTAGTCGCGGCTCCCAGTTGGGAAATTATGACCGTCTGAACCGCATCATGTATTTGCCTATCCGAAAAACATAATTCCAATGCTTTTTGAGAAAACTCTTCCGCCTTGGCCTGATCCTTCAACTGATTTCTGTATAAATCAGCTGTGTTGAGTAAACTACAAAGATTTTCAGGTGTGCCGCGAAATTCAGAGTCGATTTTCTTATACCAATTCAAAGCGTCTTCATATTCAGAATTCCCCTGATAAATTGAGGCAATTCTAAGGTAAATTCTCGGGATTAAACTGGATTGAGGATGATGCTTCAAATAGTCCTGGTAGGCTTTCAATGCCTCTTTTTTTTGGCCCTTTTGGTCCAATTGAGAAGCCGCTTCAAATGAATCCGAAAACATTTTGCAACCACCCAAAAAGCACGTTGCGAATATGATCCATCCTCCAGCTAAACAATATCGAGCTATTTTCATTCCCACTTCGATCTCCAGTTTATTTCGTTAAGATGATGATATCCACGCGTCGATTGTGCATATGGGCGATTTCGGTTCCGGTTATTTCTAAAGGCGCGGCCGTTCCATGGCCACGGGCGTAAAGATTTTCAGGCGCAATGTTTTCTTTTTCCACCAAATACCGCATAACCGTATCCGCACGGTATTGGGAAAGACGCAGGGACTCATCCTCATCGCCTTCGTCATCCGCATGACCTTCAATGTAAACACGGGAATTTGGATAGTTTCGGATGAGTTTGGCCACCTGAGCCAGGTACTTGCCATAATCTCCCGAAATTTCCGTACTTCTCTCTAAAAACGGGACGCTCGGAATTTTGATGACACCTGACAAACCGAGAGGCTGTACATTCATCGGCATTTTCGGAGGAGACGGAACTCTGGGAGCAGCTGCTTCCATAGCTAGAACCGGCGCTTCCCTTTCACCGACTCCAGCGGGGGAAACCTTGAAAATGGGATCGGTGGCCAAAACTTGCTGGCCACGGGTATCCACAGTCCTCAGGTTGTAATTGGCAAAAATGCCTCCGGCCACAACATTTCCATTCGCGTCTTTACCATCCCAGGCAATTTCTCTCGGTGGCACACCTTTGCCGCTGTAGGTCCGCAAGATATTTCCTTTGGGATCGGTGATTTCCAAGCTCCAGTTCTTAATGTCCGTACGGGCCATGGGTTTTAATTCAAAGGTGGCTTGTTTCAACGACCCGGTTTTGAAATCAGCGATCTGAGGTTGAATATGAACAGCGACCTGCTTGGGAGCTGGTTGGACCTTTTCTTCGGGTTCCAGTTCAAAAGTTAGTGAAAATCTCTGCGTGTCCCCCAATGCTCCGAAAGGAACTAATGCGTAATCCAGTTCCCAATCTTGGAATTTGACCCCGACACCCATAGAGGCACCAGATAACCCCCCTAAATCTTGATTGAGATTATTGATACTGTACCCGCCTCTGAGGGCGACTGAAACGTTCTTGTCCCCAACCCAAACCTCTCCTCCGGCGTTATAAACCGGGTCAGAATCAACCGCTTTTTGGGTATCAAGAGCCAGAACAAAATGCGTTGTATTTTGAGGTTGAAACCGGTAAGCCAAACCCGCCCGGTAAACCATGGGTAGATTTTCCTGAACTGAATATTGGGAAAAACTTGAAAGCTGACCGATGTTTTGAATGGAAAGACCCAGTGTGAACTCTTTGTGATCGGTAGAAAGAAGTATGCCACCATCAACTGCTTCTCCTGAAGCGGAATAAGTCAACAAACTACTACTGATGTATTTCGCACCTATTCCGAATGAAACATTGGGGCCAAAGGATTGTCCGAATCCCACCACTACCGCCAAGTCGCTGGCACTGCCCGGAATCGCGGATGGATTGTTAGTTGAATTAAATGTGGGAATATAGTCGTATGAAGCGCTCAAACCAAGGGTGCTTCCGGGTCGTAATGGCAAAGCGCCTGCCAAGAATTCATAGTTCGTGCCGGCCAAATAAGAAATGTGTTGTCCATTTATCTGAAAATGCTCCAATTGGGCCAATCCCGCGGTATTCCAATAGGGAGCCGTGGCGTCATCCGCAACTGCCGTAAATGCTCCTCCCATTCCCGCACCACGAACCCCCGTGGGGATCTCCAAAAATTGGACCCCAGTGGAACTGACCGTGTCAGCGCGTGAAGAAAGAACTGGAAAAATGTAAAAGTAAAAAATCAAAACGAAGTAGAAGAATCGATAAAAATGATGGGGATGGGGCATGTAAACCCGTTGGTTAAAGGTTATAACGGATTATAACATGTGAAAAGTAAGCAGTGTCAATGAACCTATTTTTCCAGGAGCAAGGGTTCTAATCCAACGGAACGGTGATTTCGTATTGATACCAAGATCATCACCTTCGGCGTTGCCACCTCTTCAAATATTGTTATAATGCGCAAGTTTTTCGACTTTCACCTATCCTTTTTTTCCGGAGTTCATTCCATGATGCGCACCCTGCGGGACAAAAAAACCATGCATATCATACTGTGGTTATTGATTGCTGCTTTTGTTATCGGATTCTTGTTCCTAGCCAGCGGTAGATGGCTGTTGAAAGGGGATAGTCGTGACCCCAATGCCCTCGCTCAAATCGGAAATGATAAAATCACCTACGCCGATTTTGATAAGATCTATCAATCAGCATACGAAAATCTGTTCGGCCGGGGAGAAGCCGAGCCCACCCAAGAACAAACCAAACACTTGAAAGAACAGGTTTTGGACCAGTTGATTGACGACCAGATAATGGAAAAAACAGCCCAAAAACTTGGGGTTTCGGTATCTATGGAAGATGTGGCTACCGCCATACAAAAATCGCGCTATTTTCAGGATGAAAGCGGGAAGTTCGATTCCAATACTTACTTTAAGGTGCTTCAGCAAAACAATTTGACTCCCGCCCAATTTGAAGCCTCACAGCAACGTCAAATGCTCGTTCAAAAAATTCAAGGACTATTAAACGAAAGTTACCTTTACTCTCCTTCCGATGTGGAAAACTATCGGGTCTTCCTAAACCGCAATCTGAAGGCTAACTATATTTCCCTGAATGGGAAAACATACGAAAAGAACCTAAAAATAGCTGAAAACGATCTGAAAGATTACTTTGATTCACACCGGGAAAACTACGATCTCAAAGAACAGGCCAAAGCCCGCCACATTTTGATTAGTGTGCCTTCCACCGGCACCGCATCCGATCAGACGAAAGCCAAGCAAACACTGGTGGATCTCCACTCAAAAATCATCTCCGGTAAAATCACTTTTTCTGCCGCCGCCTCTCAATTCTCCCAGGATCCAGGAAGTCAAAAAAAAGGTGGAGAACTTGGCTGGTTGGATCGAGGAATGACGGTTAAGGAATTCGACGAAGCTTTATTCAAATTAAAAAAAGGGGAGATTTCTCAGCCTATTCAAACCAAGTTTGGATACCACTTGATTCAACTTGAAGATTATCAAGGCGCCCACAAAAGTACTTTTTCGGAAGTGCGTTCGAAGGTGGAAAAACAATATAGACAGGAAAAGGCAATCAATCAAATTTTGGCCCTTTCGGGTCAAATCGCCTCGAAGATGAAGTTAAACGAGTCGATTGAACAAGTCGGAAAGGATCTTTCCCTCGGGGTTAGTCAAACTCCCTGGTTCAACCGACATGGTGATATTCCAAAAATGAAAGGATCGATAACCGCTGCGGAAGCCTTAAGTGACCTTTACTCGGGCCAGTGGAAAGGGCCTCTTTCGGTCGGCGAAGATCAATGTTTCTTCCAAATTACGGAAGAAAAACCAGCGCAAGGGCTCAAGGCGGGGGATCCATCCGATCTGGCTGGTGTTTATGAAACCTTCAAAAAGGACAGAGTGAATCTTTGGCTCAAAGATTATTTGACGGCTCAGCGGAAAGAATTAAAAGTTAAGACTTTCCTAACCGATTAAGTCCAAAACGGTTGAAATGGCACAATAGCCGGTTCACTGGCAATCCCATAACATTGAAATATTCTCCCTCTAGACGGGCGACCCAGTGTCCCGCTTGACCCCTAATGTCATAGGCACCCGCCTTGTCGTAGGGCTCAGAAGTCTCAACATAGTCTTTCATTTCCTGAACAGCCAACTGGCGAAAACTCACACGGCTTTCTTCCGAATGAACGGTTAATTTGTTCCCTCCCGGTCCCACCAGGGACACCCCTGTCAAAACCACATGACTTCGTCCCGATAATCGTTTGATCATTAAAAAAGCTTCCAAACGATTTTTAGGCTTCCCCAAAACGATTCCTTGATCCACCACCACCGTATCCGCTCCAACAACGAAATGTTTAGGGAATCGCCTGGAAACCTCCATAGCCTTTAGAAAAGCCAATCGCTGAACTAAGGTTTTGGGTTTTTCTCTAGGCAGAGCCGTTTCCTGAATTCCCTTGGAAGGCTCCACGCGAAAGAAAACACTCCAAAAAGTCAGGATGGCTTTTCGTCTGGGAGATTGGGAAGCTAGTAAAAGTCGGGGTGCCAGGCGGGGTTCCTATTTGGAGAAATACAACCCGAAGATCATCCCGACCAGGCCAAACAGATTCAGATAAATTTTGAGACCAAACGTGAGAACAATAACACGCAGGTTAAAAGAGAAAGGATCGAATCCCAGCGGAAAACCTGCATTAAACAGATTGTGGAAAAAGCCAACCGGAATCAACAAAGCCAATAATTCACCCACATACCCGCCCAGGATACCGCCCAGAAGGATGAATAAAACAGTGGTTCCAATTCCTTTGGACATGTTCAGTTATCTCCCTATCGTTGAATGCGGTGATCCTGCGGAGTTGTGACAATCACCTTTAAAATCCGTATGGCTTCCTGGGCCGCCAGTTGTTCGGCTTCCTTTTTGCTTTTCCCTATTCCCCTGCTTATAACCTCGCCGTTTACCTTGCAAGCCGCCTCAAAACTGCGATTATGATCGGGGCCCCACTCTTTTACGACATCGTAGTGGGGCGCCAATTTTCTCGTTTTTTGAAAATATTCCTGCAACAGAGTCTTATGGTCTTTTTCCAGGCGACCCGTAAAAACACCTTCGATATCTTCGCGGAGCAGGCCCAAGACCAGTTTTCCAGCAGTTTCCAGGCCATGGGTCAAGTAAACCGCGCCAATGACCGCTTCTAACGCATCCGCCAATAAAGATGGCCTGTTTTTTCCCCCAGTTTTTTCTTCACCCTTGCCCAGAAGGAGAAATCGCCCCAAATCCAACCCCTTGGCCTTCTCCCCTAAAACTTGAGCGCTAACCACCACACTCTTAACTTTAGAAAGTCCGCCTTCCGTTACATCGGGGAAAGTTTCATAAACATAATGGGATACGATCAAACCCAAAACCGAATCCCCTAAGAATTCAAGTTTCTCATTGTTTTGGTGTGAATGGAGTTTGTGCTCATAGGTAAAGGACTTGTGGGTTAGTGCCTCGTTAAGTAAATAGGGGCTTCCCAAAGGAACACCGAGACGCCGGGATATATCTTTCAACTCCACCAACCGGGTCTTTTCGATGGATTCCCCAGGATGAGATGTCTTTTTGGAACTAGAGATTAAACTTTTTAACAACGAGAGAGACATTGTGCCCCCCAAAACCCAGGGAATTGGACAGACAAAGGTTTACCGGTTGTTCCCGCTTCACGTTAGGGATGTAATCCAAATCACAATCCGGGTCCGGAGTCTCCATGTTGATGGTGGGTGGAAGAACTCCCTGATTAATTGCCAAGACACAGGCCACGTATTCGATGCCTCCCGCTGCGCCGAGCAAATGACCCGTGGTCGATTTGGTCGACGAAATAAGCACTTTTTTAGCTTGTTCCTTAAAAACCGTCTTGATGGCCATGGTTTCAAATTTATCGTTATAAGGAGTGGACGTCCCGTGGGCATTGATGTAATCAACGTCCTGAGGGGAAATATTGGCGTCTTTCAGGGCTAATGTCATGGACCGAGCTGCACCCGCGCCATCCTCGGCCGGCGTCGTCATGTGATAGGCATCGCAAGTCATTCCGTAACCTGCGGCTTCAGCGTAAATCCGTGCCCCACGGGCCTGGGCGTGTTCGAGGGACTCCAAAACAACCACTCCCGCCCCCTCGCCCATCACGAATCCTGAACGGTTCTTGTCAAATGGACGGCTGGCTTTCTCCGGGTGGTCGTTGCCATCGGTGCAAAGCGCGTGCATATTGGAAAAACCAGCGTATCCCAACTCCGTGATACAACCTTCTGTCCCGCCCGCTACGACCACATCCGCATCACCGTTTTGAATCCACCGAGTGGCTTCTCCAATCCCGTGGGCACCGGACGCGCAAGCAGAAACGGTCCCCGTGTTAGGACCCTGAGCCTGCAGATAAATGGCCACCATTCCGGATGCCATGTTGATGATCATCATGGGAATAAGAAAAGGAGACACCCTGTCCGGACCCTTTTCCAACAAACGGGTGTGCTGCTCGACCAAAACCGGAAGCCCGCCGATTCCCGAACCGATCAAAACCCCGATTCGGGTACGGTCTTCCCGTGCCATGTCTAACTTGGCGTCCGCAACGGCTTGGAGGGAGGCCGCCACAGCATACTGGACGAAATAATCCATTTTCTTGATGTCTTTTTTCTCTATCCCGAACTGAACAGGATCGAATCCCTTCACTTCTCCGCCAATTCGGCAGGGAACTCGGGAAGCGTCAAACCGGGTTATGAGACCAATCCCGCTCTTTCCGTCACAAACATTCTTAAAGAACTCGGCGGAATTGTTTCCGTTCGGTGTGATAGCCCCTAGGCCTGTCACGACGACACGTTTCAAGAAACCCTCCTAAAAACGGCGACCGGAATTATTCCGAGGCCTTGGATTTAATGTAGTTAATCGCGTCTCCAACGGACTTGATCTTCTCCGCGTCCGCATCAGGAATTTCCAGGTCAAACTCTTCTTCGAAGGCCATGACCAATTCCACGGTGTCCAGCGAATCGGCGCCCAAATCATCGACAAAAGAAGCTTCCGGCTTTACTTGCTCGGCTTCCACTCCCAATTGATCGACGATGATCTCTTTCACCTTGTCTTCAATCGCCATTGAAACAACCTCCTGAATTATTATCGGCGCATGCCGAACAGACACTTCACATCCTTCTCAGTCGAAAATGCAGTTTCTTATATCACCATTCCCCCGTCAACGCAAATCACTTGTCCGGTTATATAACGCGCGGCGTCGGAAGCCAGGAACCACACAGCCTGGGCCACATCCTCCGTTTCCCCAAGCCGTCCAAGCGGGATTTCTTTCAAGAGAGCTTCTTTGGCTTTTTCATTCAAGGCATGGGTCATGGGCGTTTGAATATATCCAGGTGCCACGGCATTGCAATTAATGTTTCGGCTCGCGAATTCTCGAGCTGTGGTCTTAGTCAATCCGATGAGCCCCGCTTTGCTCGCGGAATAATTGGCTTGGCCCGCGTTGCCCCGCACCCCCACGACCGAGGCGATGTTGACAATTCGCCCGGACCGAGCTTTCATCATGGGCTTCACAAATTCCTTTGTGACAAGAAAAGCGCTCTTCAAATTGATGGCAAGCACCAGGTCCCAATCTTGCTCGCTCATTCGCAACATTAGGTTATCGCGGGTAATGCCAGCGTTATTAACTAGAATATCTACCTTTCCGAATGTTTCCATGACTTTGGCGCCAAACGCTTCCACGTCTGCGGCTTTGGATACGTCCGTCAGGCCTGTCAAGGCTTTCACGCCGAAGGATTGGATCTCCGCAGCTGTTTCATCCATTCCTTCTTGAATATTGCTGCAAAAGGCGACAGAGGCCCCGCCCCTCGCCAAACCTAGAGCAATCGTCTTTCCGATGCCCCTGTTCCCACCCGTGACCACTGCGACTTTATCTTTGAAGATCATATGGCTCCTATCAGGGTATGGAGGGATGTCGGGTCACCAGCATTTTGAACCTGAGCTTCCCCCAAAATTTTTCCAATCAGTCCGCATAACACTTTTCCTGGTCCGACTTCAACAAAAGACAAAATTCCACTGACGGAAAAGGCTTCCATCACTTTGATCCACTGGACCGGGGCCACCAATTGCCGCACCAGGCTTTCCCGAATCACGAGAGGGTCTTTTAACTCAACCGCCTCGATGTCAGAAAGATACGTGACTTTGGGTTCGTTAAAGACAACCGCAGACAACGTTTTTCGGTATTCCTCCGCTGACGGCTTCATAAGGCTGCTGTGAAAAGGTCCGCTGACGGGTAAAACCATGGCCCTTTTAGCTCCAAGTGTCTTTGCGATTTCGCAAGCTTTGGAGACTGCCTGAGTGTTGCCAGAAATCACGATTTGCCCCGGGCAATTGACATTAGCCGGTTCCACCGTTTCATATACAGAAGCCTGGGCGCAAGCCTCCCGAACCTTTTCCTCGTCTAAACCCAGGACGACCGCCATCGTGCCCCGGCCTTGGCCGGAGGCTTCCATCAGCTCGCCCCGGCGTCGTACGAGCCTCAGGGCATCCTCAAAAGATAAAACTCCCGCCTCCACGAGGGCGCTGTAGGCTCCCAGGCTGTGACCCGCGACCGCGTCAGGGGACTTGCCCGCCTTATGAAGGATCCGACTCACGGCCACCGAATGGGTTAGGATGGCTGGCTGGGTATTTTGGGTTTTTTTCAGTTCTTCTTCCGGCCCTTCAAAACAAAGTTTGGATATGGAAATTCCCAGGATCGAGTCCGCCTGAGCGAAAAGTTCGGCGGCCTCCGGATATGCGGAATACAATTCCTTCCCCATACCAACAAATTGGGAACCTTGGCCCGGAAAAACCCATGCCGTTTTGGCCATGTCTACCACCTCATCACGGAGGCGGCGAGTGTGGTCCCGGCTCCAAACGCCACCAAAACCACATAATTCCCTTTTTGGATCCGTCCCGCTCGAACTGCATGATCAAGGGCGATCGCTACAGATGCTGCCGAAGTATTTCCTACCATATCGATGTTCACGAAAAATTTACTTTCGGCCAACTGGAGTCTTTCAGCGATTGCCTGAATGATCCTCAGGTTGGCCTGATGAGGAATAATAAGGTCCACTTGATCCAGGGTTAGACCTGCGCGCCGAAGCGCCTCCAGGACAGCGTCCGACATAACTTTGACAGCGATCTTGAAGACTTCTCTTCCCTGCATTTTCAAGGTGTGAAGATTATCCCGAACTGAAGCCTCGCTTGAGGGCATTCGTGAACCGCCCGCGGGAATTTTCAATAGATCGGCATCCTGGCCGTTGGCAACCAGGTAGGTTGAAAGAATCTCCCCCTCGCCCTCAGCTCGTTCGGCCAGGATCACCGCTCCAGCCCCATCCCCGAAAAGCATGCAGGATCCACGATCCGTCCAGTCGATTATGGAGGTTAATTTTTCTCCCCCAATGAGGAGGATTTTATTGAACTGCCCGCTTTGAACCAGGGATTTGGCGAGGGCCAGGCCATAAACGAAACCCGAGCAAGCCGCTGAAATGTCGAAGGCGGCGGCGTGAGCAGCTCCTAGCTTGGCCTGAACAAAACAGGCGGTTGCGGGCGTGGGCATGTCGGGCGTGATGGTCGCCATCATAATGAGATCCAGGTCCTGGGGGGAAAGGCCCGCCGCTTCCAAAGCTTTCTTACCAGCTTCGACCGCCATATCGGAATTGTATTCATCCGGCCGTGCCATCCGGCGTTCCTTGATCCCCGTGCGGGTGATGATCCACTCGTCGGTGGTTTCCACGAGTTTTTCGATGTCTTTGTTGGTGATTATTTTTTCGGGAATATAAGATCCCGTTCCCAAAATACCGACCTTCCCCAAAAGGCTCACGCTGTTTCTCCCATTGTCGATTTAAGTTCCGGCTTATCGTTCACTTGGCCGTATTTAAGGATTTGTTCGTTCAAAACCTGGTTCATGTTCCGGTTCAGGCACTTCAGGGTAGCGCGGATGGCGTTTTTCATGGTGAGCGCGTTGGATTTGCCATGACTGATCAGGCTCAGGCCGTCAATCCCCAGCAGGGGCGCGCCGCCGTATTCTTTGTAATCAATGCTTCGTTTGAAGCGCCTGAAAGCTGGCCCTGCCAGGATCCCTCCCAGGAGGGTAAAAAGGTTAGCTCCCATTTCTTTCTTAAGAAGTGTGAAGATCAGTTCTCCCACACCTTCGATGGCCTTCAAGGTGACATTTCCGACGAACCCGTCGCAAACGGTCACATCGCAGTTTCCGTTCACGATATCCCGGCCCTCAATGTTGCCAATGTAGTTCAATGGCACCTTTTTTAGGAGGATTTGAGTTCCAAAAACCAGCTCATTTCCTTTAGTTTCCTCCTCGCCGATCGAAAGAAGACCCACCCGGGGTGCGTTGAAATTCAGAACCGTTCGGGCGAACACGTCGCCCATGAGGGCGAACTGAAGGAGGTGCTTGGCCTTGCAGTCTACGTTCGCGCCCGCGTCCACCAGCACCGAGACGCCGTTGACGCTGGGAACCATGGTGACGATTGCCGGGCGGTAAACGCCATCCAGTCTGCCGCAAGTCATCAGGGCCGAGGCCATAGTAGCCCCCGAATTGCCCGCCGAGCAGCAGGCGTCCACTTCTTTGCGTTTCACCAGCTCGTGGCAGCGTACGATGGAAGAATCCCGCTTTTGTTTGCAGGCCTGGGCCGGGCTTTCGCCCATTTCCACGACTTCCCGGGCGTCCACGATGGAGATGGAGGATTTTGGGTAATCGCCCGCAGTGGAGAGAACCTTCTCGATTTCCTCCTTGCGGCCAACCAGGACGACCTGAAGGTCATGCTTGGCCATTTCCATGACCTCCGCATCCTTCACGGCCATCACCGCGCCCAGCACGATTTCTCGCGGGGCGTGGTCACCTCCCATAGCGTCGAGGGCGATTTTCATGAATGAGGAATCAACTCAGGCGATATCGACGGTGACGACTTCTTTTCCCTTGTAGTACCCGCAATTGGCACAAACGCGATGAGGCAGCTTCGCGCTTTTGCACTGGGGGCAAACCGAAAGGGACTTCGTCTTGATTTTCCAGTTGGTCCGTCGTTTGTCGCGGCGTTGGCGGGAATGCCGCCGTTTTGGATTTGCCATCTTTTCCTCCGAATCAATATCGAGCGGGTCAGACCCGCTTCCCGCCTCGCCCCCTCGCTGGAGGGCCCTAAGATTTCCAGTTTTTAAGAGCGTCCCACCGTTGGTCGGTGGGAGGCCCGGAACAATTGCACGTTTCCAGGTTCAGATCGCAACCGCATTGGGCGCATAAGCCTTTACAGTCCTCCCGGCAAAGCGACCTCATCGGAACAGATAACAACAAGGTCTGCCGGACCTGCTCCCCGACATCGATTGTTTCACCCTCAAAATAAACTGTTTCCATCTCGCCAGGGCTTAAAATTTTTTCAGTCGCTTCCTCATAAACCGCTTCCGACAACGGCCGGTAGTGGACCTCAAAAAAGGATTTATAGTCTTCCGGGTAAGATTTCAAGCATCGGTCGCACACCAGCTTGAATTGACCCAAAACCCAACCCTTGGCCGATATCAGGCCCCCGCTTTTTGAAACCTGGCAATAAATTTCACAGGGTGAAACGATCAGGCCGGGGTCGAGGTCGATTCCAAGTGCAGAAACCCATCCCTTTTCATGGATGAGGGCGGCTTCCCGTTCAAGAGCGCGCAATTCAACCGTCAACATCTCTTGCGCCCCTCCCCTAAGCCCCAACCTACGGCTTAGAGCGCTTAAAGCTCAATCCCAAAAGGTTGAAAAGGCGAATAAAAAGCAGTGTCGGATTATAAAAATCAGCATCTTGAAGTGTCAAGAAAATACCTTTTTTCAAAGGCGGAGGATTTTTTCCCTAATTACGGGTAAAACCGTGGATTCACCGCATCCCATTGCGCTCACGGAGCGCCTTTTGGACAACCGGGGAGACAAAACCGCTGACATCCCCACCCAATTTGGCCACTTCCTTGATGTTACTGGAAGAAATAAAAATAAATCTTTCACTCGGGACTAAAAACACCACTTCGATGTTCGAATTAAGTGTTCGGTTGACCAAGGCCATCTGAAACTCGAACTCGAAATCGGAAACAGCTCGCAGACCCCTAAAAATGATCCCCGCTTTGATTTCCCTGGCATAATCCACCAGCAAACCGGTGAAGGACGAAATAATGATCTTGGGCAGGTGTTCAGTCGTTTGTTTCAGAAGCTCCACCCTTTTCTCCACGGAAAAAAAAGCGCTCTTGGAGGGGTTGGCTACCACCGCGACATGCAGTTCGTCGCAAAGCTTCAAGGCCCGGCCCGCGATATCCAGATGGCCGTTGGTGACCGGGTCGAAAGACCCGGGATAAAGCCCGATCACCTTCTTGGGTGATTGTTTTTTCGCGGTTGGCGTCATTCTTTTCCCCCGGGAACGTGATGAAACAAGCTTAACATCGTGTCGCCATACTTCTTTTGGCGGACTAAAGCATAAGGAAATTCAGGGTCAAAGTCGATGTCCTTCGACTCGTGTTCGATGGAAAAAAGGCCCCCCGGCGCGAGTAGGGGATAGGTTTTTAAAAGGTTTTGGACCCTGCGGGCGACACCTTTTTCATAGGGGGGGTCCGCCAAAACGGCGTCGAAAGTTTTGTGGTCCTGTTGCAGTAGGTAAAACGCCTTGGAGATTTCCATATGAAGGACCCGGATGATCGGTTCCCGGGGGGAGCGCGTGTCCAATCCCAAAGACGCGAGATTTTCCCGGATCAATTTGACGCTGTCGAAAGCCCTGTCAACGAAAACGACTTCAGTGGCTCCCCGGCTCAAGGCCTCGATCCCCAGGTTGCCCGTGCCGGCGAAAAAATCCACGACCCGGCAGCCCTCCAGCGACCCGAGCATGTTGAACAGGGCGCCCTTCACCTTATCCGCTGTCGGGCGGATCTTTTCATGGGGAACCGCCTTGATGGCCCGGCTCCGGTATTTTCCAGCGATGATCCTCAAAACCCGCTCCCGTTAACTAAACTCATTCTTGCCCAAGCGCCGCATTGAATCCAGTGTAAGGCCAATCCCCGCCCCCAACCCTCAAGATATTTGGGCCAGGTTCAGCAAGCCCTTGTACCGGCGATTGAGTTTTTCACGTAGCGCGTGATTCCCTTTATTTTCCAGCCGGGGATCCTCTTTCAACAGAGACTCCGCCTTGGCCCGTGCCAATTCCACCAATTCCCTATCCCTTTTCAGGTCCACCAGGCCGCCTTCCCTTCGTCCCGACTGGGCCAGACCGAAGATCTCACCCGGCCCCCTCATTTTCAAGTCCATTTCGGAAAGCTTGAAGCCGTCCAGTGTGGAAACCATGGTTTTCATCCGGAGCTTGGCGTCGGAGGAAATGATCGGTGAGCTGATGAGATAACAGTACGAAGACTGTTCCCCCCGGCCCACCCGGCCCCGAAGCTGGTGCAGTTGGGCCAGGCCGAACCGCTCCGCGTGCTCCACCACCATGACTGTGGCGTTGGCGATATCCAGCCCCACCTCTACGACGGTGGTGGAAACAAGGATCTGGATTTCCTTTTCCAAGAACCGACGCATCACTTCCTCTTTTTCCTCTTTTTTCATCCTTCCGTGAAGCAACCCCAGCTTATATCCGTGGAAAGTCTCGTTCTTGAAGAGTTCGTACATCTGGGTCGCGGACTTGAGGAAATTCTTCGATTCCTCGACCACCGGATAGACCACATAGGCCTGTTCTCCTTTGAGAACCCTTTCCCTCACCTTCTCGTAAACCTCGTTCTTTTGCGGTTCTGATTTCCAGAAAGTTTGAATCGGCTTGCGCCCCTTGGGCATCTCGTCCAGCAGGGAAAGGTCGGTGTCGCCGTATTCGGTCAAAACAAGGGCGCGGGGAAAGGGCGTGGCGGTCATCATCAGGGCATCGGGCCAACGCCCCTTGTTTTCCAGCGCCGCGCGCTGAAGCACCCCGAATTTGTGCCGCTCGTCGATCACCATAAGGCCCAGGTTGGAGAATTGAACCGCGTCCTCCAGCAGGGCGTGGGTACCCACCGCAACGTCGGCCTCGCCCTTGCGCATCGCCTCCAGGACGGCCATTTTTTCTTGGGCTTTCATGTCGCTGGTCAGGAGAACCGTTTTCAGCCCCTCTCGGGAAAGGACCTTTTCCAAGAAACGGAAATGCTGGTGGGCCAGGATCTCGGTCGGAGCCATGAAGGCGCTTTGAACGCCCGAGTCGGCCGCGTATAGAAACGCGATGGCGGCCACCAGGGTCTTGCCACTTCCCACGTCCCCCTGCAGGAGCCGATTCATGGGGCAGGGCTTGGCCAGATCCTCCCGAATTTCTTTCAGGACCCGGGTCTGAGCTCCAGTGAGCTTGTAGGGGATGGTCTTGCGGAAGGCGGTGACCCGCTCCCCGTTGAACTTGTACTCCCTTCCCTTTTGCCGCCTTTCCACCTCCCTTCGCTTCAAAACCAAGAAGCTCTGGAGGGCCAGGAGTTCCTCCAGGGCCAGGGTTTGCCGTCCCTTCTCGAATTCTTCAAGACTTGCCGGCCGATGAAGCTGCTCCAGCGCCGGACGCAGGGGCCTGGGGCTGTAGGCCAGGGATTCATCCAGGAAAGCCGTCCCCCCCTCAAAAACCTTCCCTATCGTCGCGCGCCAGAAGTCCTGTCCTAGGGTGGGAGTCGAGGGGTAGAAAACCAAGGTTTTTCCTTCCCGCAATCCCTTCACTTCCTCTTCGGTCAAGAATTCATGGGTTCCCGCCCGGCCGACCACCTGCCGGCCCCATGGCGTGACCTGAATTTTGTCGTGCAGAAGAACCCAGCGTCCATTCTCGATTTCTTTCTTTAAATATGGACGATTGAACCAAACCCAGGTGAGGCGACCCGAACCGTCCTGCAGGTTGACCTTGATCGCCTCTTGCTTGCCCCGCCGGGTTTGGGAAACCCCGTTGATTTGGGCCAGGAAAAAGACGGGTTCTTCCCCGCTTCCCTGGGCGAGGGGAGTCAGCTGGGATAAATCCACAGCCCACTTCGGTGTGTAATAAAATAGGTCCTCCAGGTTTTTAAGACCCAGGAGGCGGAAGGCCCTCATTTTGCCGGGAGGAATCAAATCCTGGAGGGAAACATCCGAAGCCTGAGTCTCGGGCAACGCGGTTTTCAATCCATCCAATTTCTCACGCCATTCGCGCAGGTCCCGCAAGGCGTTTTGAACAAGCCGCTGACGTTGGGGTTTCTCATAGGCCAGATACTGGGAAAATTCCCTTTTTAAATCGTCCAAACCCGCCGAAACATCAGGAGCCCGCTTAAGGATCGTTCGATTTTCCCGTTCCCATCGATTAATGGCTTCCTTCAAATATCGGTCCGCCCCTCCCACCACCGAGCGGTTGGTATAGCCCTGCCTTTCCTCCAATTTGAGTGGCTGGGTCCATTTCAAAAAAGGGTGAAGCGGCTCGGACATGGGTCCTCTTGAATGCGGGGTTTGGCCTTTTATTAGACTGAACAACGGCCCCCAAACCTAAAAAAACTTGTTAATCTCGAAATTCTTTGCGTATAATGCGCCCTCTTGGTTGGACCCCCAAAGCCTTTAATTCCGCTTTTGAAGTCCTGCCGAACCGCGATTCCCAGGAATCCATAGGCCTTTCCACAAGGTCCATCTGTCAAAAACGAGGAGATGCTTAAAATGGCTCAGGTTTGCGATATTTGCAGCAAGGGACCCATCAAGGCCCGCAAAATCACCCGTCGGGGAAAATCCAAGAAAGAAGGCGGGATCGGTCTCAACATAACCGGGATCAACTTACGCCGCCAGATGCCCAATTTGCAGTCCATCCGGGCCATCGTGAACGGGAAACCCCAGCGCATCCTGGTTTGCACCCGTTGCCTCCGCTCGGGCAAGGTACAAAAGCGTCTCGCCGTTCCCAAGGCCAAGGCGGTTCCGCCGACGCCCGCAGCCCCGGCCCCCGTCACCGCCTAGATCATCCGTCACAAAAAAGCCGAACCCGTTCTCAAGAAGAATCGGTTCGGCTTTTTTATTTATCTCAAGGATCTTCCCTTAAACTTCCACGTGCTGCCCTTAAAACTCCAGATAAAAGTTTCGCTGGAATGGCTTTGAACACTCTGGGCCTGAAAGATCCAATTGAGCTTGACCTTGGCCGTTGAATCGTTGATCCAGGCCATTGAGGCGATTTGCCCGCCCGTCAGGGTAGCGTCCTGAACCCAGCTTTTCATCAAATTGGTCTTGAGTGAGTCGGCGCTGTCGAAATTTCCGTCCGTCATCCCGTAGATGCCATTGAAATCGCCCTGGGTCGCGAGGGCCGTGAAATTGTCCACCGTCTGCTTCAAAGATTGTTCCCGGGCGACCTTTTCTTCCGGGGAAAGCGAACAGCCCCCAACCAGAATCGATAAACCAAGCGCCAGTCCAACCAGTCCTGCTTTTCGCATATCTCGCTCCTTCAGAAACAGACAGACCCTGTCCCCAAACGCCATCTATTACACAAACATTTGCTTTTCATAATGTTCATCAATCCGACTGATCTCATCAACCCTCCGCTGGTGTCGATCCACGCCGCTGAAGGGGGTTTCGATCCAAATCTGGGCTAGTCTTAAATTGGTGTCCACCGATAAGTCCCGCCCAGCCAGTGAAAGAACGTTCGAATCGTTGTGGTCACGGGTATCGCGGGCTCCCTTTTCACTGGTCACTAGTGCCGCCCGGATGCCGGGGATCTTATTGGCCACAATGGACATGCCGATGCCGTTTCCGCAAACGACGATTCCCCGCTCGGCCTCCCGTTTAGCCACGCAAACCGCAACCTTTTCGGCGAACACGGGGTAATCGGAGGGTTCGGGGGTGAAAGCTCCCTGATCTAAAATCTCGTGTCCCTTGGCCCTCAACATAGCGGCGACGGCCTCCTTGACGACAAAGCCCGCGTGGTCCGATCCGATTGCGATTTTCATTTCTCCCCTTTGTCTTTACGCCTGGGCCAAACGCCCGGCGGCTTTATTCAGCAAACTCTCGATTTGATTCAAGACTTCCCTGTAAACATCCAGGGACTGACCGGCCGGGTCCTCGATATCCTTCTCGCCTTCCCCTGCAATTTCCGAAAGCATGCTCACTTTCGATGCCAGGGCAGGCATTTTCTTTACGATCATTTCCTTGTGCTTGGCGGTCATCGTCAGGATCTGGTCGCTTTCCAAAACCAGCGGTTTGGAGAGGGGCTGGCTCTGGTGCGCTTCCAGGCTGAATCCTTTTTCTCGGGCCGCATCCACCGCTTCGGGAGAGGCGGGGACACCCGGAAAGGCAGCGATCCCCGCCGAGGAAACCGTCAGGTTCCATCCCTTTTCCCCAGCCATTTTTTTCAACAAACCCTCGGCCATGGGGCTCCGGCAGGTATTGCCGGTGCAGACGAAAAGAACCTTTTGGGGCAACCTGGCCTCCCGCGGTAAACAGGGGTTAGTCTCGAATCATCCGGTCAAGCAGGCTTTCTACCCTCGCCAATTCTTCCGCTGAAACAATCCCATTGCGTACCAAGGAGAAGTTTTTTCGATCGATCCGCACCACTGCAGTCTCTCCCCCCAGAGGGCAGGTTCCCGCGTCCAGTGCCGCATCCACCTTTTCCAGGATTTCCGGATCCACATCCTCGAACCTCACCGGGCTGGTCCCTCCGGTAAAATTTGCGCTGGAAACAGCCAGGGTGTCGCCGACGTTGCGCAGTAACTCCAGAGCGATCCCGTGATCTGGGCACCGCAGGGCCACCGTGCCATCCGGCCCCACCGCCCCCTGGGACAGGGAGGAGACCTTGGCCCGACGAATCAGAGTCCAGGGACCCGGCCATATCTTCTTGAGGATATCCAGATCCTTTTCCCTGAAATCGGCGATTTCCAGTGCCACTTCCGGGCGTGAAATGAGGATCGCAAGAGACTGGTTTGCGGGCCGGTCTTTGAGCGCGAAAATGCGTTTCAGCGCCTCGGGTTTCTTGAGCGAGCAGCCGATGTCGTAGACCGTGTCCGTAGGGAACACGGCGATCCCTCCCTCCTTGAGCACCTTCGCGACTTGCTGAAGGTTCGGGGCTGTATAAGAAAGGGCTTTGTTATCTGTTTTTTCGCCGGCCATAGGTTTGGGTTCCTGTTTCATGTTAGTGCCTGTATCTTTTAGTCATCTTCTCAAATAAAGATTGAATTTTCAGCTGTTTTCAACGGACTTTCAAGGGTGGGCTGAACTAAATCTCTATTTCCGATTCAAGGCCCGCCAGGCGATGTCCTTGCGGAATTGGGCTCCATCGAAATGAATGGTATCCAGAGTTTGGTAAGCCCTTTGAACGGCCTTTTCGATCGTCTTACCGATCCCCGTTACGCAAAGCACTCGTCCGCCGTTGGTGATCACCGTTCCGTTTTTTAAAGCGGTCCCGGCGTGAAACACCATAGTGTCGGGCATCTTCCCCGCTTCATCCAGGCCGGTGATCACTTCCCCCTTGGGGTAGGCTCCTGGGTAGCCCTTGGCCGCCATCACCACGCAAGCTGTCGGCTGTTCGTCCCATTCGATCTTCAGGTGAGAAAGTTTCCCCTGGGCGACCGCCAGGCAAACGTTCACGAAATCGGTCTTGAGCCGGGGCAAAACCACCTGGGTTTCCGGGTCCCCAAATCGGCAGTTGTATTCGATGACCTTGGGGCCGTCTTTCGTGATCATCAACCCCGCGTAAAGCACGCCCTTGTAGGTGATGCCCATCTTTTGAAGGGCCTTCACGGTGGGCTGGAGGATCTTTTCCAGAATCTCCCGGTCCATTTCCTTCGTCACCACCGGCGCGGGCGAATAGGCCCCCATGCCGCCCGTATTGGGCCCCTGGTCTCCGTCAAAGATCCGTTTGTGGTCCTGGGCGCTGACCATGGGAACAATGGTGTCCCCATCCACGAAAGCGAGGACCGAGGCTTCTTCGCCTACCAGGCATTCCTCGATCAAAACCTGGGAACCCGCCTCGCCGAAGATCTTTTTCTTCATGGCGTCTTCCAGCGCTTGTTCCGCCTGTTCCAGGTTTTCGCAAACCGTCACGCCCTTGCCCGCGGCCAAGCCGTCGGCCTTGATGACGATGGGAGCACCTTCCTGGCGAATGTAGGCCAAGGCTTTTTTGTGGTTGTTGAAAGAAGCCGCCTTGGCTGTTGGAATGTGGTTATCGATCAGGAGTTTTTTCGTAAAGGTTTTGCTGGCTTCCAGTTCGGCGCCGGCTTTCACCGGCCCGAATACGGGAACGCTCATCTTCGTCAGCTCATCTGCCAACCCGAGGGAGAGGGGCACTTCGGGTCCAATCACGACTAACTTAGGATCGTTTCGTTCCACCCATTCCACCAGGCCGGGAATATCGTCGGCCAAAATATCCACACATTCAGCAATCTGAGCGATCCCAGCGTTTCCCGGTGCGCAGAAGATTTTGGGTTTCCGGGATGACTTGGCGAGAGCCCAGCAAATCGCGTGTTCCCTGCCACCCGACCCAACAACGAGAATATCCACAAGTTCCTCCAACTTTCAAACCGACCAAAGATTTCACCACAGAGTCACGGAGGCACAGAGTTTAAACCAAAATTATTTTTTATTTTCTCTGAGTCTCCGTGCCTCTGTGGTGAATGATTTGTTTTGCTTTAGTGTTTAAAGTGCCGGTAAGTCGTGAAGATCATCGGGATGCCATGCTGGTTGGCCGCCTCAATGACCTCTTTATCCCTCACGCTACCGCCAGTCTGGATGATGGCAGCGATCCCTGCCTTGGCGCAAGCGTCCACGCTGTCCCTGAAGGGTAAAAGGGCGTCCGAGGCCATCACGCTTCCCTTCGCCTTTTCTCCCGCCTGCTTGATGGCGATTTCCAATGAGCCAACCCGATTCATCTGGCCGGCACCTACCCCGAGTGAGACCCCGTTTCGCACCAACACAATAGCGTTGGATTTCACGTGTTTGACAAGTTTCCAGCCAAATTCCATATCCTTGGCCAACTGCGGGTCGGGCTGCTTCTCGCTCACGACCTTGTATTGACTCTTGTCCTCCAGCGCCTGGTCGAAGTCCTGAACAAGGAACCCGCCCTCCACGCGGCGCACATGGTAACCGGCGGTCTGGCCCCTGACCTCTCCCAATCCCTCCAGGCTCATGACCCGTAGGTTCTTGCGGGCCTCAAAGGCTTTCAAGGCTCCGGCGTCGTAGGAAGGGGCCATGATAATTTCAAAGAAGCTCAGTTTTTCCAAAACTACCTGGGCCGTTTTCTCGTCCACATGACGGTTCACCGCCACGATGCCACCGAAAGCGGAAAGCGGGTCGGCCTCATAAGCCTTTACGAAAGCCTCTTGGATATCCTTCCCGATGGCCGTCCCGCAGGGGTTTGTGTGCTTGATGATGGCGGCCGCTGGTTCGTCGAACTCCTTCACCAGCATTAAGGCCGCGTCCGCGTCCATGATGTTGTTATAAGAAAGTTCCTTCCCCTGCAGCTGCTTGCCGTTGGAGATGACAGGCAGCTTGGTGGAGCGGTCTTTATAGAAGGCCGCAGGTTGGTGGGGATTCTCGCCATAGCGCATTTCCTGAAGCTTGGTTCCGGAAAGGGTGAAGATATCGGGCCATTTCTTTTCGGAAAGGTGCTTATGCAAGTATTCGTGGATCATCCCGTCATAGCGGGACGTATTCCCAAAGGCCTCGATGGCCAGTTCCTGACGCAGTTTGAAGGTGGTGGCGCCCTCGTTTTCCTTCATTTCATTAATGATGTCGGCATATCGGGCTGGGTTCACCACAACCGTCACGCTTTGGTAGTTTTTGGAGGCGGACCGGATCATGGAAGGCCCGCCGATGTCGATATTTTCAATGGCCTCGTGCAATTCCACGTTGGGCTTGGCGATGGTGGCCTCGAAAGGGTAAAGGTTCACGCAGACCAGGTCGATGGGTTTGATATTGTGCTTGGCGATGGTTTCCATGTGTTCCTTGTTCTCACGCAGGGAAAGAAGCCCCCCATGCACCACGGGATGCAGAGTCTTCACCCGTCCGTCCAGCATCTCGGGAAATCCGGTCACTTCGGAAATATCCTTCACGGGCAGTCCGGCCTCTCGGATGGCCTTGGCGGTCCCGCCGGTGGAGATCAACTCCACCCCGTTCTCCACCAACACTTTGGCGAATTCAATCAATCCCGACTTGTCCGAAACACTTAATAACGCGCGTTTAATCTTCACCTTGTCTTCGGCCATGTTCTTTCCTTCTTAAGATTTTTTATTCAATGCATGTTTTATAAATACGTTACTTTCCACAATCTCGGCGTTCGACGAAAACCTCCTCAATAAATCACAAAACAATTTTCCTTTCGATGGCTCAAAAAGTCGGATCATAATCCTAGTGGGTTTCCCAAAAAGCTCACCATCATGATGTATTTTGACAGTCGTTAGGATTGAATTCTCCGAGATGAATTCGACCTTCCGGATAAGATTCCAGAAAATCCTTTCAGCGAACAAAAACCAAAGTTTTCCAACACGTAATTCCGTCGGCGTACAACGAATCCAGCTTGGAATAAGTGAGAAATACAAACACATACACAAAACAAACGACACAAATAAAATAGTAAAAGTTAGAGGCGGATGCCTCGATGAAAAGAAAGCGTTATAACCGATCGTTGCAATCGCAAACAATGAATAACCGATCACAATCCTAAAAATCTTTCCGGTCGGCCTCATCTCAAATAAGAGAGTGCTTTCTTCGTTCATACTCAAACCAACCCTTCTATAAAGTTATTTTCACACGTCCATGCTCAACTGTAATTTTCCCCTCACAAAACAGTTTGACCGCCTCGGGGTAGATATGGTGTTCGACCTTGAGTACCTTTTCGGCCAGGGTTTCAGGCGTTTCCTTGGCCGAAACCGGAACCGATCCCTGCAAAATGATGGGGCCCGCGTCCACTCCCTCGGTCACGAAATGCACCGTCGCGCCCGATTCCTTCTCCTTGGCGGCGATCACCGCCTCATGCACATGGTGGCCGTACATGCCTTCGCCGCCGAACTTGGGAAGAAGGGCGGGATGGATGTTCATCATGCGATAGAGGAAGGGTTTGATAAGGATGGGGGTGATGATTCGCATGTAACCCGCCAGGCAGATCAGATCGATCTTCTTGTCCTGGCAGAGTCCGAGGATCTGCTCGTCGTATTGTTCCCGGGTTCCCGCGTAACCTTTACTGGTGATGGAGACGGTCTCGATGCCATGGGTCTCAGCCCGTTCCAGGGCCTTAGCGTCTTGCGCATTGGAGAAGACCAGCGAGAACTTGGCCTTGATGGAGCCTGCTTCCCATGCGTCAATTAACGCCTGCAGGTTGGATCCCCCGCCCGAAGCCAATACCGCGATACGAATCACGAACTCCCCCTTTGTAAAAAGTCAGCCCTTGGCTTTTAGCGATTAGGTCTTGGCTAAAAGCGAACAGCTAACCGCTAAAAGCTTTTCAATGCTGTTGTATTTGGAGGAGTTGAAGAAGGTTTTGCTTGGCCTCAGGGTTATCCGGGTCCAACCGCAGGGCTTCCCGGTAGGCCTTTTCGGCCTCCGCCTGATGTTCCAGAAGGAAGAGGCAGTTACCCTCATCCACCAGCGCTGGAACGCAGGTAGGATAATCGAAAACCAATTTTTGATAAATCATTAAGGCGCCTGGGTAATCACTCAGCTTTACCTTGTCGCGGGCTTTAGCGTATTCGAGATTTTGGAAAATTAACCTCGGGTCCAGAGCAATCGCCCTCTTCATTTCCGCCTCGGCTTCAGGCACCTTCCCCAAACTTTCCAGCGCCTTGGCCTTCTTGAAGTGCACGAGGACATAATCCGGTACCAAGTCGGTTACATCATTGAAATCATCAAGCGCTTTCGCCATGTCCCCCACCTCACTCCGTTCGGCGTAGGCGGAGCCCCTGAAATAATGGGCCATGACGTTGTTCGGGTCCAGTTTCAGGGAGGCGTCATAGGCCTTGAAAGACTCATTCCATTGTTTCTTTTCTGAGAATTCGACCGCCTTTTTCAATTTCACATCCGCCCATTGTTTCTCGAAACAAGACCAAATTTGAAACCCTGAAGCGATCGAGACCAAGGCCGTTAAAACAAGCCAGAGCAGCCGTAAACCGTTAAGACTGATGGTCCGAGCCTGTATGGGAAAACCCGGTATGCGGTAGAACCTCTGGGAAAGGGCCACCGGTAGGGCCGCGAGGAAAAGCAGGGGTACCAGGGTCGTGGGCAATGTGTTGTTCAAATCGAAAAGGTTGTCCAGCCCCACCCCCGCGAAGGCGGCGAAGGCCCCCGCCCCCAGGGCCGGAGGGATCGCCTTGGCTTGATAGAGTTTCCACCATTGGTACAAGACCGCTCCCACAAAAAACAAAACCAGGGCCAAGCCCACAAATCCCGTTTGGGAAAGCCAGGATAAAACCCAGTTATGGGCCTCGTTGACCTCATAGCTTCTTTGCGTCTGGGTCATCATCAGGCTGATCGGCCTGTAGGAAGGATACATTGCCGAAAAGGTACCTAAGCCCGTGCCTAACAGAGGGTGGTCCAAAATCATTTTCCAAGCACCTGACCAAAGTTGGCGTCTGAATAGCACGGATGGATTTCGCGGATCCGCCAGGGGGCTCAGGATTTGAATGGCGGGATAGCTCCCCGCCAAACAGGTCCCGCCAAACAGGGTCCAAACTAATTTTCGCCGATTCTTCCCCTCCCCCTCGGCCGGGGTTTTCGCCAGAAACAGGACTAGAAAAACCAGCGCGCCCAGCCCCACCCCCCCCAGTCCCGCCTTGCTTCGGGTCAAAAACAGGGCACCCAGCGTCAGGGCCGTAACGGTCATCCAGAGGCTTCGCGTGAGGGTTTGCTGGGCTCGAAAGAAAAGAGCCAATGCCAGGGGCCAGGCAATGAGCAGGTATCCGGCCAGGAAATCCGGATTGCCCATTCCGGCAATGACCCGGCCCGAAAACTGGTCTCGAACAACGTCCATCCAGGGACCATGATCCAAACCCGCCGCCTGGGCCAGGGCCCAAAGGCTGGTCCCCAATGCCGAAACCAAAAAAACGATAAGAAGATTTTCGGCCCGCCATAGTTCCAGGCAAACCATGGTTAGAAGAAAATAAATCACTGGAAAACACAGCCAATCATTCCACCCCGCCCAGGCGATTTGGGTACAGGGGGAAAGCGCCGCCGAAAGAGCGGTCCAAAGGGTCAACCCCAGCAACGGCCAAAGGGCCCTGGACTGGGCCCACAGAAACCTTCCAGTTTGAAAAGTCCTCCAGAACCAAAAACACAGGGCCAAACATGCCAGCATTTCGCAAAGTTCTTGTTTAGGAAGGAGTGGCTCCATCCCCTCTGGCTGTGTCGTGAAGGGAACCATGAACATAAGTGTGACGGATAAAAAAAGAGGGGCCCTATCCAGAGCCAACGACCAACCTATAAGGCGTTTATTTTGAATTTCCGAATTCGGTGAATTTGTGGAACCCTTCATGGTTTGATCTGCTTTTTCAACTCGAGGGCGTACTCGTTTTTCGGATCCAATTTGATAACCTCATCCAACTGACCTAAGGCCGCCGAATTGTCTTTCTTCACATAGAGGGCATAGGCCAGATCGAAATGACCCTCCACCGAATTGGGTTCCAATACCACGCTTTGGCTGTAATAGGCGATGACCTGGTCCAAATTTCTTGGGTTCTTGTCCGCCTTGAAAAAATAGATATTCCCAAGGTTAAGGTAGGCGCCTGCCGAAGCTGGATCCAGGGCGATCTCGTTTTCATAGGCCAATTGGGCCTCGTCCATCAATTTCAATTTGGCGTCCACGTTACCCAAACGATGGAAAAGGCTGGCGTCTTTGGGGTTTTGAACGATTCCCTTTTCTAGCTTTTGCTTTTCACCCGCCAAATCGGCGGGAAGGTCTTTTAAATAAGTCTCCGAGGATTTCGGGCCAGATACAAATCGAGCAAGGGCAAACAAACCGTAGATCAACAGGCCGGCGCATATCCCTGTTTTAACCCAAGTGGTTGTTTTCGATTTATTGATGGTGTTTTTCACGAATTTCGGTTCTCTATTTTCCGGGCTCAACGCGCCTTCTTCCCATCACCCACTCCAAACCTTTCATCTTCATCCACCGGGCCAAGAGGTAATAGATCAATCCCCCGGCAAGCACTGGGCAGAGGAAATTTGTAAGCCGGGGCAGAAAGATCGGATGGACATTCAAGTACCCGCTGATGGCCAAGGCCATTAAACCCATGAGGGTCGAGGCCAGTGAAATTTTCAAGCATTCCCCGCCCAAGAAAACCCAATGGAGAGAAACCTTCACCCGCTTCAAATGGGTCAATAGCCAGACCAAATTCACCAGTGAACCCATGACTGAGGCAAAAGCCAGGCCCCAGAAGCGGTAATGCGAATTCTCCAATAGGACAAACCCCGCCAGGTTCAATGCCGCATTGACGCCCATGGCCCAACAGGAGGAAACCAGGGGAATTTTCGAATCACCCCTCGCGTAAAAGGCCGGCAGAAGAATCTTGACACCCGTGGAGCCAATGAGCCCCAGCGAATAAATGGCGGTGGCTTCCGCGGCGGCCTGGCTGGCCTCCATCGTGAACCTGCCATGTTGGAAGGCCAAAAGGCAAGCGGCCTTGGCCGTGATCCAGATGCCTATTGTGCAGGGCACCATCACGAACAATCCAGCCGAAAGAGCCTTCGACAGGGTCTCGGCAAAGTCGGCGTCCTTTCCTTCGCTGGAAAGGCGGGACAGGAGAGGAAATACCACAGTGGCGATGGAAACCCCAAAGATACCGTAAGGCAGTTGGAACAGGCGCTGTCCGTAATATAGGTAGGTGACATAGCCGGTCGCGAGGAAGGAAGCGAAAAACTGGTTTACAAGGATATTCACCTGCAGAACGGACGAACTTACCACGGCCGGGCCCATCAACCTCAGCATTTCGCCCACACCCTTGTGGTTGGGAGGCCAGGTTAGGCGAAATTGGGCCCCTTCCCTCCGGGCGGCTGGCACTTGAACCAGCCATTGAAGGAGCATCCCCAGGGTCATGGAAAGGGTCCAAAGCTGGATATTGCGAATCTCATCCAGCGGGGTTTCAGCCTTGAATACCTTTAATAAAAGAACACCCGCAATAATCTGAATGAGGTTCATGAAGACCGGGGCAAAGGCTGGCCAGGAAAATTTGTGGAGGGAGTTCAGGGTTCCCATCCAAAGCGCGGCCAGGGAAACGAAGGCCAGGACAGGAAAGAGGAACCGGGTCAGCTCGACCGTGAGGGCGAACTTATCCGGGGTCTGGATAAAACCATGGGCAATCACCCAGACCACCTGCGGCGCGAATAGAATTCCCAGGGCTGAAAGACCCCCCGTGACCAAAAGGAGCAGGGTGAAAACCTGCGAGGCCAGCTTCCAGGCGTCCTGCCGATCCCCCAGTCGCGAGGTCAAAGCGGGGATAAAGGCATTGGAAAGCGCGCCCTCGGCGAAGAGATCGCGAAGCAGGCTCGGAATTCGGATGGCCATGAAGTAGGCGTCCGACATCCAACTCGCCCCAAACAGGGCGGCGTTGAGCTGGTCGCGTACGAAACCCGTGATCCGGCTGATGGAAGTTGCGAAGGTGACCAAGCGGAAATGACCGCCAAGACCCGCATGGGACGCCTCAGGGACTTTGGATTCACCCATTGTTGACAGCCCCCCTGCCTTCTATTAACATGTGCCCTCGTTTTTCATTGTGTTCAAACTTGTTGGAGGATCCATGCCGATTATCAAGTCAGCGATCAAGGATGTCCGCCGTACCGAGCGCCGCACCGCCCGCAATTCCGCCGAGAAAAACCGCATCCGCACGGCCATGAAGGCTGTCCGCAATGCCAAGACCGCCGACGAAGCCAAGGCCAACCTCAAGACCGCCATTAAAACCCTGGATAAGGCCTGGTCCCACGGGCTCTACAAACGCAATACCGCTTCCCGCCAAGCCTCACGTCTTTCGGCTTTTGTGGCCAAGAAATTCAAAGCCTAAACTCAAAAATCTTTCCTTGTAAAGGCGTTCATTCTTTTCAACGAGCGCCTTTTTTATTTACTCTTCATCGCCGATTTCCAAGGGTTTTCGACTTGGTTCCCCACTTCAAAATCCATGTTTCCAGGGCAATGGCCGTCGCATCTTTACCCACACGGCCTGTGACCAATCCAGCCTGAAGATGGATCAAGTCCCGAAGGGCTTCTTTTAATTCCGGAACCTTAAACTTACCACTTTGGTCCCAAAGGATTTTGACCCTCCAAGGGTTTAAACCCAACTCGGAGGCCAGGCCCCCCTGATCAAGCCCCTTGGCCCGACCGAGGGCCATGCCTAGCAGTTCGCGTACACGACCATACAAAAGAGCCATGGTTCCTGGATCAGGCCCGCCCGGCATTTGGGAAAGCATTTTGAGAGACTTTTCGGCTTGCCGGTTTCCCACCGCGTCGATAAATGGAAAGACCTCCGCTTCGACGCCAGGCGAAGGTAGGTTTTGTACGTCTTCAATCGTGGCGTCTTTTTTTGGATAAATCATCATGGCCAACTGTTCCAATGCCCTCTTCAGGTAGGAAAGGTCGGCACCGATCTTCTCGACCAGTCGTTGGGACGCATCCCTTGAAAGCGTGAGACCCAGGCTTTGGGCAGCCGTTTGGACCGCTTCGGCGATTTTCCACTCGGGAATTTCCGCGCATTGCACCGTCCAGCCCGCGCCTTCAATGGCCTTGACGGCTTTCGCGTCCTTCCGGAGTTTGCCGGAAAGAAAAATCAGGTAAGTGGACATGTTGGGATTGTCGACATAAGCCAGAAGAGGGCTTAACGGGTCATTGGATTTAACCGTCAGCTTTTTCGAGGAGCCCTTTTCTTGTTTTGGCTTTTCCTGTTCCGTCTCTTCTTCCGCCCTGGTTCGAAACAACTTTTCGGCGTGCTGGACCACGATGAGCTGGCTGTCAGAAAAAAGCGAGGTGGTCTGGGCGGTGGACAGGACCACACCTAAAGAGGTCTCTGTATTCCCACCATCAAAAGCCAGTTGTTCCCCGTTGGGATGTAATTTTCGGAAGGCCTGTTTGTAGGCCAGTGCGCCCTCGGAAACCACACCTTCGGCATCTCCATAGAGCAGGACTAGATTAGCCAAAGGGCCTTTTTTCAGACGGCCCTGAAAATCGTCAAAATACAAGGGAACACCTTTCCACGGTCATTTTATACTTTCATTGCATGCCGTTTGCTTTACAACGTGGATATTCCAGCCTTTGGTGTGTGTCGTAGTTGGCAGCTCACAGTTCGCAGTTCGCATGTAAGTCTTTTAAAGTCTAACTGCCAGCTGCGAACTGCCAACTGTTGTTTCCTTCACTGAAATCCTGGAATGGCCTGCATAGGCTGGCTGTTGAATTTCGGCAAAACAAAGGTGTTGGGCGCGGAAGGCGAACCGGCACCCGGGTTGGCAGCGGCAGGATTGGCGGCGGGCATGGTTGGGATTCCGGCGGGCGGTTTGGGCGCCTGGGCCTTCACGTAAAAAAACGTTATGCCCACCAGTTGGTTGTCCACGATCAGGTGCACGGTATAGAGACCCACATCTTTCGGAAGCCCGGTTTGGCCGTTTTCCGCACTAAGGCTGTTCATATTGGCTGTCGCGGTGACCAGGTACCACTGATAGGTCTGGTTCTCGACAGTCAGAAGTCTGTCAGTGAACCCCACCGTGAATTCCTGATCATGTTTGAGAATCTTGAACCCCAGCGGGTTGTAGATTTCCACTGAGACCGTATGGATTCGGCTGGCAGGCTTCATGAGAAAGTAGGCGTAATAGTTAATCTGGTCGTTTTTGTCGAGGTAGAAGTAATTAACGCTATCGGCTGGGTACTGGTTGACGATCTTGGAGCAGGTGATCATGTGACTAACCACGACCTCCTGGTTGGCCGTCGGCAGGGTGGAAGCGAGCGTTCCGGGCGCGTCGGTCACCACAGCACCGGTCTGGCTTTCAGGGGCGTTCTTGGGCGTCCCTCCGGTGATCCATTGAAGGTCTGCCAGGGCGGGTGAAACCAGCAGTAGGATGCCCAAAAGACCCAGTGATTTGTTGAACGGGTGATGATTCATGTTGTTTTCCTTTCGACTCAAAAGGCCCGTATAGGGGGCCCGGCTCAATTCCCTTCCAGAATTCGACGGACGATATTCCGGCTCATGTCCTGGTACAACTGCTGTAGTGCCTGGTCCCTCGTCTGGGGGATGGCCCCCACATTGTAGGTCGTATAGTAATAAACACTGTCGGTGAGCCCCGCGTTTTCCATAATCGTCTTGCTTTCCACGTGGTCCAAGGCGGAAACGTCGTAATCGAGCGAGATCAGGTACTGCAGAACCGCGTTGGTCTTGGGGTCAGTCACCTGGGGAGTTTCGGTATATTTGCGCACGATGACCTTGACCACCATATCCGAATGGTCCGGGTCTTCGATGCCGATGCGTCCGTCAAGCTGGAATTGTTGGATCATGTTCTGGGTAAGGGCCGTGTCAATACCAAACCAGCTTGTCCGGTTCTCGACCGGCAGGACGCCCACGGTCTTGATATAGGAGGGTATGATCAGAATCGCCGGCCTGCAGCCCAGTCCCAGGCCCGAAAGTAGGATGAGTATGAGAAGAATTGGGGATTTTTTCATCAGGGCCTCACGATGAAGTTGGCCAGCTTGTCCTTCACCCAGATCAGTTTCTGTACCTTCGCCAGGTCGAGGCTCTTTTGCACCTTCTCGTCCTTCTCCATCAAGACCCTCACCCCCGCTTCATCCAAGCCAATCGGCACCGTCAGGCGTGTTTTCAGCTTACCATTGACCTGCACCGCGATCTCAACCACATCAGCCTTGAGCCAGGCGGGATCATGAGCCGGCCAACCACCCGCGAAAAGCCCGCCCGCGTGGCCCAGGCCCTTCCACATTTCCTCGGCAACATGGGGGGTAAAGGGTCCCAAAAGCCTTACCAGAGACTCCAGGGCCTCGCGGATCAGGCCCGTTCGGGCCTCCTGTTTTTCCTTGTAGGTTGATAGAAGGTTCAAGAGTTCCATCATGGCGCTGATGGCCGTGTTGAAATGAAATCCGTTCACCATGTCGTCGCTCACTTTGGCGATGGTCTGGTGGGTCTTGCGTTTCACTTCCTTGTCGGCATCGGTCACCGCTATGAGCGGCGCCTGGGAAGCCTGGGCGTCGGGCCGGGCCAGGAATTCCTGGTACAGCTTCCAGACACGGTTCAGGAAACGGAACCCGCCCTCCACCGCGCGGTCGTCCCATTCCACGTCCCTTTCGGGAGGACCGATGAAGAGCGTGTAGAGCCGGTAAGTGTCGGAGCCGTATTTCTGAATCAACTCATCCGGCTGGACCGAGTTGCCCTTGCTCTTGGACATCTTGACCCCGCCCTTGGTGATCATGCCCTGGGTGAATAGGCGGGCGAAGGGTTCGTCGAAGGAAATTAGGCCCTGGTCCTTCAGCACCTTGGTGATAAAGCGGGAATAAAGCAGGTGAAGGATGGCGTGTTCGACCCCGCCGATGTACTGGTCCACAGGAAGCCACTGGTTGGCCAGGTTGGAATCAAAAGCCTGTTGGTCATCCTTGGCCGAGACATAGCGCAGGTAGTACCAGCTGGAATCCACGAAGGTATCCATGGTGTCGGTCTCGCGGCGGGCCTTGCCCCCGCACCTGGGGCAGGTCGTGTTGACGAAGGTTGAAACGCTCTTTAGTGGCGATTCGCCGGTGGGTTTGAATTCTACCGTTTTGGGAAGCTCAACGGGCAGATCCTTCTCGGGGACCGGCACCCAACCGCACTTTTCGCAATGGATCATGGGGATGGGGGCGCCCCAGTAACGCTGGCGGGAAATGAGCCAGTCCCGCAGGCGGTAGGTGACCGCTTCCTTGCCTAATCCCTTTTCCTTAAGCCATTCGGCCATCTTTTTCTTGGACTGCTCGACCGCCAGGCCGTTCAGGAAACCCGAATTGATCAGCTTGCCGTCGTCGGTATAGGGCTCATGTTGGGGGTCGTAAACATGGCCGTCGGTCTTCCAGGCGTGCTTGACCTCGTCGGCGGGATCAATGACCTGGATGATGGGAATGTCGTAATTCTTCGCGAACTCGAAATCGCGCGTGTCGTGGGCCGGGACGGCCATGATGGCCCCGGTACCGTAATTCATGAGGACGTAATTGGCGATGAAGATGGGAATGGCCTTGCCGTTAACTGGGTTGATGGCCTTGATTCCTATGTCCAAGCCCAGCTTCTTGGCATTCTCGCCGATGCGATCCAGGGAGCTTTGCTTCTTCACCTTCTCGATGAATTCTTTCACTTCCCTTTCCTGGGGTTTGCCTTTCGTTAGAACCGTCACTAAGGGGTGTTCGGGGGCCAGTACCATGTAAGTGGCTCCAAATAGAGTGTCGGCACGGGTGGTGAAGACGGTGATGGTTTCCGCCGATCCCTCGACCTTGAAGATGACTTCCGCGCCCTCGCTCTTGCCGATCCAGTTCCTCTGCATGGTCTTGACCCGGTCAGGCCAGTTTTCCAGCCTGTCGATATCCTTCAATAACCGATCCGCATAGGCCGTGATTTTGAAGAACCATTGCTCCAGGTCCTTCTGCTCCACCTCCGAGTCGCAGCGCTCGCAACGGCCGTCCACCACTTGCTCGTTGGCCAAAACAGTTAGACAGGAGGGGCACCAGTTCACGTAGGCCTTTTTGCGATAGGCCAGGCCCTTCTCGTAAAGTTTCAGGAAGATCCATTGCGTCCAGCGATAATAATTGGGCAGGCAGGAAACCACTTCCTTGTCCCAGTCGTAACCCATGCCCCAGTCGTAGAACTGGCCCTTCATGCGCTCGATGTTGCCCAAGGTCCAGCCTTCCGGATGGACGCCCTTGTGGATGGCGGCGTTTTCGGCGGGCAACCCGAATGCATCGAAACCCATGGGGTTTAAAACATTGTGGCCCTTGGCCTTGAAGTAGCGGTAGACCGCGTCCCCGATGATGTAGTTGCGACCGTGTCCGGCGTGTAGGAAATCGCCCGAGGGATAAGGGAACATGACCAGGGTGTAATACTTATTTCCCGGTTTGGTGAGGTCACAGGCGAAAACCTTGTTTTCTTTCCAATGGCGTTTCCAGCGCTGTTCGATGTCGGTGAAATTGTAGGCTTCCATTGTTTTCCTTGGGTTTATTGGGAAAAGGAGGGTTGATTATAGCCAACACCTACCCGGCTGTCAGTAATTGGCGGAAAGAGAAGGGTTCAAGACCGGCTTTTGAGACAAGGCCCGAATTCACGAAGTATCAATTCACGAGATGTTTGCGAGAGAAGGCTACCACGGCCAAAAGGTAAAGGCTGTAGATCGAAAAGAGGCCCAGGATAAGGGTGGATTGGTTCTTGCCCAGTGCGATCACCAAGGAAGACACCCAGGGGGTTAGGATGAGGGAACTCGGAATCTGTCCAGTCCAGCCGATAAAGGACTGGTGAAAATCGAACAACAGCCAGGCATGAATGAGCGGTACCATCCAGACCGCGTTCTTGGACCCACTCAACATGGCGGTAGAAGCCAGGAAAAAAAGCAGGCCGTAGGCCACCCAGTAGATCAGGGACCAGGGAGAATCCAGCGTCAGCCCTGCCACCACCGCCCGGCCCATGAAAGTCCAACCGCACAAAAAGACGAGCGCGAAGGTCAAATCGACCACCCCGCCGAAAACGAGAAAATCATTCAACACAAGTTTGGGATGAAGCACCAAAATATCAGCCACCACATGGCTGGAGGAAGACTTCATGTAACGGATGCCCAAAACGTACTCACCCGCGCTGGGAATGAGCCGATTCCGGCACCACAAGACTTCCACGAACCACAGAATCACGGTCACCCAGAACCATTCGGCGGGAGTGTTGAAACTGAAACAGGCCACCCAGCCGAGGAAAGCTGAGAAAAGGAAGTCTAGGTAATAGGCGGCCAGGATGCGGGCCGACCCGGGGCGGGGGCTTTTTTTCTTCGAATCTGAAGGGCTGGTCGCCGTGGTTTCGCTCATGATTTATCCATGGTTCGGATCATGGCAACTTCGTCACAATCCGAGAATTTAGCGCAATGCACGCAGTCCCCCCATATCTTCTGGGGCAGAGTCAATCTTTCAACTTTTTTGAAGCCTAGCTTCTCAAAAAAACCGATCTGATAGGTCAGGGCGAAGACTCTCTGAAAATTCATTTCCTTGGCGTCGGCAAGGCAATAGTCCACCAATTGGCGTCCCAATCCTTTGCCCTTCCAGTCCTCCCGTACGGCCAAACTGCGGATTTCGGCCAGATCTTCCCCTACAGGGTGGAGAGCCACCACGCCCGTCAGGGGAGCCCCTTCGCTTTCCTCGACCACGGTAAAATCCCTGATTTTATCCATCACCTGTGCGAAAGGCCGGGGAAGCAATAGGCCCTGAGAGGAATAGCCGGCAATGAGATTCAGAATGGCACGGGTATCAGATGGCCGGGCCTTTCGGAGTTTGGGTTGAGTCATGGGCACCTATAATAAAAAAAGCTGGCCTCCCAAACCAAGGGAAACCAGCTTTTTTTAGAAGATTATATTAGTTTGAGAGAAATACCACGCCGCCGCCGAGGAACAATCCGACCGCCCCTCCCAAATCCAATCCGGCAAAGGCTTGCAGTTGGACGTCTTTGCCCGTGCGGATACCCGCCAAGAGTGGGGTTCCACCCGCGCCATTGTAAACAAGACCGTTGGTCGCCAATTCGCCGAAGCCGGTCAAGTCTTTGCTGAAGGGATAGGCGACACCCAGATCCAGCTGGAAGTAGGAAAAGCTGTAGGAAGTGGTGTGGCTTATATTCAAGATCGTATAGGTCGAGCTGTAGCTTTGAACGTATAAGCCCAACTTCCCGTTCAACTGCAGTCCATTCTTGAGCGTATAGGTAACGACTCCATAGGGGTCAAACGCGAAGGCTGAATACCCATAAAGGTTGTTCGACAAAGGCCCGACCGCAAAGTCCAACCCCGCCGCGACATTCAGGTTGTCCGTATCGCCCACATTCTTCCAACCATATTTTCCACCAAAATCTAGGAAATAAAGACCGCTAGCTCCTCCCGCTGTGAAAAAAGACGTATTGACATTAAGCATGAGCTTGTCCGAAAGCCCATAAGAAACGCCAACCGGAATTTGAAGTGCGCTACCCCAGGTATCGAAAGCTAAATGGGCTCCGCCCATCCACTGGCCCTGATTCAAAACAGATGCCGTATCGCTAATGATATAACCTGGTTTGCCGGAAAGGTTGGCCCCGTCGATAACCTTTTTCCGTTCAGCCCGTCGTTCAGCCTTTATTTCGGCTTTCTTTTCTTCCTTCTTTTCTATCTCTTTCTTCTTTTTCTTCTTCGAGGCCGTATCGGCGCTTGCAGGCGCCAGAGTCAACCCGATCGTGAACAGAATGGCCAAGCCCATCAACACCCAACGATTCAAAGACTTCATCTGTTTTCCTCCGAAAGTTTTTTGTCTTCAAACAAAAAGACGGGATGCTTCTAGTGAACGGCGCGCATTCTAACATACAATTCGCGCGCGTGAGAGAGAGAGGTTTCGGAAACTGGCTCTCCGCCTAGCATTTTGGCAAGCTCTACAATGCGTTTCTCGTCCGTTAAACGGTAAACTTCGACCGAGGTTTTATTCTTCTCAACCGATTTAACTACCTGGTAATGAAAGTCGCCGAGACCGGCGATCGGCGCCAGATGGGAAATGCAAAAGACCTGTTTGGTCATCGACAGCCTTTGAAGCAGGGCCGCCACCGCCGTAGCGGTTCGAGCACCGACCCCGGTGTCAATCTCATCAAAAATGAGTGTCTGAACATCGTCGCTCTCGGCAAGGACGGCTTTGAGAGCCAGCATGACGCGGGACGCTTCACCGCCCGAGGCCACCTTGGCAAGGGGGCGCAGGGGTTCTCCCGGGTTGGCAGAAAACATGAACTCCACCTTGTCAAATCCATGGGGCGTGACCGCCAGGCCCTTTCCTCCCCGTCGAACCGGACTGGATTCATCCTCCACAGGCGATACTTTTGCCCCTAGCTTAGCGTGGGTGAGACCCAGTTCTTTCAAGGCTTCCTCCACCTGATGGGCCAAACTATCGCCCGTCCCAGCCCTGCCGAGACTCAAAGCCTCGGCTTTCTTGAGATAGCCTTCCGAAGCACGACTGATTTCCTTTTCGATCTCCAGCAGCCGTTGTTCCCGGCCTAGAAGGGACTTCAGTTCTTCCCCAATCTTTCGGTTGTAGGCCAATATTTCTGCCGCCGATCCCCCATATTTCTTTTTGAGGGACGTTAAAAGGTCGATCGTTTCCGAGAGTTCCTGAAATTCTTCTTCCGTAAAGGCGTATCCCTCGATCTTTTGGGCCAGCTCGTAGGAAAACCGGTTCAAGGATTCCTGTAAAGCGGCTCCCGTCTCGGCCATCTTTTCAAGATCCGGGTCCAACCTGGCCGCATCCTTCGAGCGCCCCAGGGCAGCACCCAAAAGGCCGGTCGCTCCCCCGTCCCCCTCCTCATCCAGCTGGCGCTGGGCATCCTGCAGATAACCCGTGATTTTCTCGGCGTGTTTGAGTTTTTGATATTTCTGGAGTAATTCTTCCTCGTTGATATTCTCCAGCTTGGCGGCCTCGATCTCATTCACCTGGAACTGCAAGAGGTCGGTTTTACGTGCGATCTCCCGGGGGTCGCCGCCCAGGGTCTCCCTTTCATCCAGAAGAGCCTTCAGGGCCTGGTAAGCCTTGCCGGTCGCATCAAGGGACGCCTCCAGATGGCCGAAGGCGTCGATTAAATGACGGTGTTTGTGCGTATTGAAAATGGCCTGATGCTCATGCTGACCGTGGATATCTACCAGCCCCTCGCCCACTTCCGCCGCCAGGGAGGCCGTGGCGATCTCGCCATTGATAAAACTGCGGGTCTTTCCGGAGGAACGGGTGAACTCGCGTTTGATATGAATTTCCCCACCCTGGGGATCAATTCCTTTTTCCTTTAACAAGGGATTAAGTGGATGAACATTCGAAATCTGGAATAGAGCCTCCACTACCGTGCGTTCACCACCCGTCGGAAGCAACTCGGAATCGATACGGTCACCCAGGAGGAAATAAAGGGCGTCCACGATGAGGGATTTGCCCGCTCCCGTCTCGCCGGTCAGGACGTTGAATTTCGGCCCGAACTCCAGGCCCACGGAATCGACGATGGCAAAATTTTTGATGGAAAGCTGGCGGAGCATGGGGACACTATAAAACCCGAATAGGACAAAATCAAAGGCTCATATCACCGCGAAGACGCGAAGAACAACCTATTTCTCAAAAAAATCAGAAAGGAAAATCGAGCATTAGGTCTTAGTTCTGAGAATTAAAATCCAATATTAAGTTTTACGTTTTTCTTCGCGTCTTCGCGGTGAATCATTGGTTTATAATCCGTTCATGAAACAGTTCGACGTCATCGTGATCGGCGCCGGGGGGGCGGGCCTCTTTTGCGCCAAAGAAGCAGGCCAGCGGGGCCGGTCGGTCCTGGTGCTGGATCATAATTCCAAAGCCGGGTCCAAGATCCTCATCTCCGGCGGGGGCCGGTGCAATTTCACCAACCGGAACGCCGGGCCCGAGAATTACCTTTCCCAGAACCCCCACTTCTGCAAATCGGCTCTTTCCCGATATACCAGCTCCGATTTCCTCGACCTGGTCAAAAAGCACCATATCCCCTATCACGAAAAGAAACTTGGCCAGCTTTTCTGTAACAACTCCGCCCAAGAGATCGTGGATATGTTATTGGAGGAATGCGAATCCGGTCGCGTGCAAGTGATCCTTGGGGTTCAGGTTCAATCGGTTGAGAAGTCGGGGCTTTTCAAGGTTTGGACTTCCGAAAACCTTTACATGAGCCACTCCCTCGTCGTGGCTACCGGCGGACTCTCCATTCCCAAATTGGGCGCCACTGACCTGGGTTACCAATTGGCCCAACAGTTTGAGATCGGCATCATCCCCACCTGGCCAGCGCTGGATGGTTTCAGGTTTTCGAGAGAGGACGAAAAGCGATTCGGGGACCTGACCGGGCTATCCGTGGATTGCACTGCTACCTGCCAGGGAAAAGCCTTCAGAGAGAACGTGCTTTTCACCCACGCAGGGCTGAGCGGACCCGCCGCCCTGCAAGCTTCCCTTTATTGGGAACCCGGGGATGCCCTCAGCCTCAACTTCTTTCCAGACGAAACCGAGGAAACCCTGCTCTCGTGGTGGAATGAGCAAAAACGTTCCTCCAAATCGGAGGCCAAGACCCTCCTGGGCCAAAGACTCCCCTCCCGATTGGCCGAAAGGCTTTGCGAACTTTATTTGCCGAACCGGGCCACTGCTTCCCAATTGTCGGACAAGCAGATCAAGGATTTCACCCAAACCCTGACGGCCTTCTCAATCAAACCCCATTCAACCGTGGGTTATTCCAAGGCGGAAGTCACCAAGGGCGGGGTAGATACGAAAGAACTTTCCTCCCAAACCATGGAAAGCCGGAAGGTGAAGGGACTTTATTTCATCGGTGAAGTCGTGGATGTGACCGGTTGGCTCGGCGGTTACAACTTCCAGTGGGCTTGGTCTTCAGGTTGGGCCGCAGGACAGGTTGTTTAGACTATCAACGTTTATTCTTCGTCCTCCTCCGTGATCAATTCGATGGAGATCACCGAAGCGAAGGGATACATCGCGTCGACGACCCCGGTCGGTTTTTTTACGACGTAATGAGCTTGATTCCCAACCGCTACCGCCTCGACGGTGCATCCCGGTTCATGGTTAAACGCGTTGTCCCCATCCCCCACCGTGACAATCTGGTAATAGGGCGTCACCTTTCGTCGTTTGTTATCTTCCGGTTTCACTTCATCGAATAATCCCATAAGCCCCTCCTTTTTAAATAATCCTTAAAACAGAATCCAGGCTCTCTCGATTATTCCCGCGCTTCAATTATGTGTGACAAATCGAATGACATAAGTTAAGAGTGGGTAACAACAAAGACCAAAATTCCAATCAACCCAAAAATCGACTATTAATTTTTCCGGTCGATTGATTCAACGCTCAATACTTGTCCCGGTGGACGAGTTCGGTCAACTGCCGGCGGGGCGTTGAGGTCGGATCAACGGCGGGATAGCCGATGGAAAGAAGCCCCACAGGACGGATGTGGTCCGGCGCCGCGATGATTTTTCGAATATCCTCATCCCGGAAGGCACCTACCCAGACCGAGGCGAGTCCCAGTCCGGCCGCAGCCAGTTGGGCATAGGCCCCGGCGAAGGACGCGTCCTGGATGCCATACAGACTTTTACCTCGGGCCCCAAAGGTCACCTCGCTGCGCTTCTCATTCGCGCAAAAAACCAGAACTACCGGCGCCGGCTTCTCAAATTTCTGATCCACGAGGGACTTCAACAATTCGACGATACGCAGCGGCTCTTCCAACACGACGATTTCGTAGCCCTGGTTGTTCCCCGCGGAGGGGGCGTGGTTGGCGGCCTCGAGGATCTTTTCTATCTTTTCGTTCTCGACCCCCTTAGGCAGAAATTCCCGAACCGAATGTCTTTTACGGATGGTCTCAAAAAAATCCATGCGGATAACCTTCCCGTTCTCTCCCCTGTTGCGACTCCGACCGATTCCTATATTGCAGCGCAAAATAGGTTGCAGTTGTCATGATTAGGATAGGCGCTTTTCCTTGTTTGAAAAACAGGTTTCTGAACCCGCCTTGGGAAAACAACCTGTTCTCGCGAGGTCGGATTCTCGCCATAATTTTTATGCATGAAACGGAGGTTGCCGGATAAAAAAGGCGGGTTCGGAGTTGATTTTTTCAGCTCAAAAAAGCGGTTGTTCGGCCCAACGCTTAGTTCTAGCCTCCAAATAACTTCTAGTTATAATGTGCCCCTGTTTTCGCAGAATCCCATTTCAACAAAAAGGTACAAAAATGGAAAAATTCAATCTCGATGGTCCGGCCGCGTTTGTGATCCCCCATTGGAGCCAGGGTTCCGCCATGGAACGCAAGTGGCTTGATGAAACCTTAGAGAGGATCCTTCTGCAGACCGATTCCAATTGGGTGATCCTCATCGGCGACGGCAATTCCCCCTCTGTCGAGGCCAAGGATTACCTGCGCAAGCTGGAAAAAGAATTCAAAGGCAAGATGAAGATCCTCTTCATGGACCATTCGGACGGCCCGGGCCACGCCCGCAACGTCTGCATCCAGTACGCCTACGAGCAAAAATATCCCTTCATCGTCTTCATCGACGCCGATGACCTGACCCACCCCTGGCGGGTGGAAGTGGTCCGGGACATTTTCAAGAAGAACTCCAACGCGGGGGTGGTCTACAGCACTTTCAATGTGATCGACGAGAACGGCAAACCCACGCCCTATCACAAATGCTCCCAGTCCATCGTGGAGATCCTGGAATCGCACTCCAACGCGCCCCAGGGCAAGGACGCCTGGATCAACATTTGCACCGAGGCCGGGTACACCAACCTGACCTCTACCACCTCGGTCCTAACCGGAATCGCCAGGGACATCCCCTTCCCGGGGGAGAAGGCCAGCGAAGACTACTACGCGTGGCTCTGCTACTCGGCCAGCGGGGCGGAATTTGTTTTCACTCCCCTGACGCCCACCAACTACCGCATCCCCCAGAATACCCAGGGTTCAGCCTCGCGCAGCCGTGAGGGCGGGAAGTCGAAGTTCTACGAGACCAAGTGCCGGGTGGACGCCGCCGGGGTCGAGAAGGCTATCGAGTTGGCGCAAAAACGCGGGGTGTTGGACGAGGCGAAAGCGAACGACATCCGCGCCAAGTTCTACGTCAAGGAGGCCGTGACCATGTTCCGCGAGAACGAAATGGGCTTGGCCAAGATGTGCGTGGAGCAGGCCGTCAAGCGAAACGCGGCCTTGGCCAACAAGCTGGTCGCCGAAAAGGGGCTATCGAGCCTCAAATAGTTAACATGGATTGAAAATTAAAAAGTAAATAAAAAGCGGGAACCCTTCACAGGTTCCCGCTTTTTTATGCCGGGCGGTTAGTTAAAGCTTGAATCTTTTTTTCACTTCTTTTTCCGCCTGGAGCCAATCGGAAAGCTCATCTCCGGACCGGTGGGCGGCCATTCGCCCCTGATAAACTTCTGCGGCGGTTTTTCGAATCTCTTCCTGAAGCGTTTCGAGGGAAGGTTTGGCCAGAGGAATTTTCGGTTCTTTTTTCTTCCGTTCCATAATTCAAACTCCTTCACAAACCCTGACCGAGCGGATACTCCTCCCCAGGAACCAGCGTTCAGTCTGGCTCAAGCCGCTCACGGGTTGTCTGAAAAACATTATACACCCGCCCCCCTTCCCGCCTCAGCGCGGGGACAAAGGGTTAAAAGCAAGGGCCTATTGTTCCGCGCCCGCCTGGGTGTCGATGGTGACCTTCAGGCCCAGGGTCAGGCTTTCATATGCGGTGTTGAGGTCATTCACCCCGCCGCCCACATGCACATGGGGCGGATCATTGGGGTTGTTGGAGAAAATACTAACCACGGGAAGCTGTCCGCAGACGAATAGCTGAAATTCGTCGCTCAATTCATAGCCCAGGTAAAGGCCCGCCTCCGTCCCGTAGGAGCCAAAGGTGTAATCGTTGGTGGGGACTGGATTTGGGATCGCGCCTATTTGGTCGATCATCGCGTTGGTCATGCTGATGCTCTGGTAATTCAAGCCAACGAAGGGGCTTATCTTGAAGCTGCTTTCCAGCGGCAGTTCATACAGGAACCTGAGGTCCACCCCAATGGCGGTCAGGTTGGGGTTCACATGGTTGCCCTCCAGATAGGTCCTCTGGTAGATGGTTTGATCCTGGGTAATGGTCGAGTTCAGGAACGCTATAAATCCGCACAGTTCGGCGGAGATATGGTTGCCAAAGCACCGACCGATACTTCCGGTGAATCCATAGCCTGTATTAGCTTGAGGCAGAAAGAAAAAAGGCTCATTCCCTCCCGCCAGGCTGCCAATCTGCCCCAGCTCATTACCATCGAAATTTCCGCCCAGGCCGGGAAGCGATAGGCCCACCCGGAAATAATCGCCCGTTCCTTCGACGACAGCCTTTTCCCCGTTGCGGCCCTGAACGGATGAAGGCTCGGGGAGCTTGGTGGTCGCGCCCTGACTCGAAGCCTCTGATGGAGCTCCCCCGGCGGCGCTTCCCATTTCTTCCAGGCCCTTCTTGGCGGTCGCATTGGCCGGATCCGCTTCCAGCGCGGCCATGTAATAGGTCCGGGCCATCTCCAAATGTCCCTCGGTCGTCCAGTGGTTCTGGTATAGGTCCCCCATGGCGGCATTCGCCTCGGCGGTCTCGGCGGTTTTGGAACCCAGTTCTTGGGAGGCCAGGGCTTTTTCCAGCAGGGTTGTGGCGTTTTCAAAATCCTTGGCCTGGTAGGCTTCCAAACCTTTCTTGAAAAGATCCAGGGTGGCCTGGGAAGGCGCGGAAAGTGGCGCTTCGGTAGCGGAAAGGGTCGCAACAGGAGTGAGCAGCAAGTTCAGATCGTTGGGGATGGGGCTAGCGGTAGGTGATGGGGACGTGACCACGGGGGAGGTGACGCTTGGGGATGGGGTCGAAACGGCACTCTGCGCGGCCGCCCTTCCCTCCAGACCGAGCGTCAAAAGTAACGCCAAGGCAAGCAGGTTGAATAATTGACAAAAGGATTTTATCCGCATGAGATCTCCCAATTATTTGTGAAAATGTGTTTCAAGTCCGACGTTGAAGCGCAATTTCAATAATTTTATCTTGATGTTTTCTGGAAAGAGATTCTTTACTTCTGGTTTTGCGCCTTATCCAGGTAGTCCTTCATCACATCCACATCGGTATCCTTCATGGCCAGGAAGTGAAGACCCAGTCCGGACTCGTTCGACCAGGCTACTTCGGCAAAAGCCGAGATCATGGAAGGATGGTTTGGAATCTCGATATCAAGACGGAGGATGCTGCCAGCGGCAATGACCTGATCCGCGACGATATAAAGCCCCCCCAAACTTATGTCCAGGGTCTGGCTGGTTTTGTCCCTGTTCTTTCGCTCGAAGACAGATTCAATTTCCTTTTGTTCCTCGATGACGCGGTACTTCACGGCTATCTTGACGGGGACTCGCGGATGAACTCTTTTTTCGAGAAACATATTCGCTTCGGGCATAGATCAACTCCGATCCAACTCAATAGAGGATACAAACAAAAGAACTATAACATTTAAGGGAGAACATGAAAACCACGCCCCTTGATGCGTTTTTTTACACAATTTGAAGGGAAAGGCCCCACCAAAAGGACTCCTCCCAAATATCAGTTGGAGGGGACCTTTCCGTAGGCAGTCTCAGGAATCAGGTTGAACTGGCTGTTGCCCGGGGTTTTCCAAAGCAGATGGAAATCAGCCCGAATTTCCCCTGGTTGTAACCTATCATCCAAAATCTCGATCTTGTGCTCTCCCCTATTTAGCTCGACCTCCGCCTGGCTGGTCACAGTTGTATCCTCCACCTGCCTCCCGTCCAACCATAGTTTTCCATGGTCGGTTGTCAGAATAAAAAAACTATATTTCCCTTTTTGGGGCACGTTCAATAGGCCCGTCCAACGCGCCGTAAAGAGAGGGCCTGGCAAAGGGAAATCGCCGAGGTGGGTGAAATTCAGGATAGTATCCCAGCGGGTCGCGAAAGGTTCCCTAGTGCCGTCCCCGGAAAGGAAATAACGGCCCAGAAGACCGAGTTTTTCAATAGGCCGAACCTCGCGGCCGGGCCCCGGTTCCCAATAGTAAAGATAAGCGAGGGTTACTCCCCAGGGATCTTTCAGGTCCTCTTCATGGCCCCCAGGGTAAACCTGCTGAATCAGCGCGAGGGTGGGTTGCTTTCCCTGCTCAAAAGCAAAGCAGTATTTCTGAACAGGAAGGTTTCCCGGACGCAGGACTTGGACCAGATTAAGGGGCTGAACCCGTTCGGACTGGTCAAAGCAGAGATACTTGACCGTCTCATGTCCCCAGAAGAACGGGGTCAAATAAAAATGACAATCCGGTTGGGAAACCACCCTTTCACCAACCCAGGTGGCTTCCGGACAAATACTTAACCAACTTTCCCGGTCACCGGCTTGCAGCTGAAAATAGACTTTCCGATTTTGTGCCACCGATACAATAACGGCCATAGCCAACGCGGCCGTTAAAAATAACGGAAGGCGCCCAAATCGGTTGATCGCTCCCCCTACCAACGTTATTACTGGAAGGGCCGCTAGTCCCGCCACGAAAGGCGCGGCCCCCACGATTCGACTGGCCACTAAATGGTCGGAGGAAAGAAGAAAAGGCAAACTCATCACACCTAAACCCGACAGCAAATAGAAGGGGATCCTTTCCTTCCGATGCCGGAAAGCCCAGAAAACCCCGATCCAGAATAAGAAGGAACTAACATCGTCTAGGAGACGATGACCATGGGAACTCATGCAGGGGTAGGTTACTTCCCGCCGGTTGAACATAAGGGCCCAATCCGTCAAATTGTTCAGGAGGGGGGCCAGGCTCTTTTGAGCTGCGATGGTTTTGCCAATCCAGAGTTCCGATTCCCGAACACCCAGACTGCCTTCGTTCCACCAGCTTAAGACAATGGGAAAGGCAACCACCAAGAACGTCCCCGCCATAAGAAGAAGTCCCTTCCATTTAACTCTCTCGCGTTTGACTTGGATTTCGTAGACCACGAGTAATAAAACCAGGAGGGGGAGCACCTTCAAGGCCTGGTAGGAATATAAACCCAGACCCACGGACAAACCCGCTGAGACGTAGAAAATCATCCTGCCCCTCTCCAGAGCTTTCCACCAGAGAAGAAGAAATATAAATGTGAAAAAGGGTGTCTGAACGTGCGGAAGCCCGATACGAGCCAGCCCAAAATACCAGGGCATGATCGCAAGGATCAGGCAGGAAGCCGCCGCCCAAGATTCCGACCCCAACTTTCGTAAAAAACGGAATACAAGAACCAACCCAATCCAGTAAAGGACGATGAAAAACAGTTGAAGGGATAGAGCTGTAGCTTTAAAGGGGATGAACCATACGGCCAGCCCAAGAACGGTGATAAAGCAGGTATGAATGAAATCAAGATGGACGTAGGAAGGCCATTGATGGCCTTTTAAAAGTCTCAACGCGTCCAACCCCAGCGCGCCCTGGTCGATGAACAGGCCCGGCGGCAAGCTCGATATCCGGAACAAGCCGAAGAATAAGGCCAAGACCGCGATAAGTCCAAATAGCAAAAAACGAATCGGGGGTTTAAGCAGTTCTTTATCCGGCGTATCTGGAAAAGAAGAATCTCCCAGGCGGGTGAACAGAAAAAGAGCCCCGAGGAAAAGAGGCAAACCCACACCCCAGGCCCAACCCCATCCCGCGGAGGTGAACAAGAACTGCCCGAACGCTCCCAACAGCACGAACAGGGAGAAAGCGAGAACCCATTTCCCTTCCCGCGTCATGAGTGATGTTCTCGAAAGCTTTTTGCCGCCAAAGCCCTAGTTCCGGAGGGATTAGGCATTGGCTCCTTGCTAGTTACAGGATCGGACAACCAAAGGGCTTGGTATAGCTGGCTTCGCATCAGGGTAAACTTTCCCGTCGCGAAGGATTTTTCGGCCTTTTGAACCCACTCGGCCGATTTTTTCCGGGATCCATCCGTCAGCCTCAAACGGTCTTGGGATGGATCGCTTCGGTCCTTTTCCAGCAGATACTTAATCCCTGCTTCCCCCCGCAATAAGGTCGCCCGGGCAAACACTGGGTTTTTGATGAGAACCCCCAAATCGAATCTCGCCCATCCCCGTAGCATTCGGGAGGTCTCATTGATCTTTCGGAGCGTCTTTTCACCGTAATTCATGCCCCAAAGATCCTCCAAGCCAGTTTCCAGGGCCTTGCTTCTCTCGTCGGATTGCTTGGTGTTCGTTTCACAATCCTGGCCCATGGTTTTCATCTCGGCGCAAACTGCCAAGGGAAGAAGTTCTTTAAAACCAAAGTTGGAAAAGGATTCAGTAGCGGGGAGACGATTCGGCATGACAGCGATAAAAAGTATAGCGGCCGCCCGGAGTGAAAAACTCACGGTTGGGGGGACGGATCCACAGGGCCCATCTGCGCCTCAGCCGAAAGGACCTTGGAGGGCTCGCTTTCCTTGCCGTTCGCGCCTAGGGAGGTGAAAACCAGGTAGTAGGTTTTTCCGGGCTCCAAATACTTCAAAACGGCCGCGTCCTTCCCAAAGGGGGCTTCGTTGGCGCGGATATAGGCGCCCTTGGGTTTCTCACAATAGTAGGCGTTGTAACCGGCTACGTTCTTCTCGCCCGGCTTGGCCCACTTGGCCATGTGCGCCGTCTTGACGAGGTCGATCACGCCCCTCGGCTTCAAATCCAGGTCCTTCTTATTCACCGATTTCATCTTAGGGGAGAACATCAGCTCCAGCGAACCCGCCCCCTCCCTCAAGGGGTTGACCTGCAGAACCTCCCGAACCTGAAAGCTGAATGGGGAGCCCGGGGTCGTAGTCATGTAGAACTGGCAGTTACGCAAAAGCTTGGCGTTGAGTTTGAAAAAAGGCCCCTTGGCCCCTTCTCGGCTGTAAACATTGAATCCCTGCACCATTACTTGGTTGGGATCTTCCCAGGAGAGGATCAGGTGGCTTTCGTCGATCTTTTGGGCCTTGAGGGTCAGGTAGGACCGGGATGGATGGGGATCAGCTCCCCAGACGGTGCCGAGGGCCAAACCAAACGCAAATGCCAGGGTTAGAACCGCGAAGGATAGGGGATGTCTCACAAGAAAAGACGCTTTTTCATAATGCTGTAATTATACAGCCGCCGATTTGGTAGTCCAGGGATTCGCCTGCGGGTAAAGCCATGGGTTCCTCTGACACCCCTCATCCCAGCCTTCTCCCTCAAGGGGAGAAGGAGTGGTTGGCTATAAACACCCAGGGAGGGAGAAGATCGGTTTTCTCCCTCTCCCCCCGAGGGAGAGGGTTGGGGAAAGGGGTGGGGTTTCTTTACCATATCACCGACCGGCAACGGACGGGCTCCGGGGCATAATGACTTCCCAGATATTTACTCGGAAATTTTTAGATAGTCGCGGTTTGTTTGGGGCCCGCAGTTCCCTGCGGGTAAGCCATGGGTTCCTCGGCGCCTGAAAGAATGGCCTGGGCCTTCGTTATCGCCAGTTCCATTTTGGGGTAACGGATATTCCGGTAGCCCCGTACCTCCTCGGGAACGCTTAAGGCCCTCACCCATCGCCGGTACTCCACGGAATTCTTGTACTCGAAACGGCCCGCCATTTCCTGGTACCAGCTTCGGAATGCCTTTTCCCGTTTGTGCCAGGAGGGCATAAGGACACGCAGGAACTTCATCCGCTTCATGATCTGGAGCATCCAATCCCGGCTGTCGAAATCGAACTCGATGGCTAGGCCCAGGACATCGAAATGGGGGCGGTTGATATGCCGGTAGATGATCCGGTCCCCGCCCTTCAGGTCCACCTTGTAGCGCTTGGCGTCCTTCTTGTACTTTTCCGGGCTGGTCAATAGATGGGCCACGTAGACTTCGTCCTTGATTTCCATGACCTTGTGCAGGTACTTCACCACCGCCTTGGTGGCCGCGAAGCCTTCCTGAGCGTTGTCTTTCTTCAGGACTTCCAGGACCCGGTCCAGGTAACTCTTCGCATAGGCGGCATTCTCGAACTCCATCATGTCATAGAGGCGGGTGACGAACTGGAGCCGGGTATCCTCGTCCCCCTCCCAGGCCGCCAGGAATTGGTCGGCCAGGGCGCGGTACTGTTTCGCCCGCCGCTCGCCCAGGATGAGCGACTTGTAGGTCAAGATCTCCTGGAAACCCATCCGCACGTCGGCGTTGTATTTTTCCGGGTGCAGGGCCAAGTCCCTGCCGATATGGAGGGCCTTGATGTTGTACTCGGCCGCGCGAGGGGAGAAATTTTCCTTGATCGACTCGATGAGGTCGTTAAGTCCCAACGGCAACAGTCCCCGCTGGAAAGCCACCCCGAGAAGAAGAACGTTCACGAATACCTTGTTGCCCAGGTACTTTTCCGCGATCTGGCTCATATCGGCGCCCACGTAATCTTTGGTGTACTTCTTGAATAACTCGGCCAGTTCGGCGGTGGAAAAGTCATCCTTCCCCATGAGGGTCAAGATGGTGTGGGTCTTGTGGGTGTTGATCACCGAGTGGGTGAATTCTTTGGAGGCGACGCGGGAATTGAACCGGGGATCCATTCCCCGGGCGGCCTCCAGGATATCCAACCCCAGGATCAGGTCGGTCTTTCCCTGCGTGAACAGTGGGGACAATATCTTCTTTCGTTTGGAGAAGGTGATCTGGGAATAGACCCCGCCGTTGCGGATGGCGATCCCTTTTTTGTCGCAGAAGATGACGTGATAACCCCTTTTGAGAGCGGCCCGAACCAGCACGGCCGTGGAACTGCCGATTCCCATACCGCCGACACCGGCCACGTAGGCCCGCCAATCTTCGGCAAAATCGAGGGTTTCAGGCAGGGGCAGGTTCTCCGGATTGGGCAAGGTTAACGTGGGCGCTCGGTGGTTGCGAACAATGGTGAGTTCTTCGAAAGACGGGCATGCCTTGACGCGGGTGCAGGCCATGTCGGAGACGCAGTAGGAATAGTCGGTCGACATCTTGGGACCGTAAACCGTTTCCTCAATGGCAAGCCCCGGACAGCCGGTCTTGGTGGTGCATTCCAGGCAGAATTCGCAGGTCTGGTCGTTGATGTTGACGCGCTTCTGGGTCGGGTGGTAGCCCAATTTTGAATTTTCCCGGCTCATCTGCTTGCGGAAACGGCGGTGATAGGTGATGCCGCATTCCTTGTCAGCGATCACGAACTTGACCCCGTCCTCAAGGACCATCTCCTCCAGCAGTTCCCGGTAGTCCGCCCGTTCCTCCGGGTTCACCCGCGCGATGGAAACATCCTGGCCCCCGGTTAGCCCTGCGAGCACCTTCTCGATGTCCTGGGCGAAAGTGGGTTGGCCCATCAAGTCCTTGTCCATCCCAGCGTGGGGCTGGTGGCCCGTCATGGCGGTCGTCTTGTTGTCCAGAACGACGTAAAGCACGTCCTGGTTGTTTTTGATGGAATCAGAGATTTCGGACAGTCCTGAGTGGAAGAAGGTGGAGTCGCCGATGAAGCACACGCTCTTGTTGGTGGAAAAGGGCGAAAGGCCCGCCCCCGTCCCCCCGCCCAGGCCCATCCCGATGTAGTTGTGCATCAGGGGCCCGTTAGGCGGCATGAACAACAGCACATAACAGCCCGCGTCGCCGTGGAAGAGGATGTCCAGGGGCTCCCGCTTGTATTTTTTCTTCATGAAGGCCGGGTTCTTGAAATCGGCGACCAGTTCCAGGAAGACCGTGGACGAGTCCCGGTGGGGACAGCCCGGGCAGAAGGTAGGGGTCCGCTTGGGAAGGTCTATTTCGACCGATTCCAGAGAATCGAGAAAGGTGATCTCCTTCTTGACCTTCGCGCTGGAACGCTCGTATTTTTCAAGCAAGGGGGCCAGGGTCCTCATCACCAGGGATGGATTCAGGCCCTCGTTGGCGGGAAACCCCTTCAGGCCATCCGGAAAGTCTTTGCCCCAGACCGTTGGCATTTCCTTGACCTGGCCCGTCTGGCGCAGGTCCATCACGATGTTGCGGACCTGCTTCTCGATGAAGCCGCGTTTTTCCTCCACTACGATCAGGTTTTTCGAATGTTTCAGGATCTCCGCCACCGCCTCGGGGTCGACGGGATAGGTCATGCCCAGTTTGAGGATGGGAATCGTGCCGCTCAAACCGAATTCGGACAGGGCCTGTTCCAGGTAGGTGTAGGAGGCCCCGGCGGTCACGAAAGCCAGGCCGTTTTTCCCATCGCCGGGCAGGATTCGATTAAGACCTCTGCGCCGGACAGACTCCATCAATTGGGGGAACTTGACCTCCAGCGCCTCTTTTTCCAGCTGGGCGGTAAATGGCGGAAGCACGATGCTGTGTTTGACGTCGAAGGTGGAACTGTCGATCGTGGCCTTGTTCAGGGTGCTGAAGCCCTTGGGCGCCTGGTTGGGATAAACCTCCACGCACCCGCCGCCCTCGGCGTTATAGGTGATGAGCAGGTAGGTGATGAAAAGGTTGGCTTCCTCGGAGAGTTCAAAGGCGGTCTTCACCCAATCCTTGATCTCCTGGAAAGTGGCCGGCTCCAGGACAGGCAGGAACAAGTGGGAGGAAAGCTGGCGCGAGTCGACGGGAACCTGGGTGGTGTCGCTGAAGGGGTCGTCCCCCACCACGATAACCCCGGCACCCCGGTGGTCCTTTTTGGCCAAGCTGGAGGAGACCAAGGCGTCCGCCGCCACGTGGAACCCGACGGATTTCATGACCGCAATGGCTCGCAAACCCGCGATCTGGGCCCCGTTCAGGCGGGCCGCCGCGAGGGCCTCGTTGTTGGCGATCTGGGCAAGGATTCCCTTTTCCGCCAGGTAGGGAGCGATGCTGGAGGCGGCCTCGAAAACATCCGCGACGGGGGATCCGGGATAGCCGGTAAGCAGGTTCATCCCCGCTTCCAAACCACCTTTGACAATAAGCTCGTTACCCGTAAAGGTTTCAATGCCCTTTTCGCTTAAGAACCTTGGGTCCACCATTCAAATTCCCTGCTTTCGTGAATTTTAGAAAACGAAACAGCTTGGCGGGTAAGGGCTTTGAAAATCAATACCCTTGGGGATTTTCTCTCAGCGGTGGGATTATAAAGGATTTAGATTATTTCTAATTTATTTTTTCGAGTCGTCATCACGAGGAGCCGCCCCAATCGGGGCGGTTGGCGACGTGGTAATCCCAGTTAGTCGGATGCGTGGCCCTTTTTAAAGGCTTATTTATACTGAGATTGCCACGTCATAAACAGTCGCCTATGCGGCGACTATTCCTCGCAATGACACCCAAACTGAGAAACAGCAAGGATTTAGCTTCTGGCGGGGGAACCAGGAAGGACGGTTTGAAAGCCTTTCTCGAACACGTTGAAGTTGACGGAAGCCAGATGGCTTTTTTTCGCGCCCAAGGCCTTGGGCAGGGCCAGGGCGACCGAAGAAGGTTTCACCACCGGCTTGACCGACAGGACCGCCCCGAGGGCTACCATGTTGGCGGCGGCAGGCAGTTTAGCCCCGGCGGCCAGCTTCGAGGCTTCCACACCGAAAGCCCGGAAGCTTCCCTCTGGAAGGTCGGGGACCAGCGAGAGGTTGTAGACCAGCACGGCGTCCGAACGCAGGGCGGGGGTGTAGGCATTGGCCGCGCGTTGGTCCATGGTGAAAAGCAAGGTCGGCTGGTCCGTCACCGGACAATCCACCGGTTCATCCGAAACCGTGACCGCGCAAAAAGAGGTTCCACCCCGACGCTCCGCGCCATAGGAAGGAATCCACGAAACGTACAGGTCCTCCTCGAGAGCCGAATGCGCCAGCACGAGCCCCATCAACAGGATGCCCTGCCCGCCCGATCCCCGGAAATGAAATTCTTCCCTCATGACTTGTCCCTCACCACTCCCAACGGGAACGTCTTGATCATTTGTTCCTTCACCCATTTCATTGCATCCACGGGCGTCATGCCCCAGTTGGCCGGGCAGGCCGAAAGCAATTCCACCAGGGTGAAACCTTTGCCTTGTATTTGGATCTGGAAAGCCCTTTTCAAGGAAGCCTTGGCCTTGCGCACATGCGCGGGGTCGTGAAGTGACTGGCGGTCCAGATACACCGGAGCCTCCAGCGCGTTCAACAACTCGGGAACCCGAATCGGGTGCCCCTCCCCCGTCGAGCGTCCCAGGGGCGTGGTGGAGGTTTTCATGCCCAGGGGCGTGGTGGGCGCCATTTGCCCGCCGGTCATGCCGTAGTTGGCGTTGTTGATGAAGACTACCGTAATGTTCTCGCCCCGGTTGGCGGTGTGCACGATCTCGCTCATGCCGATGGAAGCCAGGTCGCCATCCCCCTGGTAGCTGAACACCACCCGATCAGGCAAAACCCTCTTGATGCCGGCCGCCACGCAGGGTGTACGGCCGTGGGGCGCTTCCGTCACGTCGAAATTCCAGTAGTCATAGGCGAAAACCGCGCAACCCACAGGCGCCACGCCCACGGTTTTTTCCCGCACTTCCAGCTCGTCGAGCACCTCGGCCACCAGCCGGTGTGCCAACCCGTGGCCGCACCCGGAACAATAGGTCATAGGGACATCGGTGAGGGCTTCGGGACAGGGATTGACCAGTTTCATGCCGACCTTCCTTTTGAAACGTCTTTAAAGGAGGTCGGTATAGTGCCGATTTCGATATCATTTTTTTCAATTTGAAAATCGGCACATATTTTGGCCTTCTTTCCGGGGACCCAGTCCATGGCCATCCGGATCTCGCCTGGGGTGGGCATGGCCCCGCCCGGACGCCCGAAAAACTCCACAGGCACCGAACCTTCCACGGCCAGGCGCACGTCTTCCACCATCTGGCCCATGCTCATTTCCACCACCAGCACCCGTCCCGCGCGTTGGGCAGCCACCCGGACCGCCTCGGAGGGGAAAGGCCAGAGGGTCATAGGGCGCAGTAGGTCGACCTTCATGCCCGACGCGCGGGCCTCTCGCACCGCTGCCTTCGCCACACGGGAGGAGGTGCCATAGGCCACCACCAGTAATTCCGCGTCTTCCTGCCGGTCCAGTTCAAAGCGCACTTCCTTGGCCATGGCACGGTATTTTTCAGCCAGATGGTAATTGTGAATCTCCAGTTCCCCGTCCACCATGAGAAGCGAACGGATAAGCCGGGCCTCTCGCCCCTTGGCCCCATCCAATATCCAGGAGCGGTCGGGAGAAGGAGCCTGGGGTCTGGGGACCAGGTCCACGGGTTCCATCAGCTGGCCCAGCAGTCCGTCGGCCAGGAGGATGACGGGGCTTCGGTACTTGCCGGCAAGTTCAAAAGCCAACTGGGTGAAGTTGTAGGCTTCTTCCACGGTGGCGGGGGCCAGGACCAGGCATCGGTAATCGCCGTGGCCGCCCCCTTTCACGGCCTGGAAGTAATCCGCCTGGGAGGGTTGAATATTGCCCAGCCCCGGGCCGCCCCGCATGACATTTACCAGCACACAGGGGATCTCGCAGGCGGCCATGTAGGAAACCGCCTCCTGCATCAGGGAAAAACCGGGGGAGGAGGTAGAGGTCAGGACTCGCGCGCCGGCCAACGCGGCCCCGAAGCAGAGGTTGATCGCGGCGATCTCGCTTTCGGCCTGGATGAAGGTCCCGCCCGCCTCGGGCATTCGGCGGGCCATGGAAGAAGTGATCTCGTTCTGGGGAGTGATGGGATAACCGGCGTAAAAACGGCATCCGGCGGCGATGGCCGCTTCGGTGATGACCTCGTTTCCCTTTATCAGGGTGCGGGTCACGGGCAAACCTCGGCGGGGGTTTCATCCAGTATCCAGACCTGGATGGCCAGGTCCGGGCACATCAGGGCGCAGTTCCCGCATCCGGTGCAATCTGAATCCACCTTGAACCGCATGGGCACATACCCGATCGGGTTCAGGCCTTCCCCCGTTTCCAGGCAATCCTTGGGGCAGTATTCCACGCAAAGGCCGCAGGCCTTGCAGCGATTCGCGTCCACCTTGACCCGCCCCTTGCGCCTGGCCATGACCCCTCCGAGGGATTTGAGATTCGGTAATTATGCCGAAACCCCGCCGGGGCCAATATGACTTAGGTTGGGTTACAACGGAGGAAACAAAAACCCGGCAAACGCGCGTAAAAAACAACATTCTTTGAATTTACTAGGCTGTCATTGCGAGCAGCGATTTAAGCTGCGAAGCAATCCCAGTTCATGGTGAGTGTTCGTATCTGGCTTTGGAAAAGGCTTATTTAAACTGAGATTGCCACGTCATTAACGCCCGACTATTCGTCGGTCATTCCTCGCAATGACAAACTTTAAATATACGGCAGTGGATCGACGGCATAGCCGTTCTTGCGGATTTCGAAATGCAGGTGCGGCCCGGTCACCCGGCCCGTGGCGCCGACCCTGCCGATCAATTGCCCGCGCCTGACCTTGTCCCCTTGCTTCACGAGGATTTTCGACAAGTGGCCGTAAAAAGTGATGTACCCATTTCCATGGGCGATCTGGATCAAGTTTCCGTACCCTCCGGAGATACCTGTAAAGATGACCCTTCCTCCCCTCGCCGCATAAACCTTGTCCCCGTATTTCGCCCGCAAATCCAAGCCCGAATGGTGCCGAACATCCCCCGTGAGCGGGTCGGACCTTTTACCAAAGGGGGAGGTAATAATTCCCCACCGCCCCAATGGGTCCCCAAAAATTCCCCGCTTCGAATAATAGGAAATCCACTCCTGGGCCATACGAATCGGTTTCACCCCGGGGATGAAGAGCACATCGCCGGGCTTCAGCGCTTTCCACCACCACCAGTGGATGTCATTGATTTTTTCCAAGTTCTTCGGTTCGGCCTTGTAGAGGGCCGCGATGGTAAGGATCGTCTCGCCCTTCTGGACGGTATGCAGGACACCTTTTCCCGCCAGGATGTTCACCGGCCGGTTGATCCGCGCTTTCATGGGGAGATTCGGATTGGCCCCGATGAGGGTGTTCACGTCGATCTTGTAGTCACTCGCCAAGGTCCACCAGTTCTCCCCATCCTCCACTTGATGGACTTCCGCCAAGGCCTTGGGGTCCCGCAGACGTTTCAAGTCGATCTTGTCGGCGTCGGTGGCCGGTGTAATCCCGGGCAAGAACTGGGGCGTTGGGCTTATCACCGCGATCGGGGTCGCCATATGGGCCTGGGAATGGGCCCGGCGGGGCGCTGGACGCGGGGTGGGGGATAAAGTCGGGGTCGTTGAAATATCAGGGGTCTGGGTAGAAGCGGTCAGGGTTGCCGTGGGTAGGGTCGGTATCGGGGTCGGGGTGCTGGTCGCCGCGGAAAGAGGTAAACCGGTGAAAAGGAGATAGAAAAACATTGCCAGAGGAACCAAGCCGCAACGAAATACGGTTGATAGGCTACGAAGGGGAGGCTTCATTTAGGAAACGACACCCAGCCGAACCACATTCTGGGTTTTCAGCATCTTGCGGACCACATCCGCAACCTGGGAAGGTTCCAACCCGCACATTTCCCTCTGGATCTTGGGGCTGGCGTGTTCGATATATTTGTCCGGGATGGCCACCTGGTGGACCGCGCAATCCGTGATCCCGTTGCGCTGGAGCAGTTCCAGGACCCCGCTCCCGAACCCGCCTATTAGGACGTTCTCTTCCATCGTGACGAGCACCTTGTGGTCTTGGGCCAGCTTGAGGATCAATTCCTCATCCAGGGGTTTCACGAACCTCATGTTGGCGACCGTTCCTTCCAGGCCTTCCTTTTTTAGGATCAATGCGGCCGCCTTGGCCGTGCCCACCATTCGGCCTATAGCCAGAAGGGCGTAATCCCGGCCCGATTGGAGTATCTCTCCCTTTCCGATCGGCAGTTTACGGAAGGTTTTTTCCAACGCTACACCCTCGCCGTTACCCCGGGGGTAGCGCAAGGCGATGGGGCCGTTGTGTTCAACGGCCGTATAAAGCATCTGGCGCAATTCATTCTCGTCCGCGGGGGCCATCACAGTCAGGTTGGGAACACAGCGCAGGTAGGAAAGGTCATAGACCCCCTGGTGGGTCTCGCCGTCCTCGCCCACCAGCCCGCCCCGATCCAGAGCGAAAACCACCGGCAGGTTTTGAAGACAGACATCGTGAATGATCTGGTCGTAAGCCCTCTGTAAAAAGGTGGAATAAATGGCCACCACGGGTTTCAGGCCCTCGCAGGCCAATCCCGCGGCCATGCAAACCCCGTGGGATTCAGCAATTCCTACGTCGGCGAAGCGATCGGGATATAGTTCCCCGAATTTTTTCAGACCCGTCCCCTCCGGCATGGCGGCCGTGATGGCGAAAAGGGCGGGATGGTCCTTCGCCAGCTCGATCATGGTGTCTCCAAAAACCTTGGTATAGGAGGGAGGCGCTCCCGGAACTACGGGCGTTTGGGTCATGCCCGTCTCTTTATCGAACACGGAAACGCCGTGGTATTTTTCGGGATTTTCTTCGGCGGGCGCGTAACCTTTCCCTTTCTTGGTAATCACATGGAGAAGGACGGGGCCCTTGAGTTGTTTGACCCTCCGGAAGATTTCCACGAGGGTTTTCATGTCATGGCCGTCAATGGGGCCGTAGTAACGAAGTCCCATTTCCTCGAAAAAGGTTCCGGGAGTGATGAAGCCCTTCAGGGATTCCTCGGCGTGGTGGGCCACATTGATCATCTTTTGCCCCATGGGGAACTTCTCGACCATGCGTTCAAAGTTCGCCTTGGCCTCATTGTAGGTTTTGCCCGCAAGAATCTTGTTGAGGTAGGAAGACATGGCCCCGACGTTGGGGGAAATGGACATCTCGTTGTCATTCAGGATGACCGTGAGGTTGAGCTCGGGATGGGAGGCGATGTTGTTCAGGGCCTCCATGGCCATGCCGTTGGAAATGGAAGCGTCACCCACGACGGCCAGGACGCTGAAGTTTTTTTTCTGAACATCCCGTCCCAGGGCCATGCCATAGGCCGCGGAAAGGGCAGTGCCCGCGTGACCCACGGCGAAGGTATCGTATTCGCTCTCGTTGCGCTTGGGGAACCCGCAAAGGCCCTCAAACTGCCGGAGGGTGTCGAACCGGTTCTTTCGGCCCGTTACCACCTTATGTCCGTAGGCCTGGTGACCCACATCCCAGACAATCCGGTCCTGGGGGGTGTTGTAAACGTAGTGCATCGCCAGCGTCATCTCGACCGTACCCAGGCTGGCGCCCAGGTGACCGCCGGTTTTGGAAACCGAAGTCACTAAAAAATCACGGATTTCCTCCGCCAGTTTCGGCAGGGCTTCCATGGGAAGCGCGCGAAGGTGCAGCGGGCTCTCGATTGCGTCCAGATACTTGTACATGTAACCCCGATTAACGAATTATGGGAAAAAGGATAAACGAAAGCAAAATTCCCAGGGCCGCTCCCGCGAAAACCTGAATCGGGGTATGGCCTAAAAGCTCTTTCAATCTTTCTTGCGGGATGGGACGCGACTTTTCCAGGTCATCCATCATCTGGTTCAAGATCTTCGCCTGCTGGCCCGCCGCCCGGCGGACCCCCGCCGCGTCGGTCATGACGATCAGAGCCACCCCCACCGCGAGCCAGAAAGCCGCCGAATCCCAGTGGGTATCCAGGCCGATGGTGGTCGCCATACTGCACACGAATGCCGAGTGGGAACTGGGCATTCCGCCCATGCCGACGAACAAACGGAAGTTGATTTTATGGTGTTGAAAATAGTAAATCAACACTTTCAGCCCCTGGGCAATGGCCCAGGATAGGCCGGTGATGTAGAAGATATTTCCGTAATGGTGCTGTTCGAATGGATTCATGGTTTAGTTCGACCTCTCGGCCATGTGTAAAGCCAGCGCCCTCAAGGGCTCGGCCTTGGAGCCGAAGAGCTTTAAGACCCGAACCGCGTCAAAGGTCAACCGCGTGATTTCTTGGCCGGATTTTTCCAACCCAACTGCGGCGGGATAGGTCATCTTCCCCCGTTCCCGGTCACTGCCCGATGACTTCCCCATCTTCTTGCTGTCTCCCGTCTCATTCAGGACATCGTCCACGATCTGAAAAGCCAGACCCGCCGATTGGCCGTACCGGGTCAGCGCTTTCACTTTGGACGCCGAAGCCCCCGCCAAAAGGGCCGGCAGGCGGACGCTGGAAAGCAAAAGGGCCCCGGTTTTGCGGCGGTGAATGGAAAGAACCTTGGCAAGTTTTGGAATTTTTCTCTCGGAAAGTACGTCATCCACCTGTCCACCGACCATTCCGTGGTAACCGGCGTAATGGGCCAACTCGGTCACCATCTGGGGAAGGTTTTTCCGGAATTGAGCGCCGTAGGCTTGGGGGCGGGAAACCCACTCGAATGCCAAGGTCAGGAGTCCGTCCCCCGCCAATATCGCCATGGCTTCCCCAAAAACCTTGTGGTTGGTCTTGAACCCCCGGCGGTAGTCGTCGTTATCCAGGGCTGGCAGGTCATCGTGGATCAGGCTGTAGGTATGAATGAGTTCCAGGGCGCAGGCGATGCGAAGGGATTCTTTATCCGGCAAGCCCACCGCCTGTCCCGAGGCTAGGGCCAGGATGGGACGGAGGCGTTTCCCCCCCGCGAAGACGCTGTACTTCATGCTCTTCCAGAGGGCGGAGGGACAGTTCGAGCCGTCTCGGAATACTTGCCGGAGGCCCTTATCAACAACTTCACGTTTTTCTTTCAAATAGGATTTAAGGTTGAAGGTCATTTGTAGGTTTCGTTTGGAATTTTCAGAATAGTAAATCTTTTAGATTTTCTTCGCGTCTTCGCGGTTAATCCTTCTTACCTTCTTCGTCTTTAGGTTTGGCCGAAGCGGTTTTGAGCAGGGTTTTCACTTTTTTCTCAATCTCGACCAGGCGCTGGTTGCATTCCTTGGTCAGCTTCACCCCATCCTCAAAAAGTTTCAGGGAATCCTCAAGCTTCAGGTCGCCCGATTCCATCCGGGAGACGATCGCTTCCAGTTTTTCGAGCAATTCCTCAAATGAAAGTTGGGCGGCCATTATTTCCTCGCTTTTCGGTCCGTCATTTTACCTATTTTTAAACAACCTATGGGCTAAATCCATCCCACCGCGAAGCCCCCGCAAACAATTGATGGGCTATGCACTTGGCGGGCTTTAAAAATATTCCCTCTCCCCTTGAGGGAGAGGGCCAGGGTGAGGGGTGCCATAGCTAGTCGTCCCCCCCTCATGCCGACCTTCGATAAAGCTTTTAAAGAAGTCGGTATCGTACCGATTTCAATATTCATTTTATTGAGAATCGGCACAAGAAAAGCAGAGGTAAATTTCCCCTTACAACACGAAAAAGCAAAAAGACATTGAACCGCCGATCAAATCCGATGGACGCCGATAAGTTTGAGAAAGCATTAAACCATAAGTCGTTATCGGCGTTTATAGGCCGTAATCGGCGGTTATAAAAATTCTTTCTTTTTAACAGAAAACCTTCATTACGTGTCATGAAAGCATAGTCACCAAAACCGAGCGGCTTCACGACTTGGTGTCATCCTCAATCACTTCTCGAACCGGAAAACCCGGTAAGAATGGGGCTGAATTTGAACCGAGAAATCCGTTTTAGCCGCGTCAGGATTCATCCGGGCCCACCAATTGTTCGGGTCGGGAGTTGGGACCGGCAAGGGTTCGAATGCTTTGCCCGATCCCGCTTCCGTCATTTTCGCCCCGGAACCCGGGAAGGTGACTTTGACCTCGCAGGGCTCGTCCCGGAAAGATTCCACGACGAAGCTCTGGTTGTCATAGGCGAATAAAGCGACCTCCGCAGGTGAATCGATGCGTACCTGGAAATCACCCATCAGGTACACCTTGATGGAGGTCAGCACCCCCTGGGGCAGGTTATAGAGGTCGGACATGTTCTCGGGGATATTCAAGACATAGAAGATGCCCTTGGAATAGCGGTTCATCATCACGATGGGGAACCCCTTGGCGGCGGCCACACCCCGGATGATTCCCCAGGTGTCGTTGGTCATGAACCTAATCTCCGGAAAAAGAATGGCCGGGTTGTCATGCTTGGGATCGTTCAGGCTGGTTCCGTTCCCCGCCCCGAAGCCGTTGACGAAATCGTGAATCAAGACCATCCGGCCGGTGCATTCGATCTCGGCGATATCTTCGATGCCCTTCCCTTGCAGGGCCTTCAAGAGCCCGGAGGTGATGAACACCTTCTTTCCCGCCATCAGGCTTCCTTTGATCTTCGAAACAATCTTCGGGTCGAATTTCGCCGATTCGGTCAGCAGGATCGTATCCGCGTCCTCGGGGTACTGGGGCCTCAGGTCGATGGGGATACCGATATTCCCCAGGTAGTTATGGATGAAATCTTCCCCCGTGGATTGGTAGGGCTTGTAACAGGCAATGCCGATGGGCTTGCCTAACGCTCCGAGGTCTCGGTCGATCGTCTCAAGCGAGTATCCGGCGGCCCTTCCCCAACCGACCGGGGCCTTGTCTCCTTCGGCGGGCCTATAAGTCTTCAGCATCTCGTCCCAGTTGAAGCTGGTGGGCAGGTTCTTCCAGGCGTCGCGATTCCCTGGTTGCAGGGGCCGGGTTTCCGACATGGGAGCCCAATTGAAGAGGGTGATCTCAGGGGATTTGGCCAGGAGGGTATCCCACAGTTCTTCGGCGTAGCGGTCGACATAACGGGTGCTATAGACATCCACCCATCCGCCCAGGTTGCCGCCGTCGGGGCGGATGTTGCTGAAATAGCGGAAGATCTGGTAGCTCTCGTACTGTTGCAAGAGTTGGTCGGTAATGTAGGGGTCGCGGGTTTCTGTGCCGGTATAGATGTAATCAAAGGCATGGGCTTCCTGGTCTAGGTCGTAACCCAGGCCCTGGAAATGCTCGTACCAGTTGGGGTACTTGATGATCATCTTGATCTTGGGGTTGACCTTCTTGGCGGGGCCCAGAACCAGGTTCTTGGCCGCCTCCCGCATCGTATCGAGGCGGTATTGGGTCCAGGATCGCTTGCCCTTGGCCTTGATGTCGGCGTCGGACTTGCTGGTGTAAAAGAAGAAATCATCCAGGATCACATGGTCGAAATGCCGGGCGGCCATCTCCACCGCCCTCTTGCACTCGGCCCGGTCCGCGGGGAGTTCATAATCGAAGGTTCCGAATTGCCCGCCCTTCCCGCCCGCTGCCAGAGTAATTCCGCCCCAAACCTCAACGCCATGGTCGTGGAAGAACTTGATGATGCCATCCAGTTTCGATTCATCCGCGAAGTTCTTGACCCGATAAACCTCCAGGTAAACCTTATCGAACTTCACCTGGGCCATGGTGCGGTCAAATTCCTGCTGGAGTCTCTGGGGGTCGGAAAATGAATTGGTGGCATTCACGACGATGTAGATAGCGGTCTTGAAGTTCTTGTAATGGCCTTGGGTGGTTGTTGGTCCGGCACCAACAGGCAATAAGGATAAAAGGGTCAAAATGATCATAATGCTTTTAAAAGTTTTCATCCTCACTCCAATTAAAAAAATTTGGTAAGTATCCCCTCACAACTAGTAAAAGCAAAAAGCCTGGAACCGCCGATCAAGTCCGATGGACGCCGATAAGTTTGAGAAAACCCTAAACAATAAGCCGTTATCGGCGTTAATCGGTCGTTATCGGCGGTTAAAAAAATTCTTTACGTGTCCTGAAGTTATAGTCAAAATAATTTTTCCTGACTCGATTCCGGCTCTTTCTTCCGCCGCTCCCCAACAACTTCCGATTCCAAACTCCCCTTCTGCAATTGAATCGCCAACCGGTCCCCTGCCTTGGTCTTATCAGCGTCCCGTAGGATATTCCCTGTTTTCTTATCCCGCACGATGGCATAGCCCCGTTTCAGAGGCCCATAGGGGTGATAGGCCTGCAGTTGGGCTTCCAGGCCGTGAAGCCGCTCCTGTAAAGGCTTGATTCGCTGTAAGGGTGTCGTCCTTGCCAGGAAATCGGCCAGCCTTTGGTAATCCAGGCGCTTGCCTTCTAGGGTCGTCATGAGGGCATCCTGAAGTTCCTGGGTTTTGTAATCCAGGTTCTGCCAAGCCTGATCCAGCAAAACATCAGGCCTGCGATCCTTGAGATTGGTGGTGAGCTCTTTTAAGTCCCTTCGTTTTTCATCCATCAGGTTCCCAAGAGCGTCCTTGAGCCGTCTTTGATAATCTTTCAAAGACCCAATCACATCTTCCTTTCCTGGGGCAATATGGGCTGCGGCGGCGGTAGGGGTGGGTTCCCGACGATCGGCAACAAAATCACAAAGGGTGAAATCAACCTCATGTCCCACGGCGCTGATGGTGGGGATGGAGCAACCCGCCAAGGCCCTCACCACGCCCTCATCATTAAAGGCCGCCAGGTCTTCCAGGCTTCCCCCACCCCGGGTCACCACCAAAACATCATGCTCATTCCGATTGGACACTTCCAAAATAGCCTCGCGGATCTCCTCCGGGGCTTCCGCACCCTGAACCTTCACGGGAAACAGTTCCACTTCCTCAATGCCCGCCCTGGTTTCGAGGATCTTCATAAAATCTTGGATCGCGGCGCCCGAGGAAGAGGTGATGAGAGCGATGCGTTTAGGAAAGGTTGGCAGAGGTTTCTTGCGTTCCGCCTCAAAGAGGCCCTCGGCCTGGAGCTTTTTCTTGAGTTGCTCAAAAGCTAGTTGGAGCCCGCCCAACCCCTTGGGTTCCAGCATCCTGACCAGGAGCTGGAATTGCCCCCGGGCCTCGAAGAGGGACAGGTGCCCGCCCGCGATAACCTGCAACCCGGCCTCAGGTTTGAAGGTAAGGCCCTGGTTGTAACCCTTGAAGAAGGCACAGGGAATGAGGCTTTTTTCGTCCTTGAGATCAAAGTAGATGTGCCCGGAGGGATGTTTGATGAACCGGCTGATCTCGCCCTGAACGAGGATGTTGGGAAACTTGGCTTCCAACAGCGCCCGCGCGGTCTGCACCAATTCGGTGACGGAATAGATAACTCTTGTTTCTTCGCTCATTTAAGTTTGGCTGTCCCTTGGTTTGCTATGACTCGCTAGAGAATATCTTGCCACGACTCAGTTTTACGATACTTTGTTTTAAACCATTCTTCCTTGCGGGTCCTCATCGTGGACAATCAACATCGGATAAAAAGTTTAATTCCCGAATAATTTTAAGAGCAATTCCTGACGGTCTAATTTGAAATGTTCAGCTACATCCGAAAGAATCGCGGACAACGTGCCTGTCCTGAGGGGGTTATGGGCGGGGATTGTAATGTGCTGCTGGCCGTTTTGGGTCGTCGTCAAACGCATGTGGCTTCCGGTTTGGCGAGTGATTTCGTAACCCAAAACTTTAAGTTCTTTGGCGAGGTCTTCTCCCGACAAGTTCCTCGGGAGCCTCATACCGCGATGGTTTCCTCACGCACAAAATGCAGTCTGATGACCTTAGGCATCTTGTTTTCATCAAAATGACATTTAACCGCGTCACGAATCATTGCGTGAAGTTGCTCGATGTTGTCGGCTTCGGTAAATATGGATTCACCCAAAGCGCGGGCTTCATAGCCGCCCTCAGGCGAATCTTCGATCATAAAAATCAATTCGTTCATGACAACCTCCAAGCGGCATTATACAAAAGGTGTTGGCTTTAAACGACAACCCCTTGTTATGAAATGTTTTCCAGATTAATAGATGGCGAATCCGTTTGTTTGCGGACTAAATGCACCTCAAAACGCGAGGTTACCATTTCCAGTCCTTCCGGGACCATTGGGTCTCGGGCCCGCCCCCCTCCAAAAGCTCGTCATCGCCATTCTGAGCCATCTTTTCAAGGGCCGCGGCCCATCCATGGCGCGGTACGCCCACGGCCGAACCACCAACTGTCCAGGCTGGGCTTCCAGTTCCACCTCGTCTTCCAGCTGGCATTGTTCCAGCAAAAAAAACAAAGGGGCCAGGCCTACATTTTACACTTTAAAAGCCGCTTCGCGAAGGATCGGTCTTTTGCCACCTTCACCTTGATCCTGGCCCACTGGTTTCCCACCGCCGAAAAACCAACCCCCATC
>Ga0182030_10000326_pt1 | contig 85371 bp, 62 predicted proteins | sample 812S3MmetaG_FD_121299 | JGI IMG/M metagenome (GOLD analysis project Ga0182030, IMG submission 121299) | Permafrost microbial communities from Stordalen Mire, Sweden - 812S3M metaG (Illumina Assembly) | ecosystem: Environmental > Terrestrial > Soil > Wetlands > Permafrost | place: Sweden... | reverse complement strand
CCCTCCGTACATGCGAAAGGTATTGCGAAAGCCGATGACCCGCTCCGGTTGCGTCCAGAGCAGCATGTCCTTCGGATCCGGGATCCGGGCATCGTAGGGTTGCGGGCAGGATACGAGACCCAAGACCGTGCAGGCCGACCCGGTCGCCTCGCCGGCATCGACCGGCACGCGCGCGAGCGCCCCGGTGAGGACGCACGCAACCGCGATGAGCTTTCTGATGTCTGCCATGCGGTTTAGTATCCGCGAAAGGCCGGCACGACAACAGCCGCCGAGCCTCCTTGAGGAGAGACGGTATGGTCGACTGGAGAATCTATGCGCTCGGCTCGGCCGCGTTCGCGGCGCTGACCGCGGTCTTGGCGAAGGTCGGCATCATCGATATCGATTCCAATCTCGCCACCTTCATCCGAACGGTCGTGATTCTCACGCTTTGCGCGCTCGTGGTGACGATGCGCGGCGGTTGGGCATGGGGGACGGTATCGCCGCGCTCGCTCAAGATGCTGTCATTGTCGGGAATCGCCACCGGGCTGTCATGGCTGTGCTACTTCAAGGCGCTGCAGGCAGGCCCAGCTTCGCGCGTGGCACCCATCGACAAGCTAAGCGTGGTATTCGTCGTTGTGCTCGCGGCCCTGTTTCTGCGCGAGCCGCTGACGCTCAAAGTCGGCGTCGGCGCGGTGCTCATCACCGCGGGCGCGATATTGATGGCGATATGATCCATCGAGGCAGACGCGCAGGCGCCACATTAACAATCTGTACAGGTCGGGCGTCTCAGATCAAGGCATTGTGTGGCTCATGCGCATGAATCGGGCAATTTGCATTACCGTCCTCGTGAGCGGAGCTGCTTGCCTCGCCCTGCCCTTCACCGCGGCCGCGGCGGCCCCTCCGCAGGCTCCGCCCGCCGCCGCGCAGTTGGTCGGTACGACACTCTACCGGACGACTCAGAGCCTCGTGCTCGGTTCACCTGATCGTTGGGACTATCTGTCCTGGGATCCGGTATCGCACCGCATCTTTGCGGCCCACCAATCGACCGTCACGGTGGTGGACGCCGATCGGTTGAGCGTCGTGGGCCAGGTTCCGGTCGCCGGAGCGAACGGCATCGCCGTGGTGCCATCGTTGCACAAGGCTTACGCCGGAAGTTCCGAGACGCGTACCATCGTCGTGTTCGACGTCGCCTCCTTGGCGGTGCTCAAACAAATCCCCTCGGAAGCGGATACGGATGGTGCAGTTTACGACTCCGCCAGCGGGCGCGTCTTTGTGATGCATGGCAACCCGAACTCCGCAACTGCGGTGGACGTGCGCTCCGATACCGTCGCTGGCCGCATTGAACTCGGCGGCAAGCCGGAGTTCGCGGCCGTCGATGGTGCCGGGAAACTGTACGTAAACATGGTGGATCGGGGCAGCGTGCAGCGAATCGACACGCGCACGCTCCGGATCGATGCGACCTGGCCGCTTCCCGGCTGTGAGCGGCCGCATGGGATGGCCATCGATGTACATGCAGGCCGGCTGTTTTCCGGGTGCGTCAACCAGCGGCTGATGGTGCTCGACCTGCGCGATGGACGGGTGGTCGCTCAGTTGCCGATCGGTAGCGGGAGCGATGCACTCGGCTTCGATCCCAAGCGCCGCTGGGTACTGAGCTCCAACGGAGCAGGCACGCTGTCCGTGATCCGAGAGACGGCTCCCGATCAGTGCGTGCCGATGGCGGACGTTCCGACTCAGCCGTCCGCCCGGACCATGACCATCGATCCCGAAACGGGCCGGGTGTTTCTGCTGGCGGCAGAACGTTTCGAGAAGGACGCTACCGCGGCCGACCCGCGCCAGCGCTATGGCATCCGCCCCGGCTCGCTGCAACTGCTGGTCGAGCAGCCCGCGGATGCGGGCGCCCCCATCGCTGGCAACCATCGTTGAGGGCCGATCGAGGGGTACGCGGCGCTGATTGGCGAATCGGATAGCCGGCGCACCGCTTGGCATGCTAGCGTCTCGAACTGGCAACCTCTGATCTGTCGCGGGGTGATGGCATGCGGGAACTAGATAGGGCGCTGCTCGATATAAACTTCGTCCGCGAGCACATCGCGCGAACCACCCAGTTCAGGGGATACGGCCCGCTCACCTTGGCGGCCACCGGCGCCTTGGCGTTTGGCGTGGCTGCACTTCAGACCGCATTCCACGCGCCGTCCCGCGACCGGGCGCTCGAGTTCATTGCGGTATGGTCCGCCACCGCCGCGGTCGCGGTGATCCTCATCGGAATCGAAGCCGTGGTGCGGTCGCGCAGGTTGCACGTCGGGATGGCGGTGGAAATGCTGCAGTCGGCGATCGAGCAATTTCTGCCCGCCGTCACGGCCGGAGTGCTCATTGCCTTCGCCCTCGCGCGCTGGTCGCCGAGTTCTTTGTGGATGCTGCCCGGCCTGTGGCAAATCGTCTTCAGCCTGGGGGTGTTCTCGACTGCACGTATTTTGCCGAAGGCCGTGTTCATTGTTGGCATTTGGTATCTGGGATGCGGCCTGGCATGCCTCGCCGTGGGTCAAAGCGACCCGCTTTCGCCCTGGTCGATGGGGGTCCCTTTCGGCGGGGGCCAATTGCTTGTAGCATGCATTCTTCAAATTTCTCGCCGCTCGAGCCACACCGATGAATAAAGTGAAAGGCCGCACTACCGAGGGTCGCTACGCCTACCCGAACCTGGATCTCGTGATCCACGAACGGGCGCGATTGAGTATGATGACGTCGCTGATCGCGCATCCCAAAGGCCTGCGATTTTCAGATCTGAAGCGACTCTGCGATCTGACCGACGGCAATCTGAGCCGCCATTTGCAGTCGCTTGCCGCTGAAAATCTGGTCGCGATCACCAAAAGCTATGAGGACAGCAGGCCGCAGACTTGGTGCCGCCTCACGGCCGAGGGCAAGCGCCGCTATGTACGCTACCTGTCCGTGCTCGAGCAGATCGTGGACGATTCGGCGGCGAGGCACAAATCCGCGGACGCCCTGCTCGCGGGCTCCTCGGGCCACTGAGCTGCTGCGGGGCGGCAGGCCGCACCCGCCCCTCGACGGCAGCTGGTAGCCGCGCAGCCGTTTGGCTGCCTCGAGTCATTCTCCGTCGATCAGTGGCCGACGCTCGCGGGCTATCGGAACTGCACCGTGTATCCGGCCTGCCAGCCATTCTTGGTCGGCTCGATGTCGAATGATGTGCGCACATCGGGATGCTCACGCCGATTGAGCACGAAACGGGCCGTGGCGATGCCCAGGGCCGCGCCTGCCACGGTATCAGAAGTCCAATGCAGATTGTCCTTGACCCGGATGTACGCCGTGGCGCCGGCCACCCCATAGCCGATGATGCGGCGAATCCAGCGGTATTCATCATTTCCGGATTCGGCGAATACCGTCCCGACGGCAAAGGCTGCGCTCGAGTGGACCGAGGGAAATGAATCCCCGCCCACGCGCCAGCGATTCGGCGACGTGGTTCCATCGGGGCGCTCCCGCCCGCCGGCATACGCAAGAATCTCGCCCGTCACCGTGCTCAACGCTCCGGCTTCGATCAGCGACCAGGTCTCCCGATAGCCGTCGGAGTCCCCGAGGAACGCGGCGGTAACGAAGGTGCCACCGATGAGGGCGACTGTGGGCAGCGCATCCCGCGCGGCGTTCTTATCCTTGCCTCCGTTCAGCACTGCATTCGAACCGGTCGCGAAGTGGTCGCGGACTCGCGTATCAAATTCATGGGCCACACCAACCGCGGCCAGCGAGCCGGCGAACACCAGCCAGTCCTCCCCGTCCCACCGAATCGGGGCGGTGAAATAGAGCTTCACGTCATCCAGGGTGTCCGACCACACCGAAGAATCAGCGTGGGCCCTCAAGGGCATCACCAGGCACCCGAGGCACAACGCGGCCAACAGCGGCCCCGTCGATCGAGGTTCGCAGGTGAAAGTGCCTTTTACCGGCATTTTGCTGCCCGGATCGCGTTCATGTGAATGGCAGTTATTTGTGATAACTTTGTGAAACAAAGTATGGGAGTCTACACTCTGCGTTGCAAAGTGCGGAAGCTGCTGATGGACCTACATCGATGTCCACGCGTTGTGCCTGTGTGGGCGCTTGCGACAATTTCCATTGCAATCGAGATAGGCAGCCTTCCGCTTGTGGGGCGGACCGCAGTATACCTGCCCTCCCGCCGCGACGGAACTTTCTCCATGCCGTCGCGGATCACGCGCATCGCTTTCGATCGATCGCGCGGTGACGCGCCTTGAACGCCGCCAGGGCCCTGGAAACCGGGGAAGTATCCACGCCGAGCGAGGACTTCAGGGAAACGCGCCGCGATGTCGATGCGTTTTCGCCGCCGCAATGCTCCACGGCGCTTCTTGCGGTCAGCATGCTCGTAGTGATCCTGCCCATCCCATTCATCTTCGCTCATGGTCCGCTCTGGGCCGCGCAGCGGCTGCTGCCTCCTTTGCGTACCGGCGGGTGGATCGTGCTGGCAATCAACGCGGCAGCGCTTGCGCTCTGCTGCATCTTAAAGCCGCTTCGCACACCCATCGGGATCCTCACCTACCGTCTGACCTTCATTTACGGTGCCATTGCCTGGCTGTCCGGTCTCGTAATCACCTATCTGTCGTGGGGAATCGGGGCGGTGGTCGCCGGCATCGTCTGTCTCGGCGGCGGGATCGTGACGACGGGGCTCTTGGCGACCCTAACGAGCGGCGAATGGCAAGGATTCATGGCGCTGCTGCTTTTCGTCGTCGTCACATTCGCCGGCCGCACGGCGGGCATGCGCCTCGCACGACACGGCGTGCAGTACCGGCGCTAGCCGGGCCTCGCGGCCCCGGCAGGCTCGCGGCCTGATCGGGAATTCCCCGACGCTGATTCGGCCGCCCAGTTGGCGTCAACGTCCTGCCGAAATGCGCACTACAATGGGGATCATGCCCACCTCGCTTCTGTCCGTCACCGCGGCGACATCTTCGCCGACGCACGAGCGGTTGCGCGGAATTGCCTCCATGGCCCTCGCGGTATTCACGTTCTCGATCATGGATGCCACCCTGAAGCGGCTGTCCGCGCATTACGGCCCGCTCCAGGTTTCCTGCATGCGCTGTCTTTCGTCGGTGCTTTGGCTGTTGCTGGTCATCGGTGGTCAACGCTCCTGGGCCCTGCTGCGCGCCACCCGTCCGCTGCTCCACTTGGGCCGCGGCGCGCTCGGCGTTTGCATGCTGGGAACCTTCGTGTACGCGGTGAACAAAATGACGCTGGCGCAGACGTACTCCTTGTTCCTCGCCGCCCCGCTCATGATGACTGCGCTGTCGGTTCCGCTGCACGGCGAGCGCGTGACGGGCCGGCGCTGGGTCGCGATCGGCGTCGGCCTGAGCGGTGTGCTCGTGATCCTGCATCCGTGGAGCAAAGGTCCGCTGCCGCTCGCAGCGGCGCTCGCGGCCGCGGGGGCTGCAATCTGTTACTCGCTTTCCGCGTTGACGGTGAGAGCATTGGGGCGGGGTAATACGATCCTTTCGACCGTATTCTGGAATTTGTTGCTCGTGGGCGTCGCAGCGGGGCTGCTGTCGATCGGAAACTGGCGCGCAATTCCCGTCACCGATTGGCCCTGGCTGGCGGGCACGGGGCTGGCCGGCGCTTTAGGACAGTTCTGGATCACGGATGCTTTTCGTCGAGCTCCGCCGGCCGTGGTCGCGCCGTTCGAATACACCTCTATTCTCTGGGCTTTCGCCATCGACTGGATATTCTGGTCGGCTGCGCCGTCGCCAAGCTTGCTGGTGGGCGCAGCCATCGTGATTTCCACTGGAATCTATGTGATCTGGGATGAGCGCCGGTCGATAGATCTGCCGATGAACCCGGCGAGCCCGCCACCCTGAAGTGCTCACAGGACCTGCCCTCGAGGTCGAGAAGATGGCGAGATCCTCACCCGCGGTGGGTACGGGCTTGGGCGCGTTGCAGCCCGCAATCGGTGGGAGTGCCCTGCGCGCCGTACCGGACCTTTTGAACTCCCACCCCGCGCGAGATCGGCCGCTCGATGTGCCCGAGGGCTCGGAAGGTCGACAGGCCGACCCAGTTACCGGAATCCCCCAAGCTCGCAAGCACGACGTAATCCAGGTGTGTGGGGCAACCTTCCGCGCTGCGAGTCGACCACGCCGAACCGGAAGCCGCACTCACGCCAAGGGCGGCGGCCAGGCAAAGTGTCATCACGGTCAGCTTGGAGAAACGATGGGCCATAGGGTCGATGCGGACTTTAGTCGTTGCCTCGAATGCCGACTCTCCAGGCATTTGAGGACGGCTGGTGGAACAGGCGTCGGCGCCGCTTAGGCCTCCGATGCCTGTTGATTCACTGGCGCGCGGGCGCGCGCAATTGGATTGCGCCCGCGCACCACGGGTCCGCTGCGGCCCCTAAATACGACCGGCGACAACCAATACGAGAAGCACGATCACCACCAGGCCCAGACCGCCCGCGGGGTAATAACCCCACCCGCCGCTGTACGGCCAGGTTGGCAGCGCGCCTACCAACAACAGAACCAAAAGGATGAGGAGGATGGTGCTAATCGACATGTTGTGTCTCCCAAACGATCCAGTGTGCAAATCTGCCCGGGAGACTAGCTCGGGGAGGAATCAATGGCAGCCGGGCGGCTGTGACAAACCCTGTAGGGCGGCTCCTACCCTCGGTTCCGGCTGGACCAGTACCAATATAACGGCAGCCCGGCGAGCAGCATGCCGATCCCCTGCAAGGCTTGACGTGGCGTCGCGATGAAGGTGTTTATCAACAGCGCTGTTGTCACGATGACGAAGGCGAGCGGGATCCAGGGATAGCCGGTCGCGCGATAGGCGCGCGGTGCGTCCGGCATGGTGCGGCGGAAGACGAACAGGGAACCGGCGGCGAGACCGTAGAACAGCCAGGAGGCAAAGATCACGGAGTCCGTGAGCGTGTCATAGCTTCCGGAGACGGCCAGAGCACTCGCCCATGCTCCCTGTGCAAGGAGTGCCCTCACCGGCACGCGGGACCGCGCTGATAGCCTGGCGAGGCCTCTGAAGAACAAGCCTTCGCGCGCCATGGCGAATGGAATCCGCGAGTTGGAGAGCACGCTCGCATGCAAGGACCCGAAGGATGAGATCATCATGGCGACGGCAGTCAGGGAGACCGCTGCCGGACCCAAGAACCGCTTCAAGACCTCGGTGGCAACCGATGAGCTCGTCGGTATGCTCGCGATTTGTAGCGGCGTCAGGGTGTAATAATAGGCGGCGTTCACGAACAAATAAATGGCGCCGACCAGCAAAGTGCCGCCGATGAACGCACGCGGTAGATTCTTCTGCGGATCTCGGATCTCGCCCGCCAGCGGGGCGACATTGTTCCAGCCGTCATAGGCCCACAGCGCCCCGAGCATGGCGGCGCCGAATCCTGCGATGCCGCCGCGTGCGCTTGCGGCGACCCCTTCGCAAGTGCCGGCCAGACCGGAATCTCTGAAATGTTCGAAGCTTCCGGGAGCGAGCATGAAGGCGCCGACGCCGACACCCAGCACCAGTCCGATCTTGGCGATGGTCACCACCAGTGCCGTGCGTCCACCGGTCGCCACGGTGGTGCAATTGAGCAGCGTCACCAACCAAATTGCGGTGAGTGTGACGACCGTCAGGCCGCCGACCTCGAGGTGCACGCCACCGAGCACTGCGCCAAGGTGCCATTGCTCGAGCGCGCCGCCCATCGAAACGTTCATGAAGATCGCCAGGCCCACGGCGAGCGCTGCCTGCGCGCCCGACCTGAACACGGCGAATGCCATCCATCCAAACAGAAACGCCGCCAGCCTGCCGAATGCGCGGCGCAAATACACGTAGTCGCCGCCGGCCTCGGGCATCAGCGCGGCGATCTCGGAATAGCAGAATGTGCCCGCGAGCGACAACAGCCCCGCCGCCACCCACACCAGCATCACGGTGGTCGCACTGCCGACGTTGCAGGTCATCACGCGCGTTTTCAGGAAGACGCCGGCGCCGATCATGTTGGTCACGTTGACGGCAATCGCCGCCCACATTCCGACCCCTCGGATCAGCTCTGAGCCGCCGGCATTTTGCACATTGGACTGACGCATCCCTGGTGTAGTATCCGTCAGATGCCGCCGGCGTACTCACGAATTTGGCCTTGGATCTTCGCGGGGCTCGTGATTTTCATCATCTATCGGCGGTTCCGCCGAAATTTCGGCCGCCAGCAATTGCAGCCCACCCGCATGCTGGTGCGCGTGGTGATGCTGGTTGTGCTCGCGGCGCTGTTGGCGCCGATGGCACTGCGCGGGCGCGATTATGCGCTCGCCGAAATGACCGGCGCGGCCGCCGGGATCGGGCTCGCACTATGGGGCGCGTCACGCACGCGTTTCGTGCGCGAAGACGACCACCTGTTCTACATTCCTCACACCTACACGGGCATCGCGGTTTCCGCGCTGATCCTTGGGCGCATTGTCTACCGGCTCGCTGGAACTCTTACAATGAACGGCGCGCCGGCCGCGCATACTGCGGAACCGGCCTCACTCGGTGAGATGGTGAAAACGCCCCTGACGGCGGGGCTGTTCTTCGTGTTGATCGGTTACTACGTCAGCTATTACAGCCGATTGATCTGGAAATCCAAGCGCATTACGAGTGCGGATTTGGAGGCGTCAGCGACGCGCTCCGAATCCGCGACCAAGACCTCTCACTTGATCAGATAATAGAAAACGACGATCGTCAACAAACCGGTGCCGACGAGCAGCACGTTGTGGCCCCAGCGGGCGACATTACCAAGCATGTGAATCTCCTGATTCCTGTTTCCCCCGATTCCCGCGCCCATCGCGGTCGAGGCCCATTTGATGGGGGCGAAAACTAACATTTCCAGGGTGCTCGAAGCTTGCGCTGGGTCGCAAATCGGCGTGAAAACGCGGTAAATGCCGGATTTCCGCCTCCCCGTCCGCTGGGAAGCCGCCTGAACGCTCGTTCAGCGAGATCGGGGGCCGATCCGGCCTATTGCCCCGTTTTGATGCGCGTCCAGATCCGCGTGCGAGCCCGATCATAGTCGGCCCCGAGCTCTTTCGGCAGGTACAGCCGGGATCGAAGATCGGCGGGCGGATACACCGCCGGATCCTCCAAGATCGATTTTTCGACATAGTGGCGGGCTTCGAGATTGTCGTTCCCGTAGTGGATGTCGTTGGTGATCGCAGCGATGACCCGGGGCTCGAGAATGAAGTTCAAAAATTTCAGCGCCGCCTGCGGATGCGGCGCCGAGGCGGGAATCAGCAACGCATTGTAGGTGATGTTGGAGCCTTCCTTGGGCAGCGTGAAGGCCAAATGGGCGCCGGTCGCATCCTCGCGGGCACGCGCCTGAGCAACAACATAATCGCTCGACCAGGCAATCGAGAGGCAGAGTTCCTTCGAGGCCAGTTGGTGCCAATAGGAATTGGAGTCGAACACGCGGATATACGGGCGCACGGCCATGACAGTCCGTTCGGCCGCTTCGAGGTCCTGGAGGGAGTCGGAGTTCGGATTTTTGTGCAGGTAGGCGAGCGCCAATTGGATCACGTCCTCCGGCGAGTCGAGGAAGCTCACGCCACAATCGGCAAACCTCGACACGACCTTCGGATCGAACAACATCGCCAGACTGTCCACCGGCGCGTCCGGCATGCGTGCCTTGACCCTGTCCACATCGTATGCGAAACCGTTCATGGCATGCAGGTATGGAACGGCGTACCGATTGCCCGGGTCGACCTGCGCCTGGAGCGCGAGCACCGCGGGATCGATGTTCTTGAGGTTCGGGAGCTTGGTTTTGTCGAGCGGCAGATACGCGCCCGCCCGAATCTGCCGGCCGTAAAACCCGGTGGTGGTGCTGACGATGTCGTAACCGGAATGGCCTACCATCAGGCTCGCTTCCAACATCTGGTTCGAATCGTATGTCTGGTAAACCACCTTGATATGGGTGGCCCGCTCAAAATCGGCGATGGTTTGATAGCCGATGTAATCCGCCCAATTGTAAACATTGAGCACTTGATCGCCGCCACCGTCCGCGGCGCGGGAGCCGTGCGAATCGTTGTGACCGCCGCAACTTGATATCAGCACCGCGACGGATGCGAGCGCGGCGAGCGGTGCAGAGCTTCGCTTAGGCACGCGCGAGTTCGGAGGCCACCCACGTGTGAAACTGGCGAATCACGTATTCCTCGGGCATGACGACGCCGCGCACGTGGGGACCGGCGTGCAGACCCTGTTGGTTGAGCTCGCACACGTCGGCATCCTCCGTCATCACCAGATTCGTGAAATCGACCACGTTACTCATGTCGAAATCGGCGCTCGCCAAGGTATCCGGTGAGAACAGATATTCGACGCGCAATTGACTGCGCTCCGGGCCAAGCGGCAACAGCCTCACTACGCGCACGTAATCGACGTGACCTACGATGAACATCGACGGCAAGCCCGTCACGTACACCGCGCCGAGCTTGCGATCCTCCGCGGATAGCCCCGGGAACTCGGTGCCTGTGAGCCGGCCGTCATTCGACCAGGTCGCCGCTCCTTCACGAAGGCCGCCCTTGTACTTCGGATCGCACTCCGCCTGGTGATCGCTCCAGCGCGGATCATCGCGCTCTTCGAGCAGCCCCCGGCCGTAGATCGGCACGAGGCTCGATAGCTTCGGATGCACGCTGGGGCAATGCAGACACTCGTTATAGTTTTCCCAGAAGATCTTCCAATTGCTGTTCACGGGCTTCTCGAAGGTATGCGCCAGCACGAGATCTGCGAGCGGCCAGGCATCGAGGCGGTTAAACGGGGTGTCGAACACATGATCGAACGTCGGCGGATCGTCCCCCAAGGCGAGGAACACGAACCCGCGCCACTCCCGCACTTTCACCTTGTAGAGCGGATAGTCGGCGACGTCGAAGCCTTGCGCATGAGCCTTCGACGAGGTGCGCAAAAGGTCGCCGTCGAGATTGTAAGTCCAGGCGTGATACGGGCACACCAGGGCCGGTGATTTCAGGGTCCCTTTGGTTTCACGGCATAGAACCGCCCCGCGATGGCGGCAGGTGTTGTGAAAGCCCTTGAGCGAGCCGTTATCGTCGCGCACCAGCAGCACCCTTTGATCGCCGAGTTCGAAGGTGCGGAAGGCACGCCGGGCGGCCAATTCCGACGAGCGACACACATAGATCCAATTTCGATACCAGATTCGCTGCAGCTCGCGCTCGAAGTGGCGCGGCTCGAAATACGCTTCCGCCGGCAGCCCCTCGGTAAGTTCCGTCAAGCCGTTGTAGCCTGCGGCCTTGTCCTTCGATGTGACCAGCATCGCCTTCCCCCTTTCGATCAGACTCTCATCTTTGCGCCGGTCGGATCGTACGCGGGCTCGCTCAAGCGAGCTGCCGCGCAGCGCTCACCGATGATCTCGATCTCGAATCCCGCATCCGCACCGGCCAATGACGCGGGCACGTACCCCAACGCGAGCGATGCCCCGACCCGATGACCGTACGCGCCGGACGTGACCCAGCCCACCGGGCGACCATCATGCCAGATGGGCTCATCGCCGATGGCGTCGGCGTCGGTGGCCTGCACCTTGAACGCCAAGAGCCTGAGCGCCCCGCCGCCGTCCCGCTCCTCGAGGGCGGCCGCGCGGCCGATGAACCGGTCCTTCTTGAGATCGACGAATCGCCCCAAGCCCGCCTCGAAAGGACCATAGATCGGACGGTACTCGCGCGCCCAGCTTCCGAAGCTTTTCTCGATCCGCATTGAATTCAAGGCGCGGCCCCCGTAGAGCGTGAGACCGTGATCGCGGCCGGCGCCGCTCAGGACGTCGTACAGCGCACGCTGATAGTCCGAGCTCACCCAGATTTCGAAGCCCTGCTCGCCTGTGAACGATACGCGGCCCACGTAGCCCGGCACCATGCCGATCTCCATGCGACGGAACGACATGAAGGGAAATGCCGCGCTCGACAGATCGTCCCGCACCAACCCTTGCAGCAGCGCGCGGGCGCTCGGACCGGCAATGGCAAGACCCGTGTATTCCATCGCGCAGGGACGCACCGATACGCCGTTGGGCGGCAGATGCCGCTCGAACCAGCGCATGTAATACGTCTCCGCCGCATAAGTACCGATCAGTAAAAAGCGATCCTGCGCGGCCCGGCACACGGTGAAGTCCCCGATGAGCTTGCCGCGGTCGTTGAGCATCGGCGTCAAAGCGATGCGCCCCACGCTCGGAACGCGGTTGGCCATGGTGTGCGACAGCCACTCCGCAGCGCCCGGACCCTGAACGTCGAACTTGCCGTAATTGGAAATCTCCAGAAGCCCGATGTTATCGCGCACGGCGAGGCACTCTCGGGCGACGTGCGGATGGGAGTTCGAGCGCCGGAAGCTCACCTCATCGTGCGCCTCCGCGGCGCTCGGCGCGAACCACAAGGCATGCTCGAGCGCGCAATAGTCGCCGAATACGGCGTGTTCGGCCTGCAGCCGCTCATAAATTGGCGTCGTGCGCAACGGACGAGCCGCGTGCAACTCCTCGTTCGGGAATCGAATGCGAAAACGGCGCGAGTAATTCTCGCGCACCTTTGCGTTGGTGTAAGCGAGTGTGGTCCAGTCGCCGTATCGCGCCACGTCCATGCCCCAGACGTCCGCACCCGGATCTCCATCGACCATCCAATGCGACAGCGCAAGACCCACGCCGCCCCCCTGGCTGAATCCTGCCATGACCCCGCAAGCAACCCAGAAATTGCGAAGTCCACGCACGGGTCCGACGAGCGGGTTGCCGTCGGGCGCAAAGGTGAACGGTCCGTTCACCACTTTGCGGATGCCCGCGGCTTCAAGCGCCGGAAAATGCTCGAAGCCGACGGCCAGGCTCGGCGCGATGCGGTCCAGATCGTTGGCGAGCAGGTCCTGCCCGAAGTCCCACGGCGTGGTGTCGGGCGACCACGGCACGCCCGCACGCTCGTAGGTTCCCATGAGCATGCCGCCACGCTCCTGTCTCAAATAGATCTCACCCTCGAAATCGATGGCGTGCAGTTGTTCCGGCTTGCCTGCGAGTTCCGGCATGTCCCCCGTGATCAAATATTGATGCTCCATCGCGAGGATGGGCAATTCGATGCCCACCATGCGGCCGACCTCCCGCGCCCAGAGTCCCCCGGCATTCACCACATGCTCGGCATGCACATTGCCGTTTTCGGTGATGACGTCCCACGAACCGTCGGCGCGCTGCTTGAGATCCACCACCCGTGTCTGGCGGACAATTTCCGCGCCGCCAATCTGTGCGGACTTGGCGTACGCATGCGTCACGCCATAGGGATCCACATGGCCCTCGATGGGATCGTAGAGCGCGCCGGCGAAATGGCGCTGGTCGAGCAACGGGAAGAGTTTTGCCGCCTCCTCCACCGAAATGATTTCGAGATCCATCTTCAGGTATCGGCCGCGCGCCTTCGCCATTTTCAACCAATCGAGACGTTCGCGCGTTCCGGCGAGCATGATGCCGCCGGTGATGTGCACGCCGCAGGACTGGCCGGAAATGCGTTCGATCTCCTGGTACAGATTGATGGTGTATTGCTGGAGCTTGGCGACGTTCGGATCACCGTTGACCGTATGCATGCCGCCCGCGGCATGCCAGGTCGAGCCGGAGGTCAGCTCCGCCCGCTCCACCAACAGCACATCTTTCCAGCCGGCCTTCGTCAAATGATAAAGGACGCTCGCACCGACCACCCCGCCGCCGATCACCACCACTTGCGCATGACTTTTCATCGAATTTCCGGACTCGTGTTGCTTGCATCATTCATTGGACACCGCCAAATGCAGCCCGATGGATGTCGGGCTCGCGACGTTGCCGAACCGCTCGATCAGCCAGGAACGGAACAGGGCGATGGCAGTGTCGCTCAAGCCTTCGGGATGGGTGATCAAATAATACCCATAGCCGTCGTCGAGGATGTTGTCGAACGGCGTGATCAGCCGACCCGCACGGATGTAGTCACCGAACAGGTAGGTGTCGATGAGCGCGATCCCCTCTCCGCTCAAGGCGTATTGCACCGCGAGCAGCGCCGTATCGAACACCAGCCCCCGCTCGACGTTCACGCCGGGCAGCCCCGACTGTCGCGCAAACTGGGACCACAGGTGATGCCGCGGCAGATCGGAGAGGCGCACGTGAATCAATTCGTTCGCCTCGATGAACGCCCCGAGGCCTCGTTCCTTGTGCCGCTCGGCAATGACTGGATGGCAGATCATGCTCAGCCGCACCGGCCATAACAGATCGCGAACCATGTCCGTCACGGTCGGCTTCGAATAGACCACGGCCACATCGACCTCGCCCACGGGCGCTCCCACCCCGTAGGGGCTGACCAAGTCGATCTCGACATCGGGCGCGATGTGCCGAAAATCGCGAAGAATGGGAACCGCGAGATGGGCGGCGAAGGTCGGCGGCATCTGCACGCGCAGCGTCCTCAGCGCGCTTGTGCCTTCGTTGCGGATGTCGTCCAGCGCGTATTCCAGCCGGTCGAAGGACTTGGTCACGGCAGCGAGCAGGTGTTGACCCGCCTTGGTGAGGACCAACGCATGCGGGCGCCGCTCGAAGAGTTGCACGCCGATCAACTTTTCGAGCGCGATCACGTGCCGCGACAAGGCGCTCTGTGAGATCAACAGCGCGTTCGCCGCGGCGGTAAAACTCAGGTGTTGCGCGACGCCCTCGAACGCCCGCAGGGCGTTGAGCGGCAGCCAGCGTCGATCCATGGGAGCCTTGACCATCCGCGGGCGGGCCCTAAGGTGCCCAGGACCGGGTGTAGCCGACGGCTCTCTTTTGGTCCTCGACGATGGTTCGCGAGGCGAGCCACAGGTGATAAGCGGCCCAGAAGCCGGTCGGTGCGAGGCAAAGCAGCGCCAGCCTGAGTGATGCAGCGTCCACCGCACGGCTGCCTGCAAACCAATCGGACAGCGCGCCCACCGCCTGCGGCGCCACCACCAGATTCAGGATGTTCGCCACCAGCAGCGAAATCGCGATGAACATGTTGCGCATGTGGCAGGGCGACAAGTTGTTCAACAGCCCGAAACATGGGCCGATATAGAAATAGATCGCCGGGATGAACAGCCAGAACATCAGCTTGCACATCGCAAGCGAATGCGTCCAGTAGGCGAAGATCGAGGGGATCGTGGCGAGCGCGATCCCGAGAGTGAGAAAAAGCGCGACGCGCCGCGGATCTGCCATGCGCGGTCTTGCGAGCAGGCAGGCCGTACCGATGCTCGCAGCCGTGCCGCCGATGAGATGAATGTTCCCGGTCACATCCGCGGCCTGGCTGACATTCAAACCGTAGGCGCGCTGCAAATAAGTGGTGGTCCAGAAGATGAGACCCCAACCCCAAAGTGCGCAAAGTCCGCCGCCGATGACCACATGGAAGGCGGCCTTCTGTTTCCAGAGGAACTTCATCGACTGCCAGAGCGTCGGCTTGATCTCATCGAGGATGCCGTCGAGGCGGCCTCGCGCTGGTTCACGAACGGTCAGGTAAACCATCACGCCCACCACCAGGCCGGGAACGCCGAGCGCGATGAAAGCCATGCGCCAGGTGTATGCGTTCGCGACCCACCCCGCGAAGTTCAGGCCGAGGAATGCGCCGATCGGCGCGCCGAGCGCCAGGACCGTCATCGCCATCGGGCGCCGATCCGCCGGAAAATAATCCGAGACAATGGCGGTCGAGGGCGGGGTTCCGCCCGCCTCGCCGACCCCGACACCGATGCGGCCGAGAAGGAATTCGAGATAGTTACGCGAGCGGCCGCAGAGCACCGTGAACGCGGACCAAACGATCAGGGAGAGCGCGAGGATATTGCGCCGATTCATCCGATCGGCCATCCAGGAGATCGGGATCCCAAAGGCCACATAGAACAAGGCCAGGGGGGTGCCGCTCAGAAAACCGACGCCGTTGTCGCTCAAGTGCAGCTCGAGGCGGATGGGCTCGAGCACCGTGGATACGACATAACGATCCGCGATGTTGATGGCATAGATGAAGCACGTGAGGATCAATACGTACCAGCGCAACAGCGAGGTCGGCGTTGGGGTATCAGCGAGGTCGACGGTGGTGCTGCTCACGGGGATCCGGCCTGTCGTTCGATCCTCGGCACCATACAGGGTTCGCCTGCGATATGCGACGGCACGCGCATGAACCGGACGCGGGGGACGGGTGAGGTGGCGCAAAGCCCGGCGCCTAAAAATGACATGGGTGGATCGCGAAATGGCATGGCGAGCGATCACGATAGGATTAAGCTTCGCGGCAGTGGAGAGCTTCGACTATGTCATCGTCGGCGCAGGGACTGCAGGTTGCGTGTTGGCCGAACGCCTCAGCGCCAACGGGCGCCACCGCGTGCTCGTTCTCGAGGCCGGCGGATCGGACGCCCGCTTCTGGATCAAGGTTCCCATCGGGTATGGGTTCACCTTTGCCGACCCCGCCGTCAACTGGAAATACCAAACTGCGCCCAGCCCGGGACTCAACGGGCGCAGCATGTACTGGCCGCGCGGCCGGGTGGTCGGTGGATCGAGCTCGATCAACGCCCTGGTCTACTGCCGCGGCATGCCGTCGGACTTCGACGATTGGCGTTCGCTCGGCAACACCGGTTGGGGCTGGGACGACGTGCGTCCTTATTTCGAAAGGACCGAGCGCCGTGTGGCGCCGGACGGCCGCGCCAGCTCCGACGGACCGCTCGACGTGAAGGATGTCACCCCTTACCTGCATCCGATGCGCGCGCAGTGGCTCGCGGCCGCAGGCGAGTTGCGTCTGCCGGTGACCGAAGACTTCAATGGGTCGAGCCCCGAGGGCTTCGGCTGCTATCAGGTGTCGATCCGCAATGGACGCCGCTGGTCGGCCGCCGACGCCTTTCTACGCCCCGCGCTGCACCGCGGTGGCGTGAAGCTGGAGACCGAGGCCTGGGTCTCGAAGCTGCGGTGCGAAGGGCGACGGGTCGTGGGCGTCGAATACACTCGGGGCGGCGCGTCATGCTATGTCCGCGCCGATCGCGAGGTCATCGTTTGCGGCGGCGCCGTCAATTCGCCGCAACTCTTGCAGCTTTCGGGCATTGGACCCGCCGCCGTGCTGTCGGCCCACGGCATCCTACCCGTGCTCGACAACCCTGCGGTCGGCGGCAATTTGCAAGATCACCTGGCCGTGGTGTACTCGTTCAAGGCGACTCGCCCCACGCTGAACGGGCAGCTGCATTCCCCGATTCGCCAGGCGATCGCAGGGGCGCGCTATCTCATCGCGCGACGCGGCCCGTTGAGTCTCAGCGTCAATCAGTTCGGCGGATTCGTGCGCGCGCGTCCCGGCGCCCCGCGCCCCGATGTACAGCTGTACTTCAACCCGGTCACTTACGCAGCGGGCGATGCGACCCGCAAGCGCATCAAGGTGGATGCCTTCCCAGGTTTTTACCTGTGCTTCCAGCCGACGCGCCCCACCAGCACGGGCCGCATCGATCTGAAAAGCGCGGACTTCCGCGAGCCACCGCACATCGCTCCGAACTATCTGTCCACGGACAAGGACTTGGAAGACATAGGGTTCGGCGGACGCCTGATGCAGACGATTGCACGCACGCGCGCCATCCAGAGCCTGATCCGCGAACCGCTCGCGCCCGACCTGCTGAGGATGACCGAGCCCGACCTGGTCGCCGACTTTCGCGCGCGCGCAGCTACCGTGTATCACCCGGTGGGAACCTGCCGGATGGGCCGGGCCATCGGCGAGTCCGTGGTCGATGCGACGCTGCGCGTGCATGGCGTGGATAGGCTGCGGGTCATCGACGCCTCGGTGTTCCCGACGGTCACCTCGGCCAACACCAACGCACCGACGCTCATGGTCGCACAGCGCGCGGCGGACATCATCTTGGCGGGAACGTGATCGTGGAGTGCTATGAAACTCGATAGTGTGAAAGTCTTCGTGGTCGGAAATCCGCCGCCGAGCTACGGCGGCCGGTATTTCGTTTTCTTAAAGCTCAAAACGGTGTGCGGCATCGAGGGCGTGGGCGAAGTGTATGCGGCCACCTTCGGGCCGAAAATCATCGCCGCGATGATCGAGGACGTGTTCGCGCGCCGGTTCGCCGGCCGCGATCCCTTTGGGATCGAGGCCATGTGGCGCGAAAGCTATGGGTCCGGTTTCACGCTGCGCCCGGACCTGTCGCTCATGAGCGTGGTGAGCGGCCTCGAAATGGCGTGCTGGGACATCATCGGCAAGGCGGTCGAGCAACCCGTCTATCAATTGCTGGGCGGCAAGGTGCATGAACGGTTGAGGACCTACACCTACCTCTATCCGGCCGAGGGCGAGGGCGATGACTTTTATCACGACCCAGACCGCTCTGCCTCACGGGCGGCCGAGTACGTGAAGCTCGGATTCACGGGCGTCAAATTCGATCCGACGGGGGGCTATTCGGTTTTCGACCCTCGTCAACCGACCCAGGAGCAACTCGGGCGCACCGTCGAGCTGGTCCGCAAGGTGCGCGAGGCCGTGGGTAGCAGGGCCGATCTGTTGGTGGGCACCCATGGGCAATTCACCTCCTCGGGCGCTGTCCGGCTCGCGAGGCTGCTCGAGCCCTACGACCCCCTCTGGTTCGAGGAGCCGGTGCCACCGGAGATGCCGGAAGAAATGGCCAAAGTCGCCCGCGCCACCAGCATTCCCATCGCTACCGGCGAGCGCCTCACCACGAAGTACGAGTTCGCGCGCATTCTCGCCACCGGCGCCGCAAATATCTTGCAGATGAACCTCGGCCGGGTGGGAGGACTTCTCGAGGCGAAGAAGATCGCGGCACTGGCCGAAGTGCATTACGCGCAAATCGCCCCGCACCTTTACTGCGGGCCCGTGGTGGGCGCCGCGAACATTCAGATCGCGACTTGCACACCGAATTTTTTGATCCTGGAGAGCATCCAGCAGTGGGGCGGCTTCCACGCGCAGATTCTGAAGAAGCCGATCCGCTGGGAGGAAGGATACGTCATACCGCCGACGGCGCCCGGACTTGGCGTCGAGCTCGATGAGGCGGTCGCCCTCGCCCATCCCTACCTGGGCGACGGGTTGCATCTCGAAATGACGGCTCACCCGCTGGGCTGATAGGAGCATCGATGCGTTATGGTTTCGTCGGACTGGGCCATTTGGGGAAGCACTTGGCGGCGAATCTCGCCCGCGCCGGCTTCACGCTCGACGTGCACGACCTCGACCGCCCTTCCGCGGACCTCGTGCTCGCCGCAGGCGCGCGCTGGTCGCCGTCGGTACGGGAATTGGCGGCTGACTGCGATGGTCTGATCACCTGCCTTCCCTCGCCCGCCGCCACCCGGGCCGTTCTCGGCGAGGCGCTCACGGTACTGCGCCCCGGCGCCACCTGGCTCGAGATGAGCACGAATGATTTCGCCGAGGTGGAAGCACTCGCGAAACGCGCTGAGGACTCGCGGGTCGCCACCCTCGCCTGTCCCGTGACGGGAGGTGTCCATCGCGCCGAGGCGGGTGACATCACCGTTTTAGTTGGCGGCGCGCAACAGGTGTTCGAGCGCCATCGGCCGGCACTCGATGCGATGGGCGGCCGCGTCATTTACCTGGGCGGCATCGAACAGGCAGCCGTCACCAAGGTGGTGACCAACATGCTCGCGTTCATTCACCTGATCGCCGCCGGAGAGGCCTTGATGCTGTGCGCCAAAGGCGGCGTGGATCTGGCCGCGGCCTTCCAGGCAATCGCTGCCAGCTCCGGCAACAGCTTCGTCCACGAGACCGAGAGCCAGGTGATACTCAATGGCAGCTATGATATTGGTTTCACAATGGATTTAGCTTGCAAGGACGCTGGCTTCGCGACCGAGTTCGGGCGCCGTTTCGGGGTTCCGCTGCGGCTCGCCGGCGTGATGGAGCAGATCTTCATCGAGGGCCGCGCACGCTACGGGGGCAGTGCCTGGTCCTCGATGATAGTCAAGCTGCTGGAGGATGCGGTAGGCACGTCGCTACGTGCTCAGGGCTTCCCGGCGCGTCTTGGCGCGGAGCATTCCTGATGCGGCAAGCGTTGCGCCGTGCATCGAATTTATGCATGAGCAGATCGAAATTTGGCATGCAGCGATGCTTGCCAGCAACAAAATATAGGTTTTTTTCTTAGAACCGATGCTATCCTCTCTGACAAATCTGCAAGACCGCACGGCCTGAGGCGAAGCGGCGACCACGAATCACTTTCAAAATGGGATGGGACGCATGAACTCAAACTCGAAGCTGTCTTACGCGATCGCCGCCATTTTGGGCGGCACGGCTGGTGGATTCGCGCACGGCGCGACGGCCACTGACACCGCCGGCGCGGACAATGCCACGGACACGATCCAAGAGATCACCGTCACCGCACAGCGACGCACGGAAAACATGCAGGACGTTCCGATCACGATGCAGGCGCTGACCGGCGCCGCGCTGAAGGAACTGAACGTCCAGACGATTGACGATTTCGTCAAATATCTGCCGAACGTGACCATGCCCGGCGGCGGTCCGAGCGTCGGCAACATCTACATGCGCGGCCTGAGCTCGGGCACCTTGAACCCGCAATCGAGCGGCAGCATCGGCGCGTTCCCGAACGTCGCGATTTATCTCGACGATCAATCCGGACAGCTGCCGGGGCGCAACCTCGACATCTACGCCGCGGACCTCGAGCGTATCGAGGTGTTGGAAGGCCCGCAGGGCACTTTGTTCGGCGCCGGGGCCCAGGCCGGAGTGCTGCGCTACATCACCAACAAGCCGAAGCTCGACGTGACCGAAGGCACCGTCGATGCGAGCTACGGCACGACCGCCGGTGGCGACAACAACTCGAGCGCCACCGCGACCCTCAACCTTCCGCTGATCTCCGACACGCTCGCGGTGCGCGCGGTGATCTATGACGACAGCCGCGGCGGCTACATCGACAACGTGCCGGGGACGTTTACGCGCAAGAACAGCGACCTCGGCATCTACTATGCGGGCTACGCAACCGCTTGCCAGGTCGGCGTTCCGACCGCCCAGGGCACCTGCACCGGAACCAATCCTGTCACCGGAAAGAAGAACAAGGGGACGGCGTTTGCCGTGCCGCCCGGCAGCCCGGTGGCGAACAACAATTCGCTGGTCGAGAACAATATCAACCCGGTGACCTACACGGGGGCGCGGGCGTCGCTCTACTGGAAGATCAACGACGACTGGAACGCGCTGCTCACGCAGACCTACCAGAACATGGATGCACAAGGCGTTTTCTACCAGGAGCCCTACAGCGCGGACGGCGTGAAGCTCGCTCCCTTGGAGGTGACGCTGTTCAGCCCGTCCTATGACAAGGACCGGTTCGAAAACACCGCTTGGACCCTGAACGGCGCGATCGGTCCTTTGCGGGCCGTGTACACCGGCGCCTACCTGGTGCGCAACGTCACGCAGGTGAACGATTACACCAACTACGCGCGCGGCGTGTACGCCGACTATTATCAATGCTACGGCGCTCACAAGGGGTTGGCGGCGACCTGCGGATCGCCCGTATCGTCCTGGCAGGAGATCGAGCGCAATACGCACGAGACTCACGAGTTTCGCGTGAGCACGCCCGATGACTGGCGGCTACGGGGCATCTTGGGCGCCTTCTGGGAGGACTTGCTCCTCCAAGATCAGACCGACTGGATGTACAAGACGCTGCCGAACTGCACGACCGCGGGCCAGCTTGGGTGCATGACCGACGTCGGCCCGACACCGGGCTCCACATTGAACAACCCGAATATCCGCAACGACAACACCTCGTTCTTCGAGGATGTGACGCGCGGCTATCACCAGTATGCGTTCTTCACGTCCGCAGATTTCGACATCATCCCGAAGGTGCTGACGGTCACCGGCGGCACGCGCTACTACCACTTCGCGAACGACTTCAATGGCAGCGTCGTCTCGAGCTTCGGCTGCTTCGAGGCGGGTCCCACGGCGCCCTGCCTTGCCGACGCCACGAACATCAACGCCGAGAACCTGCACACCAATTACTCGGGCTTCAAGAGCCGCGGTAACGTCACCTGGCATGTCACGCCAGATACCATGCTCTACTTCACCTACTCGCAGGGCTTTCGCCCGGGCGGCTTCAACCGCAAGCAGAGCTTCGGCGAGGCCGGGGGCCAGTACAACACGCCGTCCAATTATGCGCCGGACACCCTGACCAACAAGGAGATCGGCTGGAAGACCGAGTTCTTCGATCATCGCATCGAGTTCAACGGCTCCATCTACCAGGAGAACTGGAGCAACGTGCAGTTCGCCTTCTTCGATCCCGGCCAGCTCGGCAATCTCACGTTCACCACCAACGGCCCCGACTATCGAGTGCGCGGCTTCGAGACCTCGATCGTCGCGCGCGTGCTGGACGCCGTGACCATCCAGGGTTCTACCTCGTACAACAAGAGCGAGCAGACCAACTCGCCATTCCTGGTCGACAACGTCGCAGGCAGCCCCGGGTTTGGCAAGCCCATCACCTCGATCGCCAACCCCTACGGCCCGATCGGCAGTCCCAGCGCCAACTCGCCGCTGTTCCAGGGCAATTTGCGGGTGCGGTATGAGTTCGCGATCAACGACTATCACGCCTTTGCGCAAGCGGGTGCCACGTACACGACGAACTCGTTCACCCAGTCGGGCAGCAACCCGTCGCTCTCCGCCGGCGGCGCGGTGAATACGACCATTTTGCGGTTCGAGAATCCGGCCTACGCGACGTTCGACGGGGCGGTCGGCATCGCCAAGGACGCCTGGAACGTGCAGTTCTTCGGCCAGAATCTCGCCAACAAGAACGCGAGCACCTACACGTCCACCGCGCAGTTCATCGAAGCGGAGAACGTGATTCGTCCGCGCGTGCTCGGCGTGCGGTTCGGCTACAAGTTCTAAAATGCAGCCCCCCGTGCGTTCGGGCACGGGGGCTTTATTCGGTGATCTTGTAGATCCTGATGCCGGTGCCCCAGTGATTGGCGGCGAGCTTGTTCTCGTAAATGACGTGTAGTTCGCCGTCGAGCATGTACGACTCGAATTTCTCGATGACGCGCTCATCGCCGAGCGGCGGCTCGAGTTCCACGACGCGTGAAACCTGCCGAAACAGCGGATCCCGGCTCAAGGCCACGGTGAGCATGATTTTTTGCCTGTCGGGTCGCGAATAATAGAAGAAAGCGTGCTGATTTCCGAGGCGCACATCGGTGGCCAGGTTCCCGCCGCAGCGGGCCGCGAGGTAGTCCTTGCGGAGCAGCGGCAGCGGGTTTTGCGGAGATTTCGCGATCAGCGTCACGTCGCGCGAAGCTTTGTCGATCCGCACCTGGGCCCATCCCAACTGCCCCGCCGTGCGATCCACATGATAGGAATCGTATCCCAGCCACAAGGTCACGCCGGCCTCGTTGTCGTCGATCAGTACGTGGGCACCGTTGCTCTCCAGGCTGTGCTCCCGGCCCCCGAGCTTTTCCCAATCCTCGGTGACTGCAATCCTGAAACCGGGAACGGTGCGGAAAGGAGCATCGGGTCTCTCGCTCACCGCGGCGCGCACGACGCCATTCGCCGAGTAGAAGGCGACGCTGAGCCCGGGGCTGATCTGGATCGCGTCGTGAATGACCGCCCAGCGATCTGCACCGCTGAGACCGAGGGCGACGACGCTGGGACCTGAGGCGAGCGTCTTCACGTCGAATTCGCGCACAAAGCTGATCCACTTGCCGTACCAATCGCGCTGCCCCCCGGCAGGAGCCTCGGAAAGGCCGGAGGTATAGAGCCACGTCTCGTGCCCGTTATGTAGAACGAGCCTGCCTGCGGCGTCATACAGCAGCGTGCCGAAACCGGCGTGTCCCCGGTCCGGCAGCAAATTTTGTTCGAAATGGACGCGCTGCAGACGAACGTGAGGCGCGACCTGGACGCCCCCGTGGCCGGCGGCCCACACCACCGTCGAGAGCAGCCCGATCGGAACAATCCACACGAGACGGCTCGCGCCGGTCAAGCGGTCGTCAGCAATGAGATACCTCGTTCTTTCCGTCTGGGGCGATGGTATTCTTTCGCGATCGATTTGCAAGACTCCACGGCGTACGCTCTCAATGACCCTTAAGCCTGCCTCGAGCGGCATCGTGGCGGCAGACATGCCGCCCGCTGCGGCGGACCGCGCCATGCCTGCCGCCCCCGCCACCTCTCGCGTCGAAAGCGAGGTGCTTCGTCTGCAGGCGCTCAGCAAGAGCGGCCGGTTCGAAGAGGTGCTGGAGGGCGCTCAGCGCCTGCTCGAGGAGGTTCCGGAAAACCGGGATGTTTGGTACCTCATCGCAGTGAGCCAACGCTACCTGCACCGCATCCAGGACGCCCTCGCGACGCTCGATCGATTCGAAAAGCTGCATCCGGAGTACAGCCGGCTGTTCCAGGAGCGCGGCCATTGTTACGTCGGGCTGCGCGAAGCCGCGCCCGCGATCGAGGCTTTCCTGCGCGCCGTCAACATCAACCCGGCACTCCCCGCGAGCTGGAACGCTCTGACGGTGCTTTTCAAAATCACCGGCCGCAAGGCGGAGCAGGAGGTCGCCGCCAGCCACGTCGAGACGCTGTCGAAACTGCCCGCCGAGATCCTGAACGCGACCAGCATGTTTTCCGACGGGGAGATCTACGCGGCCGAGCGCATCGTTCGCGATTTTTTGTTGAAGCACGGTCATCACGTCGAAGCCATGCGACTTTTGGCGCGTATCGGCATGAAGCTCGAGATCTACGATGACGCGGAGATCTTGCTCGAAAGCGCGCTCATGCTGGCGCCCGATTACCAGGCCATGCGTTACGATTACGTGCTGACGCTGCTCAAGCGGCACAAGCATGCGCAAGGCCTGGCCGAGATCGATCGGCTGATCCGAATCGACCCGGCGAATCTCGCCTATCGCATCACTCGGGGGACGGCGCTCGTCGGTATCGGCAACAACGAGGAGGCGATCGAGTGCTATCGAGCGATCCTCGAGCAAACGCCGAAGGCGCCGGACATCCACCTTTCGATCGCCCATGTGCTGAAGACTCTGGGTCGACAACAGGAGGCGATTGGCAGCTATCGAGCGGCGTACGCATCGAGGCCCAGCTTCGGCGATGCCTACTGGAGCCTCGCAAATCTCAAGACCTACCGCTTCACCGACGAGGAGCTCGCCCAGATGCGCGAGCAGGAGCGCACTGCCGATATTGGGACGGAGGATCGCTATCATCTGTGCTTCGCCCTCGGCAAGGGCCTCGAGGATCGCGCGGCGTTCGAGGAATCGTTTCTTTTCTACCAGCGCGGAAACAGGCTCAAAAAGGCGCAGACCCGCTTCAAGATTGAGCCGATGGAGCGCAACACGAAACTACAGAAGGCGGTCTGCACGCGGGATTTTTTCCAGTCGCGTCGCGGTTACGGATGTCCGGCGCCCGATCCGATTTTCATCGTCGGACTGCCGCGATCGGGCTCGACGCTCCTCGAGCAGATCCTCGCCTCCCACTCCGGGGTCGAGGGGACCCTGGAGTTACCTGAAATTCTGCGCTACGTAGGCGAAATGCAGGGACGGCAGCCCGATCCAGACAACCCGCTCTATCCCGCGATTCTCTCGGAGCTGACCGCGGCTGATTTCGCGAAGTACGGAGAACGATACCTCGCCGACACCCGCATCTACCGGACCGCGGGCAAGGCGCGGTTCATCGACAAGATGCCGAACAATTTCCGGCACATCGGACTCATCCACCTCATCTTGCCGAACGCCAAGATCATCGACGCGCGGCGCGAAGCCATGGCCTGCTGCTTCAGCAACTTCAAGCAGCTGTTCGCCGCTGGCCAGGAATTCACCTACGATATCGAGGACATTGCCCGATACTACCGCACCTATATCGATCTGATGGGCCACTGGGATCAAGTGCTCCCCGGCAAGGTGCTGCGCATCGGGCACGAGGACGTCGTCGCAGATCTCGAAGGGAACGTGCGTCGGCTTCTCGAGTTTTGTGAACTCGATTTCGAGCCGGCCTGCCTGGAATTTCACAAGACGGAACGGAGCATCCGTACCGCGAGTTCGGAACAGGTACGCCAGCCGATTTACAAGGAGGGGCTCGATCAGTGGAGAAATTTCGAACCCTGGCTCGGCGAACTCAAGCATGCGTTGGGGCCCTTGGCGGATTCGCGCGAGACAACCCCCGGGACAATCCGGCCATGAACTGACACCACCCGGGCGCAGCTCGGGTGCTTTGGTTGCAGGCGGCTTCCTATGACATCCCGCGCATTCAGTCCCGGCCCCCAGGCAGCGCTCAACGAGATGGGCGGCGCCCGCTCCGCCGCATCCACGAGGCAGCTTGGTGCGACGATTTTCGGGCTCCTCACGCTGCTCTGGTGGCCCGGGTATACGGCATCCGCCGCTGCGCCGACGCTGCGGATGGGAGCGATGACGCTGACCCTCTGCTCCGACGCTACCGCTGTCCGGTCCGCCTTCTGCGGCCGCCTGGAGCGGCCGCTCGATGCGGCGGCAGTTCAAAGCGGACATCTGTCGATCTATTTCGAGCTCTACCCGCACTTGGGTCCGGGCAAAGCGGCTGGCATGCTGGTGGCAACCGAGGGCGGTCCTGGATACCCGGCCACGCAATCGCGCTCGGAATATCTGGCGCTGTTCGAGCCGCTCCGGCGCACGCGGGACATCTTGATCATGGACAATCGCGGCACCGGAAAATCCGGCGCGCTCGATTGCCCGGAACTGCAAACCGCGGAACGATGGACCACCGCGATGGTCGGCGCCTGTGGCGATTCGTTGGGTGATCGTGCTGCGCTCTACGGTACCGCCCCGGCCGCGGACGACTTGGCGGCCCTTGTGAGTCAGCTCGGGGTCGCGAAAGTCGATCTCTACGGCAACTCCTATGGAACTTATTTCGAGCAGGTATTCGCTCTCAGACACCCTGCCCTGTTGCGCTCGGTCGTGCTCGACGGCGCCTATCCCTTGGACGGGGCGGACTATGCGTGGTATCCGAGCTACGCACCCGCGATGCGCGACAAATTCGATCTCGCCTGCCGGCGCTCGCCGGGCTGCGCGGAGATTCCCGGCAGCTCGATCGAGCACATCCAGCCCGTACTTGCGCAGCTTCGTCTGCAGCCCACCTCCGCTGTTGCGATTGACGCCGATGGCAAGCAACGGCAGTTTTCCGTGGATCCCGCGCACCTCGCGACGGTCATGTTCGGCAGCGCGCCCGCGCTCGCCACCGTGCGCGAGCTCGACGCGGCCGCGAGGGCCTATCTCGATGGCGATCGAGCACCCCTGCTGCGCCTCATGGCCGAGACCGTCGGTAGCGTCGACAGCGAGGACGCACGCAACTCATCCGCCGACTCGACTCAATGGAGCGCCGGCCTCGAAGTGGCCGTGATGTGCCACGATCCGCCGCAGATACTCGATATGCGACTGCCGCCCGCGCTGCGCGCTGCGGACCGCGACCGGGCCCTCGCCGAGCGCCGTCGCTCATATCCCGACACCTATGCCCCGTTTACCATCGACGAATATCGCGGCATGCCCTTGGACTATAGCTTCATCGATCAGTGCGTCGAGTGGCCCGTCGCCCCTGTCGGCCAGCCGGCCGGTCGGCCGACACCGCCGACAGCGGTCTATCCTGATGTACCGGCCTTGGTCATTTCCGGCGAACTCGACAACATGACGACCCGTGCCGACGGAGCGGCGGTCGCGTCGGCTTTCAAACGCGGCACGCAAGTACTCATCGCCAACAGCTTCCATGTGAACGCACTGCCCCACGCGCGCAGCGGCTGCGCCGCCGCTATCGTGCGGCATTTCATCGAGACGCTGGAGCCCGGCGATTCCTCCTGCGCGGCCGCCGTACCGCCGGTGCGCTTGGTGCCGCGCTTCGCCGTGCACGCCGACGGAGTCGACCCCGCCATCCCGGAAACCCCCAATGCCGCCTCAGCCGGTGCGTTGAAGCTGGCGAGCGCAACCGTCCAGACCGTCGGCGACGTCCTGGTACGCGCCGTCGCCAATTCCTCCGGACGCGGGGCGGGGTTGCGCGGTGGCACCTTCGCGGTAGCCGGCAATCACGCCGGCCGCCGCCTCACGCTCGATCGAGTCCGCTGGACGGAGGATCTCGCCGTATCCGGAACGATCGATCAAATGCAGGATGCCGCCGGCACGATCCTCGCGCAGGTCACGCTTGAAGGACCGGATCAGATCCGAGGAACCCTCAAGATAGGGTGGGAGGACCGCCGGAGCAATGCACAGGCGCACCTGCAAGGAGCGATCGCGGGCCAGCTGATCGAGGCTCATATGGCTGCGCCTTAACCAGCGGAATGATCACACGGAAGCCGTCGAGACTGAACTTAGTTCGACCGCAGCCCGCGCCTCTCCGATCTTGCGCTCCGCGCTCGGCGGATAGCCGTACTGGTTGCGGTAACACTTCGAGAAATGCGGCGGTGATTGAAAGCCGCAGGCCGCCGTGATGTCCATGATCGGCATGGCGGTCTGCAGCAGCAGTTCCCGTGCGCGGCGCAGCCGCATCTCCAGATAGTAGCGCTTCGGAACACAGTTCAAGTCGCGCTTGAACAGCCGCTCTATCTGGCGGCGCGAGAGGCCGGTTGCTTTCGCGATCTTTTCGAGCGCGAGCGGCTTCTCGATGTTCTCCTCCATGATCTGCGCAACCCGGATCAGGCCGCGATGTGAAACACCGACGCGAGCCCTCAACGGCACGTACTGCCGATCACGGTCTTTGCGGACCCGATCGACGATGAACTGTTCCGACACCCGCTGCGAGATCCTCGGCCCGAGCTTGGCCTCGATGAGATTCAACATCAGATCGAGCGGCGCCGTACCGCCCGAGCACGTGAATCGGTTTCGATCGATGGTGAACAGGTTGTCGCTGATCAGTACGCGCGGAAACTCCTCCCGTAGCGCCGACAGATTTTCCCAGTGGATGGTCGCTCGAAAATTATCCAAAAGCCCCGCTTTGGCGAGCGCGTATCCGCCCGTGCACAGCGCCCCCAAGGACACGCGACGCTCGGCGATGCGACGCAGCGCCGTCACCAGGACGGGCGAGACCGCTTCCCGGATGTTGATGCCGCCGCACACGAATAAGACCTCCACGGGGCCGAGCTTGTCCAAGGTTCCGGCCGGCATGAGCTTCAGGCCGCTGCTCGATTCGCTCGGTTGACCGTCCAGGCTAACCACGGTCCATTCGTATACGTCCTTGCCGACGAGACGGTTAGCCATGCGTAACGGCTCTATGGCATTGGAGACCGCGATCAGTGAGTAATTGGCCAGCGTCAGGAACGCATATTTGCATCTGCGAAGCGCTGCGGGCGATTCCAAACGAGCCTCCCTTGATCCCCAGGTAGTCAGCGGCTGCGACGCTTCATTATGCCACCAGCGCGGTTAAAAATATCTATTTCCGACACGAATATGTCGCATTCTGAATGCCCGACAGAGGTTCCTCCGATAGCGCTTTTCAAGGGCATTGATCGAATCACCGGCGCGCTCCGCTCGGCGATGGCGCTTTTGCATCCGTCACTGTCGCAATTAGCCTATTGTTTCAGTGGCCGCTGGTTACACTGCGGAGCGAAATTTGCCTGGGGGTGGATAGATGAAAAGTCATGCCCGCGTCGTGGTCATCGGAGGAGGCGCGGTGGGCGTCAGCACGCTCTATCACCTGGCGCAAAAATGGTCGGACGTAGTGCTGGTCGAGCGCGCCGAGCTCACCGCCGGCTCGACCTGGCACGCGGCGGGTCTGCTGCCGCTGTTCAACATGAGCTACACCGTCGGGCGGCTCCACAAATATTCGGTCGACCTCTACAAGCGCTTGCCGGCGGAAACCGGCCAGGACGTGAGCTTCCACGTGACCGGTAACCTGCGCCTGGCGACCTGCCGCGACCGCATGGATGAATATCAAAAATACTGCGGTACCGCCAACACCATTGGGGTCCCCTTCCAGATCATCTCCCCGCAGGAAGTGAAGAAACTCTGGCCGCTGGTCGAGCTCGGCAACGGCGGCGACACCCCGAGCATCGTAGGTGCGCTCTACCATCCCGACGACGGCCACATTGCGCCGGCGGACCTGACCATGGCGCTGCGCAAAGGGGCACGGGCTCGCGGCGCCGAGATCTATGAGCAAACAGAAGTCACTGGCATCAAGCGCACCCCCTCGGGCGAATGGCATCTGACCACGAGCAAAGGCGACATCGTCGCGGAGCACGTGGTCTGCGCCACCGGCAACTATGCGCGTCAGACCGGGCGCCTGTTCGGACTGAACGTGCCCGCCATCCCGGTCGAGCACCAGTACATCGTGTACGACGAATCGCCGGAGCTCAAAGCGTATCGCCAAGGCGGGGGCCGGGAGCTCGCGGTGCTGCGCGAATCCGATCAGTCCTACTACCTGCGTGAGGAGCGGATGGGCTGGATCTTGGGGCCGTACGAGGCCGGTGCCCCCGCCCGCTTCGCCGACGGCGTACCCGACTGGTTCGGAAAAAGCCTGTTCGAGGGCGACCTCGAGAGGCTCTTGCCGCATGTCGAGGCCGCGCAGCGCCGAGTCCCCTGCCTCGCCAGCTGCGGCATCAAGGACATCGTGAACGGACCGATCTCCTATACGCCGGACGGCAGCCCATTGGTCGGGCCCGCCTGGGGCGTGCGCAACCTCTGGCTCAATGAGGGCCACAGCTTCGGCATCACCGCCGCCGGCGGCTCGGGCTGGCAGCTGGCCGAATGGATCATCAACGGTGAGCCCGGCATCGACATGATGGCGGTCGACCCGCGCCGCTACGGGCCCTACACGAGCAAGCGCTACGTGGTTCAGAAAAACGAGGAAACCTACCGCAACGTCTTCGTCATCCACTTTCCGGACGAGGAGCGCTCCGATGCACGCCCGGCCAAGACCAGCCCGGTCTACGACAAGCTCGCCCGCATGGGCGCCGTGTTCGGGCAGCGCTACGGCTGGGAGCGCGCCAATTGGTTCGCGCCTGCCGGGACCGAAGCGAAGGACCGATGGAGCTTCCGCCGCTCCAATTACTTCCCGCACGTGGGCCGCGAGGCGACGAATCTGCGCCAGAACGTGGGCGTCATCGACCTTACGCCCTTCACCAAGCACGAGGTGACCGGGCCGGGGGCCGAAGCTTGGCTCGACGGTCTGGTGGCCAACAAGGTACCCGGCAAGATCGGCCGCATGGCGCTGTCCCATGCGCTCACGCGCCGCGGCGGCATTCGCTCGGAGTTCACCATCACCAAGATCGCCGAGCAGCATTTCTACGTGGTGAGCGCGGGAGCGGCGGAGCGTTACGACAGCGATTACCTGCTCGAGAAGCTGCCGAAAGACGGCTCCGTCATCCTGCGCAACATCACCTCGAGCCGCGGCTGCTTCGTGGTCGCAGGTCCGCGTTCCCGCGAGCTGCTGGCGAAGCTCACCGACACGCCGCTCGACAATGCCTCCTTCCCCTGGCTCACCGCACAGGTCACCGAGGTCGGTCTCGCGGTCGATGTCTACCTGCTGCGCGTGAATTTCGTGGGCTCGCTCGGGTGGGAGCTGCATTTTCCGATCGAGTACGCGCACCATCTATTCGACGAGATTTTCAAAGCGGGCGCTGAGTACCACGTCGGCATGGTGGGGATGCGCGCCATGGAGTCGCTGCGCATCGAGAAGTCCTACCGCATGTGGGGCAGCGACTTGACTCCGGACTACACGCCCTTCGAGGCGGGACTCGACCGCTTCGTGCGCTTGACCAAAGGGGATTTCGTTGGCAAGGAGGCGCTCGAGAAGCAGCTCGCGCGCGGCGTGCCGAACCGCTTCATCACGTTCGAGGTCCACGGGGTGACCGAGGCCGATGCGCTCGGCAACGAGCCCCTGTTCGACGGCAAGGGGCAGCTCGTGGGTCGCGCGACCGCGGGCTACTACGGCCATGCTCTTCAGAAGAGCCTCGGACTGGGCTATGTGAAGCCTGAGTTCGCCAAGGTCGGAAGCGAGCTCGAGATCGAGATTCTCGGGGAGAGAAAACGCGCGACCGTTTTGGTGGATTCGCCTTATGATCCCGAGAACAAGGATCTGAGAGCGTAGGTCTTCAGCGAACGGAATGTCTATGAGCCGCCAATCCTTTTCCGGGTGGGCCCTGATCAAGGCGGGCCTGTCAGGTCACCGCAGTTGGGAGCCGCAATGGCGCAAGGCTGCCCCCAAGGAAAGCTACGACGCCGTGATCATCGGCGGGGGCGGCCACGGGTTGGGCGCGGCCTATTACCTCGCCAGGGAGCACGGCATGACCAACATCGCGGTGCTCGAGAAAGGCTGGATCGGCGGGGGCAACACCGGCCGCAACACCACCATCATCCGCTCCAACTATCTGTTCAATGAAAGCGCGGCTCTCTACGATCATGCGGTCAAGATGTGGGAGGACCTCTCGCAGGTTCTGAACTACAACGTGATGTACTCGCCCCGCGGCGTGATGATGCTCGCGCACACGGTGCACGACATCCAGGTGTTCAAGCGTCATGTGCACGCCAATCGCTGCAACGGCGTCGACAACGAATGGCTGGAGCCCGCCCAAGCGAAGGAGTTCTGCCCGCCTCTGAACATCGGGGACAACATACGCTATCCGGTGCTCGGGGCCGCCCTGCAGCGCCGCGGCGGCACCGCACGGCACGATGCCGTCGCTTGGGGCTATGCCCGCGCCGCGGACGCGCTGGGCGTCGACATCATCGAGAACTGCGAGGTGACGGGCATTCGCAAAGATCCGCAGAGCGGCGGCGTGCAGGCGCTGGAGACCACCCGCGGGACCATTCGGGTGCGCAGGGTCGGCGTCTCGGCGGCGGGCTCGACCAGCGTGGTGCTGGCCCTTGCCGGAGTGCGCCTGCCCCTGGAGAGCTATCCGCTGCAGGCTCTGGTCTCCGAACCGATCAAGCCGATATTTCCCTGCGTGGTGATGTCGAACACCATCCATGCCTATATCAGCCAATCGGACAAAGGCGAGCTCGTGATCGGTGCGGGCACCGATGCCTACACCTCGTACACGCAGAGGGGAGCGCTTCACATCAATACCCATACGCTCGATGCCATCTGCGAGCTGTTTCCGCAATTTCGCCGGTTGCGCATGATGCGCAACTGGGGCGGAATCGTCGATGTCACACCCGACCGCTCGCCCATCATAGCCAAGACGCCGGTCCCCGGCCTGTACGTCAATTGCGGCTGGGGCACCGGTGGATTCAAGGCGACCCCGGGCTCGGCACACGTGTTCGCATGGACCATCGCGCGCGACGAGCCGCATCCGATCAATGCGCCGTTCACGCTCGAGCGCTTCCGCGACGGGTTTCTGATCGACGAGGCGGCGGCAGCCGCCGTGGCCCACTAGCCTTCGGCTATCCTCATGCTGCTCATCCACTGCCCCTTTTGCGGCGAGCGTCCGGAACTCGAGTTCGCCTACGGCGGCCAGGCGCACATCGCGCGGCCCGCCCGCCCCCAGGACCTCGACGATCAGGCCTGGACCGATTTTCTCTACATGCGCGACAACATCAAGGGGGTGCATGCGGAGCGCTGGAGGCACGCGCGCGGTTGCGGACGCTTTTTCAATGCGCTGCGCGATACCACGACCGATCATTTTCTCGCGACCTACAAGACGGGCGAGGCCAGGCCTAACCTGGCAAAGATCGGCGGTAGAACGGCGTGAGCTTTCGCACCAGCTCCAGCGGTCGCGTGGATCGGTCACGGCCGCTGACATTCATGTTCGACGGCAAGGCTTATCGGGGTTTCGCCGGCGACTCGCTGGCCTCCGCATTGCTCGCCAATGGTGTGCACCTGATTGGACGCTCCTTCAAATACCATCGGCCGCGCGGCATTTTCGGCGCAGGTTCCGAGGAGCCCAACGGGCTTGTGACGGTATTCCGGGACAAGTCGCGCTACACGCCCAATCTTCGGGCAACCCAGGTGGAGCTTTACGAGGGACTTCAGGCCTTGAGCCAGAACCGCTGGCCGAGTCTCGAGCGCGACGTGGGCCGGATCAACGACTGGCTGTCGCGATTTTTCCCCGCGGGCTTTTACTACAAGACCTTCATGTGGCCCAAGAGCGCATGGAAGAAGTACTACGAGCCGATCATCCGACGGGCCGCGGGATTGGGAATCGCGCCGACGCGCCCCGATCCCGATCGCTATGCGCAGCGCTACGCCCATTGCGATGTTCTGGTGGTGGGTGGAGGCCCGGCGGGGCTCGCCGCCGCGCTCGCGGCAGCCGAATCCGGGGCGCGCATCGTGCTCTGCGACGAATCGGCGGAATTTGGCGGCAGCCTTTTGGGCGACTCGTCGGCCCGCATCAATGGCGATTCCGCGCTCGATTGGGTCCGCCGCTCGGTCACGGAACTGCGCCGCAATGCCCGGGTGACGCTGCTGACCCGCACCACGGCGTTCGGTTATTTTCCGCACAACCTCGTCGGCTTGAACGAGCGCGTCACCGATCATCTGCAGACGCCGCCGCGGCAATTGCCGCGCGAGCGCCTATGGCAGGTGCGCGCCCGGCAGGTGGTTCTCGCCACCGGCGCAATCGAGCGCCCGCTGGTGTTTCCGGGCAATGATCGGCCCGGCATCATGCTCGCGGGGGCCGCGCAGATTTATCTGAACCGTTATGGCGTGCTGGTCGGGCGCCGCGTCGTCGTGGTGACCGCCTGCGACACGGCCTATCAGACCGCGCTCGAACTGCGGGCCAGCGGCGCCAGCGTCGCCGCCGTTGCCGATATCCGGCCGCAATTGTCGGGCGGACTGCAGGATGAGGCGCGTGCTGCCGGCATCGAAGTCCTGGCGGGTGCCACGGTGCTCGGTACGGAGGGCAATCGGCGCGTCAAAGCCATTTCTCTGGGCGAAGTCGGTGCTCGGGGTCAGGTAGGACACACCCGCCGCATCGAGTGCGACGCCGTGCTGATGGCCGGTGGATTCACGCCGAGCGTGCACCTGTTCTCGCAATCGCGCGGCAAGCTCGCCTGGGACGAGTCCCTCCAGGCGTTCATTCCGAGCCAGTCGGCCGAGCGCGAGCGCTCGGTAGGTGCTTGCCGCGGCATCAGCGACCTTGCGCAGGCGCTCGAGGATGGCGCGAATGCCGGGGCGGCGGCGGTCGACTCTCGGGACGAGGACCTATCGCAGGCGGATGGCCCAGATCGCCGCTTCCGCGTCGAGGCGTCCATCCGCCGTGCCGGAGCCACCCTGGGTGCACTTCCCGCCGGAAATCCCGCCAGCAAGCTCAAGGCATTCGTGGATTGGCAGCACGATGTGACGGTGCGCGATGTGAAGCTCGCCGCACAGGAAGGGTTTGAATCGATCGAGCACTTGAAGCGCTACACGACCACGGGTATGGCGACCGATCAGGGCAAGACCTCGAATCTGAACGCGCTCGCCGTGGCGGCGAAGAACCTGAACACGTCAATCCCCACAGTCGGTTTGACGACGTTCCGCATGCCCTACACGCCGACCACCTTCGGCAGTTTTGCCGGAATCTCGCGTGGAAACCTGTTCGATCCGAGGCGCACCACACCGACCCATTCCTGGGCAGAGGGCAAGGGTGCGGTGTTCGAGAACGTCGGGCTGTGGATGCGCGCCCGCTATTTTCCTCACGGTATCGAGGAGATGCAAGCGGCGGTCGCACGCGAATGTCTTGCAGTGCGTAATGCCTGCGGTATTTTCGACGCCTCGACCCTGGGCAAGATCGAGGTGGTCGGCACGGACGCCGCCGAGTTCATGAACCGGCTGTACATCAACAGCTGGACGGGACTCCCGGTGGGCCGGTCACGTTACGGAATTCTTTGCCGCGAGGACGGCTTCATCTACGACGACGGCGTGGTTGCCCGGCTTGCGTCCGACCGCTTCCACGTGACCACCACCACCGGCGGCGCGCCGCGCGTGCTCTCGATGATGGAGGATTACCGCCAGACCGAGTGGCCCGATCTGGATGTGTGGCTCACCTCGACCACCGAGCAGTGGGCCGTCATCGCGGTACAAGGCCCGAACGCACGGCGCGTGCTCGAGCCGCTGATATCGGAAATCGACTTGAGCGCCGCGGCGCTGCCCCACATGGCAGTCGGACGCGGCAAGATCTGTGGCGTGCCGATGCTGTTGTTCCGCGTGAGCTTCACCGGAGAGCTCGGCTTCGAGGTCAATGTCCCGGCGGATTACGGCGCCGCCGTGTGGGAGACTATCTATGCCGCCGGTCAGGCGCACGGCATCTCGGAATACGGCACGGAGACCATGCACGTGCTGCGTGCGGAAAAAGGCTACATCATCGTCGGCCAGGACACGGACGGCACGGTGACTCCCGACGATGCGGGCTTGTCCTGGGCCATCGGCAAGACCAAGACGGATTTCGTCGGCAAACGCTCGTTGCAGCGTGCCTCGATGAAGGACCCGAATCGCAAGCAGCTGGTGGGATTGCGCGCGTGCGACGGCCGTACGATTCTCGAGGAAGGCGCACAGGTCGCCGCCAAGCCTGGGCAAAAGCCGCCCATGGAGTTGATCGGGCATGTGACCTCGTCCTATTCGAGCAGCGTCCTCGGCTTTCCGATTGCACTCGCGCTGGTGGCGGGTGGCCGCGCTCGCATGGGACAGCACCTGTTTCTACCCATGGCCGATGGCGATGTCGAGGTCGAGGTGACCTCGCCGATTTTCTACGACACCGCGGGAGTACGGATCAATGGCTGAGCTTGCGCAGCGCCGGCCGCCAGCCATCGATTCCACCGATTGGCTCAGATTACTGCCCTTAGCCGGGCGTTGGATCCTGCACGGCGGCCCCCCCGCTCGTGCAGTGGCCGCGCCGGTCTGGGGCCCTGGATTTTCCGAAGATGCCTGCCGCGCCATGGTCTCTGGATCGCGCGCGACGCTGTGGTTGGGCCCGGACGAGTATCTGCTTCTCGATGTCGGTCCAAGCGATGGCGCAAGCTTCGAATCGCACGCGGCGGTGGTGCAAAATCTCGAGCGTGCGCTCATCGGCACGCCGCACGCTCTGGTCGATGTGAGCCACCGCCAATTTGCGCTCGAGCTGTCGGGTCCGCATGCGGCGACGATGCTGAGCGGCGCATGCCCGCTCGACTTGGATGTGCGCGCCTTTCCGGTCGGGATGTGTACGCGCACGGTCCTCGCCAAGGCCGACATCGTCCTTTGGCGCACGGGCCCGACCACCTTTCATCTCGAGGCCTGGCGCTCCTTCGCGGCCTACGTCTCGGGTCTGCTCACCGAGATCGCGCGCGAGTTCCACCCCGATACCCAGCCTGCAGCGTGAGCAGCCCGCCCCGCCCGTGACAACCGGCCTCGCCAGATGCTAGGTTGCATCGACTGCCCCAGCCGGTGAGCCGCCATCCAAATTCCCGCATCGACCAAAGCCCCCGCACCACCCAGTGCGGCGGCGCCCCCGGACAGCGCGACCTTGCGCCGTACGCTCAAGCGCCGTCACATGGAGATGATCGCGCTCGGGGGGGTGATCGGCGCCGGGCTCTTCGTCGGTTCAGGCGTGGTGATCCAAGCGGCGGGGCCGGCGGCGGTGCTGTCTTTCGCGCTCACCGGCCTTTTGGTCGTGCTGGTGATGAGAATGCTCGGAGAGATGGCAGCCGCCTACCCGTCCATCGGCGGGTTCTACGAATACAACCGGCTCGCACTCGGTGAGCTCGCGGGATTTTTGACCGGCTGGATGTACTGGTACTTTTGGATCATCGTGGTCGCGCTCGAGGCGGTGGCAGGAGCACGTCTGCTGATCTATTGGTTCCCGGGAGTGCCCGCGTGGTCGTTTACCCTGGCGTTGACGCTCGGCTTCACGCTGTTGAACCTGTTGTCGGTGCGAACCTGGGGCGAGGCCGAATATTGGTTCGCTTCCATCAAGGTCGCCGCCATCGTGGCGTTCCTGTGCCTCGGCGCGGCAGCCATCCTTGGCCTCTGGCCGAACGTCGCCGGCGGCCTCGCGCATCTCACGGCTCACGGAGGCTTCATGCCTCATGGTCTCGCACCTGTGCTCACGGGCGCGGTGGCGGCGACGGGGTTCTATTTCGGCTCCGAAATCGTGACGGTCGCCGCCACCGAATCCGCCGAGCCCGAGCGTGCAGTGGCGCGCGCCACCCAGTCGGTGATCTCCCGGGTGCTGATTTTCTACGTGGGATCGATCTTCGTCGTCGTCTGCCTTCTACCGTGGAACCATCCGGGGATCGACCAACCCTACGTGACCGCCCTCGAGGCGCTGCACATTCCGGGCGCCGCGCAAATCATGAACGGCGTCATCCTGACCGCGGTGCTCTCCGCCTTGAACAGCGGCTTGTTCGCCTCCTCGCGCATGATCCTGGCGCTCGCGCGGCGCGGCGACGCCCCGCGCTCCCTCGCCACGCTCAACGGGCGTGGGGTCCCGGTCCGCGCCCTGGTCACCGGGACGCTTTTCGGCTATATCGCGGTCATCATGAGTTACGTGTCGCCGGATCGGGTGTTCGCCTTCCTGGTGAATTCCTACGGCACGGTGGCGATCTTCGTGTACGTGTTGATAGCGGTCGCGGAACTCACCTTGCGGCGGCGCCTGGAACGCGACGCGCCGGAGCGACTGCGCGTGCGCATGTGGGGCTACCCCTACCTCACCCTCACCGCCATTCTGGCGATGATCGCAATCGTGTCGGCGATGGCGTTCATCCCGAGCCTGCGCTCCTCGCTGCTGTTCGGCGCGTTGAGCGCCGCCGCCATGGTGGTGGGCTACGGCTTGCGAAATTTCCTCCGGTCGGCGGGCACAAGCGCTTCTAGAAGTAGGGTCGATCCCCGTTGACCGTGGCGCGGTGCATGGTGCGCCGTTCCGGCAGATAGTCCGCAATCGCATAATGCTGCGTCACGCGGTTGTCCCAAAAGGCGATGTCGTCGACGCTCCAGCGCCAGCGGACCGTGAATTCCGGCTGAGCCGCATGCTTGAAAAGAAAGGCGAGCAGCGCCTCGCTTTCCCGGGGCCCGAGTTCGTTGATGTGCGTCGTGAAACCCTCATTGACGAAGAGCCCCCGGCGCCCGCTCACCGGGTGGGTGCGCACCACCGGATGGGTCACCGGCGGATGCTTTGCGACCGCGCGCTCATAGCGCTCCTTGAATGCGGGATCGTTCTGCCATCGCTCGGGCGGGAAGGATTTTGCGACCGAGTGCGTGGCGGTGAGTCCTTCCAGCATGCGCCGCATCGGCTGGGAGAGTGCCTCGTAGGCCGCGGAGCTGCTCGACCAGAGCGTGTCTCCGCCGACGCTCGGCAGTCGTTTGGCCGCAAGGATTCCCGCGAGCGGCGGCGTCTGGCTGAAGGTCACATCGGTGTGCCAATTGTCGTTGTCCGGCAGGAAGCCTGTGTGAGTGTCGATCACCATGATCTCGGGCAGCTCGGGCAGTACCGGATAGATCGGGTGCACGTGCAGAGATCCGAAATGGGCGGCAAAGCGGGTCTGCGCCTGCGGCGTGATCGGTTGGTTGCGGAAGAACAGCACCTGATGCTCGATCAAAAGCTCGAGCAGGCGGTCGAAATCCGACGCCTCGAGGTCCTGAGACAGGTCGAAACCGGTTAGCTCCGCACCGAGCGCGCGGCCGACACGCGTAACTTCTATGGACATAATCGCCGTTATGCTTCGCCCCATGCGGGCCGGGGGATTATACGAGAGGCAGCCTCGGGCATGAATTAATGTGAGAATGTCGCGGTATGGGCGACCCGCAATCAGAGACTTTATTGCGATCCGCTATCGGCGAGGATCTGGTCCAGGCAGTGGTCATGGTGCGTGCGGGCCGTTTCGCGAGCGCGGAGCTCAAGCTTCGGGCCATTCAAGCATCCGCCCCCGGGGAATTGAACAGCTCGCGACTGCTCGGGGTCGCCCTGCTTGCCCAGGACAAAGTACAGCCCGCGATCGAGACCCTGGAACGCACGGTCACAGCCGCTCCGCAATTCTGGCAGGCGTGGACGGATCTTGCGCGAGCCCTGCGCGCCGCGGGACGCTTTGAAGAATCGCGCGCAGCGCTGCGCCAGGTGATCGAGGCGGACCCCCACCTCGACGCTGCGTGGCTGGCCTACGGCGATGTCCTGGTGGATCTCGAGAAATACCCGGACGCGCTGTTCGCCTACGAGCGGGCCCGGCTGACCGACCCGCACTGCCGGAGGGTCGAAGAGGCAGCCGGCGCACTCCGGAGCGGGGACCGCAAGTCGGCCGAGCACATCTTCCGCCAAATTCTGAAACTGGATGCGGGTCATGTGGGATCGCTTTGCGGCCTCGCCGCCATCTCGCTCACGGTGGGGCGAGTGCACGATGCAGTCCGCCTGCTGAAGCACGCGCTCAAACAGACCGCCCATTTGCCGCTCGCCTGGCGGGGCCTTTCGCAGGCGCTTCTGGCGCAAGGGGCGCTTCCCGAGGCGGAATCGGCGGTGCGCCGTCTGCTCAAGATCGAGGGCGAGAATCCGAACAATTGGGTGGTGCTCGCCACCGTGTACTCCCGGCTCATGCGCCAACAGGACGCCCTTTTGGCTTTTGAGGAAGCCGCTCGGCTGAATCCCGCCGAAGTCCGGTTGCGGCTCTCGGTCGGGCACCTCAATAAGACGTTGGGTCGCCGTGGCGAGTGCGAACAGGCATACCAGCGGTGCCTACAGATGGACCCTGGCATGGGCGAGGCGTACTGGAGCCTTGCGGATCTGAAAAATTATGTGTTCTCGGACGCCGAAATTGGCACCATGCTGTCGCTTCTCAAAGGCGAAGGCGGCGACGATCAAGACCAGGCGCACTTGCATTTCGCGCTGGGACGGGCCTTCGAGCACAGGAAGGACTACATCGGCGCCTTCGGGCACTATGCGACGGCGAACCGTAGACGGCGCAAAACAGCCCGCTTCGACATTCAAGCCTTCGAGAACAAGACGCGCCGCGTGCGTGAATGCTTCGACGCTGCATTCTTCGCCGCTCGGTCAACCGGCGGATATCCGGACCCCTCCCCTATTTTTATCGTCGGCCTGCCGAGGTCCGGCTCCACCTTGGTGGAGCAGATTCTCGCCAGTCATTCGAGTGTCGAAGGAACTTTCGAACTGCCCAACCTCCTCACCATCGTGCGCGAGTTCGACCACGCCGACCCCGCACACGATGCCTATCCGGAAATCGTGTGCGCCGCCTCGCCGGAACATCTCCACAATCTGGGGCGGCGCTACATCGAGGAGACCGCGCCGCTGCGCGGTGCACGGCCATTTTTCATCGACAAGATGCCGAACAATTTCAGCCACGTGGGTCTGATCCAAGCCATTCTCCCCCGTGCGATCATCATCGATGCACGTCGCCACCCGATGGACGCGTGTTTCAGCACCTACAAGCAGAATTTCGCCGAGGGCCAATCCTTCAGCTACGATCTGAACGATCTAGGCCGGTACTACCGCTGTTACCTGAGCCTGATGGATCACTGGGACGCCGTGCTCCCCGGGAAAGTGTTGCATTTGCAATACGAGTTGCTGATCCGCGATCCCGAGGCCCAGATCCGCCGCCTGCTGAGTCACTGCTCCCTCCCGTTCGAATCCACGTGTCTGTCGTTTCACGAGACCCGGCGAGCGGTGCGCACCGCAAGCGCCGAACAGGTGCGCCAGCCTCTTTACACGTCGGGGGTCGGCTATTGGCGCCATTTTGAGCCGGATTTGGACCCTCTAAAACAGGCGCTCGGCGACGCACTGGAACGGTTTTCCGATCTCGAGTAGGCCACTCTCGCTACTGAACGCTCGATAAGCTTGGTGCGGGCCGGTGATTGACAGCCAACGCTTATGCAGGACATGATCCTTAAAAGGCACACATCGCAGGTGTGTTCTTACAACCAACCAAGGGGTGATGCGATGCGCATGACGACAGTGCGTTCCGTGGGAAACCGGACTCGTATGCCGCCTGCGCGGGCCCTTTCCCCGCCTACCCGGCTGAGCTTCGCGATCGCCACGGCCCTTTACGGCGCCGCGGCGGTGCACGTGGCTCCCGTGCTCGCGGCCGATGCGTCCGCTGAAAGCTCCACGCTCGAGGAAGTCGTGGTGACGGCCCGCAAGCGCACGGAGAATCTGCAGGACGTTCCGATGAGCATCGACGTCTATACGGCCAAGGACCTGCAAAATCTCGCGATCTCGCAGTTTGAAGACTATGCGACCATGACGCCCTCGATCTCGTTCATCAGCGCGGGCCCCGGCACCCAAACTTTTGTCATGCGCGGCGTGTCGGACGGCAGCAACCCGAACTACGCGAATACAGCGACCACCGCATTCTTGCTCGACGACATGTCGATGAATTACTCCGGCACCACGCCGGATCTTCATCTCTACGATATCGAGCGCATCGAGGTCCTGAACGGACCGCAGGGCACCACGTTCGGCGCCAGCGCCATGGCCGGCGCGCTTCGCTTCGTCACCAACAAGCCAGATGCGAGTGCTTTTAGCGCGGGTGCCGATCTGAACGGCGGCAAGATCGACGGAGGGACCAAGAATGGCACCGTCGAGGCGTTCATGAACATTCCGCTGATCCCGGACTGGACGGCGCTTCGCTTCTCCGCCTACAGGGATTATCACGGCGGCTACATCGACAACATCAACACGACCCGCGAGTGGGTCAATGGGACCGTATCCAGTAATGCGCAGTGGGCGGGCCGGAACTACAACGTCGAGCGGGTAACGGGAGGCCGGCTGGCGCTGGGTCAAAAAATCGCGGACGGCTGGAAGGCAACGCTGACCGGCAGCTACCAGAAACAGCTCACCCACGGCGCCTGGGATGAGAACCAGACCATCGGCGGCGCCGTCGGTGCGGCCGCGAGTAACTATGGACAACTCATCGACGGTCCGGCGCGTTCTTTCGGCCAGAAGAATGTCGATCGCTTCGGACCGGAACTCAAGCAGTTTTACGCGAAGACCCTCGATTTTCACCTCGAGGGTGATGTCGGAATCGGCGATCTGGTGTACGCCAATACTTATTGGGCTCAAGACGACACCACGGTGAACGAGTATTCGGAATATATGCAGTACGTCAACACCGGGCCCCCGAACAACTACACGGCCGCCAACCGCGAATCGTTCACCTGCCTCAGCGGACCGGTTGGAAGTGCTCCCGCATCGCCGTCCACCCCGCTCAGCGGCTGCAATGTTCCGATTCAGTACTACAACTACACCGATAAGGTCTACCGCTGGTCCAATGAGCTGCGGCTGCAGTCGAAAGAGAACGGCGGATGGGTTCATTGGCTCATCGGCGCCTATTGGGAAAGGACGCGCAGCGATCAGAATAGCTACTACACCATTCCGGGCCTGCAGCCCGCCGGTGCCGCATTCCAGTATTACGCCTCTTATTACGGAGTCACAAAGCCGCAGAGACCGGGCGAGTGGTACGAATACACTTCGCGCTACGATTATCTGCAGATGACCGAATTTCTCAACATGACATTCGATCTCACCAAACGGCTGAAACTCGAGGTCGGAACGGTGCATTTCGAATCGCACTTCAATGACATCGTGCACGGTGGTTATTTCTCCTACGCCCCAGAGAACGTCGTAAGTCAGGGGCCTGGAGGCTCGGAAAAGTGGGACAGCAAGGTGGGCTTGAACTACAAAGCGACGGATGATCTGCTTGTGTACGTGGATGCCGCCCAGGGATTCAGAGATGGCGGAGTCAACTCAGGATTGCCCGCCGTGTGCTCGAAGAATGGGGTCCCTACGACATACAAGCCCGACACGCTGACCAATTACGAGCTGGGATGGAAGTCGACCTTTCTGGACAAGCACCTGCAGTGGAACGGGGCCTTCTATCTGATGCCCTGGAAAAATTACCAGTCGCTGCTGTTCGACCCAAATGTTTGCGCGACCTCCAGCTTCGACGCAAATATCGGCAACGCCAAGATTTACGGTTCCGAGACCGACGTCAAATGGGCCCCGAATTCCAATCTGAGCATGGATGTATCTCTGAGCTACAACGACTCGCGCATCATCACCGATATCTACTACACCGGCGGGGGCGCATCGGGGGGATTCAACGTGAGGCCCGGCGAGCGGCTTCCCTACGTGCCCTACTTCGATTGGAGCGGCAACGTCCGCTACGAAAAACCGCTCAAGGACACGCTGCACTGGTATGCCCAATACGACGCCTCCCACAAGGGCGACATGTTCAACAACTTGCAGGCGTCCGGGAGCAACGGGTTGCCCTATGTCCTGCAACCCGGCTACACCATCATGAATGTGCGCTTCGGGCTCAACAATGCTGAACAGGGATGGACCACGGAGCTCTATATCACCAATCTCACCAACAAGAACGCCGTGATCTACACCAACGAAGGCAACTTCGATTTGCGGCAAACCGTGAACGAGCCGCGGGTTTTTGGCCTCCGTCTGACGTACCGGTTCGGAAAAGCGCAGGCGTTCAACAACGAGGACTGACGCGACGATCCGGCCAGTCGGAGCTCGCATTATGTGAATTTGCTTGCCCTGCGGCCCATCTCCGCGCTAGCGTTCCACACCGTGTTGATAGAGAACCCCAATGAGCCGAAGCAGCCCGGACGGGCGAAGTCCTCGAAGGACTCGCGACACCGATGGCATGCGGTCGTGATCGTCGCGCCCTCCTCGGCCTGCACCGCAGCACAGTCCTGCAAAGGCAAACGGTTTCTTTCCTCGGAAGCGCCGCGATTGCCGCTCGCCAATTGCGATGCGGCCTCCTGCGCCTGCAAGTACCGTCATTACGACGACCGCCGTGCGGGTCCGCGTCGTGCAGAGGAAGCCGGTGCCCCCGGCGCGAAACGTCCTGCATCGAACCGGCGGGCGCAAAAAGGGCGCCGAGCCCTCGACTGAGGCGACTCGACGGCTGCTGGATTCGATAAGCCGGCGCGTCATCCTACGAGCGAGCCACAGTGCCCACTCCTAGAGCACCATCGATCTTCCGCAGGGAATGGTTTCTTGGCATCAGCCTCGCCACGGCGCTTCTATTTGCGATCGCCGGCGATAACCTCTATCCGCAGGGCGCAGGTCTTCTCCGGCAGGTCGCGGTTTCCGTCTTGCTGTTCTCGATCATCATGGGCGCCGCCCTGAGCGTTGTGCGGCATGCCGAGGAGCTCGCGGTCCATCTCGGTGAGCCTTTGGGCACACTGATACTGACCTTGGCCGTCACGGCCATCGAGGCTGCCGCGATCTCCGCGGTGATGATTCACTCCAAAAACAGTGCATCCGTGGTCCGAGACACCTTGTTCGCAGTGATCATGATCATCCTCAACGGCATGGTGGGCGCATCACTTTTGCTGGGGGCGTTCCGTCACCGCGAGCAGCATTACAATCTTCAGGGCGCAAACGCCTATCTCAGCGTCATCATCCCGTTGGCGGTATTGAGTCTCATCATGCCCAATTACACCCAGACCACGCCGGGTCCCACGCTGTCCGGCCCGCAGGAGACGTTTCTCGCGTTGATGTGCGTCGGACTGTATGTTGCCTTCCTCAGCGTACAAACCGGGCGGCATCGCGGCTATTTCATGCTGGGCAGCGAGCCGTCGGAGCCACACCACGGAATCGTAAGTCCGACGGCACCCTGGTGGATGCACGCGGCTCTGCTCGTGGCCTACATGCTCCCGCTGGTATATTTGGCCGAGCAGTTCGGCAGCCCCGTCGACGATCTGATCGCGACGCTGCACGCGCCTGCAGCACTTGGCGGCGTACTGATCGCGGCATTGGTTGCGACTCCGGAGGCGATCGGAGCGGTACGTTCGGCGATCGCGAATCACCTGCAGCGATCCATCAATATCTGCCTTGGGTCATTGCTCGCCACGATCGGCCTGACGATTCCCCTCATGCTGGTGATCAGTCACGTCCTCGGAACGCCGATCTACCTCGGCCTGCAGAATTCGAGCTTCATGATGTTGTTGCTGACGCTGCTGTTGAGCGTGGTCACATTCGCGAGCGGACGCACCAACGTCCTGCAAGGCGCGGTTCACATGCTGCTTTTCATCGCCTACGTGCTGTTGATATTCCAGGGTTGACGTGCCGCGCCAGCCTGACTTGCCTCGTTAGCGCATCCGCGACGCGCTTTGAACAAAGTCATCCACGTCCGCCCGAGTGGTGACGTAGCTGGTCACCAGCCGGATGGCCGTTCCATCCGCGGGCTTCAGCCATGGCCAGCGGTAGAAGTGGAATCCCTCGCTCTCGAGCGCCGCGATGAGCCGCTCGGGGACAGCCACGAAAAGCTCATTCGCCTGCACCGGCTGGAGTAGCCTCGCACCGGCCAAGGTCTCGATCCCTTGGGCCAGCCGCGCCGCCATGTCGTTCGCCTGGCGCGCGTTGTGCAGCCAAACATCATCCTGCAGGTAGGCGAGCAGCTGACAACTCAGGTAGCGCTGCTTTGACCATAGATGGCCGGCACGCTTTCGCCGCCGCTCGAAATCTTGCGCGTAGCGCGGATCGAAGAACACCACGGCTTCCGCGGCCAGCGCGCCGTTCTTCGTGGCGCCGAAGGAAAGCACGTCGATACCTGCCTTCCAGGTGGCTTCGGCCGGCGAACAATCAAGGTGCACCAGCGCATTGGCAAAACGCGCACCATCCATGTGAACGCCAAGCCCGTGGCGCTTCCCGGCCGCGCTCAGCGCTTTGAGTTCGTCGAGTCCGTACACCGTACCCAGCTCGGTCGCCTGTGTCACGCTGATGGCCGACGGCTTGACGTGATGAACCCCCATGTCGGTCGCAAGCGCCACTGCCGCGTCGATGGCCGCGGGGCCGATCTTCCCAGTGCTCGATGGGAGACCGAGAAGCTTCGCGCCACCGGTGAATAGCTCGGGCGCCCCACATTCGTCCGTGACGATGTGCGCTCCCTCGTGGCAGTAGATTGCGCCGAAGGGGGGTGCAAGCTGCGCAAGGGCGAGGGCATTCGCGGCTGTTCCGGTTGCCACGGGATAGATCGCGACCTCGCGCTCGAACAGCGCCGACATCGCTGCCTGCAGTCTCTCGGAGGACTCGTCGGCGCCGTACGACGGCACCAATCCCGTGTTGACTGCGTTGATCGCGGCCATGACGGGGGAGCACACGGGGGCGAGATTATCGCTGCCGAAATTTCGGCTGAGTGTGGTATCCATGACCTCATTCTAGCCATTTCGACCAGTCACCGGGTGCCTGAGCTACACTCGTGCCTTAAGTTGCGGCCGAGGCTATGACACCCGCATGTATGTGAGAAGCGCGCGCGACGTGCTGCTGCTTTGCTTGGCGGCCGTGGTCGTCGGTTGCGGTCGAAGCGGCACGGACGTAACCCCCTCTGCCGTCCGGGCGGACAAGGACGACGGCAAGGTCGTCGACCTCTACAACTGGGCGGATTACATCGCTCCGTCCACCGCGCAGGAGTTCGAAAAGCGCACCGGCATCAAGTTGCGCGTGTCGACCTTCGAGACCAACGAGACCCTCGAGTCCCGCCTGATGACCGGGGACAGCGGCTACGATGTCGTCGTTCCGACGGCGCCCTTTCTCGAGCGTCAGATTCGAAGCGGTGCCTATCGATTGCTCGACAAGACACAGCTGCCGAACTTGGCGAATCTCGACCCCGCGCTGATGGCTCGCGTTGCGCTCAACGATCCCGGCAACGCGCACGCGGTCATCTACATGTGGGGAACCTACGGCATCGGCTACAACGTGAAGCAGGTCACCGAGGCGCTCGGCGGTCCTCCCCCCGATGGATGGGCATTCTTCTTCGACCCAGCCTACGCCTCTCGCCTCAAAAAATGCGGGATTGGCACCATCGACGCGCCCGCCGGCATCATTCGGCTCGCATTGAAGTACCTTGGCCGGGATCCGAATTCACCGAGTCCGGTCGATCTGGCGGACGCGCAGAGCGTGCTGCTCAACATCCGCTCGTCCATTCGAACCATCAACACCACCAATGTCATCGAATCCATCGCCAACGGCGATATCTGCGTCGCGCTCGGTTACAACGGTGACTTCGTCCAGGCACGCAACCGCGCCAGGGACGCCAAGAACGGGATCGAAATCGCCTTCATGCTGCCTCGCGAGGGGTCGCTCCTCTGGTTCGACATGCTCGCCATTCCTAAAAACGCACCGCATCCGGCGAACGCTCTGGTGTTGATCAATTTCTTGATGGAACCGCAGGTCATTGCCCGGATCTCCAACTACATCGGTTTCGCGAACGCCAACAAGGCTGCCACTCCGTTCTTGGAGTCCTCGCTCGCCTCCGACCCGATCGTCTTCCCGCCACCCGATCAGCGCAGTCGGCTGTTCGTCGAGACAGAGGACTCGCCCGAACGGGCGCGCGCCCTCACCCGGATCTGGGAGAAATTCAAGACCGGACAATGATCGTGTGGATTCGCGCCGCCCCGAGGCAAGGCCTCCCGAGGCAGGCCCCCCCACGAGCCGGGGCTGCCCGAGGCGAGACGCCGCGCGGCGGTTCGGGCGGCTACTCCGACGGATCCGGCGGCAACGTCTTCGGATTCGATGCGGCGTGCAAGTCGCTGGCCGACCAGCCGCCCCCCAGATCGCCGATCAGCGCCACGGCATCGACCAGACGGCTTTCCTCGACGTTAAGCGCGCTCTGCTGATTGATCAGCTGCGCCTCCTGGGCCTGCGCCACGGTGGTGTAGTCGACCGTGCCCGCCTTGAACTCGGCCATGGCGATCTCGGTGCCGCGCCGGGCATCCTGCACCGCGGTGGCAAGGGCCTTGGACTCTGAATCGAGGATGCGGAGCCCCGAGAGATCATTCTCGACGTCCTCGAAGGCGGTGAGCACGGTATTGCGGTAATTTGCGACGGCTGCCTGATAAGCTGCCCGCACGGCCTGGACCTGGGCGTGCCGCTCGCCAAAGTCGAACAGCGTCTCGGTCCCGTTGGCGCCCAGAGACCAGATGTGGTTCGCGCTGTGCAGCAACCCGTTCAACGGCGATTGCGTAAAGCCTCCCGCGGCCGAGAGCGAGATGGTGGGATAGTACGCGGCGACGGCGACGCCGACCGCGGCATTCTGCGCCTTCATGGTGCGCTCTGCGGCGGCGATATCGGGACGGCGCTCGAGGAGCTGCGACGGCATGCCCACTGGAATGGCCGGCAGCGTCGGCATGACACTGCTTTTAGGAATGTCGAGATCCTCCGGATTCTTGCCGACCAGCACCGCAATGGCGTGCGCGTACTGGGCACGCGCCACGCCGAGCCCGATCAGGTTCGCCTGGGTCGTTTCCAGCGCGACCTGCGCCGTGATCACGGCGGAGGGCGGGGTTGCAGTCAAGCCGGCCACGCCCTGCGCCTTCGTGACCCGCAGCGATTCCTTGTATGCATCCACGGTGCTCTGCTCGAGGTCGATATTGGCGTCCGCGAGGCGCAACTCGATCACCGTGGTGGCGAGCAGCGTCTGTTCGGACAGGGTGGCGTTCGCGAGCGTCGCCTCGTCCGATTGGGCGATCGCGCTGTTCTCTTCGACGAGACGTCTGACCTGACCCCAGATATCCGGCGTCCAGCTGGCCGTTCCCTCGAGGGTCGCGGAGGTGACGCTGCCGCGGTGGGTGTTGGTGGCGCCGGTGGTCGTCGTCGTGCCGGTACCGGTCGTCGTACCCGTGCCCGTCGTTCCCGTCCCAGTGGTTCCGGTGCCGGTGGTCGTAGTACCGGTCGTCGTCGTGATGCCGCTCCCTGCGTAGCCGGCGCCTCCGGCCCGATTCACGGAACCCGTGAGACCGAGCGTGGGAAACAATTGCGCGCGGGCCACTTGCACTTCCGCGACCGCTTGCAAGTAGTTGGCGTAGTCCTGGCGCACGGTCTGATTCGAGACCGCCACCTGGGGCTCGAGCTCATCGAGCAGCGGATCGTGAAAATCCGTCCACCAATCGCCCTTGGGCGCCGCATCCGAGGGTGACGCTTTCGCCCAGCCCTCGGGAGGCTGCTCCTTGAACTGAGCCGCGACGGGTGCACCGGGCCGGTGATAATTCGGGCCGACCATGCAGCCGGCGAGCACCGCCGCAACGCCCGTGACGATAATGCCGATCAGTGAATGAGTCGCCTGCCTCATGGTGATGCCCCCACGCCGACCTGCCCATTGGGCTGCACTCGGCCAAACCAGGCGCGCATTTTAAGACGCAGCCGTTCGAAGCCCAGGTAGATGACCGGCGTCGTATACAAGGTGAACACCTGGCTCAAGATCAACCCCCCTATCACGGTAATGCCCAGCGGCTGGCGGAGCGAGGCGCCCTGGCCGATGCCGATCGCGAGCGGCAGCGCCCCGAGCACTGCGGCGGCGGTGGTCATCATGATGGGCCGCAGTCGCACGACCGCGGCCTCATGGATTGCGTCTTGTGCGCCCATCCCTTCCTTGCGCTGCAGATGGAGCGCGACGTCGATCATCATGATGGCATTCTTCTTCACGATGCCGATCAGCAGGATCACCCCGATGAAGGCGATCACCGAGAGGGGGGTGCCGAAGATGAAGAGTGCCAGGAAGGCGCCGATCATGGCGGACGGGAGCGTCGACAGAATGGTGATTGGATGAATGGTGTTCTCGTACAGGATACCGAGCACGATGTAGATGGCGCCGAATGCGGCCAGCAACAGCAGCGGCAAGCTCGCCATGTTCTGAGCGAACACCTGGCCCGCGCCCGCGGGGCTGCCATGCACGGACGCCGGCATGCCGAGATCGTGCATGGCCTGCGTGATGGCTGCCTGTGCCTCGCTCAGCGAGCCGCCGGGCGGCAGGTTGAAGGAGATGGTGGATGCCACGAGCCCGTTCTGGTGATTGACCTGCGTCGCCGTGTGATTGTTGAAATACGTGGTCATGGTGGGCAGCGGAACCATGGTTTCGGCCGCGGTGGAGTCCGCGCTGCCGGTGGACGTCCCTCCCCGACTGTTGGAGATGCTGTTGGTGACCGCGTTGGCCTGCGCGCTCGAGTTCAGCGAGTTGGTCCCGGATGCGGCCGCTTGCGCGGCCGACACCGGGGTGTAGGCGGTCACGCCGCTCACGGTGCGGCCCTGTGCCTGGGTCTGTTGCGTGCCGCTCGCGTTGCCGGCGGCGGCGCTCAGATATATCCGGTCGAGCATCTGCGGATACTGCCAATACTTCGGGGCCACCTCCATCACCACATAGTACTGGTTGAAGGGATTGAAGATGGTCGTCACGGTGCGCTGCCCGAAAGCGTCATAGAGCACGTTGTCGATTTGATTGGGCGCAAACCCAAAGCGGCTGGCCGTCCCGCGGGCGATGTTGATGTAGGTCTGCAGCCCGTTCTGCTGCATATCGGAATTCACGTCCACGATCTTGCCGCGGTCCTTGCCGAGCTCCGCCAGGAGCTTCGGCGTCCAGCTGACGAGCGCCGCGGTGTTCTCGCTCGTCAAGGTGTATTGATATTCGGCGGCCGATTGCCGGCCTCCGATCCGCAGATCCTGAACCGCCTGCAAAAACAGGCGGGCGCCGGAAATGCGATTGAGCTTTGGACGCAGCCGCTGAACCACCTGGTCGGCGGACAGCTTGCGCTGCGCCAAGGGCTTGAGGGCGACATAAACCTGGGCGGTGTTCAGCGCGCGGGTGCCGGTGAATCCGATCACCGAGGCCACCGCTGGGTCCGACTGGACGATGCCCTGCAGCTGCCGCAGCTTGGTCGCCATCGAGGGAAACGAAATGCTCTGATCCGCGATGATCTGGCCCATGAGAAGCCCGTTGTCTTGCTCCGGAAACAGGGTGAACGTCAGCAACAGCGGCGCAAAGAAGATGAGCACGATCATCATGACGAGGAGCGATCCGACGAGCACCGCATGATCGAGCACCTTGGTGAGCGAACGCGAGTAGCCTGCCTTGAAGCGCTCGAATAGAGCCTCCACCCAGAGCGCCCAGCGCGCTTTCGAATGCAACGAATCGCCCCGCGACAAGAGATGGGCGCACATCATGGGCGTGACGGTAAGCGAGACCAGCAGCGAAATGAGGATGGCGATCGACAGCGTCACGGCGAATTCATGAAACAGCAACCCGACTATTCCCGGGAACATGAGTATCGGGATGAACACCGCGATCAACGAAAGGCTCATCGAGAGCACGGTGAAGCTCACCTCGCCGCTGCCGAGGACCGCCGCCTCGCGGACCCCTTTGCCTGCCTCGATATGGCGCACCACGTTTTCCAGCACGACCACGGCATCGTCGACGACGAAACCGGTGGCGATGGTGAGCGCCATCAACGAGAGGTTGTCGATGCTGTAGCCGAGCAGGTACATCGGGCCGAACGTGCCCAGGATGGAGATGGGCAAGACCACCGCCGGGATGAGCGTCGCGCGCGGGGACTGCAGGAACACGAACACCACACCGATGACCAGCACGACGGCAATCATGAGGCTGCGCTCGGTATCGCCGACCGCGGAAGTCACGGATTGCGACCGGTCCATCGCGATGTGCACCTGGATGTTCGGCGGCAGGGTCGCCTCGATCGACGGGAGGACCTTCTTGATCTGCGCGACGGTCTTGATGATGTTTGCGCCGGGTAGCGGAAAGACGATCACGCCGACGGTGGGCTGGTTGTTGAAGAGCCCGGAGTTGCGGATATTCTCGTTGGAATCGACCACCGCCGCCACATCGTGCAGCAGCACCGGTGCGCCGTTGCGGTAGGCGATGACCAGGTTGCGGTAATCGGCCGCCTTGGTGGCCTGATCGTTCGAGGTCACCTCGTAGCGTTGATCGCCCTGATCGATATAGCCCTTGGCGCTGTCCGCGTTGGCCGAGGATATCGCGGCACGCACGTCCTCGAGTCCGATGCCGTAGCTCGACAGCTTGTCGGGCTCGAGCTCGACCCGGACCGACGGCAGCGCGCCGCCGCCGAGCTGGATCTGTCCGACGCCGGTGATCTGCGATAGCTGCTGCTGCAGCACCGTGTCGGCCGAGTCGTAGAGCTGAGCCGTGGTGAGCGAGTTCGAGGTCAGCGAAAAGATGATGATCGGGGAGTCCGCCGGGTTGAACTCCCGATAGCTCGGGCTGCCGCGCAGCGTCGTCGGCAAATCCGCGCGCGCCGCTTGAATGGCGGCCTCGACATCGCGTGCCGCGCCGTTGATATCACGGTTGATGGCGAATTGGACCACCACCTGCGAGCTGCCGACGCTGTTAACCGAGGTGAGCTCGTTGACGCCGGCGATCGTGGCGAGACGCCGCTCGAGCGGCTCGGCCACCGTCGAAGCCATGATGTCCGGGCTCGCGCCCGCCATGCTGGCCTGCACCGCGATCACGGGCATGGTGACGTTGGGCAGCGGCGCGACCGGCATGTGAAAATAGGCCAGCAGTCCCGACAGCGCGATCGCAAGGGCGAGCAGTGACGTCGCGACGGGTCGATTGATGAACAATGCCGGGATGTTCACACGGCACCCGCACCGGAAGGGGCGCTTGCCTTACGGCCGAAGCGCTGTGACAGGCGGTCGAACAACAAGTAGATCACCGGTGTGGTGAACAGCGTGAGCATCTGGCTCACCAGCAAGCCCCCGATGATGGCCAACCCCAGGGGCCGCCGCAGTTCCGAGCCCGTTCCCGTGCCGATGAGCAGCGGCAATGCACCGAGCATGGCAGCGAGCGTCGTCATCAAGATCGGGCGAAAGCGCAGAATCGATGCCTGGAAGATGGCTTCCTCGGGCGACTTTCCGTGCTTGCGCTCCGCCTCGAGCGCGAAATCGACGATCATGATGCCGTTTTTCTTGACGATGCCGATGAGCAGCACGATGCCGATGATTCCGATCACGTCAAGGTCGTCGCCCGCCATCATCAGGGCGAGCAGCGCCCCGATGCCCGCCGAGGGGAGCGTGGAAAGGATGGTCACGGGATGGATGTAGCTCTCGTACAGCACTCCCAGCACGAGATACACGGTCACCAGGGCGGCAAGCAGCAGGAATACCTCGCTCGACAGCGAATCCTGGAACGCCTGCGCCGCGCCCTGGAACGAGGTGGTTATCGAGGGCGGCAGATGCAGCGCCTGCTCCGCATCCTTGATTTCGTCGACGGCGGCGCTCAACGAGGCGTCGGCAGCCAGGTTGAAGGACACCGTGACCGCCGGGAACTGCGCGAGGTGGCTGATCACCAGCGGCGATTTGGCGACCTTGATGTCGGCAATGCCCTTGAGCGGCACCTGCCCGGTGCTCCCCGTTTGAGTTGGCAGGTACAAGTTGCCGAGGGCCTGCAGATTCGGAAGGCTCTCGGGCTTGGCGACCAGCACCACACGGTACTGGCTCGACTGATTGAAGATCGTGGACACGATGCGCTGGCCGAGTGCATCGTAAAGCGCGTTGTCGATGGTCGCCGGCGTGATTCCGTAGCGCGCGGCCAGTTGCCGGTTGACCTCGACGTTGACGCTCAAGCCCTCGTTGTCCAGATCGCTGGTCACATCCGCAATCGACTTGATCTTGTTCATCCGTGCAACGAGCTCGGGCACGTATTGCTCGAAAGCCGCCTGACTCGGGCCGCGGAGCACGAACTGATACTGATTGGGCGAAACCACGGTGTCGAGCGTCAGATCCTGTTCCGGCTGCGCGAACAGCTTGATTCCGGACACATTCGCCACCTCGTTTTGCAGCCGCGCCGCGATCTGTCGCGCCGAGAGCGATCGATCTCCGTGGGCTTTGAGGTTGATCAGGAAGCGGCCGTTGTTCAACGTCGTGTTGGTGCCGTCGATGCCGATGTACGAGGTGACCGAGGTTACGTCAGGATCCTTCAAGATCGCATCCACGAGTTGTGACTGGCGCGCGGACATCGCGGCATAGGACACCGAGTTGTCGGCCACGCTGATGCCCTCGATCACGCCCACGTCCTGCACGGGAAACAATCCCTTCGGTATCACGATGTACAGGATCGCGGTCAATACCACGGTCACGACTGCGACGGTCAACGTGAGCGGTTGGTGGCCGAGCACCCACTTCAGCCCGCGTTCGTAGGCCGCGAGCGTGCGGTCGAACATTCCCTCGCTGATCTGCTCGAAGCGGCTCGGTGTACGCTCGGCCTTGCGACGCAAGATGCGCGCGCACATCATCGGCACCAGGGTGAGGGAAACCACGGCCGAGAGCACGATGGTCACGGCGAGCGTCACGGCGAATTCACTGAACAATCGCCCGATCACGCCGCCCATGAACAAGAGCGGTATCAGCACCGCTATCAGCGAGATGGTCAGCGACATGATGGTGAAGCCGATCTGCCCGGCGCCGGCGATCGCGGCATCCAGCGGGCTCATGCCTTCCTCGAGATAGCGGACGATGTTCTCGATCATCACGATCGAATCGTCGACCACGAAACCCGTGGCGATGATGAGCGCCATCAGCGACAGATTGTCGATCGAGTAATTGAGCTGATACATGACCGCCAGGGTTCCGATCAGCGATACCGGCACGGAGATGCTCGGGATGATGGTGGCGGGCACGTTGCGCAGGAAAACGAAGATCACGAGGACCACGAGCGCGATGGACAGCGTCAACTCGATGGCCGCATCGAACACCGAGGCACGAATCACCCCCGTGCTGTCGGCGACGATTTCGACGTGCATGGCCTGCGGCAGGGTCGCCAGCAGCTGCGGAAGCTGCGCCTTGATCTGGTTGACCGTGGCGATGACGTTCGCCCCCGGCTGGCGCATCACGTTGAGCACGATGGCCGGGACATGATTGAACCAGGCGCCCTGCTCCACATTCTGGGCGGCCTGCGTGACGCGCGCCACGTCGCGCATGAACACCGGAGCGCCGTTCTGGTAGGCGATCACGGTGCTCAGATAATCCTTCGGATCCTGAATTTGATCGTTCGCGTTGATGGTGTAGTCGAGCTCCGGGCCGTCGAAGTTGCCTTTGGGCTGGCTCACGTTGATGTTGGCGAGGAGCGTGCGGATGTCGTCGACGTTCAAGCCGTAGCCTGCCAGCTTCTGCGGATCAACCTCGACGCGAACGGCCGGTATGTTGCCGCCCGACGGTGTCACGAGTCCCACGCCAGGCACCTCGGAGATCTTCGAGGCAAGCCGGTTATTGGCGATGTCCTGCAGCTGCGTCAAGGACATCGAGCCGGAGGTGACCGCGAGGGTGAGGATCGGCTGATCGGCCGGATTGATCTTCGCGTAGACCGGCGGCGCCGGCAGACCCGTGGGCAGCAGACTGTTGGCAGCATTGATGGCCTGCTGGACGTTTTGCTCGGCGATGTCGAGATTGAGCGCCAGATTGAACTGCAAGGTGATGACCGATGCGCCCGCGGAGCTGGTGGAGGTCATCTGCGTGAGACTCGGGATCTCACCGAGCTGCACCTCGAGCGGAGCCGTGACGGTGGTCGCCATCACTTGAGGACTCGCGCCGGGATAGAAGGTCTGCACCTGGATGGTTGGATAATCGACATCCGGGAGCGAGGAGACCGGCAGGAACTTCACCGCGACGAGTCCCACCAGGACGAGCGCGATCATCAACAGCGACGTCGCCACCGGTCTCAAGACGAACAGGCGGGAGATATTCATGTCGCGAGCGCCAAGATGATCGGTCGGTCAGCCCGCGGCGCCGTTACCGGCCCCTTGCGCGGGTGCGCTCGTCGGACCCGCACCCGGGGCGGAAGATTTCCTTCTTGCTCTGGAGCCGGGCGCAGACCCCTGGGCGGGCGTTGCTCCTGCCGGAGCAACCTCGGCAGCGGCCGGCGCGACGCTGATTTTGGCCCCATCGCTCAGCCGGTCGGTACCGTCGACCACGACGGTGTCGCCCACCGATAGGCCCGCGAGAATGGCGGTGTGCGCCCCGTCGCTCGGACCCAGAGTGACCTTGCGCACCGACACGGTGTCGCCGGCGTTGACCAGGTATACGTAGTCACCGGGCGCCCCGCTCAGCACCGCAGGGGTGGGCACCAGCACCGCTTGGCCCAGCGTGTCGACCAGGATCTTGATGTTGACGAATTCATTGGGAAATAGCGCCTCGTTCTCATTGGCGAATTCCGCGCGCAAGGTCACGGTGCCGGTGCTGGTCGCCATCTGGTTGCTGAGCGCATAGAGGGTGCCGGTCGCGATCACCTGATTGTTGTCGCTCGTATACGCCGTGACCGGCAGCTTCGAGCCGGAATTGAAACGCTCGGCCACCTTCGCAAGATCGTTCTGGGCAACGGTGAATTGAACCGTGGTCGGCTTCAAGGTGGTGATGACCACAATGCCCGTGGAGCTCGAGGCCGTGACGTAATTGCCCGGATCGACCAGCCGGAGCCCGACCCGGCCGGACACCGGTGCGGTGATGTGGCAGTAGATCAGATCGAGTTTGTACTGGGCGATGCTCGCCTCATCGGATTTCACCTGGGACTCGTCCTGCTTGACGGTGAACTCCTGATCGCTCACGGTCTGTTCGGCGATCGCCTTCTGAGCGCGCAGCTCGTGATAGCGGGCGAGGTCCGAGCGTGCCTGGTCGAGCGATGCCTGGTCCTTCAACAGCGCGGCTTGCGCCTGCTGCAAGTCGATCTGGTACTGGCGGGGGTCGATTTGTGCCAGGAACTGGCCTTTCTTTACGTCCTGCCCCTCCTTGAATCCCACCTCCGTGAGATAGCCGCTGAGTTGCGGCAACACCGTCACCGTCGCGATCGGGGAGACGGTACCGAGCTCGGCCAGCGTCTCCGGCATGTCGCCCAGTGCCGCCTTCGCGACCTTGACCACCTGCGGTGCAGCCGTGCGGGCGGGCTTCTTACGCTGCAGCAGGTGGAACACCACGAAAATGACGAGGACCGCCACCACCACCCCCACGATCCAGCGGGTGCGGTGACTCCGCTGGGCCGGGGGGGCTTCCTGCGTTTCGCTCATGCCGACTCCAACTGCCTAAGTGGTTGAACCAATATCCCGCCAGCGCCAGGAAGACCGCGGGGACGAAACGGTGATTTGAGACGATTCGTGCAGGAATGTTCCACGACGAACGCGCTCGACCGGGAAATCCACAGGAGCGCCCCGCAAGTGTACAGCACCTCGCGCCCGGGTTTCAGCCGGGCACCGAGGTCAGGAACCATCGATGCCAACGTGAGTCCATCGTGAAGAGGGTCCTGCAATACTAGCCAAATCAGCCATGGATGAGTCGAACCGGTGGGGATCTTTACAGTACTTGACGCTGCTCCTCGTGATGATGGCGCATACGGCTCTGTTGGCGTGGCTGGTGATGGCGTTGCGCGTTCGCGAGGGCGCCGCCGGCTCATCGGAAACCGTTCAGCTCGTGTTCCTGGCGCCGCAGAGTCTGCCAAGGATCCGGGTCGACAGCCGGCAACCGCGGCGTGTCGAGGCCCGCGTGCTGGTGTCCGCTCCACCGCTTCTGCTCCCGGGGAATGCGCCGTCCTGGCTGGCCCCCTCTTCATCCGAATCGAAGGACGGCGGCTCAGGTGTCGACTGGACGGCCGAAGCGCGGCGAGCGCTGCAGGCATTCGAAATACGCAGCCGTCAGCCCGCCGGCAATAATTCCGTCTCGCGCAGCTCGCCCGCGGAACAACCCTGGTGGCCGGCACACCGCCCCCGCGAACGCGTCAAGACCGCGGACGGCAACTGGATCGTGTGGATCAATTCGAACTGCTACGAAGTGGCCAGGTCATTGCCGTCCACGGACGGTTCGGGACCGCAGCCGCTCACGGTCTGCCCGAAGCGACCGCAGGAGTCCGACGCAACGCCCGCCGGTGCGGCACCGTAATCCCTGGCGCCGCGGGTCTGCGCGATATCAATCTGCGCGCAACTGCCTGCCGCATCGAAACTGATGGCCTCCCCCAGGGAAAACCATCAGCTTCGCTTCGCGTCGCATTTCAGAACTTGTAGCCGAATGACGCTCCGATGACGCGCGGCCGCAGCGGCGTCTGCTCGACGATGAACTGATCGGTGCTGATGAAGGTACTGGCGTTGGAGTTGGTGAGGTTCTCGCAATACACGTTCACCCACCACGGGTCCTTGGCGATACCGACCGAGGCGTTGGAAGTCGAGTAAGCCGGAATCTCGAACCGGCCCCTCGAGGTGGCGACGGAGGCGCCCGGCAAGATCGTGGGGTTCGATCCGGCCTGCGTGAAGGAATGACCCTGGTGGGTCACCCCGGCCTGCACGAACGCGTTGTAGTCCGAGGCGAAGGACCACTCGTAACGGGCGCGAATGCTGAACTGAAGCGGCGGCGCGTCGGCACTCGGGGCGCCGATCGGGCCGAACGGGTTGGTAACCGCCGTGCAATTGGTGCCCCCTGCGCCGCAGACCTGGGTGATCGGCTTGCCGTAATTGGCGCTCCCCGGGTAGTTGTCGATCAGCGCGGGCGAGTTCTGCTGCCGGCTCTGATTCCAGGAGCCCGCGTATTGCAGCGTGAGGCCGGTGGTCACGCGGGCCACCAGCGAGGTCTCGATGCCCTTGATCAGGAAATTCTGACCGTTGGTGTCGTAGAACAAATTGCCGACCACCCCCGGGTTGAAGAATTCGATTTGTACGTTATTCCAATTCTCGCGGTACACGGCGCCATTCCACTGCAGGCGATGATCGAAAAATTCCGTCTTCCAGCCGATTTCGTTGTTGGTCAGATCATCGGAGGAGAACGAGCGCGGAATCTCGTACTGCGGATTACCATCAGGCCCGACAGCGTGCTGGGCGCCGCCGTTCTGATTGAAGCCGCCCGGACGAAACCCCTGCGAATACGTGTAATACACCATCATGTCCGGGGTGATGTGCCAGGTGAGGTTGCCCCGGCTCTTGAATCCCGATTCGGTATCGCGCAGATTCTGCGCATTGAGATTGTAGCTGGAGCCCGATTGGCAGCCGCCGGCGGGAGTCCCCCCCTGGAAGCAACCGAAGCTCGACAGGACGCTGCCTTGATTATTGTTCTCGAACAGGAAATGACGCGTGCCGGCCGTGATCGTCAACACTTTCGGAATGATGTCGAAGTCGGCGGAAGCGAAGAACGCCGTCTGCTTGGTATCGCGATACTGGTCCTGGTAGAAAGAGGTGTTATCGCCCTGAATTCCGGGATTCTGTACGTAAGTGCCCGGGAATGTGCCGACGTTCGTCAGGCAATTGGTGTTGCCCGGTGTGCCGGCAGCGCCGTTCGAGGTGCATGGGGGGGTGTTCTTGTACATCCAGCTGGTCTGGTCGTAGAGCTTGTTATCCTCGACAAAGGCGCCGACGATGCCGCGCAGACGCCAGTCGTCCGGCGTGCTGAATCGCAGTTCGTTCTGTATGTGCTCGTTCTGTTCGATGGTGCGCCAGGAAGAGCTCGGCGAATAACAGGTGCCGGGCACGCACTGATAGTAATCCGCGTACACGCCGCGCGAGTAATTGGTGTAGTCGCCGCCCTGATCGACGTTCCGATCGAGGTAACCGCCGGTATACACGGCCGAGATTGGCCCGAGCTTGCCATTCAGGGTCCACGAGGTGCTCTCGAATTTGTCCTTGTCGTGAGCGGGGTTGAACAGCGTGACCTCGAGCGGCGCGAGCGCCGCGCCGTCGGAGGCGTTGGGCTGCTGATAGAACACGCCCTGCGAGTTCATGTCCTGGTAGGACTGCGTGACCAAAAGGTTCCAGTCCTCGGTGAACTTGTAGAGCACCTCAGCCCGGATCCCCTGGTAGGTGACCGGGTTGATTGCGTTTCCAACCAGGCTGTTGTTGTTGATCGAGGGGCTGCCGGGGGGCACACCGTAAGTGGTCACCGTGCTGCCGGTCGGACAGGCCCCGGCAGTCGGCACGCCGGCCGAGCAGCCGGTCGCATACGCACCATAGTGGATGCCGATATCGGTGGCCTTGCGCGTGAAGGTCCCCGGCACGTTGTTGATGTAGCCGCCGCGATGGTCGTCGTAGATGACGGCGCGAGCCGCCATCTTGCCCTCGATCAGCGGCAGATTGATCACCGCCGTCACATCGGCATTCGGATCGCCGTGGGCGGTGACGCCGTAGCCGCCCTTGACGCTTCCTTCGGTGACATCGAGCTTGGGCTCATTGGTGATGTAGCGGATGACGCCGGCCTCGGCGCCCGCGCCGAACAGAGTACCTTGCGGGCCCTCCAGCACCTCGATGCGATTCAAGTCCGCCGCGTAGATGTCAAGATTGCGGTTCGGGACCTGGGCGGATTGGTTGTCCAGATAGATGGCGACGTTCGGCCACAGGCCGGTTGCGGCGCTGCCCTGACTCGCCTGTGAGCCCGCGCTCAGGCCGCGCATGAACACTTCGTTCTGACCCGGCCCGTTGTTCGCGCTGGTCACGTTCGGCAGATACTTGATGTAGTCGTCGAAGGTCTGGATGTTGAGCTGCTGCAGCGTCTGCGCGGTAAAGGCCTGCATCGAGATCGGCACGTTCTGCATGCTCTCGGAGCGGCGCTGCGCGGTCACCGTGATCTCGGTGAGGGTATCGGCGCCTGCGCCGGGCGCGGCAGCGGCATCCGGGACGTCGGCCGGCGCTGCCAACGCAAACCCTCCGAACGACACGCCTCCCAGAATGGTTGCTATCGCGGTTGAAAGCTTCGAATTCATTGCTGCATCCCCTCTCTATAATTTGGACAACTCGTCACGTCGCCGGCAGCACTAACCCGCTGCCTCCAATGATGATCGTCAGCGCTGCGCGCTGTTCCAATTCGCCGCCGCATAAAACGGCGCGTCCTCTGCGGGCAGCATGCCCCGGCCCAGAATGTGGTCCGCCGCCTTCTCCGCAAGCATGATGGTCGGGGCGTTCAGGTTACCGGTGGTCACGGACGGCATGATGGACGAATCCACCACCCGCAGCCGCTCCAATCCGCGCACCCGGGTCTCGGGATCCACGACCGCGGACGGATCGGCTCCATCTCCCATCTTGCAGGAGCACGAAGGATGATACGCGCTCTCGACCTTGGCTCGAATAAAGGCGTCGACCTGAGCGTCCGATTGCACGTCCGCCCCTGGTTGAATCTCCCGGCCGCGATAGCGGTCGAAGGCCGGCTGCGCGAAAATCTCCCGGGTCAATCGCACGCAGGCGCGCATCTCGGTCCAATCGTCCGGGTGACTCAGGTAATTGAACAGGATGCGCGGCTTGTCTTGCGGCCTCGTGGAGGCAAGCCGCACCCAGCCCCGGCTCTTGGAGCGCATCGGACCCACGTGCGCCTGGAAGCCGTGCTCCTGCGCAAGCGTGGAACCGTCGTAGGCCACCGCCATGGGCAGGAAGTGAAACTGGATGTCGGGGTACGCGATACCGGCACGACTGCGGATGAAGCCACAGCTCTCGAAGTGATTCGTCGCTCCCAGCCCATCCTTGAACAGCAGCCAGCGTGCGCCGATCAGCGCCCGGCTTCGCCAGTTGATCGAGGAGTAGAGCGTGATCGGCTCCTTGCAGGCGACCTGGAAATAGAATTCCAGGTGATCCTGCAGATTCTCGCCGACCCCGGGGAGCTCGTGCACCACGGCGATACCGAGGGCATTGAGCTCTTGCCCGGGCCCCACACCGGAAAGCTTCAGCAATTGCGGGGAATTGATCGGGCCGCCCGACAAGATGACCTCCTGCGCGGCGCTCACCCGATGAGTCGCACCCCCGCGGGTGTATTCGATGCCGGTTGCCCGCCGCCCCTCGAACAACACGCGGGTCGCGAGCGCGTGCGTGAGCACTTTCACATTCGGGCGCGCCATGGCGGGTTTCAGATAGGCGCGGGCGGCGCTGCACCGCCGTCCCTCGCCCACGGTCATGTCCATGCGACCGAAGCCTTCCTGCTGGAAGCCGTTCACGTCGCTGGTTTGCGGATACCCCGCCTGAGCACTCGCCGCCAACCAGGCGGCGTGCAGCGGATTGCTCATCCGGCCGTAGCTCGTCTCGAGCTTGCCGGCATTGCCCCGGTATTGGTTGCCGCCCTCCTCCCGCTTTTCCGCGCGCTTGAAATAAGGCAGCACGTCGCGGTACGACCAGCCGCGCGCACCCTCGGAAGCCCAGCGCTCGAAATCCATCGGATTGCCGCGGATGTACACGAGACCATTGATCGAGGAAGAGCCGCCGAGCACCTTCCCGCGGGGCGTATGCATGCGGCGTCCCTCCAGATGCGGCTCGGGCTCGGTGTGGTAGAACCAGTTGTACTTCGGCATGTTCATGGGAATGGACAGGGCCGAGGGCATTTGGATGAAGATCGACCCGTCCGAGCCGCCGTACTCGATCACCAGCACGCGATGCCGTCCGTCCGCGCTCAGCCGGTCGGCCAGCACGCAGCCGGCGGATCCCGCCCCCACGATCACGTAGTCGAAAATCTCATCGCCCAATCGCTTGGCTCCCATCAGCGCCGCGTGCCGTCAGTACGGTGCGTCCACATCGCCCATGGCGACGTAGACGCTCTTCAGCCGCGTGTAATGCTCGATCGCCGCGCGCCCGTTCTCCCGGCCGAGCCCCGACATTTTCACGCCGCCGAACGGCAACTCGATCGGCGTCACGTTGTAATGATTGATCCAACAGGTTCCTGCCTCGAGCTTCGCGATCACGCGATGCGCACGGGTCAGATCGTTGGTGAACACACCGGCGGCAAGCCCGAATTCGGTGGCATTCGCACGCTCGATGACTTGGCTCTCGTCGTCGAATTCGAGCACCGACATCACCGGACCGAATATCTCCTCGCGCACGATGGTCATGTCGTCACGGCATCCGTCGAAGATCGTCGGCGCGACGAAATAGCCTTTGCCGAGATTTCCGCAGGTCACGCGGTTGCCCCCGATCAGCAGCCGCGCGCCTTCGGCGCGCCCGCGGGCGATATAGCTCAAGACCTTCTGCATGTGCTGCTCCGATACCAAGGCGCCAACCTGCGTGGCGGGGTCCATGGGGTCGCCGATGCGCATCGCGCCGACACGCTTCAGCAGTCGCTCGAGGAACTGTGCCTTGATCTTCGAATGCACGAACACCCGCGTGGCGTTGGAGCACACCTGGCCGGAGGAGTAGAAATTGGCGAGCAGCGCGCCGGAGACCGCGTTGTCGAGCTTGGCGTCGTCGAACACGATCAACGGGGATTTCCCGCCGAGCTCGAGCGTTACGTTCTTAAGCGTTTGCGCCGAATCGCTCATCACCGCCTTGCCGGTGCCCACCTCGCCGGTGAGCGACACCTTGCGGATGTCCGAGTGCTTGGTGAGCAGGCGCCCCGTCTCGGCGAATCCCTGCACCACCTGGAAAACGCCCGCCGGGAGGCCAGCCTCCAGCAAGATCTCCTCGAGTTTCACCGCGCTGAGCGGCGTGAGTTCCGCCGGTTTGAAGATCATCGCATTGCCGCAGGCGAGCGCGGGCGCAGCCTTCCAGCAGGCGATCTGCAGCGGGTAGTTCCACGCGCCGATGCCGGCAACGATTCCGAGCGGCTCCCGGCGGGTGTAGCCGAACGCCTGGGGTCCGAGGTCGAGGTGCTCGCCGCTCAGCGACTGCGCGAGACTCGCGAAATATTCCAGACACTCCGCCCCCGAGATCACATCGACCACCAGCGTCTCCTGGATGGGCTTGCCCGTGTCGCGCGTCTCGAGCTCGGCGAGTTGTTGATTGCGCGAGCGCAGAAGCTGGGCGGCCTTGCGCAGCACTCGCGCGCGTTCCGCACCGGTGAGAGCCGCCCACTGCGGCTGCGCGCGCTGCGCAGCGCGCACCGCTGCGTTCACCTCGTCGGGACCGGCCACGTTCACATAGCCCAGCACCTCGCCATTGGCCGGATTGATGCTGGCGAAACGCTCGCCGGCGGAAAAATTCAAAGGCCGTCCTCGGGACGCGGCGGCAACGCGTTCCTGATCGGATTCGGCGCGAAGTTCAGCCGTGGCGCGCAGCCCCTGCAGGCGCCGGTCGACGAACTCCGTCAATAGGGCGCGGGCGCTGGCGCTGTCCGCCTCGCGCCAGCCGGACAACGCGGCGCGCAGCCAGACACCATCGATCATCGAGGCAATCATGGCCGCGAGGCTTTGCGCCTGGTCGGGGGGCACGAGCTTGTTGAGCGCGCTTCTCAGCGTGGTGAGAGTACGGCGCTGATACACGGACTGCACGCGCCGCAGGCTCTTGACCTGCAGCACCTGACCCCAGAAGGCGAGCCACGCCGTTCCCGTGCGCTGGTCGAACTCCTCGGGTGCGAGGTTCGCATCGATCACCGCCTGGACGCGCGCGCGAGGGGTGCTGATCTGCCTGAGCCGGGACCGGGCATGATCGCTGACGCGCCGCGCGAGCGATCGAAACGCTGCATCCAGCAGCCCATCCTTGTCCCCGAAGTAATGGGCGACCAATCCCGGCGAGACACCGGCGCGACTCGCGATCTGCGCAAGCGTCGTGCCCACGTAGCCGAGTTCCGCTAGGCTATCGATGGTAACTTCGACGAGCTGTCCGCGGCGTGTCTCCTCGATGGGCTCTGCCATCGACTCCGTCGAGGTGGTTGATTGGCGGTTCAATGTAGCGTCTCCCGAACTCCAAAAGCACTTGTCTGGACGGCCGTACCAGCTTCTGATTAAGATTGGGAACCCGAGAATTATACTTCTAATTCAATCCACTAGGGATACAAGGTGATCGCCGACAACACATCGTTAAACGGTCATTCAAACGCTCCCCCGGCGCCGCCATCATGCCGCTGCGGTCCCCGCAGGGTCAAGCTCGCCTGGCTGGCGGGCATTGGGGCCTTGGTGGTCGGCACCGCCAGCGTGCAGGCCGACTCGACGGCCGATCCGCCAAGTTGCCGCACGGTGCGATTCTCGGACGTTGGATGGACGGACGTGACTTCCACCACGGCCCTCACCGCCCAGCTGCTGCGTGACATCGGATACTCCCCCACGATCACCGTACTGTCGGTGCCGGTGACGTTCGCATCGATCAGGAACAACGACATCGATGTCTTTCTCGGCAACTGGATGCCCGCTCAGCTTGCCGATCGGGCGCCCTACGATGCCGACGGCTCGGTGGTCGTCGTTCGGCCGAATCTGCTCGGCGCAAAGTACACGCTGGCCGTACCAACCTATACGCAGGCGCTCGGCCTGAAGGATTTCAGCGACATTCATCGGTTCTCCACCCAGCTGAACGACTCGATCTACGGCATCGAGCCGGGCAACGATGGCAACCGCCTGGTCCTCGGTATGATCAAGGACAACCAATTCGGGCTCGGCGGTTTCAAGCTGGTCGAGTCGAGCGAGCAGGGCGAGCTGGCTCAGGTCGAGCGTGCGGTCAGGAACAAGGAACCCATCGTCTTTCTCGCCTGGGAGCCCCACCCCATGAACATGCGCTTCGACCTCAAGTACCTGACCGGCGGCGATGCGGTGTTCGGCCCGAACTTCGGCGGCGCGACGATTTACACCGTGACGCGCAAGGGCTACAGCGCGCAGTGCCCGAACATGGGCCGCCTGCTAAAGAATCTGTCTTTTACGCTGCGCGGCGAGAGCGAAATGATGGCCGGCATCCTGGATCGCCACGAGCAGCCCGAGGTCGCGGCGACACAATGGCTGAAGTCGCACCAGGACCAGGTGAAGACCTGGCTCGACGGCGTGCGTACCTTCGACGGCCGACCGGCGTACAGTGCACTCGCGCAAGTTTCGAACACCCACGCGGGGGGAATTGCGCAGTGGATCGTCAACCACAAGATTCCGGTGGGCGATGCCATGACGGTGGCGATTGACACCATCAAAGCCCACGGCACGCTGCTGTTCGATGGGATCTCCTTCGTCATCAAGGGCACGGTCGATGCCGTGACGGCGACGTTGCGCGCCCTGCCCTCGCTTTTGCTGATCGTCGCGGTGGGTGCGCTCGCCTGGTTTTTGCGACGCTCCTGGTCGCTCGCCGCGTTCGTCGTGCTCGCTTTGGGTTTCATCCTGAACCAGGGTTACTGGGACGCGACCCTCGAGACGCTGGCGCTGGTGCTGGTGGCCACCGTCGTCTCCGCGCTGATCGGGGTTCCCTTGGGGATCGCCGCGGCCCACCGGCCCCGCGTGTTCGCGGCCATGCGGCCGGTGCTCGATCTCATGCAAACCTTGCCCACATTCGTCTATCTCATACCGACGTTGGTGCTGTTTGGACTCGGCGTCGTTCCGGGACTCATTTCCACGGTGATATTCGCGCTGCCGGCCCCCATCCGGCTCACCCATCTCGGCATCTCCTCCGTGCCGCGGCCGCTGATCGAGGCCGGCGAAGCGTTTGGCGCCACCCCGCTCCAGCTACTTTGGAAAGTCGAGTTGCCGAGCGCGGCGGGAACCATCGTCGCCGGCATCACCCAGTGCATCATGCTGAGCCTGTCGATGGTCGTGATCGCTGCGCTGGTGGGCGCGGGCGGGCTGGGGGTTCCTGTGGTGCGGGCGCTGAACTCGGTGCAAATTGGCATGGGCTTCGAGGCGGGCTTCACCATCGTGCTGCTCGCCATCATCTTGGACCGCATCAGCCGGCCGAAAGATCGCGAGGTATCCCGATGAGCGTCGCGGTCGAATTTCAGCATGTCGACATCCTGTTTGCGCGTCAGCCAGGCCGCGCCGGCCGTACCGCCATCCGCCAGGCCCTCGCTGCGTTGGACTCCGGCGGCACCCGCTCCGATATTCAGACCAAGTTCGGAGTCATCGTTGGCGTCGCGGATGCCAACTTGAGCGTGGCGCAAGGCGAGATCTCGGTGCTCATGGGACTCTCAGGCTCCGGAAAATCGACGCTGTTGCGCGCCGCGAACGGCCTCAATCCGGTCACCCGCGGTCATGTGCGCGTTCGCAGCGGCGACTCGGATGTGGACGTCGCCACCTGCGATACGACGCAGCTGCGTCGGGTGCGCCGCGAGCGGGTCGCCATGGTATTTCAGCAGTTCGGGCTCCTGCCGTGGCGCACGGTGCGGGAGAACGTCGGCCTCGGCCTCGAGCTTCGCGGCGAGGGCGCCGCCGCGCGCAAGTCGGTGGTGGACGAGAAGCTCGAACTCGTGGGGCTGTCGCAATGGGCGGACCGCTACGTGAGCGAGCTCTCGGGCGGCATGCAGCAGCGTGTCGGGCTCGCCCGGGCGTTCGCCACCGATGCCGACATCCTGTTGATGGACGAGCCGTTCTCGGCCCTCGACCCGCTGATCCGCGGCAAGCTCCAGGGCGAGCTTCTCGCGCTGCAGGAGCGGGTCAAGAAGACCATATTGTTCGTCAGTCACGACATGGATGAAGCACTGCGCCTCGGCGACCGCATCTCGATATTGCAAAACGGCCGCATCATCCAGACCGGGACCGCGGAAGACATCGTGCTCGCGCCGGCAGATGATTACGTTGCGGAGTTCGTGCGCCACATGAACCCGCTCGACGTGCTGACCGGCGCCATGATCATGTGCGAGCGCGAACACCTTCTCTCCGAGGAGGGGGTGGTCTGGCTCGATCAGGCCCGCCGCTACCGGCTGTCGTTGAATTCCGAGCAGCAGGCGCTCGGGGTGCAGCTTGACGGCAGCGCGCAGGATCTTCGTCACATCGCCGATGAGGCGGCCGGCGAGGCTGCTCTGGCCGACGCGCGGGCGGGGCTCGCCGTGGTGCCTGCCTCCTTTTCGCTGCACACCATCATCCGGCTGCGGCAGAGAACCGGGCATCCCGTGCTGCTCCGCGAGGGCGGCCGGATCGTCGGGGTGTGCGGCGAGACCGAAATTATCCGGGCGCTCGCCGGCAGCCGGCACTGAGTCCGGGAGGCCGGTCCCGGCGGAGTTGATTGACAGGCGTTTAAATATTATCATCGAGATAATATAAAGCACCCGGATGCCTAGAAGAGCTCCCTCGAAATCTCCCAGGAGTTGCCATGAACCACGACGTCATCATTTCCTGCGCTGTGACGGGAGATGACACCAAGGTCAAGAAGAGCCCGCATTGCGCCATCACCCCCGAGCAGATAGCGGCGACCGCGATCGAAGCGGCCAAGGCCGGCGCGGCGATCGTGCACATTCACGTGCGCGACCCTGAGACGGGCAACTTCAGCATGGAAACGCGCCACTACCGCGAGGTGGTGAAGTGCATCCGCGAGAGCAAGGTCGATGTCATCGTGAATCTCACCTGCGGCATGGGCGGGTACATCGTCATCGGCGAGAACGGCCTCAAGGATACGCCTGCGCCGGGGAGCGACTTCTGCACGCAGGAGGATCGCATGCGCCACATCATCGACCTCGCTCAGGAGGGTTTGTACAAACCCGACATCGCGACCATCGATTGCGGGAGCCTCAATTTTGGGGACGGCAACCGTGCCTATGTCTCGACGCCGAACTATTTGCGGCAGGGCGCCGCGATCGCCCGCGATCTGAAGGTCAAGCCCGAACTGGAGGTGTTCGATACGGGAAATTTGTGGTTCGTCAAGCAGATGGTAAAAGAAGGGCTGCTCGACAATCCCGCGCTCATTCAGCTTTGCATGGGCATCGCCTACGGCGTGCCGGCCGACACCGGGCACCTGCTCGCCATGGTCAACGCGCTGCCGGAGAACTGCAACTGGGGCAGCTTCGCGATCAGCCGCATGCAGATGCCCTGGGTGGCCCAGTCCGTCCTGCTGGGCGGCAATGTCCGGGTGGGTCTCGAGGACAATCTGTACCTGAGCAAAGGCGTCTACGCCAGCAACGCCCAGCTCGTCGACAAGGCTCGCACCATCATCGAGGCCATGGGCGCGCGAATATTGACCGCCGCAGAGGCGCGCGACCGCTTGAAGCTTTATTGAGCAGTGCTCACGTGACCGAGCTACCCGCCTTTCGAGCGACACTCGAGCCCGACTGGATCGACTATAACGGTCATCTGCGCGATGCCTACTACGTCGTCGCTCTCAGCTCCGCGATCGATGAGGTCATGGATCACCTGGGCCTCGATGCGGCCTACCGGGATCGCACCCATTGCACGCTCTTCACTCTGGAGCTTCACATCCATTATTTGCGCGAGATCAAGGCCACCGACGAACTGCGCGTGCTCACCTCGGTGCTCGATTACGACTCCAAGCGCATCCACGTGGCTTGCGATTTCCTCTGCCCGCGCGTCGCCGGATCGGCGGCGGTCGCCGATCTGATGCTGATGCACGTGCATCAGGGCGAGAAGCCGGCGAGCGCGCCTTTCCCGGCCGAGATCGCGGCGCGGCTCGAAGGCCTGAAAGTCCCGGTCGCCGAGGCCTCCTCGCGCAAGTTCTCCTCCCGCAAGATCGAGATCAAGCGGCAGTGAGTCGCATGCGGCCAGGTGAAATCCAGCGGTTGATCGCACCGCGCAGCATCGCTCTCATCGGCGCCACGGCGTGGACGGACGCGGTGGCGGCTGGCAATGTCGCGGTCGGCTTTCGGGGCACGATATGGCGGGTTCATCCGAACAAACCCTGCACGTCGACGACCACGTTTTATCGCTCGGTAGCCGAGTTGCCCGAAGCGCCCGATGCCGCATTCATCGCCGTGCCGAATCACGAGGCGCCCGCGGTTGCCGGCGCTCTGGCGGCGCGCGGCGCGGGCGGCTTCGTGTGTTTTACCTCCGGCTTCTCGGAACTCGGCACCGAAGTGGGCCGCGAGCTCACGCGGGAGCTCCTCTGCCAGGCCAAAGAGCTTCCGTTCTTTGGTCCGAACTGCTACGGCTTCGTGAACTTCTTCGATCGCGCCGCCATGCTGCCCGACCAGGTGGTCGGCTCGCCGATCGAGCGCGGTGTGGCCATCATCTGCCAGAGCGGCACCATCGCGCTGACACTGAGCTTCAACGAGCGATCCGTGCCGATCGGATATCTTTTCTCGGTGGGCAATCAAACCCGTCTCGCGATCGAGGACCTCATCGAGGTTCTGAGCGATGATCCTCGCGTCACGGCGTTCGGCCTGTATCTGGAGGGAATCAAGGACACGGAGCGTTTCGCGGGGGCGGCCGACAAGGCACGCCTCGCAGGCAAGCCCATTGCGGTGATCAAGTCCGGACGCACGGCGGCGGCGGCGCGCACGGCGCACAGCCACACCGGCGCGCTCGCCGGCGCGGATAGCGTGTTCGATGCTTTCTGCCGTCAGGCCGGGATCGCCCGCTGCGATACGTTGGGTACGCTGTGTGAGACGTTGAAGCTTTTTCACTCGGGCGGCGCACTCGCGGGCCCCAAGGTGCTCATCATGGGCGCCTCCGGGGGCGACATGGCCATGACGGCCGACGTGGCGCGCACCTTGGACTTGGATTTCGCCCCGGTTCCGCCTACTGAAGCTGCGAAGCTGCAGCAGCTCCTGACCGACCGGGTGACGGTGGCGAATCCGTTCGATATCCACACCTATCTCTGGTTCGATCCACCGGCTCTCGGCCGGGTGTTCTCCACCGCGATGCGCGCGGGCTACGACGCCGTGGGCTTCATGCTCGACTTCCCCCCGCAGGGCAAGGACACCTCCTCGTTCGACGCGGCGATCGAGGCCTACATCGAAGCCTCGCGCGGCGCGCCATCGCGGGTCGCCCTGATCGCATCGCTGCCTGAGACCATCAGCGAACGCGTGCGGCGGCGTTGCTTCGAGGGCGGCATCGTCCCCCTTCAGGGTCAGCGCGAAGCGCTCGAAGCGCTGGCCGCGGCCGGTGCCGTAGGCACGGCGTGGCGCAGCGGATTCGGCGTGGAGCTGCGTATCCCGTCTCCCCATGATCCGCCGCCGCAAATACGAAGCCTCAGCGAGGCCGACGCGAAGCAGGCGCTCGGTCGATTTGGCGTGGCGGTTCCCCGCAGCAGGCTCGTGCCCGCGGCACAGGCCGCCGCCAGCGCGGAGTCATTGGGGTTCCCGGTGGTGATCAAGGCCGTCGGCGGACACCTTGAGCACAAGACCGAGTTGGGTGGGGTCGTGCTCAATATTCGCAATGCGGCGGACGCCGGGGCCGCGGCGCAGAGGCTCAGCGCTCTTTCGGACACATTGCTGGTCGAGGAAATGATTGCAGACGGTGTTGCCGAGATCCTGGTCGGGATGATCGTGGACCCGCAGTTCGGCCAAGTGCTCGTATTGGGCTCGGGGGGGGTACTCACGGAACTCCTCGCCGACTCCGTCACGTTGTTGCCGCCGTTCAGCCGATCGTCGATCGAGTCGGCGCTCGCTTCGCTCAAGCTCGCCCGATTGCTGCACGGTTATCGCGGCAAGCCCGCGGGAGACCTGGCGGCGCTGACCGATGCCGTGCTCGGTGTGACGCGATATGCCGCCGAGCAGGTGGACACGCTCTTCGAAATCGACGTGAATCCCATCATCGTGCGGCCGGCCGGCAAGGGAGCGGTCGCCGTCGACGCACTGATACGCCTCAAAACAATCGCTCAAACTTGAAGAGGTCGCCCATGTCCGAAGGTGTCACACTTGTCAAAGACGGCAACATTCTCACCGTCACCATCGATCGCCCGAAAGCGAATGCGATCGACCTCGCGGCCAGCCGCGCGCTGAACCAAGCCTTTATCTCGTTCCGGGACGACGAGTCGTTGCGGGTCGCCATCGTCACCGGGGCGGGCGATCGATTTTTTTCGCCCGGCTGGGACCTCAAGGCGGCTGCAGGGGGCGAGGAATCCGACGAGGATTGGGGTCCGAGCGGATTTGGCGGCCTTAATTACCCGCGCAATCTCAACAAGCCCATCATCGCCGCCGTCAACGGCATCGCCTGTGGCGGCGGATTCGAGGTGGTTCTCGGCACCGACATCATCGTCATGGAGGAGCACGCCAAATTCGCTCTCCCCGAGATCAACGTAGGCGTGCTGGCAGATGCCGGAACCATCAAGCTGCGCCGGCGAATCCCCTACCATGTGGCTGTGGAATTCCTCATGACCGGCCGGTGGATGGACGCCACCGAGGCAAAACACTGGGGCCTCGCCAATTATGTCGTCCCCAAGGGGGAGGGACTCGCTAAGGCCCGCGAGATCGCCCGACAGCTTGCCGCGGGGCCCCCGCTGTTGTTCCCCGCGATCAAGCAATTGTTGCGCCATACCGAGATGGTGCCCGAGCACGAGGCTTTCGAGCTGCATGACTCGCTCGACATCGTGCAGCAGGTCATTCGCTCGGAGGATCTAAAGGAAGGCACGCGGGCGTTCACCGAGAAGCGCAAGCCCGTCTGGACGGGCCACTGACCCACGGGGCTCTAGCCAAGGGTTGGATTTGCGTCCATGCTGGCCGCTCATGGACGTATTGTTGGTTGAAGATAACGTCGAGGTAAGCCTGATAACCGTTGAATATTTAACGGAATTGGGACACAAGGCTACGGCCGTGGCGGCGGCGGAACCCGCGCTTGTCCGCCTTGCGGAAGGGCATTTTGATGCGGTGATGACCGATGTGAGCCTGCCCGGCATGTCGGGGATAGATCTTGCCAAGGAGTTGGTGAAGCAGTACCCCAGGTTGCCCGTGGTGATCTCCTCGGGATACGGGGCTCTGGAAGTACAGCAAATTCTCGGGCAGCGCCAAGCCAGCGTGTTCCTGCTACCCAAGCCCTACGACATGCCCACTCTGGAACGAACGTTGAACGAGGCCGCGGATTTCAGCCGCCGCTGAACCCAAACGTTGAGACGGCCACCTTAAGCGAGATGCAGCTCGGGTCGGGGCGATGAACTCTTCGGGAGACCGGTGGAAAGACTGCCTCTCAAGCGGCGATGCTCGCGGGCGTCGCCCGAACATACGGGGCAACAGGTGGGCGCCGCACCGATGATTTCGCTGAGCAGATCCGTGAGCGCATGCGGATTGTGCTCGAATTCGCCGACGTAGGGGGTTTGCTGACGCACCAACTCCACCGCAAGCGCAAATGCGCTCGACGGGTCGGCGTCATCGTCACAGAAAATTTCGTTGTGGATCGGGCACGCTTGCAGCACGTGCGTCTGCAGGGCGATTTCGATTGCGATGGCTTGTTTGTGTTGCATCGAAGCAGTCCTCTGGTCAGAGACTCAATGCCTGCGAGGCCCCTTGATGGCGGCCCGCCCGCGCTTGTTGGTTCTCCAGGTGCGGGTCTTGGAGACGCCTTCTGCGCTTGGCGTGGATTCCATGAAAATCACGCGCAGCGCCCGATTCCAGGCGGCGGCTTGCGGCGCGGGTTCAGGCGGATCATGAGGCGCCAGGGGCGGCTGCTCGGGGCTCGGGCTGGGCGGGACGCTTTCGTCCCAGCGCCGCGGCGTGGGGCCCATCGTGGCATGACTGAATCTATTCATCCAACCCTCCTATCCGATGGCGCACTGCGCTGATGGGCGATTATCTAAGCCCCAGCACCTCCGGTGGATCGGCCCCGCGCGGCACCGCGTGTAGGAATAGTCAGACGAACACCTTGTCCAGCGTAATCGGGAGTTCACGCACGCGTACGCCGGTCGCGTGATAGACGGCGTTGGCGACGGCGGCCGCCACGCCGGTGATGCCGATTTCGCCGATCCCCCGGGCACCCTGCGGGTTGATGACGGGATCCGCGTCCTCCACCACGCCCACGTCAATGATTCCGATGTCCGCATGGGTGGGGACATGGTATTCGGCGAGGTTGGCGTTCACGATGCGGCCGTAGCGCTCATCGAGGATGGATTCCTCCATGAGCGCCATGCCGACCCCCATCACGACACCGCCTATGAGCTGGCTGCGGCCGGTTTTGGCATTGAGAAGCCTCCCCACGTCATAACGCGCCACGATTCTCGGAACGCGGATGACGCCGAGATCGGGGTCCACGTGCACCTCGGCGAACACCGCGCCGAAGGAGTGCAGCGAATAGTGCTGCTTCTCATCGCCCGGTTTGACCGAACTCTGGGCTTCCAATCCCTGACCCCCGTTTCGCGCCAGCGTGGCGATCACCGACTCGCGGCGCGCCTGATCGCGCCTGCCGAGGGCAGCCTCCTCGATCACCACATCGTCCGCGGCCGCACCGAACGCCGGTGATCCAGGATCCGCTACCGCCAGGGCGACCAGCTTGCGGCGAATCTCCTCGACCACCGATTGGACCGCGGGCGCCACGCTTGCGGTACTTTGCGAGCCGCCCGACACCGGTGCCGGGGGAAAACGGCTGTCCCCGAGTTCGAAGCGTACCCGCTCCAGCGGGAATCCCAGGGTCTGCGCAGCGAGTTGACACATGATGGTGTACGTTCCGGTGCCGAGATCCTGGGTGCCGCTCCGCACCACCAGAATTCCGTCCGTCGACAAACTGGCGGCGGCGGCGGCCGGTGATCGATTCGCGGGATAGGTGGCCGTCGCCATGCCGAACCCCACCTTGAAGCGCCCTGCGCTCATCGAGCGGGGCTCGGGGTTGCGCAGCGACCAGCCAAAAGCCTCCGCCCCTTGCTGGTAGCACTCGAGCAGCTTGCGCGTGGACCACGGGAGCCGTTTGTCCTGATCGAAGGAGGGTTCATTGCGCCGGCGCAGCTCGATCGGATCCACCTTGAGCCGATAGGCCAGTTCGTCGATCGCGGACTCGAGCGCGAAGGTCCCGGTGGCTTCTCCCGGCGCCCGCTGAAACGTGGGCGTACCCACGGATAGGCGCACCAATCGATGCGCGGTCTTCACGTTGGCGCAGTCGTATTGCATCCGCGTCTGCAGCGCCGACGGTTCGGTGAAATCCTCGATCATGGAGGTGTGCGAGAACACGTCGTGGCGCATGGCGCTGAAGCGGTGGCCCGCGTCCGCCGACACCATCAGATGCTGTTCGGTCTGCGGGCGACCGCCCACCGGCCCGAACATCTGCGGCCTTTCCAGGACCAGCTTCACCGGCCGCGCCACCTGGCGCGCCGCCATGGCAGCGAGCGCCACATGCGCCCAAGTGGAACCCTTGCAGCCGAATCCGCCTCCCACGTAGGGGCATATCACGCGCACGTTGTCCTTGGGAATGCCCAGTGTTTTGGCGATGGTGCTTTGGCAGCCGCTGACGTACTGGGTCGCGTCGTACAAGATCAATTTTTCGCCTTGCCACTGGGCAACGGTCGCATGCGGCTCCATCGGATTGTGGTGCTCCATGGGCGTTGTGTACATCGCCTCCATCGTGGCGAAGGCTTCGGAGGTGATCTGCCCGCGGTCGCTGTCGGTCGGCTCCTGGTTCACTTTCTCCGGGGCATGAGCGTTCGGTTTGGCCTCACCGAAATTGAGGGTGGCAGGCTCGGCCGCATAGTCGACCTTGATCAGTGCGGCCGCCGCCGCTGCCTGATCCAATGTCTCCGCCACGACCAGCCCAATCGGTTGGCGATTGAAATGCACGACCTCGTCCTGCAGCAACGTCAGCACGCGGCCCGCAGGCGGATTGACGCCTGCGTGCCCCCCCTCGGGCAGTTTCCACGCATTCAAATGAGTGAGCACGGCCAGCACGCCCGGCAGTTGAGAGGCGACGCCCGTGTCCATGCGTGTGATGCGACCACTCGCCTCGGTGCTCAATACGAGAACCGCATGTGCCATGCGAGGAAGATTGACATCGCCGCTGTACGGGGCCGCACCGGTCACTTTCAGTCGTCCATCGACACGGTCCACGGGTGCGCCGACCAATGTCATATCCGGCGCTCCTGCGCTCGATCAGGGGGAGCCACCGCCTCGGTGAGCGCGCGAACAAGGGCGCGCCTCATCAGCGAAATCTTGAAGGCGTTGTACTTGTAGGGTTTTGCCCCGCTGACCGCAGCGTCGGCCAGGTCCGCGAGCGCTCGCGCGTGCGGGCGACCGCCGACCAATGCGCGCGCTTCCGGAACGATCCAGGGCTTGTGCGCCACCCCGCCGACCACGAGGCGCACGTCTTTGACGGCACCTGCCTCATCGAGTTCGAGCGCAGCAGCGACCGATACCAGCGCAAAGGCATAGCTAGCCCGGTCGCGAATTTTAAGATAATAGGAGTGCTTTGCCAGCCCATCGGAGGGCAGGTCCACCGCCACGATCATCTCTCCCGCCGCAAGCTGCGTATCGTACTGCGGGGTGTCGCCCGGCAGGCGCTGGAATTCGGACACAGCCACCTGGCGGCTGCCTCGCAGCGAGCGGATCTGTACGAGCGCTCCAAGCGCCGTGAGTGCCACGGACATATCGGACGGATTGACGGCAATGCACGCCTCGCTCGCCCCGAAGATGGCATGGTTGCGGTTGTAGCCGCCACGTGCCGCGCATCCTGAGCCGGGATCCCGCTTGTTGCACTCGCGAAAGCCCGTGTCGTAAAAGAATGGGCACCGGGTCCGCTGCAACAGATTGCCCCCCGCGGTCGCCATATTTCGAAGCTGAGGCGAGGCGCCGGATAAAATGGCCTGGCTCAAGAGTGGATAGCGTGCTTGCACGGCCGGGTGGACCGCCGTATCCGCGTTGGTGGCAAGAGCGCCGATGCGGATACCGCCGGAAGGCAGCTCACGAATTTGCGCAAGGCCGCCCACGCGGGTGATGTCTATGAGCCGCGACGGCGTCTCCACTCCTCCTTTCATGAGGTCGACCAGATTGGTTCCCCCCGCAATGAAGTGCGAGCCGGGCTGCGCCGCGAGACGCAGCGCCGCGTCCACGTCCCGCGGACGGGCGTACGAGAAGTTATGCACCCTGCAGCACCTCGCGCACCGCAGTCAGAATATTCGGATACGCCCCGCAGCGGCATAGGTTGCCGCTCATGCGCTCTCGGATCTCGTCATCCGAGAGCCGGGCGCCGGCCGCGCTTTGGCGCAGTTCCTCGACCAGCGCGACGGCGGAGCATAGCTGTCCGGGCGTGCAGTAGCCGCACTGGAAGGCATCGTGCGTCAAGAAGGCAGCTTGCATCGGATGCAGCGCTCCATCGGCGGCGGCCAGACCCTCCACCGTAACAATGTCATCGTTGGCGTGCATGATCGCAAGCGTGAGACAGGAGTTGATGCGCCGACCATTCACGATCACCGTGCACGCTCCGCACTGACCGCGGCCGCAGCCTTTCTTGGTGCCGGTGAGCGACAGATGCTCTCGCAGGGCATCGAGCAGCGTGAGCCGCGGTTCGACCGACAACTCGTGCGGTTGATGGTTGACGCGAAGCGTGATGCCGATCGCCGTGGGCAGCGCTTCCGCACCCCCCGGGGTCGAATGCGGCGGCACGGATTGCGGCGCTGCCGCGCCGAGGGAACGCGGCAGCGTCGCGGCTCCCGTTAGGGTTGCTGCCGACTGCAAAAAGCCGCGCCGGCTCAACTTATCGATTTCGGTATCCATGCCGACAGAACAGCATGGCCGCAATCCCGATGCACTCAGCGTACGGGTGGTGCCTTGGTCAGAATCCGCTGATGTGCAGGCTCGTCCAGGCCGCGCCGCCTTGAGTCCCGAGTCGGACCCCGAGCGGCGAAGTGCTTAAAAGCTAAAACGCCAAGTAGGGCCAGTCGCCCTCCAGGGCCGCGGTGAGTTCTCCCGACATTCCGTCGGTCCGCGACGGCCCCTGCAGCACATGCTCCTTCGCTCGGCCACTGTGGGTTTCCAGAGCGAGTGCTCCTGCCAGCGACCTGAGTTCGAATTGCGAGCGTGACAAGGCCTCGCTGAAATCCGAGGACCACGCGAGCGAGATGGCATCATCGAGATGTCGAGCCAACGAAGCCACGCGTGCCTCGAGCACTTTCAGTCCTTGAAGACGGCTTTTCGTGATCACCGCGAGGCAGCTGGCCTGCAGACGATTGCCGGCGTGAGTCGCGATGCCTGCGTCCTTTTGATACTTGGCATAGGGATGACTCTTGAGCCGGCCGGAAACCAAGCGGACGATGCGCCAGCTGGCGCACGCGCTACGACCGAGCAGAGACTCATTCGCTGCCCACAGACTTGACTCGAACGTGCGGGCGATCTCCCGTACCAGCAGCGCTTCACTGCGCATCCGTCGCAAACGCGCAACTTCTGGATCAATCATGGTGTTCCCCTTTGTCCTTTGGCGCAATTCCGATGTCGGTACTGCATCACTATTCTCGCGGATTCTCCGAAGAAATGATGTAGGAATAACGCCTATACCCGTGCAAGCGTTGACGCGGACACTTATGTCGCATTTTAGTAACGAGGCACCAAAAGCGAGCGCGATCCGGGAGAAAGCCTCGCGCTGAGATGTTGCCGCCAGCGCGCAAGAAAACTTGGATGGCACATTTGACATATGCACGGCGCGGCCTCGCCCGAAGCGCACCGTTGCGGAGCACCACGGAAGTCAGCCGCCGAGCGGCCGTAACAAGGCTCGCGAGATGATATGGCGCTGCACCTCGCTGGTGCCGTCCCAGATCCGCTCGATGCGCGCGTCCCGCCAGATGCGCTCGAGCGGAAGGTCGCTCATGAGCCCCATGCCACCATGAATCTGCAACGCCTCGTCGGCCACCATGGCGAGCATCTCGGTGGCCTTGACCTTCGCGATGGCCATGTCCATCTCGGTCGCCTGGTTCTGATCGTTCTTCCACGCCGCCTCGAGCACCAGCAGCTCCGCCGCCCGCAGCTCCACTGCCATGTCCGCAAGTTTGAAGCTGACGCCCTGGAACTTGCCGATTTGCTGTCCGAACTGAACGCGATCGACCGCCCATTGCTTGGCCAGCTCGAGCGCTCGATCGGCGCGGCCCAGGCAGGTCGCGGCGACCTGCAACCGCGTGGCACCCAGCCATTCATTGGCGACCTCGAAGCCGCGATGCACTTCGCCGAGCACCGCGCTTTTCGGCACGCGGCAGTCGTTGAATTCCAAAATGCTGTTCTTGTAGCCCCGATGAGACACGTTTTTGTAGCCGGGCAGCACCTTGAAACCGGGATGCCCCATGTCGATGAGGAACGAAGTTATTTTCTTGCGGGTGCCGCGCGTGCCGGTCTCCTCGCCGGAGGCCGCGAACAAGATCACGAAATCGGAGCGATCCGCGTGGCTGATGAAATGCTTGGTGCCGTTGATCACGAAGTCCCCGCCGGACTCCACGGCCGAGGTCTTCATTCCGCGCAGGTCCGAGCCCGCACCCGGCTCCGTCATCGCGAGGCATTCGGCGCGCTCGCCGCGAACCGCGGGCAACAGGTAGCGCTCGCGCTGATCCCCGCGACAGGCGAGCAGGATGTTCGATGGCCGCCCGACGCAGGACCAATGCAGAGCGTAGTTGGCCCGGCCAAGTTCCTTCTCGTAGAGCACCCAGGAGACCGTATCCAGGCCCGCTCCGCCGACCTCCGCGGGCATGTTGGCGGCGTACAGCCCGGCGTCGATGGCTTTGGCCTTGAGCTCCCGATACAGATCGTCGCTGAGCTCGCCGGTCTCCTCCACCTCCTTCTCATGGGGATAGAGCTCGTTGACCACGAAATCGCGCGTGGTCTTGACGATCATCTGCTGTTCATCGTTCAACGAGAAATCCATCGTCATCTCCCCTCAGGCATGGAGTTTTAGGCGGCCCTGCGGCCGCTGCTGTCGGCGCTTCGGCGCGGCCCACTGCCGCAACAAATCAAGGTGCAGACGCAGGTGCTCGATTTGCTTCTGTGCCGGCCAGTCGCGCGGGCTGGTGACGGCTCCCGCGGTCAAGCCGTTCATGCAAGTCACCAAGGAACGCAGAACCTGATCCCGAACGGCGGCCGGCCGCGAGTTCCATTCGGGCCAATATTCGGCAAAGCAGCGTTCGAACAACCGCATGTATTCCCGATGCACCCACACGTTCAACCGCTTGAGCTTCGGATCGGCGCAGATCTGTCCCCAGAATGCGAGCCAAAACGCGGATTCCGTGAAGCGCTGTGCATCGATCGCGATCGCTTCGGACAGCACGCTCAGCAGATTGGCCTCGCCGCCGTCACGTTCCCGGGTCAGCCGCTCCTCGATGCGCTTCAAGATCAGGCGCAGGGCCGCGAGAATGATGTCCTGTTTGGAGTCATAGTAGTGAGCCACCATACCGGTGGTATAGCCCGCAGCCCGGGCGATGCGTGCAACCGTTGCCTGCTCGAAGCCGTGTGCGGCGACCACCTGGCACGCGACCAGAGCGATCTCGTCCCGGCGCTTGGCATGATCGACGATCTTCGGCATGCGAGGTCAGCCCGTCCGGCTGCCGACCGCCTTGCCTGCCTCGGGTGGCATGGGCAGGGACGCATGGCTCTTTGCAATCGGATCGAGCTTCGCGCGCAGCGCAGCATCGATGGCGGCGGCCTTCGCGTTCACGGTGTCCACGAACAGATGCATCTGTTCCCCGGTGGCGATCAATGCATCGTCGCGCTTGCGATACAACCGATGGAACACGTGCAGCCGCTTGTCGTCCAACGCCAGCAGCTGCGTGGTTGCGTACAAGGGCTCGCTCACCTTGGCCTCCCCCAAGTGTTTGACGTGGCTTTCCACGGTGTAATACATGCGTCCCCCTTGGCGGAACGCGTCGTCGATCCCCACCTGACGATAGAGGCTGTCCATGGCCTCGCCGAATACGCGACCGTACAAAAAATCCGACATGTGTCCGTTGTAGTCGACCCACTCCGGCCGCACCGCGGTCTCGTACCGCGGAAGGTGGCCATCGGCCGCCGGCTTCGCCTGAGCCTCCTTGTAGAGCCGCTCTTCGAGCTTGCGCAGCGTCGAGCCCGCGCCGATGTCGAACTGACGCAGGACCTGCTGAATGGCCACCAGATAATTGTCGCGCAGCCGCTCCAGTTCCCGAATCGAGCGGCCCGCCGCCTGTTCCTGGGTGCCGGCCACCATCCGATCGATCAGCTGTTCGGTGAGCTCCGGCGCCTCGAGCTTCGTCCAAGGCCATTTCAGCGCCGGACCGAACTGATGCAGCATGTGTCGCATGCCGGTCTCGCCGCCCGCCAGGTGGTAGATGAGGTTCATGCCCATCGCGGCCCAGCGCAAGCCTGGGCCGTAAATAATGGACTCGTCGAGCTCCCCCGTGGTTGCAACGTCTTCGTTGACCATGTGCAATATCTCGCGCCACATGGCTTCCTGGAGCCGGTCGGTCAAGTGTCCCGGCACTTCGCGCCGAACCCGCAGCGCATGCATGCCGATGTGGGTGAAGAATTCAGCGGCGGCCTCGATGGTGGCGGGCGCCGTCTTCGTGCCGGGAACGAGTTCGACCAGCGGCAGCAGATAGACGGGATTGAACGGATGAGCGACGCAGAAACGCTCGGGGCCCAGCATGTCGCGCTGCAGATCCGTAGGGGTCAAGCCCGAGGTGCTCGAGGCGATGATCACGTCCGCGCCGGCGTGGCGGCTGACTTCGGCCAACATGCGCTGCTTGAGAGGCAGTTGCTCGGGGATGTTCTCCTGGATGAAATCCGAGGCCTTCGCCATTTCGCGCGCATCGGTGGTGAAGGACAATGTGCCCTTCCGCGGCAGCGGCGCGAAGGTGAGTCGTGCCAGCGCGGGCTCAGCGTTCTGCACTGCGCCGCGGATCCACTCCTCCATCTCGGGCTTCACGTCCGCGGCTATCACGTCGATGCCGAAATGCATCGCCCGCGCGGCCCAGCCGCCCCCGATGACGCCTGTTCCCAACAACCCCAGTGTTTTTACCCTGCGCATTGATCGTGCCCCCGAACCGCGTGAACGCTTTATAATATCCTCACTATAATATAAAAACCAGGCGGCCGTCGGGCGCGCGCCGCGAATCCGCCGGCAGCCCGAGCGGGCTATTCGCAGGCTTTCAGTGCAGAATCTGCGCGATAGGCAGCGCCGCGCGCGCTACCGCCTGGTGGTAGTCCCTGCCCACCAGGGCAGCGAGCGTAGCGGCAATTTGTGCCTGCACCAGCACGGGGCCGTCGCGGCGCTCGCCGAGCGCCGGGGTGTCCGGCCCCATCACCGCAACCCAGATGTTTTCGGACCCTTTCTGTTCGACTCCATGCTCTTTCCAATCGGTGAGGCCGCTGCCGCGGCCATGATCAGTGGTGATGATGAAGGTCGTGGTGCCGCGATACTGCGGCAAGGTCTGCATCGTCTCCCAGAGTTCCTTGATGAACCCGTCCGTGCGATGCGCGCTGTCGAGGACCAGATCGTAGCGCCCTTGGTGCGCCCAGTTGTCCGTCTCGCCGTAGCCGACGAACAGCACGCGCGGCTTCGCGGATTTGACGTAGTCGAGCAGCGCCACCTGCAGAAAGGAGTTGTCCACATCCTCCTCGTCCAACGGCGTGGTCGTGGCATAAAGCCGGCGCAGCAAGAGGTCACGCGGGGTCGGCGGGCCCACCTTCGGCGGTGGCTTCCAGCCGGCCTGAACCACCAGACCGCTGCGGCGTTGGTTGAAGATGTTCTCGAACACGTTCCAAGTGCCGTAAATCGCAACCCGACCGTGAAACTCGTCGAACTGGTTGAGCCACTCGAATACGCTTGGCGTCGGATTCGGTCCGAATTCGTTGCTGTCGATGGCATCGTTCGGAGATCCGGTGCTCATTTCGTTGTATCCGGGGTAGGAGAACGCCTTGCCGTTCGATACACGGGCGATGCTGCCCAACGCTTGATTGCCGAAGATTTGTCCGCGCTTCGCCACCGTACCCCACAAGAACGGGAACAAAGCCTCGCGACGCTCGCTGGGGGTCGCCCGCCAGTAGCGCTTGCGCAACTCCGCATCCGACAGCCAGCTCCCGCCCGCACTGTCGTTGAGCAGATCTTCCTCCGCACCGGTGAATACTTCCTGCCAGCGCAGGCCGTCACTGACGATGAGCACGACGTTGCGCGTCTTTCCGGGAGCCACTTCGGCTGCGGGCTCGGCGGCTGCACACATCCCCGCTGCCAGATAAAGCAAGACCGAAGGGCAGAGAAGCATCGCGGCCCGACGCAATTGCCGAGTCATTGCTGCAGCACCACCGCGCAATTGGCGGTCCAGCTCAAATAAACCTCGTCGCTCCAATCGATGGTCCATTCCGAGGTGCGCCGGTCGTTTTGCGCGAACACTGTGATCATTTTTCCAGTCTCCGTCTTGATGCGGTACGTGGAGCGGTTGCCGAGATAGCCGAGCTCCCACACCATTCCCTTGATCTGATTCGCCGCGGCACCGGGAAGCGGAGCCTTGCTCAGCCGAATCTTCTCCGGCCTGAGCGAAACCCATACGCGCTGGCCGCTGCCGAAGCGGCCGGCGTCATCCACGATCAAGCTGCAGCCCGCTTCGTCGCTTCGCACCACGACATGACCGGGCATGCCCTGCCCCTCGACGGTCCCCTCGAACAGGTTCGTGGTGCCGATAAAGTCCGCCACAAACCGGTTCTGCGGAAATTCGTAGATTTCCGATGGAGTTCCGACCTGCACGACCTGGCCGCGGTTCATCACCGCGATTCGGGTGGAAAGCGCCATCGCTTCATCCTGGTCGTGGGTGACGAACACGAAGGTGATCCCCACCTCGTATTGGATGTTCATCAGCTCGAACTGCGTCTGTTCACGCAACTTTTTGTCGAGCGCGCTCAAAGGCTCATCGAGCAGCAGCACTTTCGGCCTCCGGATGAGCGATCGGGCCAGCGCCACGCGCTGCCGCTGTCCGCCCGACAGCTGATGGGGCTTACGTCTGGACAGGGGGCCCAGCTGCACCATGTCGAGTGCGTCCCGGATGCGCTTGGCACGCTCGTTCTCCACCAGTCCGAGCCGCCGCAGCCCATAGCCGACGTTCTGCTCGACGGTCATGTGCGGAAACAGCGCGTAGGACTGGAACATCATGTTGACGGGCCGCTCATAGGGCGGCACCCGCGTCATGTCCGAATCCTCGATGAGAATGCGTCCCGAAGTCGGGGTCGTGAACCCCGCCAGCATCCGAAGCAGCGTCGTCTTGCCGCAACCCGAGCCGCCCACCAGCGCGAACATCTCGCCCTTATAGATGCGCAGGTTGATGCCATCGACTGCGGTGAAGGTGCCGAAGGTCTTACCGACGCCCTCGATGACGATCTGCGGTTTGGCGTCCGGATCGAGCCAGGGGCGGTCGGCGATGGATTTCTGGGGCGACTGCATGGCTACGGCACGCGGGCCGACAACTCAGAAATCTCCGGGAGGTGTCGCCCGGCGACGCTCAGGGGCGAAGAACGGACGCTCCACCACGGCGGCTCGCGACATCCGGCGTTCCCAGACCAGCTCCCGGTTCAAGTAAATCTCCGCCCATAGGGCCGTGCCGATTTTGAAATATGGTGCATCGACCATAGCAAGGGCAATGTTGCGCTTGCAAGTCGGTGACCACGCGGCCGACGTGACGCTGCCGATCTCCCGCTTGCCATGCGCCTCCGTGTACAGCAACGCATTATGCGCGGGTTTGTTGCCGGCGACATCGAGCGCCACCATCTGGCGACGCGGCCCGCGTGCCCGTTCGGCGAGCAGGGCGCGCCGGCCATTGAAGTGACCTTTGTCGAAATCGAGCAGCCAGGCAAGCCCTAACTCGATGGGTGAGCGATCGCGGCCGGTGCGGATGGTCTGTTCCGCGGAGACGAAATCCACATGCGGACTCAAGAAACCCGCTTCGAGGCGGGCGATGTTGAGCGCCTGCGATCCGATCGCACGGATGCCCCGGGTACGCCCGGCGACCACCAGCGCATCCCATACCTCCTCCGCTGCGGCGGGCTCCATCCACAGCTCATATCCCAGATCGCCGGTGAAGCCGGTACGCGACACCAAGAGGGTGTGCGAGCCGAGCGCAAAATGACCCACATCAAAGGGTTTGAGCCGCTCGACGCCGGCCAGTCCGGCGGTTCGCAGCACGGCATGCGACGTGGGGCCCTGCAGCGACAGGGCGGCAATTTCCTCAGTGATCTCGCTCACCTCCACATCGAAACCGACCGCCGAATCCAGCAGCCAGTCGATCTGCCGTTCCGCCGTGCACAGCCGGTATTCGTCATCGCTTAGGCGGAACACCGTTCCATCGTCGAGCACGTGCCCGGCATCGTTGCACCACACCGCATACGCCACCCGGTTTGGTTTGAGCTTCGCGATGTCGCGCGTCACCAACCGGTTCAAATAGGGCAATGCATCGGCGCCGATGATCCGATACTTCACCATGGGGGTAAGGTCGTACAACGTCGCGGCGTTGCGAATCGCGAAAT